>FLYJ01000018.1_pt1 | contig 124923 bp, 93 predicted proteins | sample 1122561 | NCBI WGS metagenome assembly FLYJ01 (sample SAMEA4346788, study PRJEB14843) | hot springs metagenome | biome: Terrestrial Biome; feature: Habitat; material: Sediment | place: India | collected 2012-06-12 | depth 1760 m
ACAGCAGCCGGAACTGGCCGTGCTCCAGTGCGGCCCGGATCTGGTGCTCGAGGTTCAGGCGGTACGACACGCCAATGTCCATCTCGGGCGCGAAGAACTCCAGCCGGTTGCGACCGTTCTGCTTGGCCGCGTACATCGCCATTTCTGCGTGGCGGATCAGCGTGTCGGCATCGGGGCCGTGGGCAGGATATTCCGCCACCCCGATACTGGCGGTGACGAACACCTCGTGGCCTTCCGCCCGGATGGGTTCGGCAAACAGGTCGAAGCCGAAATCCACGCCGCGCGAACCGGCATGCGAAATCACCAGCGCAAAGACATCGCCGCCAAAGCGCGCGACGGTGTCCACCGAATCGGCGGCGTCGCGCAGGCGCTCGGCCACGCGGCGCAGGACTTCGTCGCCCAGCAGGTGGCCCAGGCTGTCATTGACAACCTTGAAGCGGTCGATGTTGACGAGCGCCACGTAGAACCGGCTGCGCTGGCGCGCCGCCATCTCGACCGCCTGCTGCACGCGGTCGGCCAGCAACGTGCGGTTGGGCAGGCCGGTGAGCGGATCGATCGTGGCGTGCTGCGCAAGGCGCGCGCGCGTCATCTCCTGCTCGGTCACGTCGTCCTGAATGCCGACGTAGTGCGTCACCACACCCTGCGTATCACGCACGGGCGAGAGCAGGAAATTGTTCAGGAACGCGTGCCCGTCCTTGCGGAAGTTGCGCAGCAGCACGCGGATCTCGCTGGCGTCGCGCAACGCCGCGCGGACTTCATTGAGCGCCGGCTGCCCTGGCTCGGACGAATGCAGGAAGCGGCAATTGCGGCCGAGCACCTCTTCAGCGCGATAGCCGGTCATCCGCTCGAAGCCCGGGTTCACATAGACGACGGGAAGGTCCGGCTGCTGGGCATCGGCCACGGTGATGCCGGACGGCACCGATTCGACCACACGGCGCAGCAGACGCAGCTGCTCGTCGGATTCGCGTCGCTCGGTGATGTCCTGCATGGTGCCGAACAGCGCGACGACTTCGCCCTGCTCGTTGCGCTCGATGTTGCCTCGCGAGAGCACCCAGCGGCGCTCGCCATCGCGGCGGATCATCTCCAGTTCCAGCGAGTACGGCTGGCCTTCGGTAACGGCGCGGCTCGCGGCCTCGCGCAGGCGGTGGTAGCTGTCTGCGGTGAAAAACTGCGCCTGCTGCGCAAAGGTCGGGGGTGCGCCAGGCGGGGTTCCCGTCAGCACGTACATGCCTGAAGACCACGTGGTGGAGTCGCGCAGCACGTCCCAGCGCCAGCTGCCGAGCTGGGCGATCTGCTCGGCCACGCGCAGGTTCGCCTCGCTTGCGCGCAGCTCCTGCTCGATGGCGGAGCGCTGCGAGATGTCCGTCACGCCGCCCACCATGCGCAGGGCGCGGCCATCTTCTGCGCGATACAGGCTCGCCCGAATTTCCACCGTGCGCGTGGTGCGATTGGCGTCGATCACTCGGCAGACCTGGTGCCAGCTGTCGCGATCGGAATTCAGTGCCGCGCGCAGTGCAGCGCCAAACGCCTCGACATCGTCCGGATGCACGAACTGCTGGAACGTCAGCGTGCGCGAAACGCCGTCCCCCTCGCTGGGCCCGAGCAGCGCATCGCTGCCGAGCAGGCGGTGCAGGCTGGCATTGGCCCACGACTCTCCGGTGGCGATATCCCAGTCGAAGATCCAGTCGTTGGTGGCGCGCGCCACGCGCTGGAAGCGCTCGGTCAGGCGGTGGACCGTGGCGTCATGGCGCGCGATGGCAGCGCGCATCTCGTTGAAGGTGCGCTCGAGCAGCGAGAGCTCATCGCGCGCATCGCCATGCTCGGTGACCCGCGCCGAGAAGTCGCCGCGCGTGTAATGGCGCGCCGCGTCGACGAGCGCATCGATGCGGGGCATCACGAGCCGGCGCATCGCGCCCTGGATCAGCGCAAGCAGCAGCGCCACCATCAGCAGGATCGCGCCGCCGCCGGCCAGCGTGATGTTGCGCTGCTGGCGGACGATATCGCTGGCATCCAACCCGCGCACGACGTGCAGGCGGCCGGCGGCTGCGTGCGGCGGCACCGCCATGGCGGCATAGGCGCGCGGCACACCGTCGGCGTCGTTGGTCAGCAGGGGCCGGCCGGCTGGACCAGGCATGACGGACAGCGCCTCGCGCACAACCGGCGGCATGCCCGCGCGCGCGGGTTCGCCCAGGTGCGAGAGCACGTTGCCGGCTGCATCGACGAGGTAGACCGGTGCGCCCGGCTCGCCGTCCACGGCGGCGGCCATCAGTGCACGCTGGTGCACCGCCGCGTAGGCCACGCCACGTACCTTGCCGTCGCTTCCGACCAGCGCACGGGCGGTGACCAGAACGGGCTGGTGCGATACATGCCCCGTCACAAACGGCGACAGCGCCGGCTTGCCGCTGGCCAGCACGTCTCGCACGTACTGGCGGTCGGACACATCGAGACCAAGCCTGGACGCATCGGGCGCGCAAACGACCTTGCCGTTCGCATCGACGATGCCCAGTCCGGCGAGCGTGTCCTGATTGCGGAAGACGCGGCTGACGAAGCGGCTGCATTCCGTGGCTTCCATGCGCAGCGCCGAATCGTCGGCCACCAGCACGGAAAGCAGCGCGTCGGCATTGGACAGCACCATGCCTACACGCGCGGCGGCGGCTTCGGTCTCGTGGGTCAGGCGCTGGGCGAGATGGTCATTGAGCCGGTCACGGTAGAGCGCCACGCCGGCCGTCGCCACGATGATGGCCGGCAATGCGGCCACCGCGGCCAGAGCGAGCAAGCGGCCGCGCAGCGTGGTGGGAAAAAAAGCGTGCTTCGGCACTTGAATGACCGGTAGAGCCTGATATGGAGAGAGTGTGCACCCTGCATTGGCACGATGCGCGGCTCAACGACCGTTCGAGCGCACGATGCCGATGCGGCATCGTGCCGAAAAACGTTTGACGCAGTGCGGAGGCATTTTGCTTGCAATTCCTATCGCACGCAACTTGTGGATAGCCAGCACACAACTGTGCCCCAGCGCCGCAAGGCGGGGCCAAACAAGCCCCGTGCCCGTACCGCCGGCAGCCAGGCCCTGTACTGGGCAGCGGCGGCATCAGGCGGCTGGCCGCAGAATCGTTAAAACCGTGCGGCGACCGATGGGTCAACGTGCGCGTCGATGGCCCACCGGATCTTGAACACGATGCGCTCGGCGGTCGATGCGGCGCCTGCGACAGCCTCGCTGGCGGCCGTGCTGACGGGCGGCTGCCGAGCAGCGTCCGACACGGAAACCGGGAACGAGTTACCCTTTCCCCCGATCTCCGGCACAGTCTGCCGCGTTTTTCCCCTGCCTTCGGAGGCTCCTTTGCTCCGCGCGTTCGAACACCTGCTCGACCCCTTCCCGCCCGATGAGCCGCCGCTGCCGCCCAAGGGCCTGGCCGCCTTCCTGTGGGCCTGCACCCGCGGCACGCGCCGCTACATCGCGGCACTGGCGTTGCTCAGTGCCGGCGTGTCGGTCTATGAGGCGTGGCTGTTTTCGTTTCTTGGGCAGGTGGTCGACCTGCTGTCGGCATGGCAGGCCGGGCACGAAGCCGCCGCGCAGGCGCAGCGCGTGCTGTGGGGCATCGGCATCGTGCTGGTGGTCAGCGTCGGCCTGGTGGCGCTGCGCACGATGGTGCAGCATCAGGTGCTGGCCATCAATCTTCCGCTGCGGCTGCGGTGGGATTTCCACCGCCTCATGCTCCGCCAGAGCCTGTCGTTCTTTTCGGACGAGTTTGCCGGGCGGGTGACCACCAAGGTCATGCAGACGGCGCTGGCCGTGCGCGAGGTGCTGTTCACCTTCATCGAGATCGTGCTCGCCATCGGCGTGTACTTCATCACCATCATTGCGCTGGCGGGCGGTTTCGATCTGCGCCTGATGCTGCCGTTCATCGCCTGGGTGGTGCTGTTCGGGCTGGCCATGCGCTACTTCGTGCCGCGTCTTGGCAAGGTCGGGCAGGAGCAGGCCCATGCGCGCTCGTCCATGACCGGGCGCGTGACCGACGCCTACACCAACATCACCACCGTCAAGCTGTTCTCGCACACGCGCCGCGAAGCCCATTTCGCCCGAGCGGCCATGGAGGATTTCAAGGACACCGGTTTTCGCCAGATGCGGCTGGTGAGCCAGTTCGAGATCGTCAACCAGACGCTCGTGGTGGCGCTGATCGCGGCGGCGGGCGGTTATGCGCTGTGGCTCTGGCGGGCGGGCGAAGTCGGCACCGGCGCGGTGGCGGCCGTGACGGCCATGGCCCTGCGGGTCAACGGCATGTCGCACTGGATCATGTGGCAAATGGCTTCGTTGTTCGAGAACATCGGTACTGTGCAGGACGGCATGGCCACCCTCACGCGCGTGGCAAAGGTGCAGGACGCACCCGGCGCGCCCGCGCTCCATGTCACGCGCGGCGAGGTGGAATTCGACAACGTCAGCTTCAACTACAACGGCGAACGCCAGGTGATCGACGGCCTGAGCCTGAAGGTGCGCCCCGGCGAGAAGATCGGCCTGGTCGGCCGCTCGGGCGCCGGCAAATCGACGCTGATCAACCTGCTGCTGCGCTTCTACGACGTCGACAGCGGCCACATCCGCATCGACGGCCAGGACATCGCCCAGGTGACGCAGGACAGCCTGCGCAGCGCGATCGGCATGGTCACGCAGGACACATCGCTGCTGCATCGGTCCATCCGCGACAACATCGCCTACGGCCGGCCGGACGCCACCGACGCGGAGATCCGCAACGCCGCCATCCACGCGCAGGCCGAGGAGTTCATCCGCCAGCTCAGCGACCCGCACGGCCGGACGGGTTACGACACTCTGGTCGGCGAGCGCGGTGTGAAGCTCTCGGGCGGCCAGCGCCAACGCATCGCCATCGCGCGCGTCATGCTGAAGAACGCGCCGATCCTGCTGCTCGACGAAGCCACCAGCGCGCTGGATTCGGAAGTCGAGGCCGCCATCCAGGAAAGCCTGGACGCGATGATGGAGGGCAAGACGGTGATCGCCATCGCGCACCGGCTGTCGACCATCGCTGCCATGGACAGGCTGATCGTCATGGACCAGGGGCGCATCATCGAAGAGGGCACGCACGCTGCCCTGCTGGCCCGGAACGGCACCTACGCGCGGCTCTGGCGCCACCAGAGCGGCGGCTTCCTCGGCGAGGAGCAGGATGAGATGTCCGACGCCATCCAGTAGCGCGCGGCCAATATGACGGCGGCGAGCCGGGCCAAGCGGCAGCGGCCATGAAAAAAGCCACCGGATAGCGGTATCCGGTGGCCTCAAGAATACGCTTTGAACGGGGAAGTTCAGCGCGTTTGAAGCATAGGCAATGGCCCTCACCCGCGCCAATACCTAGGATTGGGTAATTTGGAAAAAACCCTGCCTGCGCAGCGGTTTTGCGCCACACATCGGTCCGTGTGTGTGCCTTCGGCGCAACGCCGCCACCCCACGTGGATATCCACCCCGGCGACCGGGTGCCGCAGTCCCGCCACAGTCCGGTTGCGATATAATGAAAACGATTCGCATTTACGTGGCTCTCGCAGCTGCCTTCCAGTTATCACGTTAACGATACGCACGATGCGGCTTTCCGAGCTCTCCCGCCGGGCGACGGCGGTGGTGGATCACGTTGAAGACCGTGAGCCCGCCGATCCCATCAGCCAACGCCTGCGCGAACTCGGCTTCGTGACGGGCGAACCGGTGCGCGTGGTGGCCGTGGGACCGTTCGGCGGCGACCCGCTGGTCGTGCAGGTCGGCTTCACGCGTTTTGCGCTGCGCCGCCAGGAGGCCGATCGCGTGCGCCTGCGCACCGAGGCCGCCGCGCAGCCCGCCACCCCATCGATCACCGCCGCCGAGACGGCGCCGCCCGCCAAGGTGCGCGAGGCGGCCTGAGCCGCCCACGACTGGCCGCGCCCGCCGCCGGCTTATCCGGCTTCATGCAGATGCACGCTTCCTCCTCCTCTTCTTCCTCGACCGCATTGCGCGTTGCGCTGGTGGGCAACCCGAATTGCGGCAAGACCGCGCTGTTCAACCTGCTGACGGGCAGCCGCCAGAAGGTGGCCAACTACGCGGGCGTGACGGTCGAGCGAAAGGAAGGCCGCTTCACCGCGCCCTCGGGCAGGCACGTGCAGATTCTCGATCTGCCGGGGGCCTACAGCCTGGTCGCCACCAGCCCGGATGAGGCCATCACGCGCGACATCTGTCTGGGCACGTTCCGCGGTGAAGCGCGCCCCGATCTGCTGGTCTGCGTGGTCGACGCCACGAACCTCCGTCTGCACCTGCGCTTCGTGCTGGAACTGCAGCGCCTTGGCCTGCCGATGGTGCTGGCCCTGAACATGGTGGATGCGGCGGAGCGCCGCGGCATCCGCATCGACCGCGCCAGGCTGGAAGCGGCGCTCGGTGTGCCCGTCGTGCAGACGGTGGCCATCAAGCGCAATGGCGCGGCCGAACTCGTCGCGCACATCGATCAGGAGCAGTTGCCGGCGGCGCCGGTGGGGCTGCCCGCCGACGCCGACCCGCACGTCGAGGTCAAGCGCCTGCTGGACGCCGCCGTCAGCATGCCGCGCAGCACGGCCGAGCTGGACGACCGGCTCGACCGCATCGTGCTGCATCCGGTGCTGGGCCTGGCGCTGCTCGCCGTGCTGATGTTCCTCATGTTCCAGGCGGTGTTCTCGTGGGCACAACCGCTCATGGAAGGCATCCAGCGCGCGGTGGAAGCCGTGGGCGCGTGGGTCGGCACGGTCATGCCAGACGGCATGCTCAAGAGCCTGCTCGTCGACGGCATCATCGCCGGCACGGGCAGCGTGCTGGTATTCCTGCCGCAGATCCTGATCCTGTTCCTCTTCATCCTGTCGCTCGAGGAATCGGGCTACCTGCCGCGGGCTGCATTTCTGCTCGATCGGCTGATGGCGGGCGCGGGATTGTCGGGCCGGTCGTTCATTCCCCTGCTCTCGAGCTTTGCATGCGCGATCCCGGGGGTGATGGCGACACGGACGATACAGGACCCGCGCGACCGTCTGGTGACGATCCTCGTCGCGCCACTGATGACGTGCTCGGCCCGGCTGCCGGTGTATGCACTGCTGATTGGCGCGTTCATTCCGGTGCGCCAGGTGTGGGGCGTGTTCAACCTGCAGGGGCTGGTGCTGTTCGGGCTGTACATGGCCGGCATCGTCTCGGCGCTGATCGTCGCCTACGTGCTGAAGTACCTCAAGCGCGACCGCAGCGAGCATCCGCTCATTCTTGAGCTGCCGTCCTACCGGCTGCCCAGCGTGCGCAACCTGGCGGTGGGGCTGATCGAGCGTGCGCGCATCTTCCTGCGCCGCATCGGCACGGTCATCCTCAAGATGATGGTGCTGCTGTGGTTCCTGTCCACGTTCCCGTCGCCGCCGGCCGGCGCAACGGGTCCGGCCATCGACTACAGCTTTGCCGGCTACATCGGCCGCGCGATGGAAGTCGTGTTCGCGCCGATCGGCTTTACGTGGGAGATGTGCATCGCGCTCATTCCCGGCATGGCCGCGCGCGAAGTTGCCGTGAGCGCCCTGGCGACGGTGTACTCGCTGTCGGCCACGCACGAAGATGCGGCCGCGCAGCTGGCCCCGGTCATCGCGCAGCAATGGTCGCTGGCCACGGCGCTGGCGTTCCTCGCGTGGTTCGTCTACGCGCCGCAGTGCATCTCGACGCTGGCCACCATCCGCCGCGAGACCAACTCCTGGAAGGTGATGGCGGGCACGGCGGGCTATCTGTTTGCGCTGGCCTATCTGGCCGCGTTTGCCACCTACCAGATCGCACGGGTGCTGACATGAGCGTGTATCACGTGGTCGAAACCGGCGTCGTCGCCACCGTCGTGGCGCTCAGTGCGCTGTCATTGACGGGCCGATATGCGGCGGACATGCGTGCCCGCACGATGGCGCGTATGGCTGGCTGGTGTGACCGTCCGTCGAGGCCGGCATGGATGCGTGCGTTCGGCCAGCGCTTGCTGACCCCCGGCGAGGCACCATCGTGCCATTCGGACCCGCTCTCGGGCAGCGCGTGCGGCAGTGGCTGCAGCGGCTGTGCCTCGGGCGAATCATCATCGCATGCCACCGTCGAACAGCCGATCCGCTTCGTACGCCGCAAATAGCTGGCGTCGACGCCACATCACAACACAACGGGCCCGAATCACGCGGGCCCGTTGTGTTTTTGGAAAGCGCAGGCGTAGACTGGTCCAAACCTGAACGGGGGACGCGTCATGACCGAAGAACTGCTGGTCCAGTTGATTGCGGAAGTCGAGAAGGAAGACCCGGTGGATTTTGCCAACCTGCCCTTCGACGAGCAGATGTTGCGCAACCTGGTCTGCAAGCTGGTGTCGCGCCAGCTGACGCAAATGGAAGATGCCCACTTCAGCCAGGACGAGGTGATCGTCTCGCTCACGGCCAGCATCGCCAAGCTTGTGCTGGAAAACCTCGTGTTGAATGCGCGCCTGCTGGCACAGCAGGGTCACACCGAGACCGCGCGCGAACTGCTCGACCGGATCGCCCGGCAGGCAAGGGGATAGCGGTTCAGCGCGCGACGTTGTACTGCGTGCGCGCCCGCATCAGCAAGCGCTTGGCAACGGACAGGCCGCGGATAGCCGCTTCATCGTCGTCGGTGCGGACATCGAACTCGGCGCTCCAGTTGCAGCCGGTATGGTCGGGGCGATGGATGCACATCGCGCGCAACTCGCATTGCGCGCATTCCGGATGTTGCTGAACGCAGCGGGCCAGCAAGGTCTTGAGTTCGTCTTCGGACTTCAAACGGCGTCGCATCGGCATCTCCTGGGTAACACGGTCTGTTGGAACCGCTGCCGCCAGATGAGTTTCGCCACGATCGCCCCGATGATGTTTCAGGGCGTTACCGCGTCACATCAGTGTGAAGTGCCTGCCGGCGGCTGGCAGGCCGGACACACGCCATACAGCGCCAGCGCGTGGTCGCGCAGCACGAAGCCGCGCTCGTTGGCGACGCGCTCTTGCCGGGCCTCGATGGCATCGTCGTGAAACTCCTCGACACGGCCGCACGACATGCAGATGAGGTGGTCGTGATGCGCGCCCTCATTGACTTCGTAGACCGCATGACCCGCCTCGAACGTGTGGCGCAGCAGCACGCCGGCATCCACCAGCTGGTTGAGCACGCGATACACGGTCGAGATACCGATGTCGAGCTCCGATGTGAGCAACTGGCGGTAGACATCTTCCGCGCTCAGGTGGCGGCCGTGCTCCGTACCGGCAGCGAGGATTTCCAGGATCTTGACGCGCGGCGACGTGGCTTTGAGCCCGGCCCGGCGCAGGTCGGTCGAGTTTGGCATGGCGTTGGGGGCGTGAATGAGGTACGACCGAGGGGGCGGTACTGCAGGCAGAACCAGAAACGGCGGGATCGCAATCCTTCACGCGCAGTCGCTGCGTTCTGAAAAAAAACGGCATGGCTGGCAGCCCGGGAAAGACGCAGTCGGGAAAGCGGGGTCTGAGTGCTTTCCCGACTGTCGGGCGGCTTGCTACGGCCAAACGCTCTGTGTGTCAGAGCGGTCCCCACAAAAGATCGGTTGCCGGGTGCGCCCACCTGATGGAGCACGGCGCACGCGGCGGAATTCGGCTCGACGCGCCGTGCGATGGAGAGGCCGTAGAGACGTTTCCACCGACTGCAGCGCCGTCGATGGACACACTATAAATGCGAATGATTCGCATTTCAAGAATTTCTTGGTGGCCGCGGAAGACCATGCGCCGGGTGGGGTCACCCGGTCGCGCGCAAGTTACACCGGCCCGATTGCGCGGGCATAGCCTGTCGGCGAGAAGCGCAGCGTGGTGGCCATCGACACGACGATGACGCCGATCAGCAGCAGCCACGGCGTCTGGAAGCTTCCCGTAGCCGCGCGCAGCCAGCCGACGACGTAAGGAATGATGCCCGTGATGATGAAGCCGATGCCCTGCACGAACGCGGCGAGGTAGCCGGCGGCACGCGCGTCGGGCAGATGATCGAGCGTGAGCGCCAGGCACAGCGAGAACATCGAGCCCAGCCCGCCCCCGATGAGCGCCACCCACAGCGTGGTCCCCGCCGTTGGAGCGAGCAGCAAGCCCAGCATCCCCCCAAGTTGCAGGACCAGCATCGCCAACAGCCACGGGCGGCGGTCTGGCCAGCGCCGCGCCAGCACCGGCGCCGTGAAGGCACCCAACACCCGGAACATCGTCATCACGCCGATCAGGCCGCCGGCATCCTGCGCGCTCCAGCCCAGTTGACGATAGAACATCGGCAGCCACGCGATCATGCTGGTGTAGCCGCCGTTGGTCACGCCAAAGTAGACGGCCAGCAGCCATGCGCGGCGATTGCCGAAGAAGTTCAGCACCGGCCCGCGCTGCACGGCGGCAGCTGCCTCGCGGGGCCGCGCCGTCGTCCACAGCATCAAGGCGGCCAGCGCAGGCACGGCCCACACCCCCAAACCGACGTGCCAGTCGGCAAGGTGGGCGATGCGCGGGCTCAGCGTGGCGGCAAGACCGCCGCCGGCCATCAGCGACGCGGAATACAAACCCAGCGCCATCGGCACGCGCCGCGGGAACCATCGTTTGACGATGCCGGGCACGAGGGCCTGCACGATGGCGACGCCGGTGCCGGCCAGCGCTGCGCTGGCGATCAGCGACAGGCCATCACCCGCCCACAGGCGCCACGCGCATGCGCCTGCAATGGCGAGCAGGCTGCATGCCACGCCGCGATGTTCGGGCAGCCAGCGCGCGAGCCACGGCAGGAACAACGCCACGCTGCCCATGCACAGCACCGGGATCACGGTCAGCAGCGACGCACCCTGCAGGCCGAGGCCCGTGCCTGAGCGAATCTCCGCCAGCAGCGGCCCGATGGTCGTGAGGATCGGCCGCAGGTTCAGCCCGAGCGCAATCACCACCGCCATGCCGATCCATCCGGCATCGGCCCACGCGGATGGCGCGGCCGATGCGGCCGAGGCCGCGCCCCGTACGGCCGCGTCACTCATGCCTGGCGCGCCTGCCACGCGTCGTAAAGCCCGTGCTCACCCGCAGGTTTCAGCGGGCGCAACTGCAGCTCGCCTGCTTCCGGGGCACGGCGGATCTCGGCGTACATGGCGGCGGTCGACATGCCGAACGCCTCGCCGTCTTCGTTCGAGTACGCAAAGTACGCCGCGCGGATACCGCAGCGGTGCATGGCCGCAAAGCACATCGGGCACGGATGGCCGCTTGCGTACATCACCGCGCCAGTCAGGTCGGACGTGGCCAGCGCGTGGCTGCCCTGGCGAATCGCCTGCATTTCGGCATGCGCGGTTGGGTCGTTGGTCGTGTGCACCTCGTTGACGGCGCGCGCGACGATCTCGCCGTTGCGTACCAGCACCGCGCCAAACGGCAGGCCACCTTCGTTGACGTTGGCGCGGGCCAGCGCGACGGCCTCGCGCATGTGTTGTTCATGGGTCATGGGTTTCTCCAAAAAGTCATCGGGCGCTGGCAGGGACCAGCATGTCGGCGATCGCCTTCTGGCCGCGCGCGCGTGCATGCTCCAGGGGGTCACGCCCCGGCCGTCGGCAAGGTTGACGTTGGCGCCGCGCTCGAACAGCAGACGCACGATTTGCTGATGACGCGGGCCGCCGTCGCCGAACAGGATGGCTTCGAGCAGGCCCGTCCAGCCAAGGTTGTCGACGTGGTTCACGTCGATGCCGGCGTCGAGCAGCGCCCTGACGACCGCCACGTGGCCGCGCTCGCACGCCGGGATCAGTGCGGTGCCGCCGTAGCGGTTGGTGCTCTTGAGGTTGGCGCCGTGTGCGAGCGTCATGCGCAGGATGTCGAGCCGCCCTTCCGCGCCAGCCAGCAAATAGGCGCTATCGAGCCGCGTGTTCTGCGCGTTGACGTTGGCGCCGGCGTCGATCAGCACGCGCGCCGTGTCGACGTGGTTGCCTTGCGTGGCCAGCAGCAGCGTGTTGCCGCCACCGTCGCGCACGTCCACGGGCACGCCCTGCTTCAATTGCTCGAGCACCTTGGCAGTGTCGCCCTGTGCCGCGGCCTTGAGCAGCCATGCGGGCTCGCCGGCTGCCGCGCCGCCTGCGGCCGCGCCCCATGCGCAAGCCAGGACGATCCATCGCTTCCAGACATGCAACGCCATGCTGCAGCCTCGCGCATGTAGTCAACAAGCGGACGATTATGGTTGCGCCCCTACATATGTTCAAATTAAATAGTTGAATCGCACCCAGTGGGTTTCCAAATGATCGATCTGGTCTTGCTGCGCAGCTTTGTCACCGTGGTGGATACGGGCAACTTCACGCGCGCAGCCGAACACCTGCACCTGACGCAGTCGACCGTCAGCCAGCAGATCCTGCGGCTCGAGCAGCAACTGGACTGCCGCCTGCTGGACCGCAGCCAACGCCAGGTGCTGCCCACGGAAGAGGGCGACCGCCTGCTCGGCTACGCCCGGCGGCTGCTGCGGCTGGCCGACGAAGCCAGTGAGGCGCTGAGCCCCGAGCACACCGAGGGGGTGCTGCGCCTGGGCGTGCCGGAAGACCTCGGCAGCGGTGCGTTGATGCCGCTGATTGCCAGCTTTGCGCGCGAACGCCCGCGGCTGCGCCTCGAAGTGGAAAGCGGCCTCTCGCATCACCTGCTGCGCCAGTACCGCAATGGCGATCTGGACTTGCTGCTCGTCAAGCAATGGGGCACCGACAGCGACTGCCATGCACGCTGGGCCGAGCCGATCTGCTGGATTGACAGCGCCGAGCGGCCGCACATGCTGCTGCCCGGGCCATCGCAACCGTCGCTGCCGCTGGTGGCGTTTCCGGTAGGCGCGCTGTATCGGCAGGAGATGCTGCACGCGCTGGAATCGATCGGGCAGGCGTGGCGCATCACGTATTCGAGCCCGAGCCTGGCAAGCCTGTGCGCGGCCGTCAGCGCGGGCCTGGGCGTAAGCCTGCTGCCGGCCAGCTGCGTGCAGCCCGGGCACCGCGTGCTCGGTGCGGCGGATGGCTTTCCGGAAATCGGCGGGCTGGAACTTGCGCTGTTTGCGCGGCCCGACCTCGACAGCGCGGGCCGCGTGCTGCGCGATCGCCTGGTCGACATGTGCAGCGCACGCGCACAGGCGTTGCTCTGCGCCGCAGGCTGAACGCCAAAGAAAAAGCCGGACCCGCTTGTCGCAAGGTCCGGCTTCGTACGGCTTGGGCGCAGGCTTATGCCGCCTCGGCCAGCGGCACGCGGATGAGGTGGTCGAATGCCGACAGCGCGGCCTTCGCACCATCGCCGGTGGCGATGATGATCTGCTTGTACGGCGTCGTGGTCGCATCGCCTGCGGCAAACACGCCTTCCGCGCTGGTCTGGCCGCGCGCATCGACGACGATCTCGCCAAAGCGGTTGCGCTCCACCGCGCCATCCAGCCATTCGGTGTTGGGCACCAGGCCGATCTGCACGAACACGCCTTCGAGCGCGATCTCATGCTCGGCGCCGTCCACGCGGCTCTTGTAACGCAGGCCGTTGACCTTCTGGCCGTCACCCGTGATCTCGGTGGTCTGCGCGTTGGTGACGATGGTCGCGTTCGGCAGGCTTTGCAGCTTGCGCACCAGCACGGCGTCCGCCTTCAGCTCGCCGGCAAACTCGAGCAGCGTGACGTGGCTGACCAGGCCGGCCAGGTCGATGGCCGCCTCCACGCCGGAGTTACCGCCGCCGATGACGGCCACGCGCTTGCCCTTGAACAGCGGGCCATCGCAGTGTGGGCAGTACGCCACGCCCTTGTTCTTGTATTCCTGCTCGCCCGGCACGTTGACGTTGCGCCAGCGCGCGCCGGTCGACAGGATGACCGAACGGCCCTTGAGCACCGCACCGTTGGCCAGCGTCACCTTGGCAAAGCCGCCCGGCTTGTCCGCAGGGGTCAGCTTGACCGCGCGTTGTGCGTTCATGATGTCGACCTCGTACTGACGCACGTGCTGCTCCAGCGCGGCGGCAAACTTCGGCCCTTCGGTCTCCTGCACGGAGATGAAGTTCTCGATGCCCAGCGTGTCGAGCACCTGGCCGCCAAAGCGCTCGGCCACCACACCGGTGCGCACGCCCTTGCGCGCCGCATACACGGCCGCAGCGGCACCGGCCGGGCCACCGCCGACGATCAGCACGTCAAACGCTTCCTTGGCAGCCAGCTTCTCAGCGTCACGCGCGGCGGCGCCGGTGTCGATCTTGGCCAGGATCTCTTCCACGCCCATGCGGCCCGTGCCGAACATCTCGCCGTTCAGGAACACGGTCGGCACGGCCATGATCTGGCGCGCCTCGATCTCGCCCTGATACAGCGCGCCGTCGATGGCGACGTGCTGGATGCGCGGGTTGATGACCGACATCACGTTCAGCGCCTGGACCACGTCCGGGCAGTTCTGGCACGTGAGCGACATGTACGTCTCGAAGCGGAAATCGCCTTCGATGTTGCGGATCTGCTCGATGACGTCGGCATCGAGCTTGGGCGCATAGCCTCCCACCTGCAGCAGCGCCAGCACGAGCGAGGTGAACTCGTGGCCAGTCGGCACGGCCGCAAAGCGCACGCTCACGTCGGCGCCGGTGCGGCGGATCAGGAACGACGGCGCGCGCTCGGCGGCATCGCGTTGTTCGGTGAGCGAGATCATGCCGGACTGCTCGGCCACGTCGCGCAGCAGCTCCATCATGTCGCGGGAGCCCTCGCTGTCATCGACGTTGGCGACCAGCTCAATGGGCTGCACGAGGCGTTCGAGGTAGGCCTTCAGTTGGGCCTTGACATCAGCATCCAGCATGACGACTTCCTTTTTGTTCGTTGAATCCGTGACAGGGCGCGGCACATGCCTGCGCCCTTAAGCAAACGGCCGGCAGAGCCGGCCGTTTTTTCTGCTGCATTCCTGCAGCAAACAGCCTCACAACTCAGATCTTGCCGACCAGGTCCAGCGACGGCTTGATCGTCTTCGCGCCTTCGTTCCACTTGGCCGGGCACACTTCGCCCGGGTGGCTGGCGACGAACTGGGCAGCCTTGAGCTTGCGCAGGGTTTCCTTCACGTCGCGGGCGATGGCGTTGTCATGCACTTCCATCGTCTTGATCACGCCTTGCGGGTCGATCACGAAGGTGCCGCGCAGGGCCAGGCCTTCTTCGGGGATGTGCACGCCGAAGGCGTTGGTCAGTTGGTGCGTCGGGTCGCCCACCAGCGGGAACTGAGCCTTACCCACGGCCGGCGAGGTTTCGTGCCACACCTTGTGCGAGAAATGCGTGTCGGTCGTCACGATGTAGACCTCGGCGCCGGCCTTCTGGAACTCGGCGTAGTTGTCGGCGGCGTCTTCCACTTCGGTCGGGCAGTTGAAGGTGAATGCGGCCGGCATGAAGATCAGCACGGACCACTTGCCCTTGAGCGACTCTTCCGTGACTTCGATGAACTTGCCGTTGTGGAACGCTTGGGCCTTGAACGGTTGGACTTGAGTATTGATCAGCGACATAGTGGTTTCAGTAGGTTGCTTGGTTGACAACGGGAGTGATCGTATCGCCGTTCCGTCAATTGCACAAGTTGATTGATCTTATTTTTCTGATTGTTTTTTTCTATCAAAAGACAACCGTGGCACCCGGACTCGTTGGCCCTCCGCGCCCAAGCGCGGTTGCCATGGCATGGAGGAAATTACACAACGCATACCCAGGTTGCACACGCTGCACGTGCCGGCTCCGCGGCACGTTTCATGCAGCCGCAAGGCGCCGCGCGGAGCGGATCGCAGCCTTGTCAGCGTCTGTCTGACTGGCATAGGTCTTGCGCGAAGGGGGAGATCGCAAACCTCCGTCACGCACCGGAGCCGTGCCATTGCTCATGCAGTTGGCCGATCCGGCGATGGCGGTTCCCCCGGGAGCATGACCTTGTCGCTGAACGTCCTTTTTGTCGCTTCGGAAGCTGTGCCGCTGGCCAAGACCGGCGGGCTTGCAGATATGGTCGGCGCATGCGCCGTCGCGCTGCGCCGGGCCGGTCTGCAGGTGACCGCGATGCTGCCGGGCTATCCCAACGCCATCGCCCAACTGCAGCAACCCCGCACGCTATGTGAATGGACCGACCTGCCCGGGGGGCCCGCGCGGCTGCTCAGCGGGCACGTGGGTCCGCATGCGATTCCGGTGCTGCTGTTCGATGCGCCGGCGCTGTTCGGGCGGCTGGGCAATCCGTATCTGGACCACCACGGCGAGCCGTACGACGACAACGCCTTGCGCTTTGCTGCATTCAGCCATGCAGCAGCGCGGGTGGCCGCGGGCGTGCAGGGCGCGGGGCGCTTCGACGTCGTGCAGGCGCACGACTGGCATACCGGGCTCGTGCCGCTGCTCGTCAAGCGCGCGGGCGCGCGGGCCAGGACGGTCTTTACCGTGCACAACCTGGCCTTCCAGGGCAATTTCCCGATGAGCGTGGTGCCGCAGATCGGCGTGCCGGCCGATGCGGCGCACGAGGCCGAGTTCTGGGGACAGTTCAGCTTCCTGAAGGCGGGCCTGCTGTGGGCCGACCGCATCACCACCGTAAGCCACGCCTATGCGCGCGAAATCCTGACCGAGGCGGCCGGCTGCGGCATGGAAGACCTGCTGCGCGCGCGCCAGCAAGACCTCGTCGCCATCCTCAACGGCATCGACAACGAGGTGTGGAACCCGTCGAAGGACCCCCTGCTGCCGCAGCCGTTCGCGGCATCGAACCTCACCGGCAAGCACACCGCCAAGCGCGTGCTGCAGCAGCGCTTCGGCTTGCCGGAGGATGCGCAGGCGCCCCTGCTCGCCGTGGGCAGCCGCCTGACGCATCAGAAGATGGCCGATGTGACGCTCCAGGCGTTGCCGCAGCTGCTCGAATCGAACCCGCGCCTGCAGGTGGCGGTGCTCGGCTGCGGCGAACACCAGTACGAGAGCGGCATGGCCGAACTCGCGGCACGCTACCCGCGCCAGATGGCCGCGAAGATCGGCTACACCGAGGCCCATGCCCACCTGCTGCACGCGGGCGCCGACATCCTGCTGCACGGCAGCCGCTTCGAGCCATGCGGCCTGACGCCGCTGTACTCCATGCGCTACGGCACGGTGCCGGTGGCCTCCCGCGTGGGCGGCCTGATCGACACCATCACAGACCTTGGGTCGCCGGAGGCGGCGCTGCATGGCGCCACGGGTTTCCTGTTCGACGGCGAGACGGCCGACGCGATGGTGGCGGCGGTGGACCGTGCGCTGCGCGTCTTCGCACAACCGCAAGCGTGGCGCGTCCTGCAATACAACGGCATGACGACTGACTTCGGCTGGTCGCAGCCCGCGCGCGAGTACGTCGCGCTGTATCGCACGCTGGCGCCCGCGGCCACGCCCATGCCGTCGGTGGCGCTGGCGCAGGCCCCCGCCACGCCGGAGCCGCTGCCGACCCATCGCGCCGATGCGCCCGCGCGCGCGCCGGCACGGCGGCGTTCGACGGGCTTGTCCGATGAGGTCCGCGCCCACGCGGTGGCACGCGCAGCCAGCACCGAAAAGATTCGCGCCTGATCGTATCGGCGCCCCGCCCCGGTTTCACGCATGCCCCAGACCAAGAAGCCCAACACCACCGCACCACGCAAGAACACCGCAGCGCTCAAGGCTGCCAAGCCCCCGGGCAGCGAAGCCCGGGCGGTGGCCCGGACGGCGGACCGGCCTCGCACCGCCCCGCTTTACGCGCCTGCCATCTGCTATCTGCATCCGCTGCAGCTGCGGCGGCTGGACCGCTGGGAAGGCGTGCTCGACCGCATTGCGTCGCTGGGGTTCGACCACGTGTTGATGGCCCCGCCGTTCCAGACCGGCGCGGCGGGCAACGTGTTCGTCACGCGTGACCACGCGCAGTTGCATGACGCGCTGGGCGGCGGCCCGGCCGATGCCGCACTGGCGACGCTGGCGCAGGCGTGCCGCGCGCGCGGCCTGACGCTGCTGCTCGATCTCGTGATCGACCGTGTGGCGACCGATGCGCCCTTGCGCGCCGACCACCCCGACTGGTTCGCCAGCCACGCAGAAGACGGCGACGCGCTGGACCCGCGCCTGCCGCCCTCGCACCTCGAGGTGGCCTGCTTCCGCCACGACAACCCGCACTGCGGCGACGCCATCCTCGCGTGGTGGACGCAACAGCTGCGTGCGTGGGCCGCGCTCGGCATCGGCGGCTTCCGCTGCGAAGCACCGGCGCGCCTGCCCGCCGAGCGATGGCAGGCGCTGATAGCCGACACCCGTGCCGCGGCCCCGCCAGACCCAGGCCTGCGCTTCCTGGCCTGGACGCCCGGCATGGACGCCGCAGCCGTTGACGCCTTGGCCGGTGCCGGCTTTGACGCCACGTTTTCGTCGCTGCGCTGGTGGGATTTCCGCGCCAGCTGGATGGTGGAAGAACACGCACGGCTGGCGGCCGTGGCACCGCCCATCGCCACCGTGGAAGCGCCGTTCGGCACGCGCTACGGCCAGGCATTCGGCGACGCGATGGTGCGCGAACGCGCGTATCGCCGCATCCTGCATGTGGCCGACACGCTCGATGCGGGCTGGCTGATGCCGCTCGGCTTCGAGCGCGGCGCGCTGCTGCCCATGCTGGCCGACCGCGGCGATCCGTCCGATCAGCAATGGATCGACGCGCACGCTGCCTTCGACCTGAGCGATGCCGTGCGCGACGTCAATGCGACCATCCGTGCGGCGCGGGATGCCGGCACCGTGGCGCCGCACGCCGAGCTGCGCATGCTCACCGGGCCCGATGCGCCGGCCACGGCCATGCTGCGTGCCGACGGGCCCGACCTGCGCGCCGGCGATGCAGCCACCCTCGTCGTCATCAACCCCGACCTGCACATAGGCGTCTCGGTGCACGCAGACCACTTCCTGCCCGGCGTGGCAGGCGGTTTCACCCGTGGCGTGGCGCTGGACCTGCTCACCGAACCCATCGGCAGTTGCGACGACGCACTGCGCCCGAAGGCCCGGCCCCTGGCCGAGATCGACCTGCTGCCCGGCGACGTGCAGGTCTGGCGTGTGTTCCGCAGCGCGCCCGTACGGCATCCGGCGGCAGAGAAGACCGCGAAGCGCGCGCGCACGAAAGGCGACGATGCAAAGGCACCGGTCAACGCTGCCATTGCGGCGCCGCGCATCGGGATCGAACACGTGCAGCCGGCCGTCGACGATGGCCGCTTTGCCGTCAAGCGCCTGGTGGGCGATGACATCGTCGTCGAAGCCGATGTGCTGATGGACGGACACGACCAGCTCGCGGTGCAGCTGCTGTGGCGCGCGCAGGATGAAGACTCCTGGCAGCAGGTGCCGATGGTGCCGCTTGGCAATGACCGCTGGCGCGGCGTGTTCCGGCCCGAACGGCTGGGGCGGCACGTGTATGCGGTGGCTGCGTGGCGCGATGCGTTCGGTACGTACCGGTCGGAGCTCGAGAAGAAGCACGCGGCCGGGGTAGACGTCACGCTGGAGCTGGAAGAAGGCGCGCGGCTCGTCGCGCAGGCGGCCGAGCATGCGCCCGCCGATGCGCCCGCCGGGGCGCTGCACAAGCTGGCGCAACTGCTCGCAGATGCCGATCCGGCGCATCGCCTCAAGCTGCTGCTGGATCCGCCCACCGCACACGTGATGGCACAGGCCTCGCACTATCGGCCGTTCTACGTGGAGACCGCGCCGTACCCGCTCGAGGTCGAACGCGGCGGCGCTGCGTTTGCGAGCTGGTACGAACTCTTTCCGCGTTCCGCCTCGGGCGACGAGCACCGGCACGGCACCTTCGACGACGTCATCCGCCGGCTCGGCGCCATTCGCGGCATGGGCTTCGACGTGCTGTACTTCCCGCCCATCCACCCGATCGGCCGCACCAACCGCAAGGGCCGCAACAACAGCCTCCAGGCCGCGCCGGACGACCCGGGCAGCCCGTACGCCATCGGCGCGGAGGAAGGCGGACACGATGCCATCCATCCGCAGCTCGGCACGCTGGAAGACTTCCGCCGCCTGCGCGACGCTGCCCGTGAGAAGGGCCTGGAACTGGCGCTGGACTTCGCCATTCAATGCTCGCCCGATCACCCGTGGCTGCGCGAACACCCGGGCTGGTTTGCGTGGCGGCCCGACGGCAGCATCAAGTACGCAGAGAACCCACCCAAGAAATACGAAGACATCGTCAACGTCGACTTCTACGCGAATGACGCCAAACCCGCGCTGTGGCTGGCGTTGCGCGACGTGGTGATGTTCTGGGCCGACGAAGGCATCCGCCTGTTCCGCGTCGACAACCCGCACACCAAGCCGCTGCCGTTCTGGGAATGGATGATCGGCGAGGTGCGCGCGCGATACCCCGACGCGGTGTTCCTCTCCGAGGCCTTTACGCGGCCGAAGGTGATGTACCGCCTCGCCAAGGTCGGGTTTTCGCAGTCGTACACGTACTTCACGTGGCGGCACACCAAGCAGGAGTTCATCGATTACCTGACCGAACTCACGCGCACGCCGGTGCGGGAATATTTCCGCCCCCATTTCTTCGTCAACACACCGGACATCAACCCGGTGTTCCTGCAGACCTCCGGCCGGCCGGGCTTCCTCATTCGTGCCGCGCTGGCGGCCACGCTGTCTGGCCTCTGGGGCGTCTACAACGGCTTCGAGCTGTGCGAGGGGCGCGCGATACCGGGCAAGGAGGAATACCTCGACTCCGAGAAGTATCAGCTGCGCGCGTGGGACCACAACCGCCCCGGCAACATCGTCAAGGAGATCGCGCTGCTCAACCGCATCCGCCGCGCCAACCCGGCCCTGCACTCGCACCTGGGCGTGACGTTCCAGCCGGCATCGGGCGAGCACATCCTGTTCTTCAGCAAATCGACGCCGCCCGTGCTGCCGACCAACCCGGCGGAACTCGCCAATGCGTTGCAGCATGGGCAGCAGGACCGCTTTGGCGACAACACGCTGTTCGTGGCCATCAACCTCGACCCGCACCACGCGCATGAGTCCGACATCGAACTGCCGCTGTGGCAATGGGGCCTGCCCGATCACGGCGCCCTGATGGCCGAGAACCTCGTCACCGGCCACCGCACGGTGTGGCGCGGCAAGTGGCAGCACATCCGCCTGGAGCCCGAGCAGCCGTTTGCGATCTGGCGCGTACGTCCGGCACTGCCCTCGGAGGAACAACCGTCATGACGCGCAACCCGACCGCGCTGCTGGTGGACGATCCGCTCTGGTACAAGGACGCCGTCATCTATCAACTGCACGTCAAGTCGTTCTGCGATTCGAACAACGATGGCGTGGGCGACTTCCCCGGCCTGATCTCCAAGCTCGACTACATTGCCGAGCTTGGCGTGGACGTGATCTGGCTGCTGCCGTTCTACCCATCGCCGCGCCGCGACGACGGCTACGACATTGCGGAATACCGCGGCGTGCATCCGGACTACGGCACGATGGCCGACGTGCGGCGCTTCATTGCCGAGGCGCATGCGCGCGGCTTGCGGGTCATCACCGAACTCGTCATCAACCACACGTCGGACCAGCACCCGTGGTTCCAGCGCGCGCGACGCGCCAAGCCGGGCTCGGCGCTGCGCGATTTCTACGTCTGGTCGGACAACGACAAGAAGTACGCCGGCACGCGCATCATCTTCATCGACACCGAGCCGTCCAACTGGACGTGGGATCCGGTGGCCAATGCGTACTACTGGCACCGCTTCTATTCGCACCAGCCCGATCTCAACTTCGACAACCCGCGCGTGCTCAAGGCCGTGCTGGGGGTGATGAAGTTCTGGCTGAACCTCGGTGTGGACGGCCTGCGGCTGGATGCGGTGCCCTACCTCGTCGAGCGCGAAGGCACGTCCAACGAGAACCTGCCCGAGACACACGCCGTGCTGCGCAAGATCCGCGCGGCAATGGATGCGGAATTCAAGAACCGCCTGCTGCTGGCCGAAGCCAACCAGTGGCCGGAAGACACGCAGGAGTACTTCGGCAACGGCGACGAATGCCACATGGCGTTCCACTTCCCGCTGATGCCGCGCATGTACATGGCGATCGCGCGTGAAGACCGCTTCCCGATCACCGACATCATGCGGCAGACGCCCGAGGTGCCGCCCAACTGCCAGTGGGCGATCTTCCTGCGCAACCACGACGAGCTCACGCTCGAGATGGTGACCGACGCCGAGCGCGACTACCTGTGGGAGGTCTACGCCAGCGACCGCCGCGCGCGCCTGAACCTCGGCATCCGCCGGCGCCTCGCGCCGCTGCTCGAGCGCGACCGCCGCCGCGTGGAGCTGATGAACAGCCTGCTGTTCTCGATGCCCGGCACGCCCGTCATGTACTACGGCGACGAGATCGGCATGGGCGACAACATCCACCTGGGCGACCGCGACGGCGTGCGCACGCCCATGCAGTGGTCGCCCGACCGCAACGGCGGTTTCTCGCGCGCCGACCCCGAGCAGCTCGTGCTGCCGGCCATCATGGGCTCGCTGTACGGCTATGAATCGGTGAACGTGGAAGCGCAGAGCCGCGATGCGCATTCGCTGCTGAACTGGACACGCCGGCTGCTCGCCACGCGCAAGCGGCATCGCGTGTTCGGGCGCGGCTCGATCCAGTTCCTGCAGCCGGCCAACCGGAAGGTGCTGGCGTATATCCGCGCGCTCGAAGGGGAGGCGCCGATCCTGTGCGTGGCGAACCTGTCGCGCGCTTCACAAGCGGTGGAGCTCGATCTTTCGGCATTTGCGCAGCGCGTGCCGGTAGAGCTGATCGGCGGCACGGCGTTCCCGCCGATCGGGCAACTGTCGTACCTGCTCACGCTTCCGCCGTATGCGTTCTACTGGCTGGAGCTGCGCGAGAACGAGCCCGGCCCCACATGGGCGCAACCGGCCGCCGAGCAGTTGCCCGAGTTCACCACGCTGGTGTTGCGCGCGGGGCTGGATACGCTGGCCGACACGCGCCAGCGAGAAGCACACCGCCAGCTGATCGAGCGCGAGATCCTGCCGACGTACCTGCCCAAGCGCCGCTGGTTTGCCGCCAAGGACAGCGTGCTGCGCAGTGCAAAGTTCGCGTGGGGTGCGACGGTGCCGGTCGATGCAGCGTCCACGAACCGTCCGCTGGCCGGCGCGACACGGCCCGAGGTGTTCTTCAACGAAGTGGCCGTCACGCTGGGCGGGCCCGACGGCTCGGAGCGCGTCGAGCGCTACCTGCTGCCGCTGTCGATCGCCTGGGAATCGGCCACGCTGCCCGCGCTGCCGATCCAGCTTGCGCTTGCGCGCGTGCGGCGCGGCCGCCATGTCGGCTACCTGACCGACGCCTTCACCACCGAGACGTTCGCGCGAGCGCTGCTGACCAACCTCGTGCGCGGCACCACGCTCGAAGCCAACGACGGCGCGGTGCGCTTCGAGCCGGAGCCGAACATCGCCGAGCTGGACCAGCCGCCCGAAAGCACCGAGACCGGCGCGACGCCACTCGCGGCGCTGCCGCTGTCGCCGGATGCGCCCATCCATTGGCTGGCTGCCGAGCAGTCGAACAGCTCGCTGGTGATCGGCGAATCGGTGATCGTCAAGCTGATCCGCCGCATCGCCCCGGGCGTGCACCCCGAGGTCGAGATGACGCGGCACCTCACGCGCGTCGGTTACGCCAACACGGCGGCGCTGATCGGCGAAATCGCGCACGTGAGCGCCGACGGAGAGCGCGCCACGCTGGCCGTCATGCAGAGCTTCGTCCCGAACCAGGGCGACGCCTGGACGTGGGCGCTCGACTACCTGCGGCGCACCATCGACGAGTTGGCGGTCGTCACGGAAGGCGTGACGCGGGGCGACGGCGAATCCTCTCCGGTGGCCGTGACGGAAGCGCGCACCGACACCGACGAGGCGCTGGCCGGATACGTCGCTTTCATGGGCACGATCGGCACGCGACTGGGCGAGCTGCATGCCGCTCTCGCCGCCCCCACTGAAGATCCGAACTTCGGGGCGCGCCTTGCCGACCCCGACGACGCCAACTACTGGACGGCCCGCGTGCACGAGCACCTGACGCGGGCGCTGGACCACCTGGCGGCGTGGCAGCAACAGAACGCGCCGCATGCAGACGTGCAATGGCTGCTGTCTGAACGGCAGGCGCTGCTGGACGCCGCCAGCGAGCGCGCGCAGGCGGGCATCGGCGCCAGGCTGTCGCGCATCCACGGAGATTTCCACCTGGGTCAGGTGCTCGTCGCGCAGGGCGACGCCTTCCTGATCGACTTTGAGGGCGAGCCGTCGCGCCCGGTGGAAGAGCGCCGCCGCAAGACCAGCCCGCTGCGTGACGTGGCCGGCCTCATGCGTTCGCTCGACTACGTGGTCGGCGCCATGCGGCAAGGCCCCGAGCACGTGGCGGGGCCCGCACAGGAACGGCGCGACCACCTGCTCGAGCTGTTCCGCTCCGCGTCTACCGAGCGCTTTCTGGAAGCCTATGCGGCGGCCATCCGCGGGCCCGACCTGAACACCCTCCACGCGCCCGTGGTGGACCTCGATCTGCTCGACCTGTTCCTGCTGGAAAAGGCCGCGTACGAGGTGAACTACGAAGCGGCCAACCGGCCGGCCTGGCTACCGATTCCGCTCGCCGGCCTCACGCGCGTGGCACGCCGCCTGCTGCATGCCGAACCACCCCAACCTGCTGCGGAAGACTCGACCGGAGGCCCACCGTGACCGCGCTGGACTTTGCCAACCCGCCCAAGGCGGCCGCGCCCGAGCCGGCCGTCGTGCTGCCGCCCGGCGTCGACCAGGCGCAGGTGGACGCGCTCACGCACGGCCGCCTGGGCGATCCGTTCTCCGTCCTGGGGCCGCATCGCGTGGACGGCAGCGAGGGCCCGCGGTGGGTCGTGCGCGCCTTCTACCCCGGCGCGCGCCGCGTGCAGACCATCGATTCACGCGGCCAGACGATCACCGAGATGACACAGGTCGGGCGCACGGGCCTCTTCCACGGGCCGATGCAGGCCGATGCACAGGACGTGTACGGCCACCCCGAGGCCTATCGGCTGCGCATCATCTGGCCCGCCGGCACCGGCCACGAGGCCGTGCAGGAGACCGAAGACCCGTATGCCTTCGGCCTGCTGCTCGGCGACGACGACCTGCGGCAGATCAACGAGGGCACGCACTGGCGCCTCGCCGACTGCCTGGGCGCACACGCGGTGAAGATGGACGGCATGACGGGCGTGCGCTTTGCCGTGTGGGCCCCCAACGCGCAACGCGTGTCCGTGGTGGGCGACTTCAACCAGTGGGACGGCCGCCGCCACCCGATGCGGCTGCGCCACGAGGCCGGCGTGTGGGAGCTGTTCCTGCCCAGCGGCCTTGGTATCGGCCCCGGTGCGCGCTACAAGTTCGAGCTGATCGGCGCCGACGGCCACCTCGTGGTCAAGGCAGACCCCGTTGCGCGCCAGACCGAGCCGCCGCCGGCCACGGCGTCCGTGGTGGCGGACCCGTCGGCATTCCGCTGGGGCGACGATGCATGGATGCAGACGCGCGCCGAGCGCCAGCAGCCCGAGGCGCCCATCGCCATCTACGAGGTGCACGCCGGTTCCTGGCTGCGTGACCTGGAAGACGGCCGCCGCAGCCTGCACTGGGACGAACTGGCCGATCGGCTGATCCCGTACGTAAGCGCCCTCGGCTTCACGCACATCGAACTGCTGCCGGTGGCCGAGCACCCTTTTGGCGGCAGCTGGGGCTACCAGCCGCTCGGGCTCTTTGCGCCATCTGCCCGCTTCGGCGCGCCGGAGGCGTTCGCGCGCTTCGTGGATCGATGCCATCAGGCCAACCTCGGCGTCATCGTCGACTGGGTGCCCGCGCACTTCCCCACCGACTCGCATGGCCTTGCCCGCTTTGACGGCACCGCCCTCTACGAGCACCAGGACCCGCGCGAAGGGTTTCACCAGGACTGGAACACGCTCATCTACAACTTCGGCCGCAATGAAGTGCGCGGCTTCCTGATCGCCAGCGCGCTCGAGTGGCTGGAGCGCTTCCACATCGACGGCCTGCGCGTGGATGCCGTGGCGTCGATGCTGTATCGCGACTACTCCCGCCGCGCCGGCGAATGGGTACCCAACCGCTACGGCGGCCGCGAAAACCTCGAAGCCGTGGCCTTCCTGCAGCAGATGAACACGCTGGTGCACGAACGCTGCCCCGGCGCCATCACGATCGCGGAGGAATCCACCGCGTGGCCCGGCGTGACCGCGCCCGTCGAGTTCAACGGCCTGGGCTTCGACTACAAGTGGAACATGGGCTGGATGCACGACACGCTGCACTACATGCAGCGCGACCCGGTGTACCGCCAGCACCATCACGACGGCATGACGTTCGGGCTCGTCTATGCATTCTCCGAACGTTTCATCCTGCCGATCTCGCACGACGAGGTCGTCCACGGCAAGGGTTCGCTGCTGGGCAAGATGCCCGGCGACGAATGGCAGCGCCTGGCCAACCTGCGCGCCTACCTCGCCTTCATGTGGATGCACCCCGGCAAGAAGCTGCTGTTCATGGGATGCGAGTTTGGGCAGGTGGGCGAATGGAATCACGATGCCTCGCCCGAATGGCACCTGCTGGACGACCCGAGACACCGCGGCGTACAGCGGCTCGTGCACGACCTCAACGCGCTGTACCGCAGCGAACCTTCACTGCATGCGCGCGACTGCGCGCCGGAGGGCTTCAACTGGGTGATCGGCGATGACCGCACCAACAGCGTGTTCGCGTTCCTGCGGCTGGACGGCGATGGGCGGCCGATGCTGGTGGTGGCCAACATGACGCCCGTGCCGCGCGAAGGCTACCGGATCGGCGTGCCGCCGGCAGACGGCGCCGTGCAGTGGCGCGAGGTGCTGAACACCGATGCCGCCGTGTATGGCGGAAGCGACCTCGGGAATGGCGGCGCGGTGGATGTGGACCATGTCCGGTCGCATGGGCAGGGGCAGTCGCTGGTGTTGAGGTTGCCGCCGTTGGGGGTCGTGGTGTTTAAGGTTTGAGGTTTTCGGGTTGTTGGTTTTGGTCGGGGTTGGGGGTTTTTGTTGTTGGGGCATTTCTGTTTCACCCCCTGCCGCGGCTGACTCACTGTCTTTGTCTTGCCAAAGAGAAGCAGGTCGGCCACAGCAGGGGACGATACGAGGCATGCACCACAAGCACCCGCCCCGGCAAGGCGAGAACCAAGGGACGCACCACAAAAAAAATAGCTCCACTCCACCAGAGCAATCCAAAGGGGACAAAACCACCAGGCAAAAAACAACGCCTCACGCACTCAACCAATGCTCCGCCTACCAAGCACGCTAGCCCCCGGCAAACCCTTCCCCTTAGGCGCCCACTGGGATGGCCTTGGCATCAACTTCGCTGTCTTCTCGGCCAATGCGAGCAAGATCGAACTCTGTCTGTTCGACCCCACCGGCCGCAAGGAGCTGACCCGCTTCGCCCTGCCCGAATGCACGGACGAGGTCTGGCACGGCTATCTGCCCGGCGTGGAGGCCGGTCTCGTCTACGGCTACCGCGCCTATGGCCCCTGGGAGCCGCATCACGGCCATCGCTTCAATCCGCACAAGCTGCTGCTCGATCCGTACGCGCGCCGGCTGGTGGGCGGCTTGCGCTGGTCCGATGCGCTCTTCGGCTATCGGCTGAACTCCAACCGCGGCGATCTCTCTTTCGACCGCCGCGACAGCGCACCCGCCATGCCCAAGGCCGTGGTGACCGACGAATCGTTCAACTGGGGCAACGACGTGCGGCCGAACACGCCGTGGTCGCGCACGATCATCTACGAAGCGCACGTGCGCGGGGTGTCGATGCTGCGCGACGACCTGCTGCCGCCCGAGCGCGGCACCTTCAGTGCGCTGGGCGACAGCGTGTTCATCGAGCATCTGCAGAAGCTCGGCGTGACGGCCATCGAGCTGCTGCCCATCCATGCGTTCCTGCAGGACCAGTTCCTGGTGGAGCGCGGGCTGCGCAACTACTGGGGCTACAACACGCTGAGCTTCTTCGCGCCCGAGCCGGCCTACCTGTCGACGCCGTCGCTGCACGAGCTGAAGGTGGCGATCCGGCGGCTGCATGCGGCGGGTATCGAGGTGTTTCTCGACGTGGTCTACAACCACACCTGCGAGGGCAACGAGCTGGGGCCGACGCTGTCGTTCCGCGGGCTCGACAACGCGAGCTATTACCGCCTCGTGCCCGGCCAGGAGCGCTACTACATCAACGACACCGGCTGCGGCAATACGCTGAACCTGTCGCACCCGCGCGTGCTGCAGATGGTGATGGACTCGCTGCGCTACTGGGTCAACGCGTTCCACGTGGATGGCTTCCGCTTCGACCTCGGCGTCACGCTCGGGCGCGAGGGCAGCGGGTTCGACCCGGGCGCGGGCTTCTTCGATGCCATCCGCCAGGACCCGGTGCTGTCGACGGTCAAGCTCATTGCCGAGCCGTGGGACGTGGGCCCCGACGGCTACCAGGTCGGCAACCATCCGCCGGGCTTTGCGGAGTGGAATGACCGCTTTCGCGACGGCATCCGCCGTTTCTGGCGCGGCGATTCCGGCCAGCGCCCAGATCTGGCCGCGCGCCTGACCGGCAGCGGCGACCTGTTCGACCGGCGGCACCGCAGGCCGTGGGCGTCGGTCAACTACGTCGCCTCGCACGACGGCTTCACGCTGCGCGACCTCGTCACCTATGCCGAAAAGCACAACGAGGCCAACGGCGAAGACAACCGCGACGGCCACAACGACAACTGCAGCGCCAACTGGGGCACCGAAGGCCCTACCGAGGACGCCGCCATCGTCGAGACGCGCGAACGCGTCATGCGCGCGATGCTCGCCACGGTGTTCTTCTCCAACGGCACGCCGATGCTGCTGGCAGGCGACGAATTCGGCCGCACGCAGGCGGGCAACAACAACGCGTATTGCCAGGACAACCCCGTGTCGTGGCTCGACTGGTCATTGCTGCAGACAGACGCGGGGCAGGCGCTGGCGCGCTATACCGCGCGGCTGATCGCGCTGCGCAAGGCCAGCCCCGCCCTGCGCTGGCCCCACTATGTGCACGGCAACACCGAGATCCTGCCCGGCGTGCAGGACATCGCCTGGTTCGACGAACGCGGCCAGATGCTCTCGCCCGAGGCCTGGAACGACAGCGAAGCCCGCGCACTGACGCTGCGCCGCGCCTGCATCGAAACCATCGACGGCCAAGGCGAGGAACAACGCCCGCACGTGGCGCTGCTGCTCATCAACGGCGCTGCCACCGACCTGACCTTCACGCTGCCGGAACCGGCCATGGACTGGCTGCTGGCCCTCGACAGCGCGGCGCCGGAGCGTGACGCCCGCCCGCACGCCGGCAGCACGCTGCAGGTGGCCGGGCGCAGCGTGGTGCTGCTGCTCGCCACGCAACTCGCCAGCATCGCGCAGATTGCCGGCCACCCCGAAGCCGACGCCCGTGGCGAAACCGTCGGGCATGTTCCCGAAGCCGGCAGCAGCGCACCGAGCGAAGCGCCGGCGCAGCCGGCCGAAGACGAGCGCACCACGCCCACCGCCGGCAACGCACCCACCGGAGACGCCGCACCATGAACGAACCTGCCCCGCGGTTTGCGCACGACATGCCGTTCGGCGCCGCCGTCCTGCCCGACGGCACCACGCGCTTCCGGCTCTGGGCGCCCGATGCGGCCAACGTGTGGATCGACGTCCAGAACATCGACGGCAACGTGGCCTTTCCCATGGAGGCCGAACCCGGCGGCTGGTATGCGGCCGTGGTGCCCGTGGGCGCCGGCACGTGCTACCACTATCGCGTCACCAACCGCGAGGGCGTGACGCTCTCGGTGCCCGACCCGGCCTCGCGCGCGCAGTGGCAGGATCTGCCCGGTCCCAGCCTCGTCGTCGATCCGCAAGGCTACCGCTGGCAGCACCCCGACTGGCAGGGCCGCCCGTGGCATGAAACGGTGCTGTATGAACTGCACGTCGGCGCGCTGGGCGGCTTCAACGGCGTGCGTGCGCGGCTGCCGGAACTTGCGCGACTGGGCATCACGGCCATCGAGCTGATGCCGGTGGCGGAGTTTCCCGGCGCGCGCAACTGGGGCTACGACGGCGTGCTGCCCTTCGCGCCGGAGGCCAGCTACGGCACGCCGGACGATCTCAGGGCACTGATCGATACCGCGCATGGGCTCGGCATGATGGTCTTCCTCGACGTGGTCTACAACCACTTCGGGCCCGACGGCAACTATCTGCACCACTACGCGCGGCGCTTCTTCCGCGACGACGTCCAGACCCCGTGGGGCGCGGCCATCGATTTCCGCGTGCCCGAGGTGCGCGAATTCTTCATCCAGAACGCGCTGATGTGGCTGATGGAGTATCGCTTCGACGGGCTGCGGCTCGATGCGGTGCACGCCATCACCGAGCGCGACTGGCTGGGCGAGCTGGCCGGCCGCGTCCGGACGGCGACGGAGCCCGGCCGCCATGTGCACCTGGTGCTCGAGAACGAGCACAATGCCGCCTCGCTGCTGCGCGATACCGAGCGCCACGGCGATTTCGAAGCGCAGTGGAACGACGACGGCCACAACGTGCTGCACGTGCTGCTCACCGGCGAGCGCGAAGCGTACTACGCCGCCTACGCCGACGCCCCCGCCCAGCATCTCGCACGCGTGCTGCAGGAAGGCTTCTGCTACCAGGGCGAGCCGTCGCCGATCCACGACAACGTGCCGCGCGGCGAGCCCAGCGCCCATCTGCCGCCCACGGCCTTCGTGCTGTTCCTGCAGAACCACGACCAGATCGGCAACCGCGCCTTCGGCGAGCGCCTGACCCACCTCGCCAACGCCGATGCCCTGCATGCGGCGCAGGTGTTGCTGCTGCTGTGTCCGCAGATCCCGATGCTGTTCATGGGCGAGGAATGGGGCAGCCTGTGCCCGTTCCTGTACTTCACCAGCCACCACGGCACCCTGGCCGAAGCGGTACGGGACGGACGCCGCCGCGAGTTCGCCAAGTTCGCCGCCTTTGCCGACCCGCAGCAGCGCGAGCGCATTCCGGACCCGAACGACGAGCGCACGTATCTTGCGTCGTGCCCCGGCAAGGCCGATGAGAGCCATCCCGAATCGCTGGGCTGGCTCAACCGTACGCGCCAGCTGCTGACGCTGCGCAACGGGCAGATCATTCCGCGCCTGCCCGGCACGCGCGCGCTCGATGCGGTGCCGCTGGGCAAGGCGGGCGCCATCGCACGGTGGCGCCTGGGCGACGGCAGCGTGCTGACAATCGTGCTGAACCTGGCCGACCAGGCCGTCGCCGTGCCGACGGTGCTGGCGGGCAACCCGGCCGATCTGCTGCATGAATCGCGCGAAGGCGCGGCCGCCGCCCTCGCCGGCCATCGCATGCCGGAACGCGCGTGCGTGGCCCTGCTGCAGGCACCGTCGCACAGCTGAACCTGTTCAACGCACCATGGATCGCACCCCCCACGCACCCCGTTCACCGTTCACGCCGCTGCAGCAGCTGGCCAGCGATGCCGGCCTGATGGTCGACTGGGAAGACGCGGCCAGCCGCCCGATGCGCGTGGCCGACGACGTGCTGCGCGCCGTGCTGCAGGCGCTGGGCCTGTCCGCCGGCACACCAGCCGAGGTGGAAGAGAGCCGCGCGCGCCTGCGCGCCGAGACGGACGCGTCCGCCATCCCGCCGCTCGTCACCGGCGTGGTGGGCCAGCCGATCGTTGTGCCCACGTCAGCCGCCCACGCGGCACGACTCGGTGGGCAGACATACCGCATCGATTTCGAGCACGAGGGCCGCACAGAAGGCAAGTTGGGCGTGAGCGCCGACACGCAGCACGCCACGCTGCGGATCGCGCCCGTGCAGGTGGCGGGGTACCACCGCCTGTGCATCGATACCGGGGCCGGCGCCGCCATGGAAGCGACGCTCGCCATTGCGCCGCCACGCTGCTACGGCGTCGCCGACGCGCTCGGGCAGCACGATCGGGCGGCAGACCGGCGGCTGTGGGGCGCCTCCGCCCAGCTCTATGGGCTGCGATGCGGCGGCGAACACGCGGCGTGCAGCGCAGGCCTGGGCGACTACACCGCTGCCGGCACGCTGGCGCGCCATCTCGCCCGGCATGGGGCGGATGCGCTGGCGCTCAGCCCGGTGCATGCGATGTTCACGGCCGACCCGCATCGCTACTCGCCGTATTCGCCGTCGAGCCGCCTGTTCCTGAACGCGTGGATGATCGACCCTGCCGCACTCTTTGGCGAGCAAGCCGTGCGCCAGACGGTGATCGACTGCAACCTCGTCGACGACTACGCCCGCCTGGAAGCCACCCCGCTCATCGACTGGCCGGCCAGCGGACACGCCCGCATGACGGTGCTGCGGGCATTGCATCGGCGCATGCGGCAGCCGGCGTCGGGCGACCATGCCGCACAGGCCCTGCTGGAGGACTACCGCGCGCACTGCGCCGCGGCCGGCCGCAGCCTGCTCGATCATGCGCACTTTGAAACGCTCCACGCGCACCTGGGCCCGGCGCACTGGAAGCAATGGCCCGTGCAATTCCAGCACCCGGCGTACCTGGCCGTCGAGTCGTTTGCGCGCCAGCACCAGGAAGCGGTGGATTTCCATCTCTTCCTGCAGTGGGCCGCGTCCCGGCAGCTGGCCGCGGCGCAGCGTGCCGCCGAAGAGGCCGGCATGGCCATTGGCCTGATCGCCGATCTGGCCGTAGGCACGGACAGCGCGGGCAGCCACGCGTGGGCCTGCCAGAAGGACTTGCTGATCGGCGTGACGGTTGGTGCGCCGCCGGACGTATTCAATGCGCACGGCCAGGGCTGGGGTCTGACCACGTTCAGCCCGCGCGCGATGCGCTCGCAGGGCTTTGCCGCGTTCATCGACATGCTGCGCGCGGTGATGGCCGTGCCCGGCGGTGTGCGCATCGACCACGTGCTCGGCCTCATGCGGCTGTGGGTGATTCCGGACGGCGCACGCCCGCTCGACGGCGTCTACCTGCGGTATCCGCTGCAAGACCTGCTGCGGCTCGTGGCGCTGGAATCGTGGCGCAACCGCTGCATCGTCATCGGCGAAGACCTGGGCACCGTCCCCGCCGGCCTGAGGGACCAGCTCGCCGACGAGGGCCTGCTCGGCATGCGCATCCTCTGGTTCGAGCGCGACTACACGCGCGAAGACGCACCCTTCCGCGCGCCGGGCACCTGGGCACCGGCATCGGTGGCGATGACGAGCACGCACGACCTTCCGCCGCTGGCCGGCTGGTGGGTCGGCAACGATCTGCGCTGGCAGGGCAAGCTCGGCCTGCTGCCGATCGGCATGAGCGAGCGCGAGGCGAAGGCGCGCCGCATGGAAGACCGCGCGGCGCTGGTGGCCGCGTTTGCGGAATACAACCGCGGGGCTTCCGCCGATGACCGCACGCCCGTGATCGAGGTGGCGCCCTTGCTCGCTGCGCTGGAACAGGCACGCGCGGCCGACGACGACACCGAGGCCGAAACGATCCTCCAGGCCACGGCGCAGGACTTCGTAACGGCCGCCGGCATCTTCACAAGCGCCGCGCCGACGCCGCTGGCCCTCGTTCCGCTGGAAGACCTGCTCGGCCTCGTCGAGCAGCCGAACCTGCCCAGCACGGTGGACACGCATCCCAACTGGCGCCGCCGCCTGCCCGGTCCGCTGGACGCACTGCTGGACGGGCCTGCCGTGCAGGCACGCATGTCGGCGCTGGCAACCGCACGCAACGAGACGCCATGACCACGCCCACCGCAGCGCCGACACCGCAAGCCTTCCCCCGCGCCACCGTGCGGTTGCAATTGCACCAGGGCTTCACGTTCGACGACGCGCGGGCACTGCTCGACGACTTTGCCGCGCTCGGCATCTCGCATCTGTACACGTCGCCCATCACCACCGCGCAGCCGGGCTCGATGCACGGCTACGACGTGACCGACCCGACGCGCGTGAACCCTGAACTCGGCGGTGAAGCCGCGCTCGAGCAACTGGTCGAGGCACTGCATGCGCGCGGCATGGGGCTGATCGTCGACATCGTGCCCAACCACATGGGCGTGGGCGGTGCGCACAACGCGTGGTGGCTCGACGTGCTCGAATCGGGGCCCGACAGCGCCTACGCCAACTTCTTCGATATCGACTGGCAACCCGCCAACCCGGCGCTGCGCAACAAGGTGCTCGCGCCCTTCCTCGGCGAGCCCTATGCCGATGCGCTTGCCGGCGGCCGGCTCACGCTCGAGTACGACCGCACCGCCGCGCGGCTGGCGGTGGCGTATTACGACCACCGGTTCCCGATCGCCCTGGATGATTACGCCGCGCTGCTGCGCACCGGCAACGCAGACACCGCCATGCACGCGGTGGCGGATCGCTTTGCCGCCGTCGGCACGCCGCGCTCCGTGCGCACGCGCCGCGAGCGCGCCGAAGAGGCCCGCGAAGCGCTGCGCCACCTTGCCGCCACCGAAGCCGGCGCCGCGCACATCGCCGAAGCGGTGCGCGCGATCAACGCACGGCCCGATCAGCTCGATGCGCTGATGGCGCGCCAGCACTGGCGCCTGAGCTACTGGCGCACCGCCAACGACGAGATCAACTGGCGCCGCTTCTTCGACATCAGCTCGCTGGCCGGCCTGCGCATGGAGCGCCCGGAGGTGTTCGAAGCCACGCATGCGCTGCTGTTCCGGCTCTATCGCCAGGGCTGGATCGACGGCGTGCGCATCGACCACGTGGACGGGCTGGCCGACCCGGCCGCCTATTGCCGGCAACTGCGCCGGCGCCTGGAGGCCGAACACGCCGCCCGCCCTGCCGACCGGCGCACGGGGCAGCCGTGGATCGTCGTCGAGAAGATCCTGGCGCACGACGAAGCCATGCGCACCGACTGGGGCGTGGACGGCACCAGCGGCTACGACTTCATGAACCAGGTCGGCGCGCTGCTGCACGACGCACGCGGCGAACATGCGCTGACCTTGGGCTGGCTCGAATGGATCGACGCACCGCCGTCGGAGGCGCCGTTCTCGGCCACGGCGCTGCGTGCGCGGCGGCAGATCCTGCACGAGCACTTTGCGGCGGAACTCGATGCCGCAGCCACCGCGCTGCACGCCGTGGCGCAGCAGCGGCGCGACAGCCACGACATCACGTGGCATGCGATCCGCCGCGCGCTGGCCGAGCTGGTCATCCATTTTCCGGTGTACCGCACGTATGCGCATGCGCAGGGGCGCGACGCGCAGGACACGGCCATCGTGCGCACCGCCATGGCCGGGGCCGCCGCGCGGCTGCGCCGCGTGGACCAGCCGGTGCTCGATTGGCTCGATGCCTGGCTCGGCGCGCAGCCGGCAGGGCCGGACCGGTTGCGGCAGCTGGCACTGAGGCGGTGCCAGCAGTTGTCATCGCCCGTGGCGGCCAAGGCGGTGGAGGACACGGCCTGCTACCGCTACGGGCGGCTGCTTTCCCGCAACGAGGTCGGCGCAGACCCCGGAGCATTCGCCATGAGCGCGGCTGCCTTCCACGCCGCCATGCAGGTGCGCGCCCACACCTGGCCGCGTGCGATGCTGACCACCGCCACGCATGACCACAAGCGCGGCGAAGACGTGCGGGCACGGCTGGCCGTGCTGTCGGAGCGGCCAGCGCAGTGGCTCGCCGCGGCGCGCCAGTGGCGCAGCGAACACGCGCGGTGGGTGCAGCCCTTGGCCAGCGGCCCGGCGCCTTCGCCCTCCGCGCAATGGATGCTGTACCAGACGCTGGTGGGCGTATGGCCCGCGGCATTGGACTGGCGCGACGCCGATGCCGTCCACACCCTGGCCGAGCGCGTCGCGCTCTGGCAGGAGAAGGCGCAACGCGAAGCCAAGCAGCGCACGGACTGGTTTGCCCCCGATGCCGAGTACGAGGCGGCCAGCCGCGCATTCGTCTTCACGCTGCTCACGGGCGAGGCCGCGGCCACGTTCCTGCCATCGCTCGCCGCGTTCGTGGAGAGCCTGGCGCCCGCCGCGGCCGTCAACGGGCTCGCCCAGACGCTGCTGCGCGCGACCGCGCCCGGCGTGCCCGACCTGTATCAGGGCGCCGACTTCTGGGACACGAGCCTCGTCGATCCCGACAACCGGCGGCCGGTGGATTATGCGGCGCGGCATCGCGCGTTGCGGGCGCTGCATGCGCATGCCGGACACAGCCTCGCCTCGCTGCTCGGCCACTGGACGGACGGCCGCATCAAGCAGGCCGTACTGGCCCGGGCCCTGGCGCTGCGCGCCGCCCTGCCTGCGGTGTTCAGCTCGGGCGACTACCAGCCGCTGGCCGTGACGGGCAGCGGCGCAGAGCACGTGCTGGCATTCGCGCGGCAGCATGAAGGGCAGGCGATCGTCGTGATCGTGCCCCTGCACGCGTCCGCGCTGCTGGGCCACGCCGCCACACCGGCCTTTCCCTCCGGCGCCTGGCGCGACACCACGGTCTGCCTGCCGGCGGCGCTCGCCCACGCCACCCTGCATAGCGCGTTCGACGGCCAGATCCTGCGCACGCCGCGCCTGGCGCTGGGACAGGTGCTGGCGCAGTTGCCGGTCGCCCTGCTGCACACCTGACGCACCACGCCTCTTCACGGGTTAACACCGACTGCGTCGGCCCTTCGCGCGTCTTACAATTCATCTATTCATATAGATGACTAGAGCAATGTGTGATGAGCACATCGCTTGCGTCGCCCGGAGGAGACCGCATGTTCGGCTGGTTCAAAGAAATTTCGAAAGGGGAAAAGCGCACCTTCTGGGCGTGCTTCGGCGGCTGGGCGCTCGATGCGCTGGACGTGCAGATGTTCAGCCTCGTCATCCCCACCATCATCGCGGCATGGCACATCGGCAAGGCGGAGGCCGGGCTGGTGTCGGGCGTCACGCTCGTCGCATCTGCACTGGGCGGCTGGATTGCCGGCGCGCTGACCGACCGCTTTGGGCGCGTGCGCACGCTGCAGATCACGGTGCTGTGGTTTTCCATTGCCACGTTTGCCTCGGCATTTGCACAGAACTTTGAGCAGTTCCTGGTGCTCAAGGCCCTGCAGGGCTTCGGCTTCGGCGGCGAATGGGCAGCGGGCGCCGTGCTGATGGCGGAGAGCATCCGCGCCAGCCATCGCGGCAAGGCCATGGGCACCGTACAGAGCGCGTGGGCCGTGGGCTGGGGCGGCGCCGTGCTGCTGTATGCGCTCACGTACTCGCTGGTGGAACCCGACCTTGCGTGGCGCGTGATGTTTGCGGCGGGCCTGCTGCCGGCGCTGCTCATCATCTACATCCGCCGCGGCGTGCAGGAGCCCGTGCCGGCCGTCAAGCCAAGCGCGAGTGCATCGGACATGCCGGTCTCGCGCTTTCCGCTGCTCGACATCTTCCGTCCGCAGGTGCTGCGCATGACGCTCATCGGCGGGCTGCTCGGCGTGGGCGCGCACGGCGGCTACTACGCGCTGATGACGTGGCTGCCGACGTACCTGAAGACCGAACGCCACCTGTCGGTGCTGGGCACCGGCGGCTACCTGGCGGTCATCATCTTTGCGTTCTGGTGCGGCTGCGTGGCCAGCGCGTGGCTGCTCGACGTCATCGGCCGGCGCGGCAACATCCTGCTGTTCTCGTGCTGCTGCGTGGTCACGGTGCTCGTGTACCTGCTCGTGCCGCTCTCCGATGGCGCCATGCTGGTGCTCGGCTTTCCGCTGGGCTTCTTCGCGGCGGGCATCCCGGCCAGCATGGGCGCGCTGTTCAACGAGCTGTATCCGCACGGTGTGCGCGGCACGGGCGTGGGCTTCTGCTACAACTTCGGCCGCGTCGTGTCGGCCGCGTTCCCGGTGCTGGTGGGCAAGATGAGCGCGTCGATGTCGCTGGGCACGGCCATCGGCATCGACGCAGCCATCGCGTACTCGATCGTCGCGCTGGCGGTGCTGATGCTGCCCGAAACACGCGGCCGCGACCTGGCCGCCGTGACCGCCTGATCCGTCCGTTCCGCTTTGCCATGACGACCCGCACAACACCACACCAGGAGACTCCATGCCATCGCGCCGCACCTTCAACACCGGGTTGCTCGCCATGCTAGGTTCCACTGCCCTTGCGGGCTGCGCAGGCACCGGCATGCGCGAGACCACGCGCATCACGGCCATCGACACACACGCGCACGTGTTCGAGCGCGGCCTGCCGCTGGCCAACGCGCGCCGCTATGCACCTGCGTATGACGCGCCGCTGTCGGCGTATCTTGCGCAGCTCGATGCGCACGGCGTGTCGCACGGTGTGCTGATCCAGCCCAGCTTCCTGGGCACCGACAACAGCTACATGCTGGCCGCCCTCAGGCAGGCCCCGCAGCGGCTGCGCGGCGTGGCGGTCATCGACCCGACCGCGCCTGACACCTTCCTCACGCAGCTGAACGCCGAGGGCATCGTCGGCATCCGGCTGAACCTCATCGGCGCGCCGGACCCGCAGTTGAAATCGCCCGTGTGGCAGGCCGCGCTGGGCCGCCTGCACGCGCTCGGGTGGCACGTCGAACTGCACGTGGAAGCCCGCCGCCTGCCTGCGCTGCTGCAGCCGCTGCTGGAAGCGCAGGTCAATGTGGTGGTGGACCACTTCGGCCGGCCGGACCCCGCGCTCGGCGTGGACGACCCTGGCTTCGCGGCATTGCTCGCCGCCGGCCGCACGCGCCGCGTCTGGGTGAAGATTTCCGGCGCCTACCGGAACGGCGCCAACCCGCGCGGCGAGGCCATCGCACAAGCCGCCATGCCCCGCCTGAAAGACGCGCTGGGCCTGGACCGCCTCGTCTGGGGCAGCGACTGGCCGCACACGCAATTCGAATCGCAGATCGATTACGACAAGGCATGGGCCTTCGCCAGCGTGTTGCTGCCGAGCGCGGCGGACCGCCAACAGGTGTTGGTGGATACGCCGGCGCAGCTGTTCCGCTTCGCCTGAACCCGCGATACCGGCCTTCGCCAACCACGAATTTCGCCGCGCGGACCGCGCTCCTACACTGGCCGCTCCTCGTCCCCACCTCAAGAAAGGAGCCGCCATGCAGCAGCATCGACTCGTCGACCGGCAATTCGGCCAGGTCGCCCAGGCCTACTTCACCAGCGCCGTGCACGCACAGGGCGCCGACCTCGACGCGCTGGCCGCGCTGGCGCAGTCCATCCCGCAGGCCAAGGTGCTCGACCTCGGCTGCGGCGGCGGGCATGTGAGCTTCGCCATGGCACCGCACGTGGCCACGATGGTGGCGGTCGACCTGTCTGAAGCCATGCTGGCCGTGGTGGCCGCCGAAGCCGCACGCCGCGGCCTCCGGCAGTTGCACACGCAAGCCGCGCGCGCGGAGGCGCTGCCGTTCGACGATGCCGCCTTCGACATCGTCGCCACGCGTTTTTCTGCCCACCACTGGTACGACGTGCGCCGCGGGCTGGCCGAGGCGCGGCGCGTGCTCAAACCCGGCGGCAAGCTCGTCGTCGTCGATATCGTCGCGCCGGAGGTGCCGCTGCTCGACACGCTGCTGCAGACGGCGGAAGTGCTGCGCGATGCGTCGCACGTACGGGACTACCGCGTCTCGGAATGGCAGGCGATGCTGGCCGAAGCCGGCTTCCATCCGGGCACGCCGCGCACCTGGAAGCTGACGATGGCGTTCGACACCTGGATCGCGCGCATCCGCACGCCGCAGGTGCGCGCCGACGCCATCCGCCACCTGTTGGACCACGCCGCCGACGAGGCACGTGTCTACTTTGCCGTGGCGCCCGATCATTCGTTTGCGATTGACGCAATGATGATCGAGGCCACCTGAGCCGTCTCATCCTTTTTGCCCCCCCTCTTTGGAGGGAGTGCCGCGCGAAGCTCGCGGCGAAGCGCTTTTTCAGGTTTCGCTTAATCCTGAATGAAAAAGAAGTGAAATCGGAACATGTGTGGGCCAGGCGAGATTGCCCTTACCCTTGAAGGTCGTCCGCGCATCGTCGGCAATACCGCCATTGGCCGCGACCAGCTTCCGATTCCATGTACGCACTCCTTCCGGCATTCGTCTCGTCGCTGTTTCTGTTCTACGGCATCTATGTGCTCGGTACGCGCGGCCGCACGCGGGCGAGTCTGGCGTTTTTCGGCATGGCGGTGCTGACCAGCCTGTGGCAAGGCTTGTGGGCGTTTCTGTTTCAGACTGCCGATAGCAGCGTCGCGACCCTGCTCACAAAACTGGGGTGGGTCGCGATCCTGGTCGTGCCGACGGCGTTCTACCATTTCATCGCCGAAATCTCCGAACGCGCCGAAGAGCAGCGGTGGATCGTCGCCTCCTATGCGGTCGATGGCGTGCTGATCGTTTTGCTGCTCACCACGGATTGGGTGATTGCAGGCGTATGGCACTTTCCGTTTGGGTTCTACCCCAAGGCCGGTCCGCTCGAGGCAGTACACATCAGCCAGACCGTGCTGCTCGCGCTGCGCAGTGCATGGCTGCTGTATGCAGCACAACAGCACACCACAGCGGAAAAACGCAAACGATTGTGGGTCTGTTTGCTGGGCCTCGGTCTTTACACGCTTTCTGCCGCCGACTACGCGGTGAACTACGGCTTGATGTTCTACCCGCCGGGTGTACTGTTCATTGCCGCAAGCCTGGGCATCATTGCTGTTGGCGTGGTGAAGTTCGATCTGATGCACCCGTACGCGTTGGCGGCCACGGTAGCGCATGAAGTGCGCACGCCTTTGACGACAATCCGCTTGCAAGCGAGTGAGATCGCCCGCGCGTGGCCTGAGCTGTTCCACGGCTACCAGCTCGCCGTGCACCATGGCCTGTGCAGCGACCGCGAGCCGCTGTCTCCGGCGGTACTGGAACGTGTTTCCAAGCTGGCACAGGCCATCAGCGCGGAGGTGTCGAGCGCCCACAGCGTCATCGAGATGGCATTGGCTTCCGTCACGCTGGAGCGTCTGGACCGGCGTACCTTCAGCGCTCACTCGCTGCGGGAGTGCGTCACCATGGCACTGGAACAGTACCCGTTTCGCCCCGGTGAACGGGAGCGGATCAAAGTCAGCGAGTTTGATCCGAACTGGCGATTCATCGGCTCGGAAACGCTGCTCATGTACGTGCTGTTCAACCTGATCAAGAACGCGCTGCACGCCATCCAGCTCGCACGCAAGGGCCAGATCGTCATCTCCGCGCGGGACGATGGGGACGCTTACGTGCTGGAGGTCCGGGACGACGCAACCGGAATTCCACCAAGGGTGTTGCGCCGCATCTTCGATCCGTTCTTCTCCACCAAGCATCACGGCAAGGGCGCAGGTGTGGGGCTGACCTTCTGCCGCCGCGTCATGCATGCATTTGGCGGCCATATTGAATGTGAGTCCGTGGTTGGGGAATACACGCTGTTCTCCATGCGGTTTCCCCAACCGTCAGTGCATTAGCGCAATTTACGCGACAACGGGCGTGCGCGGCCTCAGTTCATACTCCTTGGCGCGCTCCATGATGTGTGTTGGCAGCCGCTGAATCGTGCGATCCGCACCTGCAATCACAATCTGCTGATAACCCAGCGACACCAGTTGCCCTGCCGACTCGAACCGGAAAAGCAGATAGGCCGAGCACGGCCGGACCTGGAACGTATTCAGGTAGCAATCGATGCGCTGGAACGGGAATGTCTCTTCAACGAACTCCTGGTGCGCTCGCTTGGTAATGAAGATGACGTTCCCTCCCACGAGGTTTGCATCGACACACTCGTAAAACCATCGTTCGCGCGCCACGCCCTGCCACTCGAAATACCGGGCAAAGTACGTGTTTGCGAAGGCGTTGGAATCCTTCAAATACACATCGAACGTGTGGTGAAACGTCAGGTCGGCCGAGAATGCGGCAGATTGCGTGCCCGCGCGCATGTACTGGGAAATCACCGACTCAATCGGATTGCCTGCTGGCATTTGTGTACTCCATGAACGGAAAGCTGCTGGCGGCAGCCGCGCATGTGAAGTCAATCCCTCACATGCATCCATTCTTCCGATGCCAGCATCACTCCGTCACGATCCGATGCAATCGCCTTCCCGGCCTCGTCATTCCCCCCCTGCCACGCTGCGCAGCCCCACCCCTGCCACATCGAGCCGGAACGCATTCCGCCCGCCGCGCTTGGCTGCGTACAGCGCCGCGTCTGCCCGCTCGAACAGCCCATCGAGGCGCTCGGCGTCGGGCGTGAGCGTCACCGCGCCGGCTGACAGCGTCACGTACGGCGCAACCGGCGATGCGGCATGCGGCTGCGCCTGCTCCGCGACCTTTGCGACGGCGCGGGCCACCGCCTGGCGCGCCTCGTCCCGCGTCAGGTCGAAGAGCATGGCGACAAACTCCTCGCCGCCCACGCGCGCGATGAAATCGTCGGGGTGGCGGCACGCCTTGCCAAGCACGTCGGCCACCATGCGCAGGCACTCGTCGCCCTGCAGGTGGCCGTAGGTGTCGTTGTATTGCTTGAAGCAGTCGATGTCGAAGAGCGCCAGCGTGACCGAGCGGCGATCGCGGCGCGCATGTTCGAGCAGGCGCGGGGCCTGCGTCTCGAAGAAGCGGCGGTTGTGCAGATGCGTCAGCGCATCGCGGTTGACGTCGTTCTCGAGCACGCTCAGCTTGGCCTGCGTGCGCTGCAGTTCGCCGCGCAGAGCGTCCTGCGCGCTGGCCATGCCGGCACGCTGCAGTTGTTCGGCCGTCACGTCGCGCAGCAGCAGGAAAACGCCGACGCGCCTGCCCCGCGCGTCGCTCAGGCCATCCAGGGTGATCTCCAGCGTGCGGCCCGCGTCCGGCAGCCAGACCTGGTGACGGTTGGGCACGCGCGTGCGATCGAACTCACGCAGCAGCGCGGGGGTCTCCAGCTCCGCCGGCGGCATCGCGTATAGCCGCGCCGTGGGCAACAGGTGCCGTGCGGCGGCGTTCATGCTGGCGATCGTGCCGTCTGGCGCGAGGACGAGACAGCCATCGCGCATGGCGTCGAGGATCTTGCCGCGCGCATAGGCAGCGGTATCTCGCAGGCGCGGCAGCAGCACCAGGCCGCCCACGAGCGCCGCGCTGGCGGCAAAGGTGGCGGGCGTGAGGTCGCCGCCCAGGGCAACCGTCCAGCGCTGCAGGTAGGCCAGATGCGCAACGAGCGGCAGCAACTGCCCGATCACGAGCGCAAGGCGCACACGCGTGCCGGATGCCCCATGCAGCACCGTCGCGGTGGCGCCGGCAGGAAGCGTCAGCAGCACGAGGCTGGCCGCGAGCAGCGCATAGTTGTACGCCGTGGCGATCCAGAACATCGGCCCATGGTCGAACACGGCGCGCTGCACACCGCCCATGACGACGAACCGCGCATCGAGCCACACGAGGTGGTGCAGCTCATTGGTCGCCACCAGCCCCATGAAGCCGGCGCCTACCAGCAGCGCCAGCACCGAGCCCGCGCGCACGAGCGGCAAGGCGTTCAGTTCTGGCCGCGTCAGCCCGATCACCATGCGCAGCCACGCCGCCGGCACGATCATGATGCCGAGGTAGGCCACCTTGGCCCAGCCCACGCGCGCGGGCATGTCCAACGTGACGACTTCCATGAGCCGTGCGCCGCTCCATAGCGCGGTGCCGAGGACGAGCAGCATGAACGAGGCAACCTCGGCGTCGTCGCGGCGTGACCATGACAGGCCGATCAGCGCGATCGAGACGAGGGCAGCACAAGCCAGTGCGGCGATCAGCATGATCCGCACTCCCCGCGCCCACGGCGATACCGGCGGTAGGCCCGGCCAGCCGGTCGATCCACGTTGCACTCCCCGTTCGGTGTTGTTCTTTTCCCAGGGAATCGATGGCGAAACAGCATCGCCAGATGCCCTGTCAAGCATTATCGGCGGCAAATGTAAAAACTGAAGGGCCAGCCGCATCCCCAGACGCCGCCGTGGTTCACCGCGCATATCGATCTGCCAACGAATTCGTTTGCACGGCCGGGCGTCGGCCCTACGCTTGGACCCCTCAAAATCTTCAGGGGAGTTGTCATGCAGGCAGGCTTTTCAGGGCGGCTGTTGTTGCGGGGACTGACGCGCGCATCCCGGCAGGCGGTGGGCATGGTGATCGGGGCGGCGCTGGCGGTCGCGGTACTGCACGCGCCGGCCGCCCGCGCCGACCGGCTGGACGACATCCGACGCGCGGGCGTGCTGCGCGTGGGCGTGTTCGATGCCAACCCGCCCTTCGGCTATGCCGACGCCAGGACTGGCCAGCCCGTCGGCCTCGATGTCGATTACGCGCAGGAGATCGCCAGGAAGCTGGGCGTGAAGCTGGAACTGCGCGCCACCAACCCGGCCAACCGCGTACCGCTGCTCACCTCGGGCAAGGTCGACATCGTGGCGGCCAACTTCACCATTACGGACGAGCGCAAGAAGCAGATCGATTTCAGCACGCCGTACTTCGCCAGCGGCCTGCAGTTCATCGCGAGGAAGGGTTTCCTCAAGCAACCGGAGGACCTGAAGAAAGACGGCATCCGCCTGGGCGTCGACAAGGGCACCACGCAGGAGACCACGCTGCGCGACGGCTATCCGAACGCCCGCGTGATCGCGTATGACGATTCGCCGCTCGCGCTCACCGCGCTGCGCAGCGGCGCCATCCAGGCGTTTGCGCAGGACGGTGCGAAGCTCGGCGCGCTGCTCGCGACGCTGCCCAACCGCAACGAACTCGAGATCTCGCCGTTCGTGCTGACACGCGAGTACATGGGCATCGGCATTCCCAAAGGCGAAGCGCGGCTGACCGCCACCATCGACCAGATCCTGCTCGGCCTCGAGAAGGACGGCACCGCCGCCCGCATCTACGACCGCTGGTTCGGCCCGAAGAGCGCGGCACCGCTTGCGCGCGACTTCGTCATCGGCAGTACGAAGTGAGCTTGAGCCTGCCAGCCTTCCTCCAGCCCCTGCCGCCGCGTTATCTCGGCTGGATGCTGGAGGGCTTTGGCATGACGCTGCTGGTGTCGGCGGCCGCCATCGCGGGGGGATTGATCATCGGCCTGCTGCTGACGGGGCTGCGGGCCAGCACCCTGCCGTGGCTGCATCTGCCGGCACGCGCGCTGGTGGCCTTCGTGCGCAAGACGCCGCTGCTGGTGCAGTTGTTCTTCTGGTATTTCGGAGCCGCGCAGCTGCTCGGCGAGCACGTGATCGGCGCCATCACGGGCTGGAACGGGATCGCGCTGGGCAATTGGCGGCTGCCTGCGCCATCGTTTGAATTCCTGGCGGCGGCGTTCGGCATTGCGCTGTATGCGGGCGCATTCTTCTCGGAGGAGTTGCGCGCCGGCCTGCGCGCCGTGCCGCAGGGGCAGCGGGAGGCCGCCCTGTCGCTCGGCTTTACGCCGCGCGCCGCCTTCCTGCGCGTGGTGCTGCCGCAGGCGTTGCGCGTGTCGGCCCTGCCGCTGCTCGGGCAGTGCGCCAACACCATCAAGAACACGTCGCTGGCCATGGGCATCGGACTGGCGGAGCTTTCGTACAGCGCGCGGCAGGTGGAAACCGACACGCTGCTCGCGTTCCAGGCCTTTGCCGTGGCGACGGTGCTGTATGCCGCCGCGATCCTGCTGCTGCAATGGGCGGCGCCGATGCTGCTGCACCGACTCGGATGGGCGCGTGCCTCGGCAACGCCGGCCGGCGCCCCCGCATGACGATCGACGCCGTGCTGCTGCACCTGCGCTACCTGCTGGTGGGCCCGTACCCGAACGGGACACTCGCGGGCGCCGCACTCACCCTCTGGATGGCCTTGTGGGCCTGCCTGGCCGCCACGGCGGCAGGCGTGGGCGCCGCGCTGCTGCTGGACCGGCTCGATGCCGCCCCCGGCCTCGCCTGGCTGGCGCGCCTGCTGCGCGGTCTGCTGGCAACGCTGCGCGCCGTTCCGGTGCTCATGCTGATGTTCTGGGCGTACTTCCTGATCCCGATGGCGCTGGGTGTGGCGGTGCCTGAGACCGCCACGGTGGTCACCGCACTCGCCGCCGTGGGCGCGGCCTACATTGCACAAAGCATGGCAGCCGGGCTGCACGCCGTCGGCACGGGACAGCGCAACGCGGCGCTGGCGCTGGGCATGCGACCGACGCAGGCGCTGCTCACGATCGTGCTGCCGCAGGCGTGGCGCATCATGCTGCCGTCGCTCGCCAACCAGTGGGTGTCGACGGTCAAGGACACGTCGCTGGCCTACATCGTGGGTGTGGTCGAGCTGTCCACCGCCGCGAGCCAGGTCAACAGCCGCACGGTAGCCTATCCGGCCGAGGTGTTCGGCGCGGTGGCGGTGCTGTACTTCCTGCTGTGCAGCGGCATCGAGGCGCTGCCCAATGGGCTGCGCGCGGACACGGGCAAGGCCGTCGCGCACCGCTCCCCCATGTCGACCTGGCAGCGCTTTTTGCGCTGGCGCGCGCGTCCGGCATCCGACGCCGTCACCTAGGCAACGCCGCTATCTCAGGTTCACAAAACGCCGGTATCATCGAAACATGACCGATACCCGCGCCACTCACCTCTATCCCGCGCAAGACCTGGCCATCTGCACCGATGCCAACACCGCCGTCGAGCGCATCACCGCCATCTACGAACGCTCGGCGCAGGCCGTCCGCGATCGCTTCCACGCATTTGCGCGAGGCGAAGACTGCAGCGAGGCCGCTGCCGCGTGCTACCCGTACCTGGGCATCACCGTCGACCCGAAAACGCTGGTGAGCGATGCGCGCCCGGCGTGGGGCACGGTGGCATATCCGGGCGTCTATGGCACGACGCTCACGCGGCCGGATCTCTTCCGCGATTACTACCGCGTGCAGATCGAGCGCCTGCTGCACTACCACAACAGCCCGGTGGTCGTGGGCGTGAGCAACCGGCCGATTCCGCTGCCCTTCGTGGTGGAGGCCTCCACCGTCGACATCACGCCCGAACAGGCGCGCGCGCTCGGCAGCGCGTTCACGCTGCCCGATCTGTCGATGATCGATGACTCCATCGCCAACGGCACCTACCGGCCGATGGGCGACGAGCCGCAGCCGCTGTCGATGTTCACCGCCGAGCGCGTCGACCTGGCGCTGCAGCGCCTGTACCACTACACCGCCACGCACCCCAAACACTTCCAGCGCTTCGTGCTGTTCACGAACTACCAGCGCTACGTCGATGAATTTGCCGCGCTGGGCCGCAAGCTCATGGAAGACGGCAACGACGAGGGCTACATCCGCTTTGTCGAACCCGGCGACACCGAGCACGACCTCGGCATGCCCGCGCCCGATGACGCGCACCGCATCAAGGGCCTGCCGCAGATGCCGGCCTACCACCTCGTGCGCGAAGACAAGCTGGGCGTGACGCTGGTGAACATCGGCGTGGGCCCGTCCAACGCCAAGACCATCACCGACCACCTGGCCGTGCTGCGTCCGCACTGCTGGATGATGATCGGCCACTGCGGCGGGCTGCGCCGCTCGCAGCAGCTCGGCGATTACGTGCTCGCCCACGCGTATGTGCGCGACGACCACGTGCTCGACCAGGATCTGCCGCCGTGGGTGCCCGTGCCGCCCATCGCAGAGATCCAGGTGGCGCTGCAAGAGGCGGTGGCGCGCATCACTGGGCTCTCGGGCGCCGACATGAAATCGCGCATGCGCACCGGTACGGTCGTGTCCACCGACGACCGCAACTGGGAGCTGAAGTACCAGGCGCTGTACACGCGCTTCAACCAGTCGCGCGCGATCGCCATCGACATGGAAAGCGCCACGATTGCCGCCAACGGCTTCCGCCTGCGCGTGCCCTACGGCACCCTGCTCTGTGTATCGGACAAGCCGCTTCATGGCGAGCTGAAACTGCGCGGCATGGCCAACCTGTTCTACCGCCAGCGCGTGAGCCAGCATCTGGACATCGGCATGGAAGCCGTGCGCCTGCTGCGCGCCACCGGCGTCGAAGCGCTGCACTCGCGCAAGCTGCGCAGCTTCGACGAGCCAGCGTTTCGCTGACCCACCCCCGCCCCTACGAACATGCCGGCACCGCACGCCGCCTCGCAAACGCTGTCACGCAAGAACCCGCAGCGCCGCACGTGGCTTGCCGCGCTCCTGCTGGGCGCCGCCGGTGCGGCCAGCGCGGCCGACCTGTCCACCGCGGACGCCGAACGCTATGCGCAGGGCACCTACCGTGAATACTTCGAGGTGCTCTCCCTGCCCAACGACGCCATCGCGCCGGAGGACATCCGCAAGAACGTCGACTGGCTCGAGCAGGCGTTCCGCAAGCGCGGCTTCACGACACGGCAGCTCGCAAACGACGGCAAGCCGATGCTCTTCGCCGAGCTGCCGAATGCGGACCCCGCGCGCAAGACCGTGCTGTTCTACATGCACCTCGACGGGCAGCCGGTGATTCCCGCGCAGTGGGCGCAGAAGAGCCCGTGGACGCCCGTACTCAAGCGCAAGACGGCGCAGGGCGGCTGGGAAGAGATCGACCCGGCGCAACTGTTCAACGGGCCGCTCGACCCCGAGTGGCGCGTGTTCGGCCGGGCATCCGCCGACGACAAGGGCCCGATCATGATGATGCTGGCCGCCATCGATGCGCTGAAGGCCCAGGGCGCGCAGCCGGCGGTGAACGTCAAGGTCATCCTCGACAGCGAGGAAGAGAAAGGCTCGCCGTCGATCAGCAAGATCATGCAGGCCAACCGTGACCTGCTGCGCTGCGACGCCATCGTCATCCACGATGGCCCGATGCACGCGACCAACCTCCCGACGCTGATCTTCGGCAACCGCGGTGCGGCCGAAGCGCGGCTCACCGTCTACGGCGGCAAGGTGCCGCTGCACAGCGGGCACTACGGCAACTACGCGCCCAACCCGGCGCAGCGCCTGGCAACGCTGCTGGCATCGATGAAGAGCGACGATGGCCGCGTCACCATCCCGGGCTACTACGACCACGTGAAGATCAGCGAGGCCGACCGCCAGATCATGGCGGCCGTGCCGGATGACGAAGCCGCGCTCAACAAGCGCCTGGGCATTGCGCACGCCGACAAGGTCGGCGCCAACTACCAGGAGGCGATGCAGTACCCCTCATTGAACGTGCGCGGCATGGGCGCCGCGGCGGTGGGCGACAAGGTGGCCAACATCGTGCCCGACAAGGCCGTCGCCGAACTCGACCTGCGGACCACACCCGACTCCACCGCAGACTACCTCGGCAAGCTGATCGAGCAGCACATCGTCCGCCAGGGCTATCACCTTGTGAAGAATGCGCCGACGGACGAGGAACGCAGCCGCTATGACAAGCTCGCAAGCTTCTGGTACCAGAGCGAAGGCGCGGACGCCGCCGGCTCGCGAATCGATTCCGCCGTGGGAAAGTGGGCCTATCAGTCGCTGGCGGACACGTTTGGCGCCAAGCCCGCGCCGGTGCGCATCCGCATGATGGGCGGGACGGTGCCCACCGCAGAAATCGTGCGCGTGCTGCAGGTGCCCTTCGCGATCGTTCCGCTGGTGAACGCGGACAACAATCAGCACGCCGCGAATGAAAACCTGCGCATGGGCAACTACGTAAGCGGTGTGCGCACCATCCATGGCCTGATGACGCATCCGCTGTGACGGCAGCGCGCCACGCGGCGCGCCAACGAGGAAGGTGCCGGGCGCACCTCGCAAACGATCCGCCGGGTGCACGCGGCAGGCGCTACCGGAGATCGCACCCCGTACAAAGAAAACACCCGCCGGGGTGGCGGGCGTTTGCGGTTCCTGGCGCTAGTGCGGCAAGCTGGACAGGCGGTGTTCTGCCAGCAGCACACTCGCGCTCAATGCGAGCTGGGGCGAGATGAAGCCCTCGGGCATCTCGACATCTTCCCAGTCACACACGACATGGCCGGCCCGGCAGACCTGAAAACGCGCCGTCCAACGACGGTCATCGCGCTGCAGCGGATCGATGAAGATGACATGCGCTCCGTGTGTCACTTCCTGAATCGGCATGGTGTTTCCCCCGCTCATGATTGTTGAGCATTCACCATAGCAAAGGCATGTGACATAAATCTGTCCGCCGCCCACCTACAAATGGGTGAGGCCGGGTGATGCATCGAGCGTAGGCCGCTCAGCCGACCAGCGGATCAGGCCGCGCAGACGAGCGCGTACCGGGCAGCGGGTGGTTGCCGGGCCCGTAATACGTGAACACCGCCGAGAACTTGACCTGCCCCGTCTGGTTCGCGCGTGCAGCGTGGAAGGTGTTGCAATGAAAGAGCAGCACGTCTCCCGGCAGAAGGGGCACCGGGCGGGCGGTGTCGATGAGCTCCCGATTCTCCGGCAAGTCCTGGCGCAGGAACAGTTTTTCGTCGAAACGTTCGGCGGGCAGGTTCAGCGTGTGGCTGCCCGGGATCACCCAGAGGCAGCCGTTGTCGACCGTTTCTTCCACCAGCGCCAGCCACGACGACACCAGCTCGTTGCGTGCAAACGACCAGTAGCGGCTGTCACGATGCCAGTGCGTGGCCGTGCCGAATGCCGGATGCTTGGTCATCACGCAGTTGTGATGCGCGAGCGAAAGATGCACGGGGCTTCCGATCAGCTGCGCAATCGCGCCGGCCACGCGCCGGTCGCGGGCCCACTCGGTGTAGGGCGTGCCCCGTGAATCGGCATCGAGCAGGCGGCGCACGGTCTGGCCGCCTTCGGCTTCGCGCGAAGCGGGCGCGCCGGCATAGCCGACATCGGTTTCCAGCTCCAACGGGGGCACCGCGTTGGCCAGCGCCTCCTGGGCCGCCGCGAGCAAGGCCGCGCATTCCTGCTGGCTCGCAAGACCGCGCAGCACGACGTAGCCGTGTTTCTGGAAGAAGGCTTGCTGCTCGTCGGAGAGCGGTTGTGGATGGGAAGTCGTGGAAGCGGGCGCGGTCATGGCGAAACGAACGTACGAATACGGCAATCGATATGCGGCGAAAGATGGTGAGTGTAGCGCGCCACCCCGTCGCTTGCAGGCCGGCCGCGGTACCAGACCGCGCGCGGCCTGCGCAGGATCAAACCAGCTTCAGTCCACTTCCAGTGCTGTCACCGTCAGCACGCCGTTGATCTTCTCGGCGACAAAGCGGACCTTGCTGCCCGGCCGCACCTTGGACAGCATGGCCGGGTCCTGCACGCGGAAGACCATCGTCATGGGCTCCATGCCGAGGTTCACGAGCGGGCCATGCTGGATGGTCAGCTTGCCGGCAGCAGCATCGACCTTCCTGATTTCGCCTTCGGACATGGGTACGGCCGTCGTGGCCGCGGGCGCGGAAGCGGAAGCGGCATCATCGGCTGCGTGAACGAACGGCGCGCCGAGGAGCAGCGCGGCCAGCATCAGGGCATAACGAATCATGTCGGCCTCTTTGTCGAATGAAGGGGTTGGAGAGATCAGGACTGGCGGCCGCGCACGTGCACGGCGCCGCGCATACCGGCCTCGAAATGGCCGGGCTGCAGACAGCCAAACTCGACCGAGCCGGGGCGCGTGAAGTGCCACACGATTTCGCCGCGCTGGCCTGGGTCTACGGTGACGGCGTTGGCGTCGGCATGCTCCATCTCGGGGTGCCGGCGCATCTGCTCGGCGTGGGCGACGAGGTCGGCCGGCGTGCCCAGCGTCATCTCGTGCCGTACCTGGCCGCTGTTGACGACTTCGAAGCGGATGGTCTCGCCGGGCTGAACGCTGATCTGCGCGGGCGTGAAGCGCATGGTGTCGGTCATGTCGACGCGCACCGTGCGCGTGATGCGGGCGGCGTCGCCGGGTTCACCGATGGCGGCATCGCCATGGTCATGCCCGCCGACGTGAGCGCCAGATGCGTGCGCGATGGCGGCCATCGACATCAGCGCGGCCAGGAAGGTGGAACGGATCAGATTGCGTTGCATGTTTGGTCTCGGTCTACGTTTCGTATGGGATGTGGATTCAGGATCGATCAGTCGTCGATGCCGGTGCCGGTGTATTCGTAGGCGACGGTGCCCTTCGGGTGCCTGTACCAACCGGGGTCGGCATAGCTGTTGCGCGGCAGATCGCGGCGCACCTTCATCACGGTGAACATGCCGCCCATTTCGATGGCGCCGAACGGGCCCTGCCCCGTCATCATGGGCAGCGTGTTGTCGGGCAGCGGCATTTCCATCTCGCCCATGTCGGCCATGCCGGCCTGGCCCATGCCCATGTAGTCGGGCACCAGCGCGTTCATCTTCTTGGCGAGGTCTTTCTGCTGCACGCCAATCATGGTCGGCACGTTGTGCCCCATGGCGTTCATCGTGTGGTGCGACTTGTGGCAGTGGAAGGCCCAGTCGCCGGGGTTGTCGGCGACGAACTCGATCGCGCGCATCTGCCCGACGCCGATGTCCACCGTCACCTCCGGCCAGCGCGCGCTGGGCTGCACCCAGCCGCCATCGGTGCCCGCCACTTCGAACGTATGGCCGTGCAGATGCATCGGGTGGTTCGTCATGGTGAGGTTGCCCATGCGGATGCGCACGCGGTCGCCCAGACGCACGGGCAACGGGTCGATGCCGGGAAAGACGCGGCTGTTCCACGTCCACATGTTGAAGTTGGTCATCTCGGCCACGCGCGGGGTGTAGGAGCCGGGGTCGATGTCGTACGCGGCGAGCAGGAAGACGAAGTCGCGGTCGACGCGATGCTGCGCCGGGTCTTTCGGATGCACGACGATAAAGCCCATCATGCCCATCGCCATCTGCACCATCTCGTCGGAATGCGGGTGGTACATGAAGGTGCCGGACTTCTTCATCTCGAACTCATAGACGAAGGTCTTGCCGGTTGGAATGTGCGGCTGCGACAGGCCACCCACGCCGTCCATGCCGGCGGGCAGAATCATGCCGTGCCAGTGCACCGTGGTGTGCTCGGGCAGCTTGTTGGTCACGAAGATGCGCACGCGATCGCCTTCCACGCATTCGATCGTCGGGCCGGGGCTCTGGCCGTTGTAGCCCCAGAGATGGCCCGTCATACCGGGTGCGAATTCGCGCTCGACGGGCTCGGCCACGAGGTGGAACTCCTTCCAGCCGCCGCGCATGCGCCACGGCAGCGTCCAGCCGTTGAGCGTGACGACGGGGTTGTAGGGCCGGCCGTTGGGCGGCGCAAGCGGCGGCTGCGTGGCGGGCTTCGATTGCAGCGGTGCTTCGGGCAGCGAGGCCGCGCCGGCGCGCGAGACCATCGCTGCGCCCAGCATGGCCGCGCCCGTGCCACCGAGAAATTGACGTCGGGAAACCATGTTCAATGTCCTTGAGGAGAGTTCGGCGCTGTGGTGGCCGCATTCGCTTCAGCCGGCGGCAGCTTGCCGCCCAGCGCCATCTGCAAGTCGGTCTGTGCAATCCAGTAACCGCGCAGCGCGTCGATGTAGCCGCTCACGGCATTCACCTGCTCGCGCGCATCGGCCAGCAGTTCGAACACGCTCACGAGCATGGCGTTGTAGCGCAGCAGCATCTCGTCGGAGATGCGCTTGCGCACGGGCACGACCTCGTCGCGGTAGTGGCGCGTGAGGTCATATGCCGTCTGGTAGCGCACGTACGATTCGCGCACTTCCGAACGCGCACGCACGGCCGTGTCGGCAAGCTGGTCGGCCGCCTGCATGTAGATTGCCTGCGCGCGCGCCACGCGGGCACCGCCCCAGTCAAACAGCGGGATCTCGATGCTGATCTCGTAGCCCGTTTCACGGGGCTCGTTCGATTTGCTGTTGCGCACGTAGCCGAGATCCAGCACGTTGATGAAGCGCGTGGCCTGCGTGAGCCCCAGCGACGATGCCAACCCCTCGACCTGCAACTTGCCCGCCAGGATATCGAGCCGGTTGCGCAACGCATAGGCCTCGATCTGCTGCAGTTCAGGGCGATCCTTCGGCAGGTCGGGCAGCCGTTCCGGCAGCTTGAAGCCGGTATCTGCGCCCCACACACCCAGCAGGCGGATCAACGCTTCGCGCTCGGCCTGCGCCTGCTGCCGCGCGCGCGCCAAGGTGGCGGTGGCCTCTGCATAGAAAGCGTGCTCACGCGCGCGATCCAGCTTGCTGAAGTTGCCCGCAGACGCCAGGCGCTTGGCGAACTCGGCCCCGGCTTCGGCAGCTTGCTGAACCTGCTCCGCATAGCGTGCAGATTGCTCGGCAGCGACGGCATTGACGTATGCGCGGCGTGTCTCTGCGGCCACCTGCAGCATCTGGTTGGCGACCAGCAGCTTGGTCTGCTCGAAGTAACGGCCTTCGATGCGTGTGGCCATCGGCAGCGTCAGCAGGTTCAGAAACGACAGCGAGAACGTGCGCTCGATCGACACGTCGTCGCCGCTGCGCGTGCGCTTGAAACTGAAGCCGGGATTCGGCAGGCGGCTGGCCTGCACGAGCGCGGCTTCCGATAGCCCCAGCTCCGCATACGAAGCCTGCAGGCCACGGTTGTTCAGCAGCGCGATCTGTACGGCGCTGTCCATCGTCAGCGGCTGGGCCAGCAGCTCGCGCGTGCGTTGCGCGGCGCTGTCGCGTGCTTCCGGTGAACGTTGCCAGGTGGCGTCCTTGCCCAGCCGGTCGCGCGCCACATCGGCAACGGTCTTGAAGCCGCTGTCTTGCGTGACGGTGGCGCAGCCGCTCAGCAGCAGCGTGCCCGCCAGCGCGCACAGGGCGAGTCGGCGGTTGGAGAGTTTGAGCATGGCGCCGCCTCAGTGGTGGTGCATGCCGGGCATGGGCTCGCCGGCAGGCTTGTTGGAGGAGGCGGCCGGCGCGCTCGCGGGCATGCTGTGCGCTGCGTGGCCGCCATGCGCGGCGGCGCCCGGCTCAGGGCTCACGGCTGCGTTGGTCTCGCGCCAGGGCGCAGGACCGGTATCGCGATAGGCGTGGTAACTGTCGAATGTGCGCGGCACGGCGACGGCCGGCACAGCGGCGTTCGCGTTCAGCGGATCAGGCGGAGATGCCGCCGGCGCAGATGCGGCGCCCTGCGCGACTGCCCATGGCGGCGCCAGCGCCAGCAGCGCGGCGGCCACGAACCATCGTGTGAAAAGCATGAGAAACCTCGTTCAGGCGTGATGACGTACGGCCGCATGCGGTGCATGGAGCCGTCAAACCAGAGGCCAGCCCGTTCTATGGACGGACTGGTGGCGTCAAACGCGAATCGAGGGTGGACGTTGCAACGCTTCAGGAATGAAGCTGCGGAAGAAAACAGCGCGGCCGCGCGGCGCATCGGCCGGCAGCTCGAGGAGCGGCACGCCAAGGCTGGCAGCCAGGGGAATGACCGAGCCGAGCGAGCACGCGGCACAGACCGGGCAGGTCTTGCAGTGCGACGGGACGGGCATCTTCGTACCCGCCTCTTCGTGGTCATGGCAGCCATCGGCCATGAAAGCACCGTCGTCGGAAGGCATTGCCGCGGCAGCGACAACCTCGTCCATCGCACCGGCGCGCGCCATCATGGTGGTCGCGGCCAGGCCCTGCAGGGGCAGTGCCAGGACGACCAGCCAAAGCAGAAGGCGTGTCAGGAAGCGGTGCATGGAAGAAACGGTGCGGCCAGGAAGGCAGGGCACGAAAGCCGATAGTGTAGCGCGATGCCATCAAATGACGCGCAATGCAGCACAAGCTGAGGCGGACACGGCACAATGGCGGGCCATTGCGTACCCATTTCTGCGCGCCGCTTTTCTCATCGTTCCGCTTCGACGCTCCATGAACACCCTATCCCACCAGCTCAGCATGACCGTGCTGATGACGCCCGACATGGCCAATTTTTCCGGCAATGTGCATGGCGGCCACATTCTCAAGCTGCTCGACCAGGTCGCCTACGCGTGTGCCAGCCGCTATGCCGGGCGCTACGTGGTGACGCTGTCCGTGGATCAGGTGGTGTTCCGCCAGCCGATCCACGTGGGCGAGCTGGTGACGTTCCTGGCGTCGGTGAACTACACGGGCCGCACGTCGATGGAGATCGGCATCAAGGTGGTGACCGAGAACATCCGCAACCAGGTCGTGCGCCACACCAACAGCTGCTACTTCACCATGGTGGCCGTGGACGACAACGGCAAACCCGCCGACGTGCCGCCGCTGGTGCCTGCCAACGCGGAAGAAAAGGAACGCTTCGAAGCGGCCCAGCAACGCCGTGCGCTGCGCCAGGAAATGGAAGCCCGACACAAGGCCATCAAGGCCGCGTATGGCACCCCGGGTACATCGGATACCGTCAGCTAGAACAACACGGCGCCAACGCTGCCTGCCTACGCCGTTGGCAAGCCAGTGCCCACCGCGTTGTATCGCCATCCGGCAACGTTATCCACAGGCTTACCCACTGTTTCTGTGGATAACGCGCCGGCCCGGCGTTTGCGCAAAGTACGCGGCTGTGTCTGTCAGCGGTCTTCTTCGATCGTGATGCCCAGCTCGTTGAGCACCTCGCGCGCCGACCGGAAGGCCTCGATGGCCGCCGGCGCTCCCGCATAGAGGGCGCTGTGCAGCAGCACTTCGCGGATCTCCACGGCTGTCGCCCCGTTGTTGATGGCGCCGCGCACGTGGCCTTTCAGTTCCGTGCTGCGGCCAAGCGCAGCGAGCATGGCGCAGGTGCACAGGCTGCGCGTCTTGAGGTCGATGCCGCCCGGCACATCGCGCAGCCACGTGCTGCCCCACGCGTGCTCGTTGAGCCAATCCTGCAACGGCGCTGAAAACGCATCGAGCCCGCTCATCGCGCGTTCCACAAACGCCTCGCCCATCACCTGTGCGCGCCGCGCACGCCCTGCTGCCTTGTCCTGTTCTGCCACGATGCTTGCTCCTTGCTCAAAAATGCGCATTACACCGGCTTGACGCACAACATCATCAACGCCGTGCCGAGCAGCACAGCGCAGAACGCAAGCCGCAGTCGGCGCGCAGAAAACCGGTACGCCAGCGCCACGCCCCACGACACGCTCAGCATTCCGCCCACGGCGAGCGGAATGCCCGTGCCCCAGTCCACGTGGCCCGCATGCGCATAGGTGCCCAGCGCGATGAGCGAGCCCGGCACCACCAGCGCCAGCGCCATGCCTTGTGCACGCGTTTGCGGCATGTCGAAGAACGTCACGAGCGCGGGCACCACCACCAGCCCGCCGCCCACCGTAAAGATGCCCGACATGGCGCCGCTGGCCAGGCCCATCAGCGGCAGCGCGGCGGCAGGCATGGCGTGCTGCGTGGCAGCGGCGGCATCGTATGCGAGGCCCGGATTCTCTCTGGGCTGCGAACCGAAGTACACCGCCAGCGCGATCAGGAACACGGCAAACGCCGTATGCAGCAGGTGGGCATCCAACCCCGCTGCAAAGCGGGCCGCCACGTACGTCGCCACCATCGAGAACACGCAGATCAGGGCCACGGACCGCAACTGCACCGGATGCCGCTGGTGGTACCGCAGGAAACCGATCAGCACATTGGGCGCGATCATCACGAGCGCGGTGCCCTGGGCCAGGTGCTGGTCCATGCCGTACAGATAGCCGAGCACCGGAATGGCGATCAGCCCGCCGCCGATGCCGAGCAAGCCGCCCGCCACGCCCAGGCCCATGCCAAGCAGCAGATTGATGAGGCCGGTGGTAACCGCGTGGAACGTCATGCCCGGATGCGATGCGCAGGAGAAACGAACACGGCGGCGCGCCATGCTCAGCACAGCGCGCCGCCGGAAATGGGAACGGGAAATTGTAGTCGCCCTAGGCGATGTGCGCGGCAAAACCGGATGCGGCTGGCGCGATGTCGGGCCGCAGCGTGAGGGCCGGGATCTCGTAATCGCCGGCGTTCTGCTTGCGGAAGGGAATCGGCGCAGCGCTGAACAGGGTGTCAAGCCGACGGCCGAGCGCGTCGGTCAGCCGCGCAAAGCGGGCCGCATCCATCTGTCCCGTGCGGTACGCCACGAACGGCGGCAGGACATCAAAGCCGGGGTAGTACAGGATGCCGTGCTGGATCGGGAACAGGAGGTCGTCGATCGGGCCGTTGATGCCGCGCGCGCTGTAGTGCGATTCCCAGCCGCCCGTGGTGACGACGAGCATGGCCCGCTTGCCGACCAGCGTACCTTCGCCGTAGCGGTCGCCCCAGTGGGTGTCGGAGTGCTCGCCCACGCCATAGGCGAATCCGTACGCATACACGCGCTCGACCCAGCCCTTGAGGATGGCCGGCATGGAAAACCACCACAGCGGAAACTGCAGGATCACAGCGTCGGCCCAACGCAACCTGGCTTGCTCGGCCGCAATGTCCGGGGCCTGGAAGCCGTTTTCAAACGCGTACTTCGAATCGAGCGACGGATCAAAGCGCGGACCGACCGGCGCAACGGTACTGTCGCTGGCATCGAGCACGGCCTTCCATTGCATGGCGTACAGATCGGAGACCTGTACCGTGTGCCCGGCGGCCTCGAGACGGTGAACGGCAAAGTCCTTCAGCGCGCCGTTGAGCGACCTCGGTTCAGGATGCGCATAGACGATCAGAACATTCATGGTGGGAACTCCTCGATGAGAGGGCCACAGAATGCGCGCCGCGCAGGTATATTGGAAATGAATTGTCAGTATTCCAGGTATCACCATGAATAATCTCAGGCGACTGGACCTCAACCTGCTGGTGACGCTCGACGTGCTGCTGACCGAGCTCAACGTCACCCGGGCGGCGCAGCGGCTCAACTTCTCGCAGCCGTCGGTGAGCGTGCACCTGGCCAAGCTGCGCGAGATCCTGGGCGATCCGCTGCTGCTGCCCGGCCCGCGCGGCATGCGGCCCACCGCGCGTGCCGTGGCGCTGCGCGAACCGTTGCGGCAAGCCCTCGAAGCGCTGGAACAGGCGGTGGCCCCGGCCAGCCCGTTCGACCCGGCGCAGGCGAGCAACACCTGGCGCGTGGCCGCCACCGACTACGGCGAATCGACCATCGTCCTGCCTGCGCTCAACGCCCTGCGCGCGAGCGCACCCGGCACGCGGCTGGCCGTCCTGGAGCTGGTGCCGCCACGCATCGAAAAGCAGGCCGAGCAAGGCGACATCGACCTCGCCTTCCACACCACGGACGGCGCTCCACCGGGCTTGCGCCGGCGCGCGCTCTTTACCGAACGCTACGTGCTTGTGGGCCGCGCCGGGCACCCCCGCCTGAAGCGGCGACCGACGCTGGCGCAGTTCTGCGCGCTGGACCACGTGATCGTGTCGCCCGACGGCGGCGGGTTCTCCGGCGTCACCGATGACGTGCTCCAGGCCGCCGGCGCCGCGCGGCGCGTCGTCCTGTCGGTGCCGCACTTCCTGTTCGTGATGACGGCGGTTGCCGGCAGCGACCTCGTCGCCATGCTGCCGGAGCGGCTGGGGCGCGGGGCGAGCGCCTTGCAGGTGGTTGAACCTCCCGTGGAGGTGCCCGGGTATGAGATGTCGATGCTATGGCACGAACGCGTGCACCGCGACCCGGCGCATCAGTGGCTGCGCGACGCGATTGCTGGCGCGATGTAGCGACGCGTCACGACCTGATCGTCAGCAGCAAGGCTCGGCCGCAGCCGTGCCCGCGTCGGTTTCCGGCAACGTTCCGGCCTCACACGACGATGCCGGCACATTCTCCGTTTGCCGGGCACGCGCACCGTCGGTAGAGTCTTCGTCCAATGGGCCACGGCCCAGAGACGGTTCGGCAAAACCGGAGCGATCCGGCGACGCAAAACTACAGGGACTCCCAACGGGGGGAGTCAGCCAGCTGCCCGTTGGTGGAAACAACGGCGGGCCAATTGCAGCACGCACGCGCGGCGTGCTCACGAGGCAAACCATGAAAACGACACACTGGAAGGAACCCGCTGCCGCAGTGCAGGCGGGCCGCAAGCAGGACCGCACGCCCGGCCGGGGAAGCAGGCTCGCACGCAGGGTGTGCGCCGCGTTCGCGCTGATGGGCGGCGCACTGGCGGCTGCGCCGCATGCCAACGCCGAAGGGCTGCTCGTCCCGGCCTACATCTACCCATCGGGCCGCGGTGCAACGCAATGGAACACGCTCGCCGCCAACGCGAGCGCCGTCCCGACCACCGTGATCCTCAACCCCGACAGCGGCCCGGGCACCACGCAGGACCCGAACTACGTCGCGGCCGTCGCCAAGGTGCGTGCGGCGGGCGGCAAGGTCATCGGCTATGTCTACACCTCGTATGGGCAGCGGCCGCTGTCGGACGTGGTGCAGGACATCAATGCCTATCAGGCGCTGTACCAGGTGGACGGCTTCTTCATCGACGAGATGACGGCCGACGGCACGACCGCCAACGTGCAGTTCTATCAGTCGGTCTACAACTACATCAAGGGCCTGTCGGCCAACTACACGGTCACGGGCAACCCGGGCACCAACGTGCCCGAAATCTACGCCAGCCTGCCGGTGGCCGACCAGATCGTCGTCTTTGAAGACAACGCCAGGCACTACGCCAGCTATGCCCCGCAAGCGTGGCAGGCCAGCTACCCGACGAGCCGGTTCGCACACATCGTGTACGCGGCGTCGGCCACGCAGATGCAGAACTTCGTCCAGCACGCATCGAGCAAGGGCGCCGGCAGCGTGTACATCACCTCGAAAACGCTGCCGAATCCGTACGGCGCGCTGCCCAGCTACTGGAGCCAGGAGGTGGCCGCCGTGGCCGCCGCCAAGTAAGGCGCGGACGATGGACACGCCGGGCGCTGACGAGGCGCGCCCGGCACATGCTTTATATTGGGCCACACGCCAATCCATTCCCGCGCTGCCCGCCAGCGTCGAGGCAACAACAAGGAGAACATCGTGGCCCTCTCTTCCAACAAGCTGCCGCTGTGGACCATCGCCGCCCCGCCCATCGCGTGGGTGGTGCTGGTCGCCGGCACGTTGACCGCCGCCCCCGGCTGGCTGATCGCGCTGATGGCGCTTGCACTGGCCGGCGCCGTCTTCGCCGCCGTGCACCATGCCGAGGTGGTCGCGCACAAGGTCGGTGAGCCGTTCGGCACGTTGGTCCTGGCCATTGCGGTGACGGTGATCGAGGTGGCGCTGATCGTCTCCGTCATGCTGTCTTCCGGGCCGGAAAAGGCAGGGCTGGCGCGCGACACCGTCTTTGCCGCCGTCATGATCATCTGCAACGGCATCGTGGGCCTGTGTCTGTTCGTGGGCGGCCTGCGCCACCGCGAACAGGCCTTCCAGGCGCCGGGCGCCAATGCCGCGCTCGCCGTGCTGGCCGCGCTCGTCACGCTGACGATGGTGCTGCCCAATTACACAAGTTCCACGCCGGGCCCGGTGCTCACGCCCTCGCAGCTCGGCTTTGCCGGCGTCACGTCGCTGGTGCTGTATGGCTGCTTCGTGATCGTGCAGACCATCCGCCACCGCGACTACTTCCTGGCCGAAGGCTCCAACGAAGACGTGCACGCGCCGCCACCGCCGGCCCGCGTGGCCATGCTGAGCGGGGTGCTGCTGATGGTGTCGCTGGTGGCCGTCGTGGGGCTTGCGAAGGTACTGTCGCCGTCGGTGGAGGCCGCGCTCGTGAACGCCGGTGCGCCGCCGGCCGCGGTCGGTATCGTCATCGCCGCACTGGTGCTGCTGCCCGAAGGGTTGGCCGCCCTGCGCGCCGCCAACGCAGACCGCATCCAGACCAGCCTGAACCTGGCGTTGGGTTCGGCGCTGGCAAGCATCGGGCTGACCATTCCCACGGTCGCCGCGGTGTTCATCTGGATTGGCCGTCCGCTCGAACTGGGCCTGGGCCCCAAGGAAATGGTCCTGCTGTTCCTCACGCTCATCGTGTCGTCGCTCACCCTCGGCAAGGGACGCACGACGATCCTGCAAGGCGTGGTGCACCTGGCGATCTTCGCGGCGTACCTGTTTCTTTCGATCGTGCCCTGAGGCGCGGGCCCGCAGCCAGCATGTCGGGGTGCCCAGCGGCACCCCTTTTTGTTTGGCACGCTTTACGCTTTACTCGTGGGGCTCCATCCCCTGCAGCAAGGTGGGAATCAGCTCGCACACCGTCGGGTGGATGTGCATGGCGCGGCTGATGGTCTTGTACGGCGCCTTCGCGGCCATCACGTCGAGAATCGAATGCACGGCCTCGTCGCCGCCCACGCCGAGGATGCATGCACCGAGGATCTCGTGCGTCTGCGCATCGGCCACCACGCGCATGAAGCCCCGGCTCTCTCCCTTCTCCACGGCGCGGCCCACACGCGTCATCGGGCGGTTGCCAACCAGCAGCCTGCGCCCCGACTTCCTCGCCTCGGCGAGCGACATGCCCACGCGCGCCAGCGGCGGGTCGATGTACATGGCGTACGCCTGGATGCGGTCTGAGACCTTGCGCGGGTCGCTGTCGAGCAGGTTGGCCGCCACGATCTCGTAGTCGTTGTACGACGTGTGCGTGAACGCGCCGCGTCCGTTGCAATCGCCCATGGCCCAGATGCCCGGCACATTCGTGCGCAACTGCTCATCGACGCGGATGTTGCCGCGGTCGTCGATTTCCACGCCGGCCTTGTCCAGGCCAAGGTCATCGGTATTGGGCACGCGCCCGACCGCCATCAGCAGATGCGAGCCCGACACTTCACGCCCGCCGCCTGCGCAATCCAGCCCGACCACGACGCCGGCGCCGTTGCGCCGCACGCTCAGGCAGTTGGCGTTCACCCGCACGTCGATGCCCTCGCCCGCCAGAATCTCGTGCACGGCCTCGGAGACGTCTTCATCTTCGCGCGCGATGAGGCGCGGGCCTTTCTCGACGATCGTCACGCGCGAGCCGAAGCGGCGAAACATCTGGCCGAACTCCAGCCCGACGTAGCTTCCGCCGATCACGATCAGGTGCTCGGGCAGGAAGTCGACGTCCATCATGGTCGAGTTGGTGAGATAGGGCACCTGGTCGAGCCCCGGCATCGGCGGCACCAGCGCACGACCGCCAACGTTGATGAAGATGCGCTGGGCTTCCAGCAGCTCGCCGCCCACGCGCACCGTCTTCGGGCTTTCAAAGCGGGCGTGGCCCTGGAACACGGTGCCGTGCTCGAGGCCGCGCACCCATTGCTCGACGTTGCGGTTGGAGCGCCCGGCGATGTCGTCCTTGCGGGCCTTCACGCGCTGCATGTCCACCCTGACGTGGCCGTCGATGGCCACACCGTAGTCGGCCGCGCGCCGCGCCATGTGCGCCACGTACGCGCTGGCGACCATGGCCTTGGTGGGAATGCATCCGGTATTGACGCAGGTGCCGCCAAAGCGGCCGCGCTCGATGATGGCAACCTTCATGCCGGCCGCGGACAGCCGCGCGGCCAGCGGTGGGCCCGCCTGGCCCGTGCCGATGATGATGGCGTCAAAGCGTTGCGTCATGGCGCTCTCCTTCGTAGCGTGCCGGGGCGGCCGTCCCGATAGGATAGGTCGGCCACGCGGCTACGGTGGGTCCGACAGCCCGCCGGGCAGTCGGCGCCGCCCGTCGTCCGAAGGAGAGCAAGAAAGCGACCGGGGCGCCTCACGCTCACGCGCTGGCGCCCCGGCGTCACATCAGATCAATGACGGTGACGGTGCTTGCCGTGGCGGTGGCGGCCGTGGTCGTCGTGGTCGTGATACGAATTGCGCTGAACGTTGCCGCCCAGCGCCGCGCCGGCACCGCCGCCCAGGCCCGCGCCGACGATGCCGCCCGCGCGGCCACCCATGGCGTTGCCCGCGGCAGCACCCACGCCGCCCCCAAGTGCGCCGCCCACGATGGCGCCCTTGCGCTCCCGGCCATTGGCCGTCAGCGCGCCGCCGGCGCCGCCGCCGATGGCACCGCCGATGACGGAGCCGGTCTGGCCGCCGAGGGCGCCGCCCACTGCGGCACCACCGGCACCGCCGAGCGCCCCGCCGAGGGCGTTCGTCAGATCATCTGCGGCTGCAGGCAAGGCCGTCAGGCCGGCAAGCGCGGCCACTGCCAGGGCGGGTGCAATCTTCTTCAACATGAGGTTCTCCTGATTCGTCTATGCGGATGCGGTAGGCGCTGGCGCGCCCCGACCCGGGCTCGATGGGTTCGCGGCGCAGCATACAAGGCACACCCCCGCCGGGGTTAAACAGGCCGGTCAATCTCGTAACAGAATGTTGCAAACACGGCGTCGCGCTATCCTCGCGTCGTGGCCGCCCACAAGTGCTGACACGGCCGGCAAAGCTGCCTGCCCAAGCGCCCGCAGCGTGCGCGCACTGCGGCGAGGAGGCGCAACGTCCAGCGGGTGAGGATCGCGCTTCTAAGCCATTCAAAAGACAACCGGAACAGGAGACCCCATGCCCGCCTACATCGCCCTGCTGCGCGCCGTCAACGTGGGCGGCACCGGCAAGCTGCCCATGGCCGAACTGCGTGCGATGTGCGAATCGATCGGCCTGACCCACGTGCGCACCTACATTGCCAGCGGCAACGTGGTCTTTCAGAGCCCCCTGTCGGCGGCCTCAGTCAAAGCCAAGCTCGAGCGCTGCCTGGAGGACTACGCCGGCAAACCCGTAGGGGTGGTGGTGCGCACGGGGGACGAACTCGCCGCGGTACTGGAAGCCAATCCGTTCAAGACGACCGCGCCAAGCCGGACGGTCGCCATCTTTCTCGATGCGCCGCCGCCTGCCGACGCGCTCAACGCCGCCACCGGCCGCCAGGCAGAAGAGATGGCGCTCGGCACGCGCGAGATCTACGTGCACTACGGCAGTGGCATGGCCGATTCCAAGCTCAAGATCCCGGCCGCCAAGGCCGGCACGGCACGCAACATGAACACCATCGCCACGCTGGTGAAATGGGCGACGGAATAGCCATGCAGGCGGCCGCGCCGCGCGCCGTCACTGCGCGGCGGCCTTGTGCTGCGCCATATGGTGGAAATACGCGAGCAGATCGTTGAGCTGCGCGTTGGACAGCGTCTTCTCGTCGATGGCAGACATGCGTGCATTGGGCCACCAGCGCAGCGATTGCGGATCGCGGATGAGGTGGCGCAGCTTCTCGTCGCCGAGGTATTCGACGGGGCTGTACGGCACGTTCAGATCCGGCCCGAGCGTCGCATCGCCGGCGCGGTTGAGCGTGTGGCACGAAAAGCAGACACGCTGGAACGTGGCAAAGCCCCGCATGACGGGGCCATCGGCGGGCTGCCCGGCGGCGGGGCGGATGGCCGCGAAGCGCTCGCCCGGCAATGCGGCAATGTCGATGCGCACGATGCTGTAGGTCCACAGGCTTTCATTGACGAGCGAGGACTTGGCCGGCGGCGCCGTCCAGATCAGCCGGAACGGGCCGATGCCCTGGCCCTTGAGCGTGGGCCACGGCGCGTTGGGGTCTTCCACGGCCAGCCATGCGCGCGGGCCGTCGGCGCGGTCGGCCAGCAGCAGGCGCGTCGGCAGGTGCGAGACATAACCGTCGCTGGCGGCCGTGGTGGCGCTGGCGTCGGGGCTGATCGACTGCCCGCGGAACAGCTCGGTCACGGGCAGCGCCTTGAAGGTCAGGCGGCGCTTGAGGTTCTGGTCTTCCACGGTGACATCGCGCAGGTGCGGATCGTGCAGCAGCGCGTCGCGCGACAACGTACGCGATTGCCCGCCTACATTGAGCGTGAGCGCGGCGCCATCGTCGGCGTGTGCCGTGCCGCCAAGCATGGCGCAGGCGCCGAGCACCCATCCCGCCATCGTCATCAGCCAGTGCTTCATGGAGTCTCCTTGAGAGCGTTGCGACGCAAGTGTAGGCAAGCTCACGCCGTTTGGCATGGCCCTCATCGGTATTGCTGTTCAAGCACGCGCTGCCTCACGGTCTGCAGGGCAGCCTCCAGCCGCTGCGGGGCGACCGAGCCCAGCGCCAGCCGCAACGCATGCGGCACCGGCTTGGACGTCGCAAACGGCTCGGCGGTAGAGACCGAAATGCCGTCTTCCTGCAGGCACGCCGCCACGCGATCGGCGCGCACTTCGGGCGGCAGGGCAAGCCAGACGAAATACGACACCGGATGCGCAACCAGCGTCAGCCCCGCCAGCGCCTTGCGGGCCAGCGCCTGGCGCGCGGCGGCGTCCCGGCGCTTGTCGGCCTCGAGGCGGGCGACCGTGCCGTCTTGGAGCCAGGCGCACGCGAGGTTCGTCACGATGGCCGGCGTATTCCACGTCGTGGCCCGGATGGCCCGCTCGAGCGACGGCACCCACGCGGCCGGCGCCGCCATCCACCCCAAACGCAGCCCCGTGGCCACGCTCTTCGACAGGCCGGACACGTACACCGTCGATTCGGGCGCCAGCGCGGCCAGCGGCGCGGGCGCGTCGCCGGCAAGGAATGCGTAGGCGGCATCTTCAATCGCAATCAACCCATGCCGGCGCACGCTGGCCGCGAGGCGGCGGCGCCAGCCCAGGCCGCTCACCCAGCCGAGCGGGTTGTGCAGCGTGGGCATGACGTAGACGGCCCGCACGCGGCGACGCGCGCATAGCCGCTCCAGCGCATCGAGGTCGAGCCCCTGCTCGGCCGCAGGAAGCGGCGCGAGCTCCAGATGCAGCATCTGCGCAAGGACCTTGAAGCCGGGATACGTCAGCGCATCGACGGCGACCACGTCGCCGGGTTTGAGCAGACCCATGGCCGCGACCGCCAGGCCGTGCTGCGCGCCGTCCACGATCAGCACCTGCTCGGCCGCCACGGCGAGGCCGCGCCCGGCCAGATGCCGCGCCACGCAGGCGCGCTCATGCGCGCGTCCGCCGTGCGGCGCGTAGCGCAGCAGCGCCTCCAGATCGCCGCTGGCCGCCAGGTCGCGCAATGCGCGGCTCAGCAGCCGGGCCTGCCCGGGTACCGACGGGTAGTTGAAGTTCAGGTCGACCACGCCGGCGGCCACGGCCTGCTGGTCGATGCCCAGACCGCGCGGCAGCGTGCTCTCGCGCACGAAGGTGCCCCGTCCGACTTCGCCGCTCACCAGCCCCATCGCTTCGAGCTCGGCATACACGCGCGTGGCCGTGACCAGCGCCACGCCATGCCGCTGGGCAAGTTGCCGGTGCGTGGGCAGGCGCGTGCCCGGCGGCAGGCGGCCGCTGCGGATCTGCTCGGCGAGCCGTTCCACCAGCGGCTGATAACGGGCTTGGGTCATGGCAGTGTACTCAGGACAATTTTTTGATTGTATTGCCGGCAGCCCCTAGCATGCTCAAACGCCCAACCCTGCGCTGCTTCGCCATGCACATCGCCATCCTGACTTTCGACGGGTTCAACGAACTCGATTCGCTCATCGCCCTGGGCGTGCTCAACCGCATCCGGAAGCCGGGCTGGCACGTGAGCCTGTGCTGCCCGCAGGCGGAAGTCACGTCGATGAACGGCGTGACCGTGCGCGCGCAGTCGATGCTCGAAGAGGCGCGCACCGCCGACGCCGTGCTGGTGGGCAGCGGCGTCCGCACGCGCGAGGTGGTGGCCGATGCGGCGTTGATGGCGCGTCTGGGGCTCGATCCCGCCCGCCAGCTGATCGGCGCGCAGTGCTCGGGCACGTTGGTGCTCGCCAGGCTCGGCCTGCTGGGCAGCGTGCCGGCCTGCACCGACCTGACCACCAAGCCGTGGGTGCAGGAAGCCGGCGTGGAGGTGCTCAACCAGGCGTTCTACGCCCGCGGCAACGTTGCCACGGCGGGCGGGTGTTTGGCGTCGCCGTATCTGGCCGCGTGGGTGATCGCTCGCACGGAAGGCATGGAGGCGGCCGCCGCCGCGCTGCACTATGTCGCGCCGGTCGGCGAGAAAGAGGCGTATGTCGACAACGCCATGCGCCACCTCGGACCCCACCTGCCTGGCTGATGCCCGGCGCGGCACGACGGCGATAGACTGACCAGCCCTTCACCCTCGCAGGGCCTGCTCAGGAGTCACATCTTGAACACGCTGACGACATTGAAGACGCTGGCGCTGCCCATCGCGCTGGCGGTGCTGGCCCACAGCACCGGCGCCCTGGCGGCGGAAAGCCTGGCCAACGGCATCAAGCGCCGCGCGCCGCAAGGCATCACCACGCGGATGTACGCCTGCGTCGACAAGGCGGGCGAGAACGCCGACGCCATCGGTGCCTGCCTGTCTGCCGAGAAGGCGGCGCAGGACGAACGCCTGGCCACGGTCTACAAGGCGCTGCTCGGCAAGCTCGATGGCAGCGCCAGGGACGCGCTCGTGAACTCGCAACAGGCGTGGCAGGACTTCCATGCCAAGAGCGCCGCCCTGGAGACGAGGCTCTATGGCAAGAGCCCGTTGAACGACCTGCAGCGTCTCGAGAACGAGATCTTCCGCCTGAGCGAACGCGCGAATGCGCTGGACAAATACCTGGCCGCAAAGGGCCAATGACGCTGCGGGCCGTGCTCAGGCGGCGTGCATCGCCGAGAGCCAGTTGCGCAGGATCGCCACGCTATAGCGCGAATCGACCTGTGCGATGAACTGCGCAAAGTCCACGCTCGCCGTGTCGTCCGCGCGGTCGGAAATCGTGCGGATGGCCGCAAACGGCACGCCCCACTCGTGGCAGACCTGGGCGACGGCGGCGCCTTCCATCTCCACGGCCAGCGCGTCGGGCAACGCATGGCGCAGCACGGCGCTTTCGGCCGACGTGCAGACGAAGCGATCGCCGCTGACGATGAGGCCGGAGTGCACCTGCGGCGCCGCAATGCCAAAGGCCTGCATCACCGCGGGCCCCAGCAGCGCATGCGGATCTGCGAGCGCCGCGCATGCGCTTTGCCGCAGGGCATCGGCCAGCGCCGCGTCGGCGGCAAAGCGGGCCACGCCCATCAGCGGAATTTCCCAGCGCGGGAACAGCGGCGAGGCATCGACGTCGTGCTGCAGCAGCTCGGACGACACCACCACATCGCCCACCGCCACCCCCGGTGCCAGGGCCCCGGCCACACCGGCAAACACCACCGCCCGCACCCCGAAATGCGTGATCAGCACCGCCGCCGTGGTGGCCGCCGCCACCTTGCCGACGCGTGAGAGCACCACCACCACGGGCTGCCCCTCAAACGCACCCGTCCAGAAGTCCCGATTGCCGATGCGCACGCGCTGCGCGTCGGACAACAGCGTCAACAGCTCGCTGATCTCCTCGTGCAGGGCGGCGACGATGCCGATGGGGCCATTGGCGTGAGGCTGGGCGGAAGGCACGTTCATGCGGTGGCAGGGCCGGCGTGCGGCGATGGCGTCGAAAACCCGCCATTGTCGCCGCAATCGGCCGGCACCCGCATTGACATTGCCTGCGCCGCCTTCTGCACGGCCGCGTAGCGATCGGCGCGCAGGCGATTCAGGCGCTCCGTCACGGCGTGCAGGACCGGGGCGGCGGCATGTTCGGGGCGGCCGCAGTCGAACGGCGGTGCGGGGGCGTACTCGATGCCGAGCTGCACGGCCTGGGCGTGGTCGGTGCCGGCAATGTCGGCCATGACGGTGAGCGCCATGTCGATGCCCGCCGTCACCCCGCCGCCGGTGATGAGGTTGCCGTCGCGCACGACGCGGGCTTCGTCGACGGTCGCTTCAAACGTGGGCAGCAGGTCGCGCCAGGCCCAGTGGCATGCCGCGCGCTTGCCGCGCAGCAGCCCCGCCGCACCCAGCACGAGCGAGCCCGTGCACACCGAGGTGACATAGCGGGCGCCATCGGCCAGGCGGCGCACCTGCCGCACGAACTCAGCGTCGCCCATGGCTTCGATGACGCCGAAGCCGCCCGGCACGCAGATGAGATCGGCATGTCCGATGTCGGCCAGCCGCTGCACGTTCGAGATCGTGAGGCCGCCGTCGGCATGGATCTCTCCGCCGCGTGCCGAGGCGACGATGCATTGCGCGCCGGGCAGACGCCAGAACACTTCGTGCGGGCCGGTGAAGTCCAGCTGCGTCACGCGGTCGTACAGTGCAAAGACAACGATGAACGGGGATGCGGTCATGGTCCGGTTCTCCGGGGTTTCGGGTGGTTGACGCCTCGTAGCATCGCGCTCTATCGTGTTGGCAGCAATGTCGTGTATCCCACTTTTTCTGCCATGACCCATCGTATTGCCGTGCTGGTCTTTCCCGACTTCCAGGTGCTCGACGCCGCGGGGCCCGTGGCCGCATTCGAGGTCGCAAGCCGCTATCGGGACGACCACTACGCGGTGCGCACGGTGGCCGCCCAGCCGGGCCTGGTGCGCAGTTCTTCCGGCGCAAGCTGGGCGGCCGAGCCGCTGCCCCCGGCCAGCCAGGTCGATACGCTGCTCGTGGCCGGCGGCGACGGCGTGGATGCCGCCATGGCCGATGCACGCACGCGCCGCTTCGTGCAGCGCTGCGCGGCCCGCGGTGCGCGTGTGGCCAGCGTGTGCTCGGGCAGCCTGCTGCTGGCGGCCACCGGCTTGCTGGACGGCCGGCGCGCCACCACGCACTGGGGCCGCAGCACGCAGTTCGCACGTGAGTTTCCGCAGGTGCATCTCGAGGCCGACCACATCTACGTCAACGACGGCCGCTTCTGGACGAGCGCCGGCATCAGCGCAGGCATCGACCTGGCCCTCGCCCTCATCGCCGAAGACCTGGGCGAGCGGCTGGCGCGGGCCGTGGCGCGGCAGCTCGTGGTGTATTACCGGCGGCCCGGCGGGCAATCGCAGTTCTCCGCGCTCAACGAGATGGACTCGGCGCGCGGCCGCTTCAAGCCGCTGCTCGACCATGTCCGCCGCAACCTGGCCGATGCCCACCGCGTCGACGACCTGGCCGGCCGCGCCTGCATGAGCCCGCGCCATTTCGCCCGCGCATTCCAGGCCGAGACCGGCCTCACGCCCGCCAAGGCGGTGGAAAAACTGCGCGTGGAAGCGGCCCGGGCGGCACTCGAGAGCGGCGCGGCCTCGATGCAGCGCGTTGCCACGGAGTGCGGTTTTGGCGATACCGAGCGCATGCGGCGCAGTTTCCAGCGTCTGCTGGGCATGCCGCCGTCAGCATTGCGGGCCCGGTAACACGGCCCAAACCCGCGCCGTTGTGCGATTGGCCTGTCGCAGGCCTGAACCTTGCGTCTGCGCATGCGCGCCGCCCGACCGAGGCGGCAGACATCGAAGAGGAGACGCACATGCCAATCCGCGAATTGCTGACCATCGTGGGGGTCTCGCTGGCCGTCATCACGGCATATTCGCTCGCCCGCGACCTGACGGATGATCCGGTGGGTGCCATCACGCCGCATGACAGCATCGTCCAGACCTATGCGCGCATGAACGGGCCGCACGAGTAAGCGGATGGCGCGCAAACGCCGCCGCAACGCCACGCTGATCGACTGGCCGCCACGGCTGGTGGAAGACATCGCCCGACGCCGGGCGGTGCTCTTCTTCGGCTCGGGCATTTCGGCCAACGCGCGTTCGGCCGACGGTTCGCGGCGCCCGCCCACGTGGGCCGAACTGCTGTGCGAGGCCGCCAACACCATCGCGGCGGATAGCCCGCAACTGGCCGAGGAAGTGCGCGCGTTCGTCGGGCGCGGCGACGTGCTCACCGCCGCCGAGATCGTGCGCCGCACGCTCGGCCAGCGGCGGCTGACCACCCTGCTGCGCCGCCAGCTCGTTGCGCCGGACTTTGCGCCCGCGCCCGTGCACGAAGCGTTGCTGGCGCTGGACTTCCGCATCACGCTCACGCCCAACTTCGATACGCTGTATGAAACGCTGGCCACGGCGCGCGGCATGCCGCCCGTGGCCGTGTGCGACTACAGCGACCCGACCGTCGCCGCGCGCGTGCGCGAAGACCGCAACCTCATCATCAAGACGCATGGCTCGATGACGCAGCCGGCCTCGCTGATCTTCTCGCGCTGCGATTACGTCCGTGCACGGGCACGCTACCGCGCCTTCTACGACCTGGTGGAGGCGCTGCTGCGTACGCATACCTTCCTGTTTGTGGGCTGCGGCATCGACGATTCCGACATGCGCGCGCTGCTCGAGACATACGGCGCCGAGCACCCCGAGGCGGAACGCCACTACTTCGTCGCGGCGGCCGACACGTTCTCCGACCTGACGGCCAGCGTGCTGGAAGACGCGCTGAACCTGCACGTGCTGCGCTATCAGGCACCCGCGGCCGACCACGCCGCGCTGTTGAACGCGCTGCAGGCGCTGGGCGCCGCCGTGGAGGCTGCGCGTGCCGCCATGCGGCCCGGCCGGCGGCGCGCGCCATGACGATCCGCATCGGCATCTCGGGGTGGCGCTATGCCGGCTGGCGCGGCGTGTTCTATCCGGAAGACCTGGCGCAGCGGCGCGAGCTCGAATACGCCTCGCGGCAGTTCAGCACCATCGAGATCAACGGATCGCACTACTCGCTGCAATCCATCGGCAGCTGGCGCGCCTGGTACGACACCGTGCCCGACGACTTCGTCTTTGCCGTCAAGGGCCCGCGCTACCTCACGCACATGCTGCGCTTTCGCGACGAGACGGCGGTGCCGGCCATCGCCAACTTCTTTGCCTCCGGCGTGCTGGCGCTTCGACACAAGCTCGGGCCGTTCCTGTGGCAGTTTCCGCCCAACTATCGCTTTGATTCGCAGCGGTTCGAGCGCTTTCTGTCGCTGCTGCCGCACGACACCGCCGCGGCGCGCGCCCTGGCCCGGCAGCACGATGCGCGCGTCAAGGCGCCCTGGTTTGCCGCACGCGGGCAACAAGCGCTGCGCCATGCCGTGGAAGTCCGCCATGCAAGCTTCTGCACGCCCGAGTTCGTCGCGCTGCTGCGCCGGCACGGTGCTGCGTTGGTGGTCTCGCACGCCATCGCGGAGTGGCCATATCTCGAAGATGTGACGAGCGATTTCGTCTACCTGCGCCTGCACGGCGCCGATGCGCTGTACACCGGCGCCTATTCCGATGCGGCGCTCGACCGCTGGGCCGAACGCATCGACCTGTGGGCGAGCGGACGCGAACCGGCCGATGCACAACGCGCAGGCAGTGCGGCGCGGCCGCGGCGCGCGGGCCGGGACGTGTACTGCTATTTCGATAACGACGTGAAAGTGCAGGCGCCCGCGGATGCGCGGCGGTTGCGGGAGCGCCTGGCCCTGGCAACGTGAGGCGGACGCTGCCCTACCGCCCGTGGCGTTATCCGAGCCGCACGGCTGCGACCAGGCCGCCGCCCTCGCGGTTGGACAGCTTGAGCACACCGCCCGCCGCCTCCGCCAATTGCTGCGCAATCGCCAACCCGAGCCCCGTACCGCCAGACTCCCGGCTGCGTGAATTCTCCAGCCGCACGAACGGCTGCAGCCCCGCACCCAGCTTGTCTTCGGGGATGCCCGGCCCGCGGTCGCCGACCTCCATCACCCGGCCTCGCCGTCGCGGCGCACGCAACACTCGCAAGCCGCAGCGACCGGCATGACACGCGACGAGCGCGCCCGCCCTCACGACTTCCAACGGGCGGGCCGCTTCTGGAGGAAGGCGTCGATGCCCTCGGCGGCGTCTTCTTCCATCATGTTGCGGGCCATGACGTCACCGGCGTACGCATAGGCGTCGGCCAGCGGCATCTGGCGCTGGCGGTAGAACATCGCCTTGCCGTAGCGGATGGCCGCCGGGCTCTTCGAGACGATCTCCGCCACCTTGCGGGCCACGGCATCGTCCAGCTCCGCATCGGGCACAGCCTCGTTGACGAGGCCCCAGTCCGCCGCCGTGGCGGCATCAATGAAGCGACCCGTCACCAGCATGTCGAACGCGCGCTTGGGCAGCACGTTGCGCGACAGCGCCACCGCAGGCGTCGAGCAGAACAGCCCCACGTTGATGCCCGACACCGCAAACCGCGCCGCCTCGGAAGCGATGGCCAGGTCGCAGCTGCCGACCAGCTGGCACCCCGCCGCCGTCGCAATGCCATGCACGCGCGCAATGACGGGCACCGGCAGGGCCTGGATCGCCTGCATCACCACGCTGCAGCGGGCAAACAGCGCCTGGTAGTACGCCAGTTCAGGCGTGCCGCGCATCTCGCGCAGGTCATGGCCCGCGCAGAAGGCCCTGCCCTCGCCGCCGAGTACCACGCAGCGCACGCGGGCATCGGCGGCAATGTCGGCAAGCGCCTCATGCAGCGCATCGAGCATCGCCTCGGACAGGGCATTGAACTGCTGCGGCCGGTTCAGCCGCAGCGTGACGACGCCGTCGCGGTCGTCGCGCAGGACGGGCGGCTCGGTGGTGGTGGCAGCGGCGGAGGCGGTGGGGTGGCGTTCCATGTGCGGTCCTTGTGGCGATGACCTGCGGGAAGAGCAGTCTATCGCCACCACGGGCGCCCCGCACTTGGGCATTGCCCGTGGCCGCCATGAAAGGTTCGCTCACTTCGCGTTGACATCGGCGGCGCGGGTGACTATCACCGGTTCTATAAGACATCGGCAGCGGCGCCGTGCCGCGCCGCACAAACCGGACGGGTGACACGGTCACCGCAAAAAGGGGGTCCATCTTGGTATCGGAAACGGTACACATGCCGCGCGGCCTGCTGCTGAGCCTGTCGCCCGGGCGGCGCACGTACTGGATGGCCCAGGCCGTGGCGCTGCTGTCGCTGGTCGTGCTGGTGTCGGCCTTGCCGTTCGCCAAGGTGCAGCTGCCGCGGCTTCCGCTGTTCGTGCCGATTTACGAATCGGCGCTCATCCTCAATGACCTCATCACCGCTGCGCTGCTGTTCGGCCAGTTCGCCATCACGCGATCGCGCGCCATGCTGGCACTCGCCTGCGGCTACCTGTTCACGGCCGCCACGGCGGTGGGGCATCTGCTGTCGTTCCCGGGCCTGTTTTCCGCGAGCGGCCTGCTCGGCGCAGGGCCGCAAAGCACGGCGTGGATCTACATGTTCTGGCATGCCGGCTTCCCGCTGTTCGTCATGGCGTATGCGGTGCTCAAAACGCGCGAAGAGCGCGAACCCGACCGCTTTGCCGGCCATGTCCTGACGCGCAGAACGGCGCTCGGCACCGTCGCTGCCGTGCTGGGCGCATCGGCCGCCTGCGTGGCGCTTGCCACCGCCGGCGAGCCAGTGCTGCCCGCCATCATGGCCGCCAACCGCTACACCCCCACCATGGCCATCGTGTCGGGCGCCACCTGGTGCTGCTGCATGCTGGCGCTGGCCGTGCTCTGGCGCAGCCGCCCGCACCTCACGCTCGACGTCTGGCTGATGGTGGTGCTGTGCGTGTGGATCTGCGACGTGGCGCTCAGCACCGTCTTCAACGGCGGGCGGTATGACCTGGGCTTCTACGCCGGCCGCGTGTTCGGCCTGATGGGTGCGAGCTTCGTGCTCTTGCTGCTGCTGATTGAGAACACCGTGTTGTATTCCCGCCTGACGGCTGCCCGGACGGAACTGAAGCGGCTGGCGGCGGATGATCGGCAAGACGGGCGCGGCTGAGGCGCTGTTCAGGGCGCCGGCCCAGCGTCCTGCCGGAGGCGCATCAGCTTCTTCGCCCAAGCGGGCACGCAACTGGCACGACGCCGCGACGGCGCACCAGAGAGCTACCCCTCCCTCGGGCGTCTTGTCCGCGCGACAACCCTTCTCTTAGTATCGAGCGCCGCATGCTTTCCGAGCATGCGCCGCACCCAGGGGGGATGCGGATGCCCCAACTGAACGGGATTCAGCGCGGGCAAATGCGCAGACAACACATCCGACAAAACACATGCAGAAAAAGATCGAAAGGACCGCGTTGGCGCTCGGCTTAAGCGCCATGGTGGCTGCTTGCGGAGGTGGCGATGGCGCCGTCAGCAGCGGCGATTTGCATGTCGCCTATGGATGCAGCATGCCGGGCGGCACGATCCCCATGACTTTCACTGACTACAGCGCCAAGGCCACGGTGCAGGGCCTCAACGGCAACACCCCGCATTTCTCGATCGTTTCTGGCCAATTGCCGGCGGGCCTGACACTCAACGGCGATACGGGGGACATCAGCGGCACCGTCACGGCATCTGCCGGCATGTACAACGTGACGATCCGCCTGACGGTCTCTGGCTACTCGGGCTCTCTGGACACGACCTGCCCCATCCAAGTCGCCAACTACACGCTCCGGTACTTCGGCGACAACTACACCAGCGTCGGAAAGTCCTCGACCCTTGCACCGTCGCGGCCATCCACCAGCAAGCCGTTCGGCGAGGCGTACACCATCAGCAACGCCGCAGCCCTGCCGCCGGGCATGTCGTTCGACAGCGCCACGGGAAGAATCACCGGCACGCCCACGACCGCCGGGAACTATGGGTACACCACGGTCACGCAGTACATCACGTTCCAGGGCGTGGTCTACACCTTTTCGGACCCGTATGTCGGGGTCAACGTATCGATGTAACAGCTCGCTGTGCCGCAATCGGACGGCACAACGTCTCATCCCTGCCATCACTCCCGTCTTCCCGGCCCGGCGCGTCGCCGGCAGGTGGCACCAACGCAGCGTCACCACAACGGCCTCAACCAACGAACGGTTGCATAGATGCTTATGCAGACCGTTTGCCTATGGATAGAAAAAACGCGTCGTTCATTCGGCTGCTGCGCCACGGTATCGTTTGATCACCGTCTTTCGCTCTTCGCATCTGCGCAACAGCGAAAGTGCCATCGCATTTCGGGAGCCGAGTCGTGTCCACCCCCCTGAAGATCGTTGCCGTCAATGGCAGCACACAACAGCCGTCGCGCACATTCGCGCTGGTACGCGCGCTGATCGCCGAGCTCGAGGCACGGCTTCACGTCGACGCGCACATCGTCAACCTCGTCGACATTGCGCGCCCGCTGGGCTCCGCGCTCTGGCGCACGGAACTGCCGCCGGAAATCGAAGCCGAGCTGCAGGCCGTGGAAGGTGCGGACCTGCTGATTGCGGCGTCGCCGGTGTATCGCGGGGCGTATCCGGGGCACTTCAAGCACGTGTTCGACCTGGTGGGCCAGGAGGCACTCGTCGACAAGCCCGTGCTGCTCGCCGCCACCGGCGGCAGCGACCGCCATGCGCTCGTGCTCGAACATCACCTGCGGCCGCTGTTCAGTTTCCTGCAGGCACTGACGCTGCCGATCGGCGTGTATGCGGCCACCGCAGACTTTGACGGCTACGCCGTGCGCAGCCCCGCGCTGCAAGACCGCATCCGGCTCGCGGCAGACCGCGCTGCATCGCACTTTGCCGCGCACCGCCGCGTGACCCTGAAAGCCGCCTAGCGGCGCATCGCATCGCCTTGGCAACGGGTGCGGGCCGATTCCGCCTGCGCCCATCCGGACGGCAGCCGGCATCCCGGCGTGCCGGCGGGCCGATGCGTTTCCGGCGCGTGCGGCGCGCACGCCGCGCGCCCCGCCCACCTTGCTGACTTGCCATGACCAACCTATCTGACGTGCAAGCCTTGCGCCCGCCGACCCACGTGCCGGCACGCGAGCCCGCACTGCCCGACCCCACCAAGGTGCGCCGCCTGCGCGACGCCGCCGAGGCCATCGATGCAGCCCATGCGCTCGCCGGCGAATTCCGCCAGGGCGCTTCCGCCCGCGACCGGGAGCGCCGGCTGCCCTGGGACGAACTGGACCGCTGGTCAGCCAGCGGCCTGGGCGGCATCACGGTGCCGAAGGCCTACGGCGGCGCCGAGGTCTCGTACGCGACGCTGGCCGAGGTGTTCGCCATTCTGAGCGCGGCCGATGCGTCGCTGGGCCAGATCCCGCAGAACCACTTCGGCCTGCTGGGCGTGCTGCGTGAAGCCGGCTCGGAGGACCAGAAGCGTCGTTTTTACGCCGAAGTCCTGGCCGGGCAGCGCCTCGGCAACGCCGGCCCCGAGCGGCGTTCCGCTGCCAGCCGCACCATCCTCGAGGGCACCACGCGCCTGCGCCGCACGCCGCAAGGGCTGCGGCTGAGCGGCACGCGGTATTATTCGACCGGCGCGTTGTTTGCGCACCGCGTGCCCACGCGCGCGCTCGACGACGAAGGCCGCGCCGTGCAGGTGTGGGTGCCGCGCAATGCCGCCGGCCTGACGGTGGTGGACGACTGGTCTTCGTTCGGCCAGCGGACCACCGCCAGCGGCACCGTCATCTTCGACAACGTGGCCGTCTCCGAAGACGACGTGCTGCCCATCTGGAAACTCGCCGCGCGGCCCAGCCTGTACGGTCCGAATTCGCAGCTGATCCAGGCCGCCATCGACCTTGGCATTGCACAGGCCGCGTTTGACGACACGCTGGCGTTCGTGCGCGAACATGCGCGGCCATGGACAGACGCCAAGGTCGAACGCGCCGCCGACGACCCGTACATCATTGCCGACGTCGGCCGTCTGGCCATCGACATCGAAGCCGCGCGCGCCGTCCTGCAGGAAGCCGCGCAAACGCTCGATGCCATCGCCGCGCAGCCCATCACCGATGCCGGCAGCGCCCGCGCCTCCGTTGCCGTGGCCGAAGCCAAGGTGCTGACCACCGAGGTGGCGCTGCAGGCCAGCGAAAAGCTGTTCGAACTCGCGGGCTCCTCCGCCACGCGCGCCCGGCACAACCTCGACCGCCACTGGCGCAACGCACGCACCCACACGCTGCACGACCCCGTGCGCTGGAAGCTGCACCTGATCGGCAACTACCAGCTCAACCAGGCCTTCCCGCCCCGGCACTCCTGGAACTGACATGTCACTGCTTTTCACCCCGCCACCCGAGGACGGCCGCGTGCCGCCGGCCCCTGCCCCGCAGCAAACCCCGCACGTAGTGCGCGACGATGCCGAGGCCATCGAGATCGCCCACCGGCTCGCGGCCGTTTTCGCACCCGACGCCGCGTTGCGCGACCGCGAGCGCCGCCTGCCATGGGCCGAACTGGAAGCGTTCAGCGCCAGCGGCCTGTGGGGCATCACCGTGCCGCGCGAGTACGGCGGCGCCGGCGTGTCCAACACCACGCTGGCCGAGGTGATCGCCATCATCGCCGCGGCCGACGGCTCGCTGGGGCAGATTCCGCAGAACCACTTCTACGCGCTGGAAGTGCTGCGCGTGGGCGGCACCGCGGCGCAGAAGGCGTTCTTCTATGCGCGGGCGCTGGCCGGTGAGCGCTTCGGCAATGCGCTGGCCGAGATCGGCCACAAGGATTTCCGCCGGCGCACGCGCCTCACCCAGGACGGCGACGGCTTTCGCATCGACGGCAAGAAGTTCTACTGCACCGGCGCGCTGTATGCGCACTGGATCCCCACCCTGGTGGTGGCCGAGGATGCGGGCCGGGAGGTCACGTGGCTGGCCTTCGTGCCACGAGCGGCCGCCGGCGTGACCGTGACCGACGACTGGGACGGCTTCGGCCAGCGCGTCACCGGCAGCGGTTCGGTCAGCTTCGACAACGTGCGGGTGGAGGCGGAATGGGTCGTCCCCTTCCTCGCCTCGTTCGAGCGGCCGACGACCATCGGGCCGGTCGCGCAGCTCATGCACGCGGCCATCGACCTCGGTATCGGGCGCGGTGCGCTGGCCGCGACGCTGCCGTTCCTGCGCGACCATGCGCGGCCCTGGATCGACGCCCGCGTGGAGCGCGCCACCGACGACCCGCTGACGCTGCATCACCTCGGCGAAGTGCACGTGCGCCTGCGGGCCGCCGAGGCCCTCGTGCGCCGCGCCGGCCGCATCACCGATGCCGCGCAGCAGGCGCCCGATGAACGCACGGTGGCCGAGGCGTCGGTCGCGGTGGCGGCCGCCCGGGCGCTGACCACCACGGCATCGCTGCTGGCGGGCACGCGCCTGTTCGAACTCGGCGGCACGTCGGCCACGCTTGACCACCGCGGGCTGGACCGCTTCTGGCGCAACGCGCGCACGCACACGCTGCACGACCCCGTGCGATGGAAGTACCACGCGGTCGGCAACTTCCACCTCAACCACACGCTGCCGCCGCGGCACGGAGCAATCTGATGGCGGGCAAGCGCATCCTGCTCAACGCGTTCAACATGAACTGCGTCGGGCACATCAACCACGGCCTGTGGACGCACCCGCGCGACCGCTCGGCCGACTACAACACGCTGGAATACTGGACCGACCAGGCCCGCACGCTCGAACGCGGCCTGTTCGACGGGCTGTTCATCGCCGACATCGTGGGCGTGTATGACGTCTATCGCGGCAATGTCGATGTCACGCTGCAGGAATCGATCCAGTTGCCGGTCAACGATCCGCTGCTGCTGGTATCGGCCATGGCGGCCGTGACGCAGCATCTGGGCTTTGGCGTCACTGTCAACCTGACGTACGAGCCGCCTTACCTGCTTGCCCGGCGTTTCTCGACGCTGGACCACCTCACGCGCGGGCGCATCGGCTGGAACATCGTCACCGGCTACCTGGACAGCGCAGCCCGCGCCATGGGCCTCGACAAACAGTTTGCCCACGACGAACGCTACGACCGCGCCGACGAATACCTCGAGGTGCTCTACAAGCTCTGGGAAGGCAGCTGGGAAGACGACGCCGTGCGGCGGGACAAGGCCGCCCGCGTGTTTGCCGATCCGGCCAGGGTGCGCAAGGTCCAGCACAGCGGCCGCTACTACAAGGTGGACGGCTATCACCTCGCTGAGCCGTCGCCGCAGCGCACGCCGGTGCTGTTCCAGGCAGGCAGCTCTGGCCGCGGGCAGCGGTTTGCCGCGCGCCATGCCGAGTGCGTGTTCATCTCACCGCCGAACAAGGAAGCCGCGCGCCAGACCGTGGCCGCGCTGCGCGAGCAGCTCTTGGCGGCCGGCCGGCGCCCCGACGACATCAAGGTCTTCATGGGCGCCGCCGTGGTCACCGGACGCACCGAGGCCGAAGCCCATGCCAAGCATGCGGACTACCGCGCCTACGCCAGCCGTGAAGCCGGCCTTGCGCACTTTGCCGCCAGCACCGGTGTCGATTTCTCGCGCCACGGCCTGGACGACCCCATCGACTACGGCGGCGGCAACGCCATCGAATCGGCCACCACCACCGCCGCCCGGCATGGCTGGACGCGCCGCAAGCTGCTCGAGCTGTTCGAGCTCGGCGGACGCTACCCCGCCATCGTCGGCGACCCGGGGCAGGTGGCCGACACGCTCATCGAATGGATCGACGAGACGGGCATCGACGGCTTCAACCTGAGCCGCACCGTGGTGCCCGAGAGTTATGAGGATTTCGTCGACCTCGTGGTGCCGGTGCTGCAGGAGCGGGGCCGCTACAAGACCGCGTATGGCGAAGGAACGCTGCGCCACAAGCTCTTTGCCGAAGGAGACCGCCTGCCCGCACGCCACGCCGCCGCCGGATTCCGCCACCTCTGACCGCCTTCTTCCGACACATCCCAACCGACCATGAAGCTCTCGCGCCTGCTCCCTACCCTGTTTGCCGCCCTCGTTCCGGTGCTGATGTCTGCCGCGCATGCCGCGCCGCTGCGCATCGGGGTCACGCCCGGGGCGCTTGCCGATTCCGTTGAAGTGGCCGCCGCCGAGGCGCGCAAGCAGGGGCTCGATGTGAAGGTCGTCGAACTGACCGACTGGACCACGCCCAACGTCGCACTCGCCTCCGGCGATCTCGATCTCAATTACTTCCAGCACCAGGCCTTCCTGGACAACGCCATCAAGGAACGCGGCTATGCGTTCAAGAGCGTGGGCATTGGCGTGCTCGGCAACATCGGCCTGTATTCGAGCAAGATCAAGCGCCTGTCCGACCTGAAGGACGGGGCGCGCGTGGCCGTCGCCAACGACCCCGTCAATCAGGGCCGCGGGCTGCTGTTGCTGCAGAAGGCCGGCCTCATCAAGCTGCGCGACGGCGTCGGGGCGCGCGGCACGCTCAACGACGTGATCGCCAACCCGAAGAAGCTGAAGTTCGTCGAGATCGAAGGGCCGCAGCTCGTGCGCGCGCTGGACGACGTGGATCTCGCCCAGGGCTATCCCGCGCACTTCGTCAACGCCGGCAAGCCGGACGTGGCGAGCGCCGGCCTGCTGTATTCCGGCATCGACGACGAGTACTTCGCCATCCGCTTCGTCGCGCGCAACGACAACGCCAACGACCCGCGCATTGCGCGCTTCATCAAGCTGTACCAGGACTCGCCCGCGGTACGCCAGCAGGTGCGCACGTCCTACGCCAACGACGACAAGCTCTTCACCCTGCCCTGGGTCAAACGGTGATGCCATGACCACGCTCGCTTCCAACCCCGCACACGCCTGGCCGGGCGCCCCGGCCGACCCCGCGGCGCACGCGCGGCACGCCGACGCAGCCATCGCTGCGCCGGGTGCCGGCACGATCCGCTTTCGCAACGTCGGCAAAACGTACCGCGCAGCCGCCGGTGACGTGCATGCGCTGCAAGGCATCGACCTCGACATTCCGGCCGGGGGCATCTTCGGCATCATCGGCCGCAGCGGCGCCGGCAAGTCGAGCCTGCTGCGCACCATCAACGGGCTGGAGAAGCCGACCAGCGGCCAGGTGCTGGTCGACGGCGTGGACGTCGGGACGCTCGGCACCGCCGCGCTGGTGGCGCTGCGCCGGCGCATCGGCATGATCTTCCAGCACTTCAACCTGCTCTCGGCCAAGACCGTGTGGGAAAACGTCGCGCTGCCGCTGAGGGTGGCGGGCGTGCCGCCAGCGGAAATCGCCGAGCGCGTGGACACCCTGCTGACGCTCGTGGGGCTGGAGGGCAAGCAGCATGTGTATCCGGGGCGCCTGTCGGGCGGGCAGAAGCAGCGTGTGGGCATCGCCCGTGCGCTCGTGCATCGGCCGGAGATCCTGCTGTGCGACGAGGCGACCTCCGCGCTCGATCCGGAAACCACCGACGCCATCCTTGCCCTGCTGCGCGACATCAACCGGCGCCTGGGCCTGACCATCGTGCTCATCACGCACGAGATGGGCGTGATCCGCGATATCTGCGACAACGTGCTGGTGCTCGAAGCGGGCCGCATTGCCGAGCAGGGCCCCGTGTGGCGCGTGTTCGGCGATCCGCAGCACGACGCCACGCGCGCCCTGCTCGCACCGCTGCGCGGCGGCCTGCCCGAAGACGTGGCCTTGCGCCTGGAGCCCGCGCCGCCTGCCCGCGCGCCGTTCGAGCAGCTGATCGAACTCGCCTACACCGGCGTGGCGCCCGTGCCGGACCTCGCGCACATCGCCCAGGCGCTGCGCCATCCCACCCGCCTGCTGCGGGCGGATCTCGACCGCATCCAGGGCCGCACGCAGGGGCGCCTGCTCGTCGCCGCAGCGGGCAGCACGCTGTCGCACGACGCGCTCGTCGCGTTGCAGCTGTCCCAACACACCCGGAGCCTTGGCTATGTCGCCGCTCACGATTGACCGCATCTGGCAGGGCCTGCTCGACACGTTGACGATGGTGTCGGCGTCTGCACTGATCGCCGTGCTGGCGGGCATCCCGCTGGCGCTGATCCTGGTACTCACGGCGCCGGGCAGCGCGCTGGAATCACCGCGCGTGCACCGCGTGCTGGGTGCCGTCATCAACGGCTTCCGGGCCACGCCGTTCATCATCCTGCTCGTCGCGCTGCTGCCGTTCACGCGGCTCGTGGTCGGCGCCACCATCGGCGTGTGGGCAGCGGTGGTGCCGCTGTCGATCAGCGCCACGCCGTTCTTCGCGCGCATTGCCGAGATCAGCCTGCGCGAGGTGGACCGCGGGCTGGTGGAAGCCGCGCAGGCCATGGGCTGCACGCGCCGCCACATCGTCTGGCACGTGCTGCTGCCCGAGGCGCTGCCCGGCATCATCGGCGGCTTCACGCTGACCATCGTCTCGCTGATCGGGGCGTCGGCCATGGCGGGTGCCGTGGGCGCCGGCGGCCTGGGCGACATCGCCATCCGCTACGGCTACCAGCGGTTCGACACGACCGTCATGGCGGTGGTCATCGTGCTGCTCATCGGGCTGGTCAGCCTCGTGCAGTGGGTCGGCGACCGGTCGGTGCGGCGGCTGAAGGCCCGATGACGGCAACGCGGCTCAGGGCACGATCACGACCGGCTCGTCAGGGTGGATCAGCCCGACATTGCGATGCGCGAACTGCGGGTTGAGCTGCAGCAGCTGCGCCAGGGCGGCCTCGACCTGCTGCTCGTGCGACATCGCCTGGCGCTGCGCATCGGAGACGTGTGCCTCGTGCAGCAGCGGCGTGCGATACCGGTCTGCAATGCCGTTGAGTGTGTCACCCGGCTGCACCACGTATTCGGAATGCGTGGGCTGCGGGGTGGCCGATGTGCCGGGCGGCTGGCTGGTTGAGGGCGCACTCGCGCTGGCCGATGGCGAAGGCGAGCTGGACGGCGAGACGGTTGGCGACGGCGACACCGAAGGCGATGCCGATGCACTCGGTGTTGCGCTCGGTGCCGCGCCAGGCGACTGCGTGACAGCCGGTGTGCCGGGCGGACGCTTGTTCTTGTCGTCCTGCATGAACAGCGGCTTGATCAGGTTGAATGCATACGCCGAGAGCGGCAGCAGCGCGATGGCGATCTTGTGCTTGCTCACAAACTCCGACGCGTTCGGGAAGTGCGAGCTGAAGCGCGAGAGGCCGAGCGCGCCCGACGACAGCAGCATCGGCACGCCCTTGAGGTAGTCGCCACCCATCATCTGCGCGGCGCCGAGCAGCATGCCGCCGGTGGCGGCCAGCGTGTCCGCCGAGATATCGAGCCCGCGCACCGTGCGGCTGCGCTGCTCAATGTCGATGTTGCGGCCGCGCCCGAGCAGCACGCCGGTGGTATACGCGATCGACGCCACCGTGCCGCCCGTGGGCAGCACGTACCAGATGGCCGAATCGTGGGCCAGTGTCCAGGCCTTGGTGGCCATGGCGTGTGCATACGAGGCCAGCCCCGCGCTGTAACCGCCGATGGCGAGCTGCCGGCCCCAATAGCCGAGCTTGGTGCGCGGGTGGCCCAGGTGCACCTGCTGCAGCCCGGTGCCGCTGAAGATGGCCTGGATCTGTTTGACCAGGTCGGCCGACACGGCCTGGGTAGCCTCGGTGGCCTGCGTGCGCGTGATTTCGCGATTGCCCAGGCGCTGGTAGATGTTGTGCACGCTCCAGTTGGCTTCGGCCACGAAGGTGCGCAGCCGCGTTTCGATGTCGGCCAAGTCGGCCGGCACGGTCTTCTCCGACGTGTGGTCCGGCAGTGCCTTGACGAGCCGGTCGACCATCGTCTGCGTGGCTTCGCTGAAGACGCGCGGATCGGCCCGCTCGATGGTCGCCATCGTCGCCTGATGCAGCACCTGCGCCGAGCGTCCGACCCGCAGCAGCAGCATGGAGGGGTTGCTGGCCAGCGAAACCGTGTTGGCCCCGGTGCCCGGGATGCCGATCAGCACCGCACCGGCGCCCCCTGCCAAGGAGGCACCCACGGTCATCACTTCGCGCGCACGCGTGCCGAGCTTGGGCTTGGCGCCTTCCACGCCCAGCGCATTGAGTTCCGCGGATGCCTGTTCCGGCTTGAGCAGCACCTTGCGCGCGGTCTGCGTGGTCTGGACACGCCCCGCGCTCTGCGGCTCGCCGGACGCGTCCACCGACAGGGCCTTCTCGTTTTCCACCATCTGCCTCCAGGTGGGCAGCGGTGTGGCCGGGTCGCGGGCCGATGCCGGCAGCGCCTTGGCGCCCGCGGGGCGCGCAGCCACGCCCATCTCGTCCGTCCATTGCTTGGCAAACTGACTGGCGAGTTCCTCCTTCGGACTCAGGCGCCCCTTGGCGTCCCACAGCGGTTTGGCAAAGGCGATCTCGGTGGCGCGGGCACGATTGACGAGTGCGGTCGTGTTGCCGTTGAAGACGCGGTCGATGATCGCGTTGACCTGGCTGTCCGAGAGGTTGTACTTCTGCCTGCCAAGCCGCGCGATCTCGGCCAGCAGCACCTGGTTCTGCGCGTCGTACTGGCTCTTGGACGGGCGTTCGAACACACGCGTGAGGGCATCGTCGCCATGCAGCCGGCCCTGGGTGGGCGCGCCGTCCTGCTCGAAGCGCAGCACCATGTCGGCGACGGCGGTGTTCAGCCGTTCGTTGGCGATGGCATCAGCACCATTGGTGGCGTACGACACGCCCATGTGCACCCAGGGCAGCGTGGGCCGCTCCAGCACCTGTTCGACGAGCTTGGCATTGCCGCCGCCTGGCACCGGCTCGAGCACCGTATCCCAGCCGTGGAAGCTGACCATCACGTGGGGCGCCGGCGCATCGGCATGGGTGGCGCCCCACTTCTCCAGCATCGAGAACAGCCGCACGTGGTTGTCGTACGCGTCATTGGTGCGTGCGGTGAAGTGGTTGTTGGTGCCGATCAGCGGCCGCGACGGCGCGAACTCCAGCCGGATGACCACGCCGGTCTGCGACGACAGGTCGAGCCATTTGTCGAGATGCGACTGATGCAGATCGTCGAGGAACAGCTTCTTCTGGTCGGCGCCGCTGCCGGACTTGATCTGCGCGTTGGCATGGTCGATCGTCGCGTTGTTCACGTCGATCTGCTTGGCGGCCTGCACAAAGCTCGGGTCCTGGCGCTTGCCCACGGCAGCGCGCAGCGAATACGGGTCCACCACGAGCGAGATCACCGGCATGGCGCCGCCGGTTTTCTTGATGAACGCCAGCGCCTTGGCGGGATCGTCGCGCAGTCGGTATGCCCGGCCCATCGGCGCCAGCCGCGCCTGGAGCGGGAATTCCGAGCGCAAAAACGTGTTGACCATGTGCCGGTCTGCCGTGGCCGCCGCCGAGAACCGCTGTGCCATGCGCTTGCCCGCAAACGGCACGCGGCGCGACACGGTGTTGGCAGCAACGTCGCGCGCCACGCGCAGCTTGAGCTTGAGCTTGCGCCACAGCTGCGCATCGGCCATCACCACTTCGGGCGCATGGTCCTTGACGGGCTTGAATTCGACATTGCTGGCGTAGGGATCGTCCTTCTTGCCGGCCAGCAGTTCAACCTCGTCCAGAGGCCGCGTCAGGTTGCCCAGCTTGGGCGCGTCGGGCGGCAGCGCCACCGTGGTGGTGCTGGAGAGCACCGGCTGGTACACGCCAATCTCCAGACCGCTGCCGCTGCGCTGCCATGCCTCGAACTGGTCGGGCGGCAGGCGCGTGAGCAGGAAGTGGGTATCCGCACCAAAGCTGTCGTGCCCGATCGCCAATTCCTTGGCCGGGGTGCCGTTGTGCGGCGTGGCCGGCTTGTTCCAGGCGGCATACCACGTGAGCGAGTTGCCGGTATCGCCGTCCGGCTCCAGGCGGCCCGTGGGCGTATGGCGGGCCAGCTTGCCCGCGTGGTCGGCCGTCTCGTAGACGTAGATGTAGTGCGTGCCGGCTTCGAGCCAGCCTTGCTTCGCCAGGTCGCGCAGGTGGGCGATGTTCGGCCCGCTGTAGTCGAGCGCATGGGCGTCGGACTCGGGCAGCATGCGCGCGTCGGCGTAGCCGAGAGCCGAGCCTTCCAGCGGCGTGCCGGTCGTGACGGGCGCCTCCAGCGTGCGCTGCCGCCATTGCAGAAGCTGCGCCGCGCGCCCACGCAGGAAGCCGCCGTTGGCCCGCCGGTTCAATGTGGTGGCGGCCTGTGCAATCTCGCCCGGCTTGAAGGCCGGCATGCCGTATTCGGCCTGCTTCCACAGCGTGCGCGGCTTGAGGAAGCCGCCCAGCTCCTTGACCGTCTCGGGCTGCATCGAGCTGACCACGAAGCGCACGCTGCGCGGCGCGCTGCGCAGCGTGCGCGCGCCGTGCGTCTGCTGCCGGGCAAAGGCGGCTTCGAGGCTGCGCCCGGGCACGGTGGCGCCGTCCATCGGCGCATCCACGTGGTACGTCCATGTGCCGTCGGTGCCGCGCCTGGCATAGCCTTTGGGCGCACCGCCCTTCCTGTCGATCACGTAGATGATGTCGCTGTCCTTCGCGGCGTCGGTGGCGTCTTTCACGCTCTTGTAGCGCTTGGCGTGCCCAAGCTGCTGTATATCGGCCACGACCTTCGCGTCGATCTTGTCGGCCGCCGGTGACAGCACGTGCGAGCCGTCATCGCCATTGATGCGCGATGGCCCGCCAAACGCCTGCAACCGCTCGTACGACACGGGGCTGATGTAGAAGTCGACGTCCTTGCGTGCGCTGCGCATTGCCGAGTTGTCGCCGCGCACGGCGCGCTTGACGATCTTCGGCACGTTGCTGCCACGCACCGCCGTGGGCGGCGCGAAGGTGCCGTCGTCACGCACTTGCGTGGTGGCGACGATGACCGGCGTGCCGTCCGGCTGGCGGGTGTCCTTGAGTGCGATCAGGACGGTCTTGCTGCCGGCCTTGGTGGCCAGCTGGCTCAGCTTGGGCACCTCGGCGCCGGGCACGTGCCGCAGCGTGCGCAGGTCTTTCACGTCGAGCCATTCGGCGGCCTTCGCGGCGGCCTTCTGAGCGTTCGATGCCGCCGCCGAGGCCGGTGCCGGCATGTGCGGTGTGCCGGGCGCCGCGCCGTTCCAGCGCGAGGCGTAGTACTGCGCGTAAGTCTGGTCCGGCGCCGTGGACGTGCGCATGCTGCCCATGGTCTGCGCCAGGCGCAGGTAGGCCTCGGGGTTGTTGGCATCCCATTGGGCATAGGCCTGTTCCAAGGGCTGCGGCATCTGCGCGCGGGCGCCGATGTCCACGCCCGTTGCGGCCAGCACCTCGTCGCGCACGTTGAACGCGTTGCCCTGCGCGCTGGCCTCGGCGGCGAGCGCGGTCTGCACGTAGCTGCCCTCGCTTTGGCCTTGCAGGCCCAGCAGATCGAGCTCGACCTTCACGGCGTGATCGGTCTCATGGCCCAGCGTGTAGACGAGCGCCCCGGCGTCGGGCGCGTTGGCATCGAGCGTGATGGTCTTGCGCTCGGCATCGACCGCAGAGCCGCGGTTGCTGGGCCCGAAGCGCACCGCCCAGCCGGCGTCGTGCAGCAGGCGCAACTGGCGCGTGAGCGTGTCGGAGGCGCCAATCAGGGCATGGGCCGCGGGCGGCAGCGGCGCGCCGCCAAACGCCATCGTCACGCGATCGCCCGGCGTGGTCTGGTAGGTGGCATCCTGCGGGCGGTACTGCGTGCCGGTGCCGCTGTAGTCGGGCGAGCCGGCCCGCCGGTCCACGGGGCCGCCGAGGTTTCGCGCCGGGTTGGCGGGGTCGACGCCGATCTCGGCAAAGCGCCGGCTGGTGGCCTTCTGCAGCGCGGCGCTGTAGTCGAACGGTACGCCGTATTGCGCGGCGGCCTGCTGCGCCAGCACCGTGTCGTGCTGCGCCAGGGAGATCGCATAGGCGCGGATGCTGCCAAAACTCTGTTCCGGGCCCGGCGTGCGGCCGATGTTGGAGGCGCCAAACTGCGTGTTGCCGGCGGCAAACCGGTCGATGGCACTGAGCAGCCGGTCCACCATCGCGGGCGTGGGCTCCGCCGCGGTGGACACGCCGCGCAACTGCGCCTGCGTCATCGACGGCACGGTGTCGTGGAAGTGGTCCGGATGCTGCTGCTGGTAGTGCCGCAACGCCTCCACCACGCGATCGACAGCCGCGCGGTCGGTGGCATACACGACGATGTTGTCGGCGCGCGGGCCGGCGGCGTCGGGGCCGGCCGCCTTGGCTGCATAGACGCCCGGGAAGCGGCCGGGCTGATCCACCACGCCGCGCACCAGGAAGTCGAGCACGTCCAGCACGTGCGGCGTCTTGGCGTTGACATAGACGCGCTCGGTGACGGCGTTCGGGTCGACGAGGCCGTCCTCGCGCATGAAGTGATAGAACGTGGTGCGCGCGCGGCCTTCCGTCGGCATCGTGCTGTCAACGAAGGCGCCGTCGGCTTGCGACACGGTGTAGGCGCCTTCGGGGCGCTGCTCTGCCAGGGCGATCAGGCGCGGGAAATAGAACTCGCCCGGCATGGTGTCTTCCGGCCCCGTGACGCCGCCCGTGCGGGCGTACAGGCGGTACACGTCCTTGTTGCTCAACGCACCGTTGGCTGCGTCTGCGCCTTCCGCCTGCACGCGGGCCAGCAGCGCCTGCTGCGACTCGAGTGCCGATTCGGCGCCACGCGGGCCCCGCTCCGGCAGCACGCGCTGCGCCGGCGAGCTGCCCGGGGCGGGCGCCACGCCCGGCATGCGCACGCCCGATGCGGCCAGGTCGGCCACCGCGGCCGCGTAGGCGCGCCGTTGCGACGCGCCATGCTGGCGCGCCACGCCCATGCCGGCACCCATGAGCCCGGCCGAGGTGAAGAACTGCACCCAGTCTTCACCCGTCGCCTGCCCGTTGGATGCCGCCAGCGACTGCCCCTGGTGCAGCATCGCGGCAAGGTTGGTGTTGAGCGCGCCGGTGCCCATCAGCCGATACGCCAGCGCGCCGCCGCCCAGGAACTGCAGCCCCGCCAGCCGGCGCAGGCGTGCCGGCAGCCTGGCGAGCACGTCGGCCCGGTTGAGCAGCGGGATGGCCTCGTTCAAGCGCTGCAGGCGCATCGTGCCCAGCGTGAGATCGGCAGCGACACCCGGGTTGCGCGTGACGCCAAACACGGCATTCAGCCGTCGCGCCGCGTTGGCGGTGGCCGCGGGCGAGCCGTACAGCGCGCGGCTGAGCACGGCGTTGGTGAGGTTGTTCTGGAACGGCCGCAATGCCCAGCGATTGTCATTGAGCAGGCTGATGCGCGCGGCTTCTTCGGCGCTCGCGCCACGCGAGATGCGCACCGCGTTGATCGCCTCCATGAGATCGGCGTTGTAGGCGCCCACGCGCGCTCCAGCCACGGCCGTGCGGTTGATGAGCCCGCCGACACCGGCGGCGCCGCCCAGCACGTTGGCACCCAGGCCCACCCAGTTCCACGGGTCTTCACGGCCCTTGGCGGTGGAGAGCGCATTGATCGAGTGTGCCGCGCCTGCCACGGCCGTCACCGCAAAGTACGCATCGGCCAGGTTCGACAGCACCACGGCCCATAGCGCAGCGGTCTCGGGCTGCACGACGGTGGTGATGATCCCGGCCGCCACCGTCAGGCCGATCTCCAGGTCGGTCTTCAGGTGCTCCCAGTTGTACCAGTGATCGTCGGGCTTGTAGGTCTTCCAGTAACCGTCGCCGGTCATCAGGTTGCCGTTGGCATCGACCACCCAGTGCGGCTGCGCGATCAGCAGGCCGCGATCCAGCCCGCTGTGCGATTCCCACTCGCCATAGCCGTTGCGCACGGTGGTATCGGCCGGGCCCACGTCGATATAGCGCCCGTCGGTGCCGATGCCCTCCATGATGGCCAGGCGCTTGGCGTCGCCCTTGCCCTCGCGGTTGTCCCACCACTGCATCGACAGCGAGGTGAGCACCACGGGCGTGGTGCCGCTGGGCGTGGTCACGCCTTCGCCGCGCATGAGCTGGCCGGCCACCTGTGCCAGCGTGGTCTTGTGGCCCTTGTGGTCGTAGACGACTTCGTTCCCGCTGTATTCCGCGAACTGGCCGTCGGCCATGGCTTGCTGCTCGCCGAGCGTGCGCGCCGTGTAGGTCGGGTCCAGCCCGTATGCCTGACCCACGGCGTTGTACACCTGGGCCTGGCTGGTGGTCGTGTGCATGCCGTCCTGCCAGGGCAGGCCGACGGTGTTGCCGCTGGCCGTGACACCGGCGGTGGTGCCTGAGCTCACGCCTGCGGTGTCGGGGGTCCAGTTCAGATCGTTCTGCAGCCGAGGGCTCGCATTGGTGGCGTGGGGCGCGGTGCTGACGGGCGCCGGCGGCCTGGAGGCCTCCTTGATGCCGGTCTCGCGCCGGATCTCCTTGCTGACCTCGTCGTCGATGTTGTCCCCGAGGATGTCTTGCGTGAGCTGCATCGGGACGTTGTCGTCCTTCACATCCGCCAGCCCGAAATCCTGCCCGGTGACCACGGCCATGCCACCGCCGCCGACGAAGTACGTGGTGTTCAGCCGCGAATCGACCGATTCCGTGCCCAGCCCGCCCTTGTCGATGGGCTTGAGCATCAGGCCTTCGATCTGCTTGCGCAGGTCGGTCATGTCCTGGTTGCGTGCACCGCCGGCGGCCGCGTAGATGCGCGACATGGCCTTCAGGTCGGTCACGTCCAGCTTGCCGCGGAACTGGCTGTGGTACAGCGCAGCGGCCAGGTCCGGCGCGACGCCGTTCATCTGGTCCGCTGCTGCGTTGGCCTGGTCTTTCTTGTCCTTGCCGAAGACCTGGGCGCCGCTCTGCTGAAACAGCGACTGCGTCTGCGGTGCCTGGATCGTGTCGTCCAGCAGTTGCGCGTAGAAGATCGTGCCCTTGTAGACATCGAGCGCCGTGCCCATGGCAGTGAGCCGGCCCTGCGGCGAATCCTTGCCGTCGTTGGCGGCCGTGCACATCATCGGCGCGTGGTCGAGGATGGATTGCAGCGCGCGCTGCTGCAGGCCCGAGACGCTCGCGTCGCCCATGACCTGGTCGAACAGCGGGTCGCCGGACTGCATGCCCGCGAGCAGACCGGTGAGCCGCTTGGCCGCCGCCGCGTCGCCCTTGCCTGGGCCGCCGTTGGTTTGCAGGGCGTGCGCGGCAATGTGCAGCGCCTGCTGCGCGCCCAGCGCCGTCTGCCATTGCTGGAAGCTCGTCAGCAACTGCTTGAACTCGGGCGAGTTCTTGCCGGTGCCGCGCGCCGCGTCCATCTCGGGCGCGATGCCGGCCATGGTGACGGCGTTCTGCGCCTTCCACAGGGTATCGACGTTGTCGGGGCTGAGCTGCCAGTCGCCATCCTCGGGCTTGCGGCCGGCGGCAACGTTCAGCGCCTTGTCGAGATCGTCGTGATACGCCTGCAGGGCGCGTGCGGCAGCGGCCTTGAGCTCTGCGTTGTCGGGCGCCTTGTCAGACTTGGCCTTGGCGTCCTGCCACGCCGCGTAATCGGTTCGGGCCTGCGTGACCGCGCCGTCGAGCGCCTTCTGGTCGGGCTGGATGTCCTGCTTCATGATGCCGGCCGTCACGCGCAGCACGTCCGGGTCCAGCACGTTCAGCTTGGCAAGGTCCTTGGCCCCGGCCTCCACTGGGTCCTGCGTCGGGTCCTTGTAGTAGTCCTCCAGGTGCTGCTGCGCCGCCACGGTCAGTGCGGATTGCGTCAGCATCGCCTCGTTCTGTTCGTTGCCGCCGAGCCAGGCCCGCGTGGCGGCAATCGCCTCGGGCAGCGTCATGCCGCTGGCCACCAGCTGGCTCAGATGGGCGGTGGTGTCGGGCTGGGCGCCGTCGCGCTGCGTGTCCGGCGTCTTGGCATCGGGCGTCGCCGCCAAGTTGCCCTTGCGCAGGGCGTTCACGCCGTCCTGCAGATCCTGTTCGGTAAACAGCTGGGCGGCATCGACATCCTTGGTGGCCTGGTCGATCGGGTCGCTGGGGGGCTGCGCGGTCTTGTCGCCTGACTTGTCGCCGGTCTTGTCCTGCTGCCGCGCCACGGTCACGGCCTGGGCACGTGCCAGCACCGCTGCCTGCGCCCACGTGCGGTTGCTGATGTCGGCGTTGGCCTTGTCGTTGCGGGCGGCATCGAGCGCCTTCTGCAGGCCGGCCGCATCGGCCGTGCCGCCGCCCAGCGCCTTGTTCAGCGCCGCCTGGGCCTTGGACAGGTGGGCCGCATCGTCCGGCCCCACCTGCACCGTCGTCGGCGACGGCTTCAGGCCGGTGTGCTTCTGCAGCGTTTTTGACAGCGCACCGTTCGGGTCTTCATCGATGATCGCCTGGTACGGCGCCATCGACGCATTGTTGGCCTTGGCCAGCCCCAGCGTGTCGAACGGTGTGTTGGGCGGCGTGTAGCCGTTTTCCTTGTAGCGGTCCAGGTCGGCCTGCGCATTGGAGAGGAAGGACCGCAGGCTGCCCATGACATGCGCCGCACCGTCGCTCTTGGGGCCGCCCAGTGCGTTGACGATGCGGCTGATGGGGCCGTAGTAGTCGTCGCGCTCGTCCAGCGTCTTCATGCTGGGGGCGTAGATCTCGGGGTCGCCCGCCTTGATCTTGCTGTCGATCTTGCCCTGCAGGTTTTGCGTGTAGAGCGCCTGTGCCAGCTCCGGCGAGGCGCGCTGCACGTCTTCGAGCAGTGCCGCGATGTCGCGCAGCTCACCCGGCGTGCCCACCTTGGCGATGTTGTCGTGCGTGATGCCGGCGTTCAGCACCGAGTGGACGAGGCCCTTGTACAGCGCCGTGTCCTTGTAGCGCGACAGCGCGTTGCCTTCGGCCACCAATGTGTCGTGCGGGTCCTTGCCGCTGGCGTGGGTGATGTCCTGCAGCGCGCCAGCCTGGATGTCCTGCGTGCGTGCGTCGTCCATGACGCTCGTATAGAGCGGGTCGGTGTCGGCCACGCCGCGCAAGTGTTGCGTAAGCGCCTGCGCTGCCTTGAGGTTGCCGCCGGCGCCGCCCGAGGCACGCGCGGCCTGTGCGGCATCGACGATCTGGGCGGCTTGCAGGTCGTTCAGCACGCTGGCCGCCGAAGGTACGCCTTGCGCGCCGCTTGCGGCGCTATTGCGTTGCGCGACCAGGCGCTCGGCAAGCAGGCGCCGGTCGGTCTGCAGCGGATCGGCACGCCACTGGCTGTCGGGCTGCCCCGCAGCGGCGTTCAGTTCGTCGGAAAGCGCGGTGTGGTAGGCCTGCTTGTCGCGCGCCAGCGTGGCCGCGTCGGCATTGGCGGCCTTGTCCTTCTGCCAGGTCTCGAAGGCGGTCTGGGTCGCCCTGACGGTGTCGTCGAGGTTGGCGGCCGGCTTGAGCTCGACGTGCAGCGTCTTCACGACGTTGTCGATGGTCGGCTTGGAGAAAATGCCGAGCCAGACGTCCTGCTTGGCGGCATCCTGGATCGGGTCGGCGTCGGCCGGGACCTTGCCGTCTGCCACGGCTTTCTCGGCCGCGATAGTCAGGGCGGCTTCGCTCAGCACCGTCTCGTTCTGCTCGCTGCCGCCGAACTGGGCGCGCGCCGCGTTGACGGCTTCGGCCTCGGTCATGCCGCGGTCGAGCCCGGTCTGGATGGCGGTCCGCGCGTCTTGCAGCGTCACGGCCTGCGGGGGCGGCGCCTTGTCGGTGGTCAGCGGCTTGTCCGACAGCGCATGCGTGGCGCCATCCAGCGTGGTGTTGTCGAACACGTGCGTGAGGCCGACCTGGCTGGCGGCCTGCTCAAGCGCGTCCACCTTCGGTTGCGCTGTCGCATGCGCGGGGCCGTTGTGCGCGGCTTGCAGCAGGATGGCGGCCCGCGCAAGGGCCTCCCGGTTGATGCCGGGCTGCGTCTGCTGGATTTTCTCGACGGCGGCCTTCAGCGCCGCCGTGTCGTCGCAAGCCTTGCCCTGGAGCGCATTGCGCAGCGCCGTCTCCGCATCGGACACATCGCGCGCACTGGGCGCCGGCGGCGGTTGGATGGGCTTGGGCGGCGTCGGGATGCCGCCACCGCCGTCGATGGCTCTGAGCATTACGGTTCTCCTGGGCAGACTACGAGCACTCGCCCATGATTGCCGCGCTTGCCAAGTCCGCCTATCCGGAAAATTCGTAGAAAAACGCGCGATCCGCCCGGCTCCGTGCGGCGGACTACGGGATCCAGTAGCGATTTTTCCCGAAGTCGCGCCGACGCCGCTCGGCACCGCGCGTGGCTGACGCGGACTCATGCAGTTGCGCAAACCGTCCGTCTGCCGCGCGCGGGTCTGGGCGACAGGACGCTGCAGGCCCTGTCCCACCCGGCCAACGCATGTCATGCCGATGGCGCGGTGGTGATGTCGCTGGTGTCACACACCATCGTCTTCAGCAGGTGGCGCGCATGCCGGATCGTCCATCTGCTCCCGCCGGTGAGGTCGCCCGTCGCTGCCCGCGAGCGTGCGGACGGCACAACGCCGCTGCCGGAAGCGTTGCGGATACGATCACGCGGCGGCCAGCGCAATCAACGGCGGACGCAATGCCGCCACGCCCCGAGCCTGGCGGCCCGCATCGGCGTGGCGCGCAGCAAACGCGAACCACCAGCGCGCCTGGCGAAGCGCTTGATGCCCGCCTGGCCTGCGCTTAGCATGCACGGCACTACAACAGATGTTTCAAGGGGCAGGAGTTGTCGCAGAAGATCATCTCTCTGGTCTTGGCCGGCGTTTGCAGCCTGAGCCAAGCGGCATTCGGGCAGACGGAACCGGAGGCGCTTCAGCTGGAAGTCGTCCAGATCGGGGCGCTCCAGGCGCCCGCACCTCAGGCCGAAGCCGTGCCAGCCGGAACGCAGCAGGCAGAAGGCCCCCAACGGGAAGCGCCCGCACCCGCGCCCGCGCCAACGGCGGCACCCGTCGTGAAGGTCGAACAAAGCTATTGGGCGGCCGAAGGCCTGAGCGCGCGCATGCGCAAGGCGCGTGCGATCACGCTGTACCTGATGGACCCCGCCGTGGTGTCGCTCAGGGCCGTGGATGAAGCCCAGCTCAAAGACGCGGGCTGCGAATACCGCACCGAAGACGCCGCGCTCATCGCCAGTTTTGCCGATGCGGTGGAAGCCACGAGCGTGCGCAGCAACTCGTTCACGCTGCAGTTCGAGCCGCGCGAAGCCGTCTACCTGGCGCTCGGCGACAGCGGGCTGAAGCTGCTGTTCGAGAAGCCCTACCCGAACCAGGCGGAACTGCTCGGGCAGATCAATGGTCAACCCGTCACGGCGAGCAAGGGCCTGGTGGAAGCGCTCTACCGATGGGCGGCCAGGCTCCCCCGCGTGCGCAAGTGCGAGGCGTTTGTCGGCCGGTATCGCTAGTCAGGCGGGCTGCACGAACGGCCGCAGGTTGGCACCGAGCACAAACTGCTCGCACACGTGCGCCGCCAGCGGCCGGCTGAAGAAGTACCCCTGAAACCGGTCGCAGCCGAGCGCAAACAGGCGCGTGAGCTGCCGCTCGGTCTCCACACCCTCCACCACCGTCGAGATGTTGAGCGTGCGGCTCAGGCCGGCAATGCTGCGCACGATGTGTTCGTTGACGCTGCCGGCCGTCACATCGGCCAATGAGCGGTCGATCTTCACGGTGTCCAGCGGCAGCTCGCGCAAGTAGTGCAGCGACGTGTGGCCCATCCCGAAATCATCGAGCGCCACCTTCACGCCGGCTTCGCGCAGCCGCTTCAGGTTGTCGATGGCATTGGCGCCGGGCAGCAGCACCGTCGATTCGGTGATCTCCAGTTCGAGCACGGCGGGCCGCAAACCCTCGCCGCGCAGCAGGTCGATCACGCGGTGATGGAAGTCATGGTCTTCCAGCTGGCGGGGGGACAGGTTCACGGCGACCACGAAATCGTCGGGCAACACGTTGCGCCACGCGGCGCGCTGCCGGCACGCGAGCGACAGGATGCGCAGGCCCAGGGCATCCATGCGGCCGATCTCGTCGGCCAGCGCCACGACCAGCGGCGGCGCCACGCGGCCCAGCACCGGGTGCTGCCAGCGCAGCAGCGCCTCGGCGCCGAACACGCGGCCCGTGCGGCAATCCAACTGCGGCTGGAACTCCAGGAAGATCTGCCCGGGCTTGCGGATCGCGTCTTCCAGGTCGCTCGCCAGCGCCACGGCCATGCGGCCCTCGTCGCCCGGGAGGTCGAGGCACCGCTTGCCCTTCAGGCTCACCTCGGGCGATTCCGCAATCTGCTGCAGCGACGCCAGCACAGCCTGCCGCCGCCGGCTCGACACCGCATCGGCCATGCGAACGAACGGCATGTAGATGAGCGTGCCCGCCGCCAGGCAGACGAGCTGGACCACCGCCCCCGCCCACGAACCCGTGACCGCGTAACCGCTGAAGAGCGCCGGCGTGGTCCACACAACGCTGTAGCCGGTCTTGGGCATCAGGTCGGCGACGATGGCCGCATAGGCGATCAGGATCTGCACCAGCGGCGTGAGGATGAACGGAATCGCATACACCGGGTTCAGCACGAGCGGCAGCCCGAAGAGCAGCGGCTCGTTCACGTTGAACAACGCCGGCAGCATGACGAGCAGCGCCATCTTGCGCCCGCGCAGCGTGCTGCTCGACAGCAGCAGCGCCACGATCAGGCTGAGCGTGCCGCCCGAGCCACCCATGCGCGCAAACACCGAGAAGAAGTCGTACGTGAAGATGAACCGGGCAGGCTCGCCCAGCGCCACCGCCGCCACGTTGGCATGTGCGGCCGGCTCCAGCACGTGCTGCTGCACCGCGTACAGCGCGTTGGGCCCATGCACACCCAACAGCCACAGCGCCTGCGCGGCGGTCTCGTAGCCGAGGCCAAACAGCAGGCGGTTGGCCACCCCGGAAACCGGTGCCGCCAGCAGCGAGTTCCAGATCGCCATGAGGCTCGGCCACCACGCCCACGTCAGCGCGACCTTCAGCGCCGCAAACGTGAGGATCGTCAGCATGCCGGCCGGCAAGACCGCCAGCACATCGCCCACCAGCAGATCGTTGCCGAGATGCGCCGATGGAATGCGCAGCCACCGCACGCTGCACAGCTTCAGAAACAGGCTCCCGCCCAGAGACGCCACCACCAGCGCCGCAAACAGCCCCTGCCCCAGCGACAGCGAGGCCATGACGCTGGCATTCGCAGCCGGCACGACGAGCGTAAAGAAGCACGACACCACCACGACCGCCGCCACGGCGGGGCTGACCACGCGATGCCCAACGCGCTGGTTGTGCATCTGCGCCAGGACATCGGCAAAGCCGTACAGCGCGACGAGCGAGCCAATGCCGAACGTGCCGGCCAGCACGCTGTTGCAGAAGACATCGAGCCGCGCACCGAACACGTCCACCAGGAACCCGCGCACGCCGGCCACCGGCGGATCGCGCAGCAGCAGCGTAAGGGCGCCCGCCATGATGAGCGGCAACGACAACGCCAGCCCGCGCCGGATGGCAATGAAATACGGCATGCGTTCCACCCGCTGTGCAGCGCTCAGCAACCGGAGCCAGGGCGATGGCGCATGCGTCGTCATACGGTCGGACCTTGTTTGTAGTGGATCGGGTCGATGCCACGAGCCGAAGGCGTGACGATCGGGCTACGCATCATAAACGGCAACGCCCGGGGCCGGCTGAAGCGCCTGCCCGCCAGAAATGCTCCCCCACGTGGCAAGGTTCGTGCAATGCCCAGGGGCAACCCCGATGGTTTCCGGCCCTTGCGCACCGCACCGGAACATCGGCACCAAGATGGCGCGCACACACTGCGCGGCGCGCCCTAGAATCTACAAGCCTTGCTCTCATGTCGATTTCCCTTCGTGCGCCACGCACCTTGAAACTCCCGGCCCCGCTTCTCTCCCTGCTCCGGCTGCTGCGCGACCCGCATCGGCGCTATCGCCATGCGCGGCACATCCACGCCACGCGCGTCGGGCTCGGGGTGCTGCTGTCCATCGCCATCACGGCGGGCTTCGGCTGGCGGCATGGCGAATGGGCGACCATCTCGCTGCTCATCGTCATCGCGGGCCTGCAGCACCACGGCAACATCCGCAAGCGCGCGGCCGAGCGCGCCTGGGGCACGCTCATCGGCGCGGTGGCCGGGCTGTTGATCATCGTCCAGCAGACGTGGCTCGGGCATCTGCCGCTCACGTATGCGCTGGTGGCCGCCGCGTGCGGCATCTGCGCGTATCACGCCATCGGCAAGGGCGGGTACATCGCCTTGCTGGCGGCCATCACGCTCGTCATCGTGGTCGGCCATGGCGACAACAACCTGCTCGACGGCGCCTGGCGCACGCTCAACGTGCTGGTGGGGATTGCGATTGCGCTGCTGTTCTCGTTTGCGCTGCCGCTGTATGCCACGTATTCGTGGCGCTACCGGCTGGCCGATGCGCTGCGCGAATGCGCCCGCGTGTATGCCAGCCTCGGCCAGCCGGAAGGCGCGAAGGGAGAACGCAGCAAGCAGCTCGGCAAGCTCAACACGCTGCTGGTGCAGCTGCGCTCGCTCATGCCGTCGGTATCGAAAGAAATTGATGTGCCCCTTGAGCGCCTGGAGAACATCCAGCGCAGCCTGCGCATCTGCATCAGCACGCTGGAACTGCTCAACGCCACGCGCGGCGCGCCGGGCCAACCGAGCCCAGCCGCACTGCCCGCCGCCGGTGCCGGCGCCCGCCGCATTCGCGACACGCTGATCGGCATGTCGCGCGCGCTGCGGTTTGGCACGCTGGCGCGGGCGGCACGCCCCCGCGCCGCCGACTCCGCCGACGTCAGCCACACCCTCGGCACGCCCACCGTGGAGAGCACGCTGGCCGACGGTTTTGCCAACGAGATCGAGAACCTGCGGCGGCAACTGCTGGCGATTGCGCCGCAGTGGAATATCGGGTGAAGCGCGGGCCCGGCTCGGCCCCCCCCCGCAACATGCCTTGGCGGCGGCCGCGACCATGGGCCACGACGCCCCCGCCCGCTGCGCATCCTTGAAGGTCGCGCCGAAGATCGAGAAACGCAGCGTGCCGCAACCGGTCTGCGGTGCGATGCACATGGCTGCGTTCGCCTCCAGCCCCGCATAGACAAGTGCGCCATGAGACCGACTGCAGCAGCGCCCCGAGCTTTTGGGCCAGTTCGGTGCGTTCCACAAAAGGCTGTGCCCCCAAAAAAAACGCTCGCAACGTTGGCGAGCGCAAAGTCCGCACCGGTGGGGCCGATGGAACCGCGGGAATGTGTTACCGGGGGCCGAGGGGGAATATCAGGCCCGGACATCCAGTGCGACACCGAGCGTCGCCTGGCAATGCAGCGCCATCACCGTGTGCTCGGACAGCCCGAGCTGCAGTAAGGGCGGCGGCGGGCTGCAGTCGAGATCCAGTGCTTCGGCCACGCCAAGAAACTGCCCGAGCACGCCATCGCGGGCGGCAATCGCCTTGCGTATCGCTTCGGGCACAGAAGTCTGGGCCATGAATTCGTCCTGCGTCTGCCCTGCCAGCACATGCAGAAGCGAATACACGCCGGTTTGATAGGCCGCGTCTGCCAACGCATCGTTGCCCAGCGAGACGGCCTTCGCCAAAAGCTCCATGAACCGCGCCCTGACCGCCACCATCCGAAAGAGCGGGTTGGTGGCGAGGTCCGTCTCTGCCGCGCCGACAAACAGCAGCAACTCCGCCCAACGGCCCAGCGTTTTCGTGCCGACCCGCATGATGGCGTCGCGAATCGTGATGGTGGTGCCGCGCCTGTCTCCGTAGGCGGCGGACTGCGCAAGCTTCATCAGCCGCGTCAGCAGGAGCGGGCTTTTCTTGACCAGGCTTTCAAGCTGCGCAACCGATGGCGCCTGCGTCAACAGCTGCAGCAGCGTAAAGAGGCTGTTCGTCGATTCCGGCAACCGCCGCTGGGCCAAGACTTCCGGGCGTGCAAAGAAATAGCCCTGAAACAGGTCAAAGCCGAGCTCGCGCAACAACAGATGTTGCGCCGCTGTTTCCACCTTCTCCGCCAGCACCTTGAACTGGTAGCAACGTGCGGCGGCAAGAATGTCGTCAATGGCAGCCGGCGTTGCCGCCCCCACGTCCACCTTCACGACGTCAGCCAGTTCAAGCATCTGGCGCGGCACCAATGCGATGTCCGTCACGTCATCCAGAGCGAGGCGATAACCGTGCTTCTTCAGCACTCTGCACTCGGCAATCGTCGCCTCGTCAAACTGCACGGTCTCCAGCAGTTCGAGGGTAAAGCGCTGCGGAGGCAGCATCTCGAGCAGCGCGAGATGGATGCCTTGCTGGCCGATATTCACGTACCCGCACAGATCACCCAGAACCCGGTCGACGCCAAACTCGCTCACCGTGTTGAGAATGACGTTGCTTGTGGCCAGCGTTCCGTCGGAGAACTCCGCACCCGTATCGTGTGTGCCCCCCCGGAAAAGCAGTTCATAGGCCACCAATGCGCCCGCCCGGTCCACGATCGCTTGCCGCCCGATCAACGCCTGGCTGCCCGCTCTCTCAGATTGATCCTCCACTGGCGCGCTCACTACGCCGCCATGGCCGACGCGCTGGCGTCCGCATCCGACGTGATGATGTGCGAGCAGAAGTGGGCGAGGTCTTGAAGGACAGCAATCTGTGCGGCATCGATGCGCCGGGGCACGACATCGAGCACACACAACGTGCCCAGCGCGTAGCCGGATCGATCGAACAACGGTGCGCCCGCATAGAAGCGGATGAACGGGTGGCCCGTCACCAATGGGTTGTCCGCAAACAGCGGATCAGCCGCCGCGTCTTCCACGATGAACGGCTCTGTACCCTGGATGGCATAGGTGCAGAACGCCCATTCGCGGGGTGTCTCCCGTGCGTCCAATCCGTGGCGGGATTTGAACCACTGGCGTCGGTCGTCAACAATCGAAACCAGCGCCATCGGTACGCCCAACGCATGGCAGGCAAGCCGCGTGAGCCGGTCGAATTTGGGGTCGTCCGCGGTGTCGAGAATGCCGCAGGCCAACACCGCTTCTGCGCGCGCTTTCACGTGCGTCTGCTGAATGGTCGGTCATTCGTGTCTCCTGGGGAGGCGGTCTCTTATGCGACCTGGAAGCTCTGCACCGACTGGGCGAGCGCCTTACCCTGTTCTTCAAGCGCTTGCGACGCGGCCGCAGCCTCCTCAACAAGCGCGGCATTGCGCTGTGTCATTTCGTCCATCTCTGACACGGCAATGTGAACCTGTGCGATGCCCTGGCTTTGCTCCGTGCACGCCGCTGCAATTTCTTCGATCAGCGTCGTCACGGTAGCGACGGAAGTCGTGACCGATTCCATCGTCTTGCCGGCGCGGTCGGCCACGATGGCGCCTTCCTTGACGTGCGCGCGCGACGATTCAATGAGTTCCTTGATTTCCTTGGCGGCCGTGGACGAGCGCTGCGCCAACGCGCGCACCTCGCTCGCCACCACGGCAAAGCCGCGCCCCTGCTCGCCAGCGCGCGCTGCTTCCACCGCTGCGTTCAAGGCGAGGATGTTGGTCTGGAAGGCAATGCCCTCGATGAGGCCCGTGATCTCGCCAATGCGCGCAGAGCCGTCGCTGATCTTGTTGATGACGCTGACCACATCGCCCACGTCTGCGCTGCCCTGTTGCGCGATGCTCGACGCGTTGGTTGCCAGCGCTGCCGCCTGCTGCGCGTGGGCCGCATTCTGTTGCACGGTGGTGGTCAGTTCTTCCATGCTGGAAGCCATCTCTTCAAGCGCGGAGGCCTGCTCTTCCGTTCGGCCTGACAGATCGACGTTGCCGCTTGCAATCTGCGTGGAGCCTGCGGAAACGGAGTGCGCCGCTTCGCCAATCTGGCCGATGAGCGTGCCCAGCCCATCGCAGATCGTCTTCATGGAGGCCAGCACACTGCCCGGATGCGCATCTTCAAAGCCCGCCTTTGCGCGGAAATCACCGCCCGCGATGCGCGTTGCAGCGTCCGCCAGCGCCACCGGTTCTGCGCCGAGCTGGCGGAGCAGGCTGCGCGCAATGGCGAACCCGAGCACACTGGCCAACACCAGGCCAAACAGCCCCGCGCCAATGCCGACCCGCACGCCAGCCACCGCATAGGACCGCGCGTTCTCCACGGCTTCGCTTGAGCGCTTGACGACGAACTCGTCGTATGCGCGAACGGCCTCGACAAGCGCGGCGAGCAGCGGCACGCAATCGCGATTGATCTTGTCGATAGCGGCGTCGCGCTGCCCGGCACGGCCGAGTTTTACGATGTCAACGGCAACCGGGCCGTACTTGTTTTCCACCGCGCGGATGCTATCGACAAAGCGCCGGGTCTCATCCGTGGAGCTGGCGCTGGTCTTGGCTTCGTACTCCAGTTGCGCGAGCCGTTGCTGAACGTCGGCATGCGCTTTTTCAGCGGCGTCAGCTTCCTTCAATCGATCTTGTTCGTTGGACGCCAAGACCAAGTTGCGCACCGCAACGGCACGGGCCTCCACCGCCGCCCTGACCGAATGCGCCAGCATTGTTCTGCGGTACACACCGCTTTCAAAATCTCCGAACTGCCCGCCAAGGGCATTCAGTTGATAACAACTGATGCCGGCCACCACGGCCACCAGGAATGCCAGCGCACCGAATGCGCTGATGAGTTTTGCCTTTACCGTCATGGAGCCCCCCGCTCAAAAGTGCTTCTGTATGAAGCTTGTTTTGCTGGAGCGTAAAGGGCTTCTGTGATGGTTGTTCGGGCAAAGTTGTCTACTCCGAAATAGTTAATCCTTGCGAAAAGCGAGCACAACCAAAACGCGTACGCGCGTTTTGTTGCGCTCTATAACGATCTGCGGTGGCCGCTACGGCCGGGCCATCGTTTCCTGCACCCCTCTGGCGCGGGGGCCCAGTGCGGTTTTTTTGGCACAAAACCGGTGCAACGAGCAGCGGCGAGGGACTCTACCTACTCCATTTAAGGTAGCGCGCCAGCGATGAATTTTCCGTATCGGGCCCATAGAGAACGTTTTCGAGGCGCAACGTTGGGCTGCCTGGCGCACTTTCGGGCCGTCATGACAAATAGCGCGCGATATAACATTACGCGACGCTTACACGACGGCCGCGGCTGTGTCTTCCCGGGAACAATGCCGACCGCTGTTGGCGCGGGGGCTTGCGGCGGCTCTTTCAGGGTTCGGAACGCGACTCCGGGTTCTGGACTCCACCGTTGGAGTTCTGAGCCGCACCTTCGGCCCTCAAAGCTCCGATTTGTCGGACCTAACACCTCGGCGGTTGGCCTGCTGACTGCGGCGCTCGCCTGTTTGAGATCGGCACGCGGGTGTCTGCGCTCGGTGCGCGCGTGTTTGCGGTCGAAATTTTGAATGTCTGCGAGCGGCGCTTGGACGTTGGCGCTCGGCGATTGGGCCACAGACGTCTGCGGTCGGGCCGTTGAGCATCGTGCGTGGGCCGTTGGGCTCGGCACGTCAAGGACTGGGTAGGTCCCCCGGTATAGCGTGCCCCGCCCGTCTCGGGGTCGCCTTTCCTGCTGTTCTCTTATTTCTTGCGGTTTGCGCTTTCCAGCACGCGCAGCACTTCCCACCCGTACAGATCGACCAACACCCCCTCCAGCGTGATCAACATGTAGGCGCCAATCGCGTCCAGAAAGCCGGCCTGATATTCAGGGGACTTGTCCTGGACGTAGAGCTGATATTCCCAGCGGAACGTCTTGGGCTCGAACTGCCGATGCAGTTGCAGACTCGCTTGCGTGCGCCGCAGAAACTCTCGCCCGCCGATGGCGCCCTGCAGATACTGGCGGTTGGTTTGCAGGCTCATCGGGCACCTCCGGACGGAGGACGTTGCGCGATGCGGTGGGAGTGACAGATTGCGGGGTGATGCCCGCGTGGGATGGGTACGGCTTGGGTCGGTTGATCCATTGTCTTGCCCTCTGGTTGAGTGAGGAGCCACCCACCTGTGAGGGTGGGCGGGCACACGACAAGGTCTGCAATACCGACAAGTGTTTCCAAGAACCGGCAGGGCCGAGGCCCTCCCTGCCGAGGCCCGCCCGTAGGGGCGAACGACGACACGCGAGGGCTGTATCGGCACTCACGGGAAATACTTGTTCGGGATTGCAGTCCCGGCTGCGGTTGTTGCCGCAGCGGGGGGGAGTTTAGCGGTTGGTAAAGAAGCTGCGCAAGCGAAGTGCTGGCCATAGACGTCCGGCGTGCATAAGCGACCTTATGCGGACATTTGCCGGGCTTCCATCATGAGCGGATCATTGGAGGCTGACGGATTTGCAAGCAGCTTACGAATGTAGTCCAATCGGCGACGTACCGGCATCCAAACCGCACCATCACCACGGTTCATAAGCGTAATAAGTTCGTGTTGTTGAAGCAATTTAATAATCGGATCAACTAGTTGCCGCTCCGCTGTATCAAGCCCTCTATACAGAGCCGGCTCAGATCTCCCTCCTAAACTCTGCACAAACAGTTTTCGCAATACTGTTAAGAGGACTTTTTCCCCTGGAGCTAGCCTTGCGACTGCTCGAATTGAGGCATTCGTGTTCGCCACTGCCTCGAATTCCGTCACCTCGGTATTAACAAATTTGGCAGGCGGAAGATCGCCCATGGAAGCTTTCCCAAGAACACGGTGTATCACGCAGCCTTTAAAAATCGGCATGAAATCAGGCACCATATTATCGATCTGAACCTCCTCAAAATAGCAATCCTGGAAAACAACCCCATGGATATCAGGGAGATCTTCATCGATCTCAAACGTATCAGGCTGAAAGAAAATACCCTCGACCAAGACAGGAAAAGGTATAGCTACTTTTTTATATATTGCAAGCGAAATAATATCTGCCCGCAAAGCATTAAGGAGAGTATTATCTGATATTGAGGTAAGCAGAGAATTCAGCGAATTCGTATCAAATTTGTATTGCAGTTTTCTTGCTGCAACGGCAATCGCATGATGCCCAATTATCTTCCCGCACTGCGATATAGCATCAACAAAATCAAGGCTCGACAACGTTCCCATAGGATCATTTGCAAAGTCGACAAGATCACTTGCTCGATAAACCGCAACCATCTCACTATCGATGAATTTTCGAGAGTCCTCTTCGACTTCGTAAATTACCAACCCAGGCAGCCTCTGCAGGATGAGCCATGCTTGATCATCGGGCTCAAAACCGCATACCTCGCTATACGCCCTCTTTAGGTGCTCAGGGCGTAGTGGACCAAGACCATCGTCGGAAGCCCGCGCGTATGTTGCAAGGCGACCCAGTATTTTCCGTATTGTTGCCCCATCTAGGTATCGAGAATCTATTCTGGCCTCCCGCTCGCAGACTTGGTCGACCAAATAATCCCAGCCCGTCGCCGCATCAGGAAACTTCTCGCTGTCGGCAACCGCGTTTATTAGACCACTGGAAGCCAGATAGCTGACGAATAGCGGCTTGGTCGGAAGCCACGGGGGAAACTGATCTGGATTCTTTCCAGGTTGCTGACGCAAAAATTGGACGACCTGCTCCTCGGTAAATTCGGACGTTGTTAGATGCGTAACACGATTTCCTAAACCAAGACTATCCTCTGCCTCTGCGTTGTCCGCGAAGAAATGATCTCGTCCAGCAACGATAACGCCCACACCAGCAGGCGTTTCAGTCACCAGTTGCCGAACGGCCTCCAAAGCACGTTTTCGAATTGTCCGAAGCTTGCCGAATGTGGCTCGCTGGACTCCTAGCGCAGTTAGTTCATCAAACCCATCCAATAGCAAGATACAAAACTTCGCACGCCAAGCTCTCACGAGGCTGGGGGGCGACTCAAATCCTATCTTCCGCGCGTGTCGCTCCAGCACCTCAACTGCATCAATCTGCCCAGTATGCTCCCGAAGATTTACATATACAGGAAATAAAGCGGTGCGACCCCGAAGATAATCATCACGCAACTCACGAAATACTTGACGTAGAGTCATACTTTTCCCCGCGCCAAATTGCCCTGTCAGTATTAATCGATCGCCACGCTGCAAAGCAGAGCAAATCTGGCGCACGCTCCACCGTTCTGAGTTTGCGCTGTTTTCCAAGTTGATTGGTATATATTCCGTCGTCGGATTCGGCTGCCTAGTTTCTGGATCCAAGACACTACCGAATACGTGATTGAGGCGCGCCGCCAAGTAGGCACCAACATCAATAACGGACTGTTGAAATTGTGCAAAAGAGACCGCTACCACCTGCCCCTTTCCAATTCGTTCAATTTCCTTCCGCTGATCTGCTGTGGGTTCTTCTGCCGTGACAAACCATCCCCTGGCTCCTTTCAACGGAGTCAGCTTGGTTTGTTGTGCTACTGCCTGATGGAGTTTTCTTGCATCGTTTCTGGCTTTGTCTTGTGACCGGGACGTCGTAGCTTCAATAAAGTGCACGCTCTCTTCCGTCTCGAAAATCCCGTCCCGCTCGCGACCATCTAGCATTGCCGCACCGGCCATGGCGCTCGCCGGCCACTTAGCCCTCGCAATACGCAAAACCTCTGCCTCAAACGCCTTGTCATCAGTCCAACCCATCTGTTCTCCTATGTGATCAAGCCCGGCTAGCGCTCTCAAACCGTTTCACAATCACCAGCCTCAGTCATAGTTCTTGTCGTCTCGCGAACCGACTACTTGTTGTCAACTTCGCATTTGACTCTCAAGTGCCCCGCCAAGAAGACACGTGCGGGAAACGCGTCATATCCGGCCCCATCTGCAACGTATACCGACACCCCTTCCAGTAATTACTGCACCCCCAAAACGCCCCACTCTTCCCCTTCCGCGCCACCAGCTTCACCCCACAAGCCGGGCACGAAGGCGTCCGGTAATCCCCCTCAAACACCTTCGCCAGCAGCGCAGCCTGCTTGTCTTCGGCCAGCGCGCGGATGCGCTCAAGCACCGCCGGCCCGTCCAATAGCTGAATACCGGCAACCTCGGAATACTCCTGCACCGGGTTGCCGACATAACCGGACAAAGACCAGAACACGCCCCGCTTGACCTTGTGCGCCAGCATGGAGCCGCCCAGCGCCCGCACCTGTTCCACCTTCACGGGCTTGGACCACGCCTTGCACTGGACCACCGCCACGGGCGCGTCCTGGCCGGCCATGTACAGCGTGGCGTCAATGCCGCCGTCCGGGCCGTGCGGCACGGTCTTCACGGTGAACCCCATGTGTTCGTAGTACTGGACGCACAGCAGCTCGAACCGCTTCCACTCGAGCGACTGGATGGCTTCCAGCGTCCAGCGCTGCGGCGTGGCGGGTTCTATGGGGGTGGGTGTTTGGGTTGGGGTGGCAGTGGCGCCTGCCGGGCTGCGCGCTTGGTGGTCTGCCGCGTTGTGGGCAGTGCGCAGCGGCGCGTGGGATGACCGGCCGCGCGTGGGAGGCTCAGCCCGCACGGGGCCGAGCCGGGCATCGGCCTGATGGCTGCGCTCGCGCAGGTACGACAACAGGGCAAAGAACGCCAGCAATACGGCGGGCATCCACGCCAGCCCGCGAACGAGCATCGCGAGCGGCGCCAGGATCGGGTTGCCGCGGAATATTGCCGGCGCAAGGCTCAACACCACGTAACTCGCCAGCGAACCGATCGCCAGCATCCACCACGGCAACGCCAGAAGCAGATCGCTCGTGGACGGTTGTTGTTTTCTCCTACGCCCCATTCATCATCCCCCGGCCCGCTGTTTTAGAGATTTTGGATTAGGCGCTTTCTCTGATAATCCCAACGCAAATCAGGGCGCCGTTTTTTGCCGGGAAACAGCATAGACGATGGGTTGCGATTTCGCTGCCCCCATTGGTGGGGTTTTATGGGGGTTTTTTGCTTTCTGCTAATGAAAATCCAAGCTCTGCCTCTGATTTATATTTAGTTGATATCTGAATTCAATAACAAGCATCACTGGCACCTTCTTTTGGGGGATGCGACTGGGTATGCCGCCTCCTAAGATCGTGGGCACTTTCCGTGGCCGCCACAAGCGGCGTCCGGCAACACTTACCGTCTCCCAAAAGGAAGTCATGACACTGCTCTCCCGCCCTGCTGCAGTGGTGCCCGCGGGCGCCCTCGCGAGTGGGCCGCTGCGCTCGGCACAGGCAGACATCCACGCGTTCCGACAAGCTTCATACGCGCCTCAACGATGCAATCCGGCAGTGGTGGATTGCGCTGCCATCACTGGCATCGCTCTATCGCTACCGGAGCACGCACGGGTTACTTTGCGGGCGAACAGCCTGCCGTGAACTGCTGGATCAAACGCGGCTACCACCATGAATAAGCGTTCTCTGCGCCCTTGGAATGTGGCGATCCTGCTGGTGTCGGCCAGCTACGGTATCGGTTTTGTATTCGGCACCGGTGAACTGGCGCGAACTGTGGGCATGGCCTCCAGCCTCTACGCCGCAGCCACCGGTATCGGCATGCTGTTCCTGGCCGTGGCGGCCGGCACGTTCTGGCGGCTGGGCACGCCCATTTGGGGCCTTTTCAGAGGCAAGAACGCAGCGCTTGAGAGCGGTGTCGCGCTGTTGTCTTCGGTGTGGTTGCTTGGAATTTTCTCTGTACAACTGCAGGGCGCTGCTGCGGTACTCGGGCTCAATTTCGGCCTGACGCCAGTGTGGCAATACGCCATTGCCGGGTTGCTGGTGTGGGGGCTGGGGCGGCTGCGGCCGGGGCGGCTGGGGGCTGTGTTTTCAGTATTCCTCGCCGCCGCCTCGGCATCGCTGGTGGTGGTGATTGTGCTGAACAACGGCATTGGCTTATATGGCCGCTCACTGGCCTTGCTCGCCACGGATGCGGCGCGCTACCTGTCGGTGTCGGACATCGGGGTCACGATGTTGAGCACGATTGCGCTGGTGGTACTGGGGGCGGACTACCAGCAGTTCGTCATCCTCGCGCGTTCCCAGCGGGCGGCCGTGTTGGGCTGTGTGCTGGCCGGTGTGCTCGTCATGTTGATCAGCACGTTGCCTTCCACGGCGGTATTGGCTGCCATGCAGGCTGGCCATCTGCCCGACGGCTTGGCCGCCAAGGAGACAATTCCGTTCCTGGTGGTAGAGCCGTTCGGCGGCAGCCATACCGGCGTTGGCAAGGGCATTCTGTGTGCGCTGCTGCTGGCGGCGCTCGGTTCCGGCGCCGCCGTTGCCATGGCGGCAGCACACGCCATGCGGCAAGCGCTGTCGTGGCACCGTGCGCCAGACGGCGTTGTTTCGCTGGCCGTCGTGCTCGGCGGCATCGGTATCGCTCAGATCGGCACAAGCATGGTTGGGTTGATTGTGTCGATCAACACGCTGTTTCTAGCCACGGTGGCAGTGCCCTTGGTGGCCACGCTCCTTGGCTATGGCGGCGGGCGCAGTACCGCATGGGCTATGGGTGCGAGCTTTGTGAGTGCGCTGACGATGCTGTGCGAATCACCGCTATTGGGGTGGCACGCCAGCGCTTGGGTGAGCGCGCTGGTGGGCATTGCGTGGGGGGCACTGGTGCTGGTGGGCGTTGCGCTGTACGAGGCGCGGGCAGACGTGGCGTCGGCCGCCTGATTGCCACCGGTAGGATAGGCGCTTTGCCAACATCGCCCCGCCATGAGAATCGCCGCCCTCTCTGATATTCACGGCAACCTGGCCGCGCTGGACGCCGTGTTGGAAGACATTCAAGCGCAAAGTGTCGATCTGATCGTGAACCTCGGCGATATTGCGTCGGGCCCGCTGCAACCGCGCGAAACGGTCGATCGCTTGATGGCGCTGAACCTGCCGACCATTCGCGGCAACCATGAAAGGCAGGTTCTTGCCGGCGACCCGTCACGCATGGGCCCGTCGGACCAGTACGCGTTTGCGCAGTTGAGGCGGGACCAGCTCGCGTGGCTTGCCCGCCTGCCCGTGCTTCGGTACATCGAAGACGAGGTGCTCCTCGTTCACGGGTCTGTGCACTACGACCAGACCTACTTTCTGGAATCGCTTTGCGAGCAAGGATGTCGCGCGGCGACCCACGATGAAGTGCTCTACCGCGCAGAGGATGCCGACGCGAGGCTCGTGCTTTGTGGGCACACCCATATGCCACGCGCGATGCGACTGTTGGATGGCCGCTTTATCGTCAACCCCGGCAGTGTCGGCCTGCAGGCTTACAGCGACGCCTATCCTTTCCCCCATACGATTGAAACCGGCAGCCCGCATGCACGCTACGCCATCCTGACTGAACAGGAAGGAGAGTGGACCGCAGAATTCCGTGCGGTTGGCTACGCGTGGGACGATGCAGCGGCGCTTGCGGAGGAACGGGGCCGCCCGGATTGGGCGTTTGCGCTGCGCACTGGCAAGGTGCGCTCGCGGGGTTATGCGGCTGCCGAAGGCTGTCCGCGCCACCCAACAAACTTATAATGTCGCCCGGCCACACCAGCCCACGCGCCACGTGCCCGGGCCGCGCACAAAACTTGCGCCGCCCACGCAGTGGCACCGCCGGGCGGCTGCCTGATGACGCATCGGGCACATCGTCCGGCCGAGCCCTTTTGCCCAACACCATGCCCATCCGCCTCCGTCTGTCGTCTGCTTCGTGCGCCCTTGCCGTTGCCGTGTCTGCCCTGTCGGCGTGCAGCTCTTCTCCCACGCCGCTCTACCAGCAAGAACAGTTCGATGCGGACAAGAGCCCCTACGCCCGCACGTTCCACGCACGGTCCGACGCCACGTGCGAGGCCGCGCGCCGGGCGCTGCTGAGCCAGGGCTATGTCGCGAGCTCACCGCGCGCAGACACGATTGACGGCAGCAAGAACTTCCAGCCGAGCAACGATTCGCACGTGGTGATCTCGTTCCACGTGGTGTGCGCCGATGCCACGTCAGACGGCACGTCGAGCACGGCCTACGTGAACGCGGTGCAAGACCGCTACGCGCTCAAGAAGACAAGCACGTCGGCAAGCGTGGGGCTGAGCGTGCTGGGCTCGCTGTCGCTGCCGATCGGCTCGGGCGACGATTCGATGGTGAAGGTGGCAAGCGAGACGATTCCGGCCGGCGTGTTCTACGAGCGCTACTTCAACCTGGTCGACCACTTCCTGAAGATCGACCCGGCGCGCCACGACCGCAAGGTGGCCAAGGCCGCAGAAAAGGAACCCGTGGCTCCGCTGCCCGAACCCGCGCCCACGCCGCAGGGCGAGCCGATGAAGATGACGACACCGGTGGTGCCGACGCCGCCCGCGCCGCCTGTGCCGGTGGCGGCGCCCGCGTCGGCGCCGGCTGCTGCGCCGGCACCGAAGGCACCGGCGGAAGCGGCACCGGCATCGGCCCCTGCGGTGACCACGCCGCCCGCACCGGCTGCGGAGCCGGCACCTGCGTCCAAGCCTGCCAGCTCGACGACGGGCGGCGCGAGCTGAGTGCCTCCGCTAAAAAGCGGTGCCGGCCCCTTCAGGAGACAGCCATGACAAGCAAGTGCCGGGACAAATGGGGCCTGTCGTGGCAGATCACGCCGCGCGCGCTGATCGCCGCCGTGATGGACTCTGACCGCGCAGCCGCCAAGCGCGCGTTTGACGCGATGATGACGATGGGCAAGATCGACATCGCCAAGATCGAGGCCGCGCGGCGCGGTTGAACCGCGCGCGGGGCGGCACGGGCACAAACCGTGCTGAAGTGACATCACCGTCGCACGCCGTCGGCGGTGACGGCGCGTGTGGCCGCCTTCCATGCGCCGGGGCGCGGCCCTCGCGGCGCATGGAGCCAACACAGCATGCCCCCAACAGCCGATCTGATCGTCACCACGCCCAGCGGGCTGTACTGCCCCGCGGGCGATTTCTATGTAGACCCATGGCGGCCGGTGGACCGCGCCGTCATCACGCACGCGCATAGCGACCACGCCCGCGTGGGGCACCACCACTACCTGGCGGCCGCGCCGGGCGCGGGTGTGTTGCGCGCGCGGCTCGGCAGCGACATTCCGCTGCAGACGCTCGCGTATGGCGAATCGGTCGTCCACCACGGGGTGCGGCTGAGTTTCCATCCGGCGGGGCATGTGCTGGGCTCCGCGCAGGTGCGGCTGGAATACGGCGGCGAGGTCTGGGTGGTCTCGGGTGACTACAAGGTCGAGGCCGACCGCACGTGTGCCCCGTTCGAGCCCGTGCGCTGCGACACGTTCATCACCGAATCCACCTTTGGGCTGCCGATCTACCGCTGGCGGCCGCAAGCCGAGATCTTTGCGCAGCTCAATGCGTGGTGGCGCGCCAATGCGGAGGCGGGCCGCGCGAGCGTCGTGTTCTGTTATTCGTTCGGCAAGGCGCAGCGCATCCTGTCCGGGCTGGATGCCGGCATCGGGCCCATCGTTTCGCACGGCGCCATGCTGCAGATGGACGCGGCGTATCGCGCGGCAGGCGTGGCGCTGCCGATGACGCAACTGGTGACCGACCTGCCTCGTGCGGCGTTGCGGCGCGCCATGGTGCTGGCGCCGCCATCGGCGCAACGCACGCCGTGGATGCGCCGCTTTGGCGACTATGCCGATGCGTTTGCCAGCGGCTGGATGCAGTTGCGTGGCGCGCGGCGGCGGCGCGGCGTCGATCGCGGTATCGTGCTGTCGGACCATGCCGACTGGCCGGGCCTGCTGCAGGCAATCGAGGCCACGGGCGCCACGCGCGTCTACGTCACGCACGGGCAGGTGCCTCCGATGGTGCGCTGGCTGTGCGAGCAAGGCTTGGACGCGCGCGCCTTCGCCACCGAGTACGGCGACGAAGATGAAGCGGCCGCGGCGCAGAGCGCGCCGGTTGCAACGGAGCCGTCCGCCCCATGAAAGCCTTTGCCGACCTGTACGCGCAGCTGGACGCCACCACGTCGAGCAACGCCAAGCTGGCCGCGCTGGTGGCGTATCTGCGCGCCGCGCCCGACGCCGATGCGGCGTGGGCCGTGTACTTCCTGGCCGGCGGCAAGCCGAGGCAGCTCGTGCCCGTGCGCGTGCTGGCCAGCTTCGCGCAGTCAGCCTCCGGCCTGCCCGAATGGCTGTTCGACGAGTGCTACCAGGCCGTGGGCGACCTGGCCGAGACCATCGCGCTGATCCTGCCCGATGCCGACCACACGGACGACGCCAGCCTGGCCGAGTGGATGGAAGCGCGGCTGCTGCCGCTGCGCGGCCTGCCGCCCGAGGTGGTGCTGCCGCGCCTGGCGGAGTTGTGCCGAGGCCTGCCGCTGCACGCGCGGCTGGTACTGATGAAGCTGATGACGGGTGCGTTTCGTGTGGGCGTGTCGAAACTGCTTGTCACGCGCGCGCTGGCCGAGGTGGGCGGCACCGACCCGAAGCATGTGGCGCAGCGGCTGATGGGCTATACGGATATTGCCCAGGCGCCTACGGCCGAGCGCTATCGCGCGCTGCTGGCCGATGCGAGCGCCGACGGCCACGCGCTGGACGCAGGCCACCCGTATCCGTTCTTCCTGGCGCATCCGCTGCAGGCCGACGTGGAGGTCTTCGACACGCTGCTGGGCCCGCCGGCCGATTGGCAGATCGAATGGAAGTGGGATGGCATTCGCGCGCAACTCGTGCGCCGGGCCGATGGCGCGTGGCTGTGGTCGCGCGGGGAGGAGCTCATCACCGAGCGCTTTCCTGAACTTGACGACATGGCGCGCGTGCTGCCGGCCGGCACGGTGCTCGACGGCGAAATCGTGGTCTGGCGCGAAGGCCGCGTCCAGCCGTTCGCACTGCTGCAGCAACGCATCGGCCGCAAGACGCTGAATGCGCGCGTGCTGCGCGATGCGCCCGCCGTGCTGCTGGCGTATGACCTGCTCGAATGGCAGGGCGAGGATTGGCGCGGCCGCACGCAAGCCGAGCGGCGCGCCCAGCTTGAACGCGTGATTGCCGAATGCGTGCACCCGGCGCTGGAGCTGTCGCCGCTGCTTCAGGGCGACGACTGGCCGCACCTTGCGCACCAGCGCGAGGCCTCGCGCGAGCTCGGTGTGGAGGGGCTGATGCTCAAGCGGCGCGATGCGCATTACGGCGTGGGCCGTACCAAGGACGTGGGCGTGTGGTGGAAGTGGAAGATCGATCCGTACTCGGTCGATGCGGTGCTGATCTACGCGCAGCGTGGCCACGGGCGCCGCGCGAGCCTGTACACCGACTACACCTTCGCCGTGTGGGATGCCCCGCCCGACGTGCCCGAGCGCAAGCTGGTGCCGTTTGCCAAGGCGTATTCCGGCTTGAGCGATGCGGAGATCCGCCAGGTGGATGCGCTCATCCGCAAGACCACGGTGGAGACCTTCGGGCCCGTGCGCAGCGTGACCCCGACGATGGTGTTCGAGCTCGGCTTTGAGGGCATCGCCCGCAGCGCGCGCCACAAGAGCGGCATTGCGGTGCGGTTTCCGCGCATGCTGCGCTGGCGGCACGACAAGCCCGTCGCCGAGGCCGATACGCTGCAGACCCTCGAAAGCCTGCTGCCCGTGCCATGAGCGAAGCCGCGCTGCCCACCGTCGATGCATGGTTTGCCGCGCGCGGCTGGACGCCGATGCCGTTTCAGCGCGCGGTATGGGACGCCATGGCGCGCGGCGAATCGGGCCTGCTGCATGCCACCACGGGCGCGGGCAAGACGTATGCCGTGTGGCTGGGTGCGCTGCAGCGCCTGGCCGACGTACGCGGGCGCGGCGGTGCGCCGCCGCTGTCGGTGCTCTGGCTCACGCCCATGCGTGCGCTGGCCGCCGACACCACGCGTGCGATCTCGGAAGCGGCACAGGCGCTGGCACCGCACTGGACGCTGGGCCTGCGCACCGGCGACACGGGCAGCGCCGAACGCGCTGCGCAATCGCGCCGCTTGCCCACGGCACTGGTCACCACGCCGGAGAGCCTGTCGCTCATGCTGGCGCGTGCCGATGCGCGCGAAGCGCTGGGCTCCGTGCGCGTGGTGGTGGTGGACGAATGGCACGAGCTGGTCGGCAACAAGCGCGGCGTGCAGGTGCAGCTGGCGCTGGCACGGCTGCGGGCGTGGTCGCCGGGGCTGATCGTGTGGGGGCTCTCGGCCACGCTTGGCAACCTGACGGAAGCCATGCAAGCCCTGGGCGACGCCGGCACGCCCGCCGCCGGGACGCTGGTGCAGGGCCACCTGCCCAAGCGCATGGAGATCGACACGCTGCTGCCCGATGGCGTCGGACGGTTTCCGTGGGCGGGGCATCTGGGCATGGCGATGCTGCCTCACGTGCTGGAAGAACTCGAGAGCGCCCGCACCGCGCTGGTGTTCCTGAACACGCGCTCGCAGGCGGAACTGTGGTACCAGGCCGCCATCAACGCGCGGCCGGAATGGGCGGGTCTGATTGCGCTGCATCACGGCTCGCTCGATCGCGGCACACGCGACTGGGTGGAAGCGGGGCTCAAGCAAGGCGCGCTCAAGGCGGTGTTCTGCACGTCGAGCCTGGACCTGGGCGTGGACTTCCTCCCGGTGGAACGCGTGCTGCAGATCGGCTCGCCCAAGGGCGTGGCGCGGCTGCTGCAGCGTGCGGGGCGGTCCGGCCACGCGCCGGGGCGGCCGTCACGCGTGACGGTAGTGCCCACGCACAGCCTGGAACTCGTGGAGAGCGCGGCCGCGCGTGCAGCCGCGCTCTCGGGCCAGGTCGAGGCACGCGCCTCGCCGCACAAGCCGCTGGACGTGCTGGTGCAGCATCTGGTGACGGTGGCACTGGGCGGCGGCTTCGTGCCCGATGCGCTGCTGCCGGAAGTGCGGCGCGCGTGGGCGTATCGGGATCTGCGCGACGACGAATGGCAATGGGCGCTCGACTTCGTGCGCCAGGGCGGCCACTCGCTCACGGCCTACCCCGACTACCACCGCGTTGCGCCCGACGAACACGGCATCTGGCGCGTGCCCGACGCGCGCCTGGCCCGCCGGCACCGCATGAGCATCGGCACCATCGTCAGCGATGCCACGATGACCGTGCGCTGGTGGCGCGCGGCGGGTGGCGGTGCGCTCGGGTCGATCGAGGAAGGGTTCATCGCGCGCCTGCGCCCCGGCGACAACTTCCTCTTTGCGGGCCGGCTGCTTGAACTGGTGCGCGTGCAGGACATGACCGCCTATGTGCGCCGCGCCAGCGGCAAGCGGGCCGCCGTGCCGCGCTGGAATGGCGGACGCATGCCGCTGTCCACCGAGCTGGCGCATGCCGTGGTGGCACAGCTCGATGCCGCGGCACACGGGCGCTTCGACGGCCCCGAGATGCTGGCTGCGCGCCCCCTGCTGGAGTTGCAGGCGCGCTGGTCTGCACTGCCGACCACCGCCACGCTCGTTGCCGAGACCTTGCACTCGCGCGAGGGCTGGCACCTGTTCCTGTATCCGTTTGCCGGGCGGCATGCGCATCTGGGGCTGGCGAGCCTGCTGGCGTGGCGCGCGGCCGAGCGCACGCCGGCCACGTTCTCGATGGCGTTCAACGACTACGGGCTGGAGCTGCTGTCTGCCACGCCCATCGACTGGCCCACGCTGCTGGCCAGCGGCGAGCTGTTTGCAACCCACACGCTGCTGCACGATGTGCTGGCCAGCCTCAACGCCGGCGAGCTCGCGCAGCGGCGCTTCCGCGAGATTGCGCGCGTGTCGGGGTTGGTGTTCCAGGGCTATCCCGGCGCGCACAAGAGCACGCGCCAGCTGCAGGCGTCATCGGGCCTGTTCTATGAAGTCTTCCGGCGGCACGACCCGGGCAACCTGCTGCTCACGCAGGCCGAGAACGAAGTGCTGCGCCAGGAGCTCGATCTGGACCGCATCGACGCGGCCCTCACACGCATGCGCGCGCTGCGGCTGGAGCTGCGGGCGCTGCAGCGGCCATCGCCGTTCGGGTTTCCGTTGATGGTGGAGCGCTTTCGCGAGCAGCTGTCCACCGAGAAGCTGGCCGACCGCATTGCCCGCATGCTGGCCGACGCCGAACGCGCGGCCGGCCCGGAGCCGACCGACCCCGATGCGGCGCCGCGCCCCGCCATCGATGCCGACGTGCAAGCCGCGCTGCGCATGACGGAATCGCCTGAGACGGCGGGCAAGGGCAGCCGCCGTGCGCGCCGTCCGCGCAAGACGTCGAAACCGCTGCCGCTGCTATGACCGGGCCGCACGATCTCGTCATCCAGTGCGCGGGCGAAGCCGTCTGGCTGCTGCCCGAGCGCGCGCTGTGGTGGCCGGCGCAGCGCATGCTGATGGTGGCCGATGCGCATTTTGGCAAGGCGGCGACGTTCCGCGCGCGCGGTGTGCCGGTGCCCGCCGGCAGCACCGGGCAAGCCGTGGCGCGGCTCGATGCCATGCTCGCGCGGCTGCCGGTGGCGCACATCGCCTGGCTCGGCGACCTGCTGCACGCACGCGAGGCGCGGGCGGCCCTCGAAGCGCTGGCGGCATGGCGCGACCGGCATGCCGACGTGGCGTGCACGCTGGTGCGCGGCAATCACGACCGCCACGCGGGCGACCCGCCGGCCGCGCTGCGCTTCAACGTGGTGGAAGAACCGTGGGTGCTCGGCCCCTTCGCGCTGTGTCACGCGCCGCAAACGGTGCCCGGCCACTACGTGATCGCCGGGCATGTGCACCCCGGCATCGTCATCAGCGGACGCGGGCGCGACCGGCTGCGGCTGCCGTGCTTCCGCTTTGGCCCCGGCGCTGCGCTGCTGCCGGCATTTGGTGAGTTCACGGGCTTGTGGACGGCCCCCGCCGCGCCCGGTGAAGCCCTGTATGGCGTGGCAGACGGCCAGGTGTGGCCGTTGTTCTAGCGCGCCCAGCGCGGCGCCTCAGACGCTGACGACCTTGTTCTTGCCCGCGCGCTTGGCCTGGTACATGCCGCGGTCTGCGCGGTGGATGGCCGCCATGGGCGGTTCGTCCTTGCCCAGCTCCGCCACGCCGGCAGAAAACGTGATGAACAGGCGCGTGTCGCCGGCCATGAAGAAGCGCTGGGTCAGTGCACGCTGCAGCCGGACGATGGTCTTCACGCCGTCTTCCAGGCGCGTGTCCGGCATGAGCACCACGAACTCCTCGCCGCCGAAGCGGGCCAGCGTGTCCTGCGGCCGCATCGACTCGCGCGCCACCTGCGCCAGGTGCGCGAGGGCATCGTCGCCCGACGTGTGGCCGTGCGTGTCGTTGATGGCCTTGAAGTTGTCGATGTCCAGGAAGGCGATCGACAGCGCGGCGCCCTGCTGCATCGCCTGGGCCACCTCGCGCTCCAGCGCCTCTTCCAGGCCCTTGCGGTTGAGCGCACCCGTGAGCAGGTCGTGCCGCGCCGACGCCGAAGCAAGGTCCAGCGCCTTGCGCAGCCGGGCCACTTCGGCGGCGGCTTCTTCGGCCTTCATCTGCATGGCCGACAGCTCGTCGCGATTGCGCGCGGCTTCCGAAGACATCCACCGCGTGGCCGACAGCGCGTCCTGGATGACGGGCGCAATGTCCGCCACGGTCCGGGCCGCTTCGATGCGCCGCGCGCAGGCTTCCATCTGCCGGTGGTGTGCGTCCGACGTGGCGGCCGCGGCAGACAGGCGCTCCATGAAGGCGGCCAGCAGCCGCTTCATCTCTTCCTGCGCCTCCATCGACTTGCTCTTGAGCGAGCTCTGCTTGTGGATGACCTCCTTGAGGCGGCGCCGCAGATCGTCCAGCCGGCGCAGGCTCACGGGCGCTTCGCTGGCCCGCATCAGGGCGTCGATCTGGCCGCGCAGCCAGTGGTCGTCCAGCGAGAGTTCGCTAATGTTCTCGAACACGAGCTGCAGCAGGCCCAGCAGCGACTGGCGGATGTCGTTCTGGTCAGCGGCCGCCAGCGCCAGCCGCTGGTTGAACGCCGCGAGCCGGCTGTTCACGCTGGCGAGGCTTTCGGCGTCGGAGCGGCACGCCTTGACGAGCGCCCAGGCCGCTGGGCCGACCAGGGCATCGTCGGTGCCCAGGGCCGGCAGGCAGCACTCGACGGTGCGCGCAAGATGCTCGCGCAGGTCGCGCACGAGCGCCGCGCGCTCTGCCGGGGCGTCTTCATGGGGCTTGCTGCCTGCGATTTCGTAATAGATCGCGGCAAAGTTATCTGGCGTGGGAGCCAACCTGCGTGAGGCCAGCAGCCGGAGAGCGTGCCGCGCGGTCTCCGATGGGTTCTTTTCGGTCATACCTAATACAACAGGTTGGCAAGCGGGATTGGAGACCGATTCTCCATGGTTCGCGCCGCACCGAAAAGCCGCGAAAAGGTGTATGTGGGTGTTTGTTGTGGAAAGGCGTCCGCCGTGATCCCCGGGCGAGACACGCCGCCAGGCACGGTGGCGAGCGAAGGATTGCGCCGGGCAGCGCCGTGCGCCGCTGGTGGACGCGGCCCGCCGTTACGACAGCTCGGGCGCGGCAGCGGCGCGCGCGCGTTGCCCACGCGTTGCCACCCAGCAGAGGATGGAGCCCGCACACACCATCGAGGCGCCTTTCCAGAACGCGAACGACAGCGGCGTGCGCAGCAGCGCCGCGGCCAGCGCCGCAGAAAACACCGGAATGAAGTACGACGCGCCGGCCAGCACCGTCACGTTGCCGTGCAGGATGCCCACGTTCCACGCTGCATAACCGAAGCCCATGGCCGATGCGGCCATCGCCAGGTAGACAATCGCCTCGACGCTGAAGTGCATCGCGCCGCCGCCGGTGGCGAAGTATTTGATCCACAGCGCCAGCGCCGTCAGCATGAAGAACAGCGTGATGCCGTTCTTGCCCTCGGCGATCCGGGCGGTCACGGTGCAATACGCGGCCCAGATCACGGCGCCCGAAAACGCCAGCCCATAGCTGAGCGGGTTGTCGCGCACGTTTGCGGCCATGCCGCCGATGTCGAGCCCCTGGTCGCCGCCCAGTACGAGGCAGATGCCGAGAATGGCAATGAGAAACCCCGGCACGATCAGCAAGTTCGATCTCTGCTTGTTGAACACGATCGCGCACAGCATCGTGAACGACGGCCACAGGTAGTTGACCATGCCGACCTCAATGGCCTGCCGGCTGGTGTTGGCATAGCCGATCGACAACGACAGGCACAACTCATACGCCACGAAAAGCAGGCTTCCCCACACGAGATACCGGCGCGGAAAATCCTTCCAGCGGATGAACCCGACGGTGAAGAGCAGCAGCACCGAGGCCACGCTGTACATCATGGCGGCACCGCCCACGGCCCCGAGGCTCTGGCTGACGCCCCGGATCAGCCCGACGATCGAGGCCCACAACAACACCGCGATGAGCCCGATGAGGGTCGCCCTGCTCCTGCTTTGCATAACGTGCCTGCGCTGACTTGTCGATTGGGAAGAGGCCGATCTTACCGCCATCGCGCGGCACGTCGATCGGCTAGCCGGCCTGCAACCGCCGCCACAGCGTCGTCTTGCTGATGCCGAGCGCCGCGCACACCGCCTCGCGGTCGCCGCCATGCGCGGCCAGCGCGGCCCGGATCGCTTCGGCTTCCACGCCACGGCTGCGCTCACGCAGCGTTTGCGCGCCGCCCCTGCCGCGCGCCGTCTGTGCAAACACCTCGGGCGCGATCATGCGCAGCACGTCTTGCGTGAGGGGGCTGGCGTCGTCGGTATCGGCCAGTTCCACCGCAATGCGCTCGACCACGCTTTGCAGCTCGCGCACGTTGCCGGGCCACGTGTAGCGCTGCAGCGGCGCCGCAATGCCGGCCAGCAGATGCGCGGCCTCGTCGGTATCGGCAATGCGCAGCAGCAGGCGCGGCTCGCGGCGTGCGGCCTGCACGAGCAGTTCGGCGGCCAGCGGCATCACGTCGTCGGGGCGCTCGCGCAGCGGGGGCAGCGCGATGCTGAGGATGTTGAGGCGGTAGTACAGATCGGCACGGAAGGCGCCGGCTTCCACCGCGTCGGTCAGGGCCCGGTGCGTGGCCGCCACGACGCGGATGTCCACGCGCGTGGGCTCGGTCGAGCCAAGCCGCACGACTTCGCGCTCCTGCAGCACGCGCAGCAGGCGGCTTTGCAGCGGCAGCGGCATCTCGCCGATCTCATCGAGGAAGAGCGTGCCACGATGCGCCGCCTCGATCAGCCCGGCCTTGCCGCCCTTGCGTGCGCCGGTGAACGCGCCTTCTTCGTAGCCGAAGAGCTCGCTCTCGAGCAGCGCCTCGGGAAACGCACCGCAGTTGATGGCGACGAACGGAAAATCGCGCCGCGCGCTGAGCTCGTGCATGCTCTGCGCGACCATCTCCTTGCCGGTGCCGGATTCGCCGAGCACGAGCACGGTCGCATCCGACCTGGCATAGCGGCGCACGAGCGTGCGCACGCGCTCCATGGGCGGTGATGCGCCCACGAGATCATCGAGCCGGTAGCGCGCGCTGAACTGCTGCGGGCGCTGGCGCGAGCGCAGCGTGCGGTCGAGCCGCTCCACGGCGCGCGACTCCTGGAACGTGAACACGGTACCGTCTGCGGCGCCCATGCCGGCCAGCGGGCCGCGGTGGATGACGTAGCTCACGCCGCGCACGGTGCCGAGCGTGTCGCCGTCCGCATCGGGCAGCAGGCCCAGCAGGTTCGGCGCGATGCTCAGCAGCGGCTGGCCGATGGCCTGCTTGGCGTCGATGCCGAGCGCCGTGGCCAGCCGCTCGTTGATCGCTTCCACGCGACCTTGCGCATCGAGCGCCACCACACCGTCGCGCAGGTGCTGCAGCAGGTTGTCGAGCCGCTGGCGGCGCTGCGCTTCGCGGCGCGTGGCCTGCACGACTTCAAGCGCGGTGTCGAACGCCGCGCGCACGGAATCGCGCGAATACAGGAACACGGCCTGCATGCCGGCGCGCGCGGCCAGGTCCGTCACCAGGCCCGGTCCGACGACAGCGCCGACGCCGCGGTCGCGCAGGTCGAGCACGCAGCTCTCCGCGTCCTGCCGCGACGCATACGACGCGAACACCACGTCCATGTTGTATGCAGCGACAAAGCGGCGCACCTCCTCGGGCGTGTCGCCATGCGTGACGAGCGCCACCGGCTGCGCAGCATCGGCCACCGCACGGCGTGCACGGGCCAGCGCGTGCATCACGTCAAAGCCCGTCGGGTTGATAACGACCACCGGCAGAGACAGCCGCGGCTTCAGGTACGCGCCGTTCGAGCCGCCCGCGACCACCACATCCGGGCGCTGGGGTCCGGCCATGTCGATCTCGCGCACGATGTCTTCAAAGCCGCGCGTGACGACGCGCAGCTCGGCGCGGTCGTTGTACTCGGCGGCAATGTCGAGGAACAGGTCGCTCAGGCGGCTGATGCCGCACGCCCAGATGCGCGGGCGGTCAGCATGGTCGGCAGTCGGATGCATGATCCCTGCATTATGCGCCCGCCATTTCCATATTGAAATGGAAATTTCAATTCTGAAATGACGTGATCCGGGGCGCCAACGCCACACCCATACAAATCAACGGCTTAGGCGGCGCGGCGCCGATGGCCCGCTTCCTGCTCTACATGGCGATTCTTCTGGAGCACGCATGAGCACAACCAAACGACAGCCCACCAGCGCGGGCGCCAAGTTCCGCCAGGCCGTGGCGGAGTCCCAACCGCTGCAGGTGGTAGGCGCCATCACCGCCTACGCCGCCAAGATGGCCGAGCAGACCGGCTTCAAGGCCGTGTACCTCTCGGGCGGCGGCGTGGCCGCCAACTCGCTGGGCCTTCCGGACCTGGGCATCAGCACGATGGAAGACGTGCTGATCGACGCCCGCCGCATCACCGACGCCGTGCAGGTGCCGCTGCTGGTGGACATCGACACTGGCTGGGGCGGCGCCTTCAACATCGCACGCACGATCCGCTCGTTCATCAAGGCGGGCGTGGCGGCCGTGCACCTGGAAGACCAGGTCGGCCAGAAGCGCTGCGGCCATCGCCCGGGCAAGGAAGTCGTGCCGACCGACGAGATGGTCGACCGCGTCAAAGCCGCCGTGGACGCCCGCACCGACGACGACTTCGTCATCATGGCCCGCACCGATGCGGCCGCCTCCGAAGGCATCGACGCGGCCATCGAGCGGGCCGTGGCCTACGTGGAAGCCGGCGCCGACATGATCTTTCCGGAAGCCATGAAGACGCTGGACGACTACCGCCGCTTCAAGGCCGCCGTGAAGGTGCCCATCCTGGCCAACCTGACCGAGTTCGGCAACACGCCGCTGTTCACCACGGACGAGCTGCGCAGCGCGGACGTCGATATCGCCCTGTATTGCTGCGGCGCGTATCGTGCGATGAACGCCGCGGCGCTGAACTTCTACCAGACCGTCATGCGCGACGGCACGCAGAAGGCCGCCGTCGAAACCATGCAGACCCGCGCCGATCTGTATCAATATCTCGGTTACCACGCGTACGAAGACAAGCTCGACGCGCTGTTTGCCGCACAGAAATAAGCCCGAAGATTCAACGCATCCAAGGAGACACCGCACCATGAGCGAAGCAGACAACAGCACCCCGAACACCGGCGCCTTCAAGCCCAAGAAATCCGTGGCCCTGTCGGGCGTGACGGCTGGCAACACCGCGCTGTGTACCGTCGGCCGCACCGGCAACGACCTGCACTACCGCGGCTACGACATCCTGGACCTGGCCGCCGCGTGCGAGTTTGAGGAAGTCGCCCACCTGCTGGTGCACGGCAAGCTGCCGAACAGGGCCGAACTGGCCGCCTACAAGGCCAAGCTCAAGGCGCTGCGCGGCCTGCCCGCCAACGTGAAGGCCGCACTGGAATGGGTGCCCGCCTCGGCCCACCCGATGGACGTGATGCGTACCGGCGTGTCGGTGCTCGGCACCGTGCTGCCCGAGAAGGACGACCACAACATCCCCGGCGCCCGCGACATCGCCGACCGCCTGATGGCCAGCCTGGGCTCGATGCTGCTGTACTGGTACCACTACAGCCACAACGGCAAGCGCATCGAAGTCGAAACCGACGACGACTCCATCGGCGGCCACTTCCTGCACCTGCTGCACGGCGTGGAGCCGTCGAAGTCGTGGGTCGATGCGATGCACGTGTCGCTGAACCTGTACGCCGAGCACGAGTTCAACGCCTCGACCTTCACCGGCCGCGTGATCGCCGGCACGGGCTCGGACATCTACTCCGCCATCACCGGCGCGATCGGCGCACTGCGCGGCCCGAAGCACGGCGGCGCAAACGAAGTGGCGTTCGAGATCCAGAAGCGCTACGACACGCCGGACGAAGCCGAGGCCGACATCCGCCGCCGCGTGGAGGCCAAGGAAGTCGTGATCGGCTTCGGCCACCCGGTGTACACCGTGTCCGACCCGCGCAACAAGGTCATCAAGGAAGTGGCGAAGAAGCTGTCGAAGGAAGCCGGCAACATGAAGATGTTCGACATTGCCGAACGCCTCGAAACCGTCATGTGGGACATCAAGAAGATGTTCCCGAACCTCGACTGGTTCAGCGCCGTGTCGTACCACATGATGGGCGTGCCCACCGCGATGTTCACCCCGCTGTTCGTCATCGCACGCACCTCGGGCTGGGCCGCGCACATCATCGAACAGCGCATCGACAACAAGATCATCCGCCCGAGCGCCAACTACACCGGCCCCGAAGACCTGAAGTTCGTACCGATCGGCAAGCGCCCGTAAGAAATAGGAAAGAAGAAAGGAGCGTCAACACACACCCACCGGCGGTGTGGCCGTTGACGTTGCTGCCCTGGATGGCGCCTTGAGTTTCTGTAAGCGGGCGAAAAGAAGAAGGAGGCTTGTCTGAGCGAAGCGAGTTTGCCTCCTTCTCCGCACGGTTACATAAATTCAAGGGGAAGTCGCCATCTCGGGCGCGCCTTTCTTTGCTTGCTTTCTTTGGCAA
>FLYJ01000028.1_pt1 | contig 114584 bp, 102 predicted proteins | sample 1122561 | NCBI WGS metagenome assembly FLYJ01 (sample SAMEA4346788, study PRJEB14843) | hot springs metagenome | biome: Terrestrial Biome; feature: Habitat; material: Sediment | place: India | collected 2012-06-12 | depth 1760 m
TGATGAGCTTCCTGGCCTGGGTGTTGAGCGCCTCGATCATGCCGTCGTTCGAGTGGCCAAGGCAGTTGACGGCCCAGCCCTGCACGAAGTCCAGGTATCGCTTGCCGTTGTGGTCCGTCAGCCACGAGCCCTTGCCCTCGGTGAAGACGATCTCGGGCCGGTTGGTGATGTACATCAGGGACTGGACGGGGTAGTCAGCAAACGCCATGGCAGAAGCTCCAGAAAAAAGGCGGCAAGGAAATGAAAAGAGCGTGAAAAGAGCGGCGGGAAAAAGACAAAGGCCACGGGGGTCGCCCCGTGGCCTTGTGATCGTCGAATCCTGCGAACCCGATATGCAATCAGCAGACAGCCGCGCGGCTTCCCGAAGGGAGCAACGTACGGCGGCGTCGGAGGTGCAGGGCCTGGTTCATAAGGCGCAAGAATAAGACGGATGCCATGTCAAGTCAAAACCAAATTTTGACCGTCTTTGGATTTGTGCAACGCCTCAGCCCGCCGGGTGCAGGTCGGCTTCCGAGGTGAACGAGTCGGCAAAGAACGCGTCTGGATGCATCTTGCATTGCGCGGCAAAGTCGTTGCGGGCGGCATTGACCATGACCGGCGCCCCGCACGCGTAGACCTCGTGGTTGGACAGGTCTGGGTGGTCGGCCATCACAGCGTGGTGCACGAAGCCGGTGCGGCCCGTCCACGCGTCTTCGGGCAGGGCGTTCGAGATGACCGGCACGTAGGTGAAACCCGGGATCGTGCGCGCCCATTCCTCGGCCCTGGCGTGCATGTACAGGTCTTGCGGACGGCGGCCGCCCCAGTACAGCGTCATCGGGCGCTTGCTGCCGATGAACTGGGCGTGCTCGATGATGGCCTTGATGGGCGCGAAGCCCGTGCCGGAGGCCAGCAGCATGATCGGCTTGTCCGAGTCTTCGCGCAGGAAAAAGCTGCCCAGCGGCCCTTCGAAACGCAGGATGTCGCGCTCCTTCATGGCCGGCGCGCCTTCCTTGGCGCCGAACACATAGTCGGTGAATACGCCGCCCGGCATGTGGCGGATGTGCAGCTCGATCGGGCCTTCTTCGTGCGGCGGATTGGCGATCGAGTAGCTGCGGCGCTTGCCGTCGCGCAGGAGGAATTCGACGTACTGCCCGGCCAGGAACTGCATGCGCTCGGTGGCCGGCAGTTGCAGCTTGACGATGGTCACATCGGGCGCGGCCTTTTCCAGGGACGCCACGCGGCACGGGATCTTCTTGATGGGCACGTCGCCGGCGCCTTGCACTTCGCGCACTTCAATGGTGACGTCCGTGGCTGGCGTGGCGCAGCAGAACAGCGCCCGGCCCTCGGAAGCTTCCTGCGCGGACAGCGCGTTGGGCGAATGGTTGCCCTGCACGATCGAGCCCTCGCGCACATGCCCCTTGCACGAGCCGCATGCGCCGTTCTTGCAGCCGTACGGCAGGCCGATGCCCTGGCGAAGCGCCGCTGCAAGGATGGTCTCGCCGTCTTCGGCCTGGAACTGGCGGCCGCTGGGCAGCACGTTGATCTGGTAAGCCATACTACAATCCGAATATGTTGAAAAGAGTCTCTGGTCGCCTGAATGCGGCGCATTCGGCGGCACATCCGAGGGTGAGCCCGGCAGTCGCCCGGCCACCGGAATCCATGTCACGTCTGGGGCTTCCGCGCGTACTCATCGTCGGCTGCGGGGACGTCGGGCAACGTTGCCTGGCGATGCTGCGCACGCGTTTCCGCGTCTTTGCCGTCACGTCGCGCGAAGCGGGCCGTGCTGCCTTGCGCGAAGCGGGCGCCGTGCCGGTGCTTGCGAATCTTGACGATGCCGCATCGCTGCGCCGTCTGCGCGGGTTGAGCCAGCGCGTCCTGCACCTGGCACCGCCGCCCGCCACCGGCCGCGACGATCCACGCACCGGCGCGCTGCTGCATGCGCTCGCGCGTCCCGCCCGGAGCCCCCGGGCCACAAAGCATCGCATTTTACCCGAGCGGCCGCGCACGTCTGGCCGCTTCACGGGCCGCTTGAAAACCCGCCTCCAGGCGCGTGCGTTCGTGTACGCCAGCACGAGCGGCGTGTACGGCGATGCCGGCGGCGCCTGGGTGGAAGAAAGCCGCCCCGTGAAGCCGGCCACCGCCCGTGCCCAGCGCCGCGTGGCCGCCGAGCGCCGCGTGCGCTGGTTCGGAGCAGGCGGCGGCTGGCGCACGTCCATCCTGCGCATCCCCGGAATCTATGCGGCCGAGCGCCTGCCGACCGCCCGGCTGGAGCGCGGCACACCAGCCTTGCGCGCCGAGGACGATGTCTACACCAACCATATTCACGCCGACGATCTCGCGCGGGCATTGATCGCGGCGCTGTTCCGCGGCAGGCCGCAGCGCATCGTGCATGCAAGCGATGCGTCGGAGTTGCGCATGGGCGATTACTTCGACGCCGTGGCCGATGCCCGCGGCTTGCCGCGTCCGCCGCGCATCTCGCGGGCCGATGCCACGCAGCAGATCGAGCCGACGCTGCTGTCGTTCATGAGCGAATCGCGCCGTCTGCGTAATGCCCGCCTGATGCGCGAGCTGCGCGTGGTGCTGCGGTATCCGACGGTGGCGCATTTCCTGAGCGGTGGGGCTTGACATGGAGCCCCCGGCGCCCGCGGTATCTTCGCCCAGCCCGGCGCGGCGGCGTGCGATCCGGCTCGCGCTTGCGCTGACCGCGGTGGTGGTCGGCGTGGGAACGTGCTGGATTGCCGCATGCATCGTTGCGGACATGATTGCCGCGCGCGACGTGCAACAGATGGTCGAAGCCCGGCGCCAGCTTGCCGCCCAGGTGGCCGAGGGCATGTCGAGCCAGATCACGGCCGACGTCGCCCTGCTGCGCGCCATTCCGCAGACGCTCGCGCAGATCGATGCGATCCCGCGCGCGGTCAACCGCATCGATACGCGCCGCTGGAGCCTGATGGACCAGGGCTCGCGCGCCAAGGAGGCGCAGTCGTATCCGGAGGTTGCCGACATCAACGCGTTCCTGAGTACGACCGCCGGCAACCTCGGCCTCGACTACGTCTGGGTGGTCAATCGGCACCACTATGTGGTGCTGGGCAACATCGCCGGACACCCGGAGTCGTTCATCGGCGTGCTGTCGAGCATGCAGCCGTACATGAAGGAGGCGATGCTCGGCGGGTTGGGCGAGCAGTTCACGGTCGGGCGTGTCACCGGCGTGCCCGGGTTGTTCTTCGCCGCGCCGGTGTACGACGCGGGCGGCTACCTCGTTGCGGCGATGGGCACCAAGGTCAGTCTGGCACGCCTGCAGCACTGGGTATCGCACCCGACCTCGCTGGTCGCTGACGCAAACGGGCTGATCATCCTGTCGACTGACGCGTCGCTGGTCGGCAAGATGCTGCCGGGCGCCCGTCTGCAGCAGATGAGCGCCACCGATCGGTACGACGCGTACCAGCGCGTCGACTTCGACGTCTGGCCGTACCAGTCCGCCGCGCAGCCGCATCACCCGGTGCCGCGATGGGTGCCGCAGGACGTCCGCGATACGCTGGCCTGGCGCGAGGGCAGCGCAATGCCGTCGCTGACGGTGTCACGCAATGCCAGTGCCGATCTCACCGTCGTCGTGGCCGAGCCGCTGCCCGCGTGGAGCCAGCAGATTGCGGACCACACTCGCAATCGCACCCTCTGTTTCGTGCTCTTCGTGAGCGTGCTGGCGACGTTCGTTCTGGTGGTGTGGTCGCTGGTGCGCGAACGGCAGCATCATCGCGTCACGCGGCATCTGAACCAGCGGCTGCAGCGCACCAACAGCGCACTGGCCAACGAGGCGCACTTCGACCACCTGACCGGCGTGCTCACGCGCCGGCGCTTTCTGGCGCTGTTCGATACGGTGCTGATGCGTGCGCACAACCGCGGCGAGCCGCTTGTGCTGGTGCTCGCCGATCTCGATCACTTCAAGCGCATCAACGATACATGGGGCCACGCGGTAGGCGATCTGGCGCTGCAGCGCTTCGCCTCCCTTGCCACCGCGGTCCTGCGCAGCAGCGACATGGTCGGCCGCCTGGGCGGCGAGGAATTCGCCATCGTCATGGGCCGCACGACGCTGGACGCGGCAACGGAAGTCGCGGAGCACCTGCGCGCCTCCGTGGCCGAGACCGACGACAACTTTCCCACCGGCCTGTCGATGACCGTCAGCATGGGCATGACGGCCCGCCGGCCGGGCGATACCGCATCGGAGATGCTCAAGCGCGCAGACCTTGCGCTTTATCGCGCCAAGGAAAGCGGCCGCAACCGGCACGTGGCCGGCTGAGATCAGCGGGCCTGGCTGGCGCGCCCGTTGCGACGGCGGCGCAGCTGGAGGTGTGTGCGTGTGCCCGACAGCGGCACCCGGCGGAAGCGCTCCCGGCGCTGCTCCTCGTCGAAGAACGCGAGCGACGGTTTGACCAGGTCGCTGCGCGAGACGATGCCCACCACGCGGCGCGATTGCGAATCGGCCACCACGGGCAGCCGCTCCAGCCCATGCACGGCCAGCCGTGTGGCGACGATGCGGCAGGTCTCGCCGGGCAGCGCCATTGACGGTGCGTTGGCGCCGAACAGTTCAGCCACGGTGTGCGCGCCGCGCGCCTGGCCGGCCAGTAGCGCCTCGCGGTCGAGCATGCCGACGAGGGCGCCATCGCGCACCACCGGGAATGCGCGGTGCGCCTGCTTGGCCCCAAAGCGCGTGGCCAGCGTCTCCTGCAGCGTGGCGTGCGCATCGATGGTCTGCACCGAGCGCGTCATCACTTCATCGACGGCGTGGCGCTCGAGCGGGTCGACGGCGTATTCGCGATAGATGTGGAAGCCGCGGCGCGCGATCTTCTCGGTCATGATCGAGCGCGGCATGGTCAGCACGACAAAGCCATAGGACACCGCTACCGCCAGCAGGATCGGCAGCAGGGCATTCACATCGTGCGTGAGCCCGAAGGCGAAGACAATGGCGGTGAGCGGGGCGCCCAGCACGCCAGCCAGCGTGGCGGCCATGCAGACGAGCGGCCACAGGCCCGGATCGCCGCCCGACAGCACGGGGCCGATCAGCACGCCAAGCCCGGCGCCCATCATCAGCAGCGGGGCCAGCACGCCACCCGAGGTGCCCGAGCCCAGCGCGATCACCCAGATGATCGCCTTGACGACCAGCAGCGCCATCGCCACGCCGATGGCCAGGTGGTTGTGCAGCAGGTCGCCGATGACGTCGTAGCCGACGCCCAGCGCGCGCGGCTCGAAATAGCCGCCGATGCCGACCACGAGCCCACCGATGGCCGGCCACCACATCCAGTGGATCGGCAGGCGGCCAAACAGGTCTTCGGTCTTGTACAGCGCCATCGACAGCGACCGTGCCAGCGCGCCGCACAGCAGCCCGGCGACAATGCACGAGCCGAGCGCCGGCAGCGTCGCCGGTGCGGTTTCCAGCGGGAAGAGGGGGCCGGGCTCCAGCACGAGCACACGGAGGAAGCCCGCGACCGCGCACGCCACTGCCACCGGCAGCATGCTGCGCGGGCGCCATTCGAACAGCAGCAACTCGACGGCCAGCAGCAGCGCGGCCACCGGCGTGCCGAACACTGCCGTCATGCCGGCCGTGGCACCGGCCACCAGCAGCGTCTTGCGCTCGGCGGCGGTGAGCTTGAAGAACTGCGCAAACAACGAGCCCACCGCACCGCCCGTCATGATGATCGGGCCTTCCGCACCGAACGGCCCGCCGCTGCCGATCACGATGCCCGACGACAGCGGCTTGAGCACCGCCACCTTCGACGACATCTTGCTCTTGCCGAACAGGATGGCCTCGATGGCTTCGGGAATGCCGTGGCCGCGGATCTTCTCCGACCCGAAGCGCGCCATCAGCCCAACGATCAACCCGCCGATGAGCGGGATCGCGACCACCCAGATCCCGAGCGTGTTGGTGGCCGGCGAGCGATCCGCCAATGACAGCGTCTGGAAGAAGAACAGGTTGGTGAAGAAGCGGATCAGGTTGAGCAGCACCACCGCCGCCAGCGTGGCAAATGCGGCAATGACCACCGCCAGCGCAGTCGTGCGGAACAATGTGGTGTCGGTCGCAAAGTCGCGCCGATGCAGCGAGTGTTCAGGGGTTTGCATGACGTGACTGCGCGGCGGAGGGGTCAGCGGCTTGGTCGAGATGCGGGATCTTGAAGGCGCGGCTGAAGGCCGACAGCTCGCTCTGGTGCAGCCCAGCCAGCAGCGCGACGAGACGATCGCCCTTCCTGGAGAGGTGGACTTCGACCTGCCGCGCATCGGCGTCGCTCTGGCGGCGCTCGACCAGGCCGGCTTCCTCGCAGCGCGTGACCAGGGCCGCGGTGCCGTGCGCAGACGCCTGCAGCCGCTCGGCGAGCTCGCCCACGGTCGCCCACTCGCGCCCGGCGTAGCCCTTCACGTGCAGCAGCAACTGGTACTGCAACGGCGTGATGCCCTTGGAGTGGATCAGGTCTTCAGAGGCACGCAGGAAGCGACGCAGGTGGTAGCGGAAATCGGAAAGGGTCTCGAAATCCTGCTTGGACAACGGTCGTGGATTGGTGGCAGACATGATGGAATCAGCGTTTCGGCCCGAATGTATCACAACATGATATATCTGGCGATGTCCACCGGAAACGGCCGTGATGCCGCAGGTGCGCCATAACGGGCCCGAGATTGTTGAATTCCGCGCAAGACTGTTTGGTCCCCCAACGGGTTTTTCCGGCACGGCAAAGACAGCACACTGCGAGCCTGTCAAAACGTTTGCGGAGCGTCGGGCCACGATGCCGTCGGCTTTCCGCGTCTTGCCCAGGAGTTTTGCGGCATGCATGCCACACCCGCTTCCTCTGATCGCGCACCCGTCAGCGCAACGCTGCCGTTGCTCGCACTCGCAGCCGGCGCGTTCGGCATCGGGACCACCGAGTTCTCGCCCATGGGCCTGCTGCCCGTGATTGCCGAAGGCGTGCACGTATCGATTCCGCAGGCCGGCATGCTCATCAGCGCCTATGCCATCGGCGTGATGCTCGGTGCGCCCGTCATGACGCTGCTGCTGGCACGTTGGCCGCGCCGCTCGGCGTTGATTGCGCTGATGAGCATCTTCACGCTCGGCAACCTGTTGTCGGCCATCGCGCCGAATTACACGACGCTGCTGCTTGCGCGTCTGGTGACCAGCCTGAACCATGGCGCGTTCTTCGGGCTGGGCTCCGTGGTGGCGGCGAGCCTCGTACCGCGCGAGAAGCAGGCGAGCGCCGTGGCGACCATGTTCATGGGGCTGACGATTGCCAACGTGGGCGGCGTGCCGGCGGCCACGTGGCTCGGCCAGATGATCGGCTGGCGCATGTCGTTCATGGCGACGGCGAGCCTCGGCCTCATCGCCATCGCGGGCCTGTTCGCGGCGTTGCCCAAGGGTGACGCCGGCAAGATGCCGAACCTGCGCGCCGAGCTGCGCGTGCTGACGCGCCCCGTCGTCGTGGGTGCGCTGCTGACCACGGTGCTGGGCGCCGGCGCGATGTTCACGCTGTACACCTATGTGGCCCCCACGCTGGCCCAGCTGACCGGCGCCACCCCCGCTTTCGTGACGGCCATGCTCGTGCTGATCGGCGTTGGGTTTTCCATCGGCAACATGGCGGGAGGCCGGCTGGCGGATCGCTCGCTCGACGGCAGCCTCATCGGTTTCCTGGTGCTCCTGATCGCGACGATGCTGGCTTTTCCCGTGCTTGCAAAAACGCATGCCGGCGCCGCAGCTGCGTTGCTGGTGTGGGGCATTGCCACGTTTGCCGTCGTGCCGCCGCTGCAGATGCGCGTCATGCGCGCGGCCGCGGAGGCCCCCGGTTTGGCGTCGTCGATCAACGTGGGGGCGTTCAATCTGGGCAACGCGCTCGGAGCGGCGGCCGGCGGCGCGGTCATTTCGGCGGGGTTCGGCTATGCGGCGGTGCCCGTGGCCGGTGCGCTCATCGCGGCCGGGGGCCTATTGCTGGTGCTGCTGCAGGTGGCGCAGCGCCGGAGCCGGCTTGCGGTGAACCCGTAGTCGATTCCGAGCCTGGCGGGCTTGCGCATCGCCACCAAGAAAAAAGCCGCTCCGGAGAGCGGCTTCAGCAGCAGTTGCGCCGGGGTCAGTCGTCCAGCAGCGACAGGTCGCGCACGGCGCCCTTGTCGGCCGACATCACCAGCTTCGCGTAGGCCTTCAGCGCTGCCGACACCTTGCGCGGACGCGGCTTCGCCGGCTTCCAGCCCTTGGCGTTCTGCTCTTCGCGGCGGCGTGCAAGTTCCTCGTCCGACACGAGTACGTTGATCGTGCGGTTCGGGATATCGATGCGGATGCGGTCGCCGTCGCGCACGAGGCCGATCGCGCCGCCTGCCGCCGCTTCCGGCGAGCAGTGCCCGATCGACAGGCCCGAGGTGCCGCCTGAGAAGCGGCCATCCGTCAGCAGCGCGCACGCCTTGCCCAGGCCTTTGGACTTGATGTAGCTCGTCGGGTACAGCATTTCCTGCATGCCGGGGCCGCCCTTCGGCCCTTCGTAGCGCACGATCACCACGTCGCCGGCCTTCACCTTGTCGTTGAGGATGTTCTCGACCGCTTCGTCCTGCGATTCGGTCACGTGCGCGGTGCCCTCGAACACGAGGATGCTCTCGTCGACGCCGGCCGTCTTCACCACGCAGCCGTCGAGCGCGATATTGCCGGTCAGCACGGCGAGGCCGCCTTCCTTCGAGAACGCATGCTCGTACGAGCGGATGCAGCCTTCGGCGCGATCGAGGTCGAGGCTCGGCCAGCGCGTGTTCTGGCTGAACGCGACCTGCGTCGGGATACCGGCGGGACCGGCGCGGTAGAACGTCTGCACGGCTTCATCGGACGTGCGGACGATGTCCCACTGATCCAGCGCGTCCTTCATCGTGGGCGCATGCACGGTCGGCACGTCGGTGTGCAGCTTGCCGGCACGGTCGAGCTCGCCGAGGATCGCCATGATGCCGCCGGCGCGATGCACGTCCTCGATGTGGTACTTGTTCGTGTTCGGCGCGACCTTGCACAGCTGCGGCACGACGCGCGACAGGCGGTCGATGTCCTTCATCGTGAAGTCGATGCCGGCTTCCTGAGCAATCGCCAGCAGGTGCAGGATCGTGTTGGTCGAACCGCCCATCGCGATGTCGAGCGTCATCGCGTTTTCGAACGCCTTGAAGCCGACCGAGCGCGGCAGCACGCGGTCGTTCTCCTGTTCGTAGTATTCGCGGGTCAGCTCGACGATGCGGCGGCCGGCGCGCTTGAACAGCTGCTCGCGGTCCGCGTGCGTCGCGACGACGGTGCCGTTGCCCGGCAGCGCCAGGCCGAGCGCTTCGGTCAGGCAGTTCATCGAGTTCGCGGTGAACATGCCCGAGCATGAGCCGCAGGTCGGGCACGCCGAGCGTTCGACTTCCGCGACTTCGGCATCTGAATACGACTGGTCGGCCGCGATCACCATCGCGTCGACGAGGTCGAGCTTCTTCAGTTCGACGGTCTTGGTGACCGGGTTCGCGAGGCGCGTCTTGCCGGCTTCCATCGGGCCGCCCGACACGAAGATCACCGGAATGTTCAGGCGCATCGCGGCCATCAGCATGCCCGGCGTGATCTTGTCGCAGTTCGAGATGCAGACCATGGCGTCGGCGCAATGCGCGTTGACCATGTATTCGACCGAGTCGGCGATGATGTCGCGGCTCGGCAGCGAATACAGCATGCCGTCGTGGCCCATGGCGATGCCGTCATCGACGGCGATCGTGTTGAATTCCTTCGCGACGCCGCCGGCGGCTTCGATCTCGCGCGCGACGAGTTGGCCGAGATCCTTCAGGTGCACGTGCCCGGGCACGAACTGCGTGAACGAGTTGACGACCGCGATGATCGGCTTCTGGAAATCTTCGTCTTTCATGCCGGTGGCGCGCCACAGCGAGCGGGCCCCCGCCATGTTGCGGCCGGCGGTGGAGGTTTTGGAACGGTATGCGGGCATTTTGGGTACGGAAGCAAGTCGATTGTGGGGCGGGCCACGCGGATACAGGCCCTCGCGCGCCCGTGCAACCGGCCTCTTGAGCCACGCCCGGGGCAAAACAGGGATTATCCCACGCCGCGCCGGGCGCGTTGTCCTGCATCCTCGTCCTGCCGGACGTGCAATGAAAAAGCCGCTTCTGCATCAACAGAAGCGGCTTTGGAATCTGGTGCCCGGGGTCGGACTCGAACCGACACGCCTTGCGGCGGGGGATTTTGAGTCCCCTGCGTCTACCTGTTTCACCACCCGGGCAGGTGCGAACGAGCCGGCAATTATGCCAGAAGTTCGGCTCGCCCAACAAGGCAGGCGGGGCGACGGGCCGCGGCTCAGCCCGCCTTGTGTGCGTTCTGCAGTTCCAGCACGCGCAGCAAGGACGACGTATCGTCGTATCCCCAGCCGTTGGCCACCAGCGCGTTGAGCTGCGAGGCCACCAGCTCCATCGCCGGCATCTGCAGGCCCAGCTCGTGGGCGATCTCGCGCACGAGGCCGAAGTCCTTGTCGTGCAGGCGCGCTTCGATGCCGGCGGCAAAGTTCCGCTCGGCCATCTTGGGGCCCATCATGTCGAGCATGCGGCTGCCGGCAAAGCCGGGCCGGATGGCGTCCAGCACGCGCGCGGGGTCGGTGCCTTGCTCGCGCGCAAACAGCATCGCTTCGGCAATGCCCTGGATGTTGATGACCTGCACGATCTGGTTGCACGCCTTGGCAACCTGGCCCGACCCGGCCGCACCGATATAGGTGATGGTCGTGCCCAGCAGCTGAAGCAGCGGGCGCACGCGCTCCAGCACCTCGGGCTTGCCGCCCACCATGATGGACAGCGTGGCCTTCTGCGCGCCCATCGTGCCGCCCGAGACGGGCGCATCCAGGAACTCCAGCCCCGCCGCTTCCAGTTCCGCCGCAATGCGCCGCGTAGCCACGGCGGAGATCGTGCTGTGGTCGATGCAGACCGCACCACGCGGTGCGCCGTGGATGACGCCGTGCGGCCCCAGCAGCACGGCTTCGACGTCGGCGGTGGAGGTGACATTGGTGAAGATGACCTCCGCGTCGCGCGCGGCCTCGGCCGGCGTGGCGACCGGCTCCGCACCGAGGGCGCGGGCGTTGTCGGCCGCTTCCGGGCGGCGCACATAGGCACGCACGGTATGGCCGGCGGCGATCAGGTGCTGGACCATCGGCGTGCCCATGTTGCCGAGGCCGATGAAGGCGAGTCGTGTCATGGCGAATCTCGAATCTGTGTTGCTCGGGTTTAACGCGGGCCGGCGTAGGCGAACCGGCCGTTCCTGATGATGCCCATCACGCGCGAGCGCTGGTCGAAGCCCTGGTGATCCTGTGCATTCAGGTTCAGCACGCCGTTGGGCACGGTCAGGTCTCGCGTGGTTTCCAGCGCGTCGCGCAGGGCGGCGCGAAAGGCCGGGGTGCCCGGCTGCGTGCCGGTCTTGAGCGCACGGGCGGTGGCATTGTCGAGCAACTGCCACGCGCCCCACGCATCGCCCGCAAACTGCGTGACGGTGTTGGGGCCGTACCTGGCCTCGTAGCGCTCGGCAAATTCCACCGCGACCTTGCGCACCGGATGGCTGGCTGGCAACTCGCGGGCGACGACGACCGGGCCGGTGGGGAACAGCGTGCCTTCCACGTCCTTGCCGCCCACTTTCAGGAATTCCGTGCTGGCGATGCCATGCGTCTGGTAGATCCGGCCCTTGTAGCCGCGCTCGACCAGGGTGCGCTCGGGCAGCGCGGCCGGCGTGCCCGAGCCCGCGATCAGGATGGCATCCGGCCGGGCGGCCATCAGCTTGAGCGCCTGCCCGGTGACGCTGGCGTCCGTGCGCGCAAAGCGCTCGTTGGCGACGACGTGCAGCTTGCGCACGTCGGCCAGCTTCGAGAACTCGCGCCACCAGCTCTCGCCATACGCGTCGGCAAAACCGATGAAGCCGACGGTACGCACGCCGGTATCCGCCATGTGCTGCGTGACGAGCGTCGCCATGTGCGAATCGTTCTGGGGCATCTTGAAGGCCCAGTGGCGCTTGGCGTCCTGCGGTTCGACGATGGAGGCGGAGGCGGCCAGCGCCACCATGGGCGTCTGCCCTTCGGCCACGGCGTCGAGCGAGGCGAGCGCCGTCGGCGCGATGGTCGGGCCGACGATCACATCGACCTTCTCTTCGGCGATCAGCTTGCGCACATCGCGCACCGCCACCGAAGGGTCCGATGCATCGTCGAGGATGATGACCTGCGCGCGCTGGCCCCCGATCGTCGCAGGCCACATCTGCACGGTGTTCTTGCTCGGGATGCCGATGGCCGCGGCGGGTCCGGTGCTCGACAGCACCACGCCGACGCGGATATCGGCGTGGGCGGGCAGGGCGATGGCGGCAGCGCCGGCGAACAGCGCGAGGCCGCATATACGGTCGAAGAGGCGGCGACGTCGGGTCGTCATGAGGTCTCCAGGCATGTCAGGCGGAATTCGGGGCGATTCAAAGCTCGTACGCTTCGTGCTCGCCGGACATCAGCTGCTCGACCAGCTTGCGCGTGAGCGTCGGCGCGAACAGTTCGATGAATGTGTAGACGAAGCCACGCAGGTACGCCCCCTGCTTGATGCCCAGGTGGGTGACGTTGGTGCCGAACAGGTGCCCGGCCGGAATTGCGCGCAGGTTGCGGTCGCGCTCGGCATCGAACGCGACGCCGGCCACGATGCCCACACCCAGGCCGACTTCCACGTAGGTCTTGATCACATCCGCGTCGATGGCCTCGAGCACGATGTCCGGCTTCATCTGGCGCAGCTCGAATGCGTGGTCGATCTTCGGACGGCCGGCAAAGTGCTGGTCGTACGTGATGATCGGATAGCCCTTCAAGTCGTCGAGCGTCAGGTTCGGGCGGGAGAGGAGCGGGTGGTCGGGCGGCGTCACCACCACGTGCTGCCACTGGTAGCCCGGGATCGAGATCAGGTCCTTGATCTGCGAAAGCCCTTCGGTGGCGATGGCCAGGTCGGCCTGGTCGTGCAGCACCATCTCGGCGATCTGCGCCGGCGTGCCCTGCTGAATGGACAGGCGCACCTTCGGGTACTTGCGCGTGAATTCGGCGATCGCCTTGGGCAGTGCGTAACGGGCCTGCGTGTGCGTGGTCGCGATGGTGAAGTTGCCCTGGTCCTGCGCCGCGTAGTCCTTGCCCACGCGCTTGAGGGTTTCGACTTCCTCCAGTACCCGCTCGACGGAAGCGAGAATGCGTCGGCCGGGCTCCGTGAGACCCCGGATGCGCTTGCCGTGCCGCGTGAAGATATCGACACCCAGTTCCTCTTCCAGCTCGATGATGGCCTTGGAGACCCCGGGTTGTGATGTGTAGAGCGCTTTCGCCGCCTCGGTCAGGTTGAATTTCTGCCGGACGGCCTCGCGAACGAAGCGAAATTGGTGAAGGTTCATGGCGCGCGATCGGATGCGAAGAAAAGCGAGCGATCAGAACGCTACTTATAACCGACGCCATATAAACAAACAATTTTTTATTGGTTTGGGATATGAGGCCGCTTCATTACGATGCTCGAACTTCGTGATAACACGCCCACACTGTCCCTCGTGTCCCCCGCGCCATGACGCTTGCTTATACGGTTTCCGGTCTGCTGGTCGGCCTGCTGGTCGGCCTGACGGGCGTGGGCGGCGGTTCGCTGATGACCCCGCTGCTGACGCTGATGTTCGGCTTTTCGCCGGCGACCGCCGTGGGCACCGATCTGGCATTCGCCTCGCTCACCAAGGGTGTCGGCACGATCGCGCACCGCAGCCATGGGCATGTCCGCTGGGACATCGTCAAGCGCCTGTGCCTCGGTAGCCTGCCGGCCGCGCTGATCACGGTGATCGTGCTGAAGAACGCGGGCAACCTCGACGCCGAGTGGATGCACGTGATCCGCGTGACGATCGGCGTGTCGGTCATCCTGACGGTGATCTCGCTGCTGTTCCGCCAGCGTGTGCTGGGCTGGCTCGCCCGCAACCCGCGCTATCGCCTGCAGGGCTCGACGCTGGCTGTGGCAACCATCATCGTCGGCGTGGTGCTCGGGGTGCTGGTGACGGTGTCGTCGATTGGCGCCGGCGCCGTCGGCGCGACGCTCATCCTGATCCTGTACCCCGAATTGAAGAGCGCCGAGGTGGCCGGCACCGACATCGCCTACGCCGTGCCGCTGACCGCCGTGGCAGGCCTGGGCCACATGTACCTCGGCACGATCGACTGGAACCTGCTGGCCTCGCTGCTGGTGGGCTCCATCCCCGGCATCTGGCTGGGGGCGCGCCTGTCCAGGAATCTGCCGGAACGTCTGGTGCGCGGTGCGCTTGCCGCCACGCTGACGGTCACGGCCATCAAGCTGGTGTCGTGATGCGCAACGTCATGCCGACCCTGCTTGTGTGTTGCTGCTGTCGTTGAGCGACGGCAGCAGCCACATCACGAAACGCTTTCCCCCAAATTGAATCGCACGCCGGCGCCAGCCGGAATGGACTGAACAGTCATGTACCAATACGACGCTTACGATCACCGCCTCGTCGCCGACCGCGTTGCGCAGTTCCGCGACCAGGTGCGCCGCCGTATTTCGGGCGAACTGACGGAAGAAGAGTTCCTGCCGCTGCGCCTGCAGAACGGCCTGTACTACCAGCGCCACGCCTACATGCTGCGCGTGGCGATCCCATACGGCCACCTGCGTGCCAACCAGCTGCGCATGCTCAGCCACATCGCCGCCGAGCACGACCGCGGCTACGGCCACTTCAGCACGCGCCAGAACATCCAGTACAACTGGATCGAGCTGGAACAGGTGCCCGACATCCTCGCCAAGCTGGCGTCGGTGGAAATGCACGCCATCCAGACCTCCGGCAACTGCGTGCGCAACATCACGACCGACCAGTTTGCGGGCGTTGCGCCGGATGAGTTCGTCGATCCGCGTCCGCTGGCGGAAATCCTGCGCCAGTGGTCGACGTTCCACCCGGAGTTTGCCTTCCTGCCGCGCAAGTTCAAGATCGCCATTTCGGCCACGCGCGAAGACCGCGCCGTGACCCAGCTGCACGACATCGGCGTGTATGTGTACGAAAAGAACGGCCAGACGCTGCTGCGCATCCTGGCCGGTGGCGGCATGGGCCGCACCCCGATCCTCGGCGCGATCATCAAGGAAGACCTGCCGTGGCAGCACATGCTGTCGTACATCGAGGCGGCCATCCGCGTGTACAACCGCTACGGCCGCCGCGACAACAAGTTCAAGGCGCGCATCAAGATCCTGGTCAAGGCCATCGGCGCCGAAGAATTCGCGCGCCAGGTGGAAGAGGAATGGCAGGCCACGAAGGACGGCCCGTCGACCATCACGCAGGCCGAGTTCGACCGCGTGGCCAAGTTCTTCGCACCGCCCGCCTACGAGAAGCTGGCCGACACCGACGCCGGCTACGAGAAGGCACTGCTCGAGAACAAGGCGTTTGCGCGCTGGGTCAGCCGGAACGTGCATGCGCACCGCGTGCCCGGCTACGCAGCGGTGACGCTGTCGCTCAAGCCGGGCGTGGCGCAGCCGCCGGGCGATGCCACCGCCGAGCAGATGTCGCTGGTGGCGGATTGGTCCGAGCGCTTCGGCTTTGGGGAAGTGCGTGTCGCACACGAGCAGAACCTGATCCTGCCCGACGTGAAGAAGCGCGATCTGTTCGAGCTGTGGCAGCTGGCCAAGGCCAACGGCATGGCGACCGCCAACATCGGCCTGCTGACCGACATCATCGCGTGCCCGGGCGGCGATTTCTGCTCGCTGGCCAATGCCAAGTCGATCCCCATCGCGCAGGCCATCCAGGCGCGCTTCGATGACCTCGATTACGTGTACGACCTGGGCGAGCTGTCGCTCAACATCTCGGGGTGCATGAACTCGTGCGGCCATCACCACGTCGGCAACATCGGCATTCTCGGTGTCGATAAGCACGACGAGGAGTGGTACCAGGTGTCGCTGGGCGGCGCGCAGGGCAACGATTCGGCGATCGGCAAGGTCATCGGCCCGTCGTTCAAGGCCGAGGAAATGCCCGACGTGATCGAACGCATCATCGACACCTTCGTGGCCCACCGCACGGACGACGAGCGGTTCATCGACACCTATCACCGCATCGGGCTGACGCCGTTCAAGGAACGTGTCTATGCCCACAGCGACAAGCAGACTGCCTAAGCCCAGGGAAACGAACATGAGCAAGATCATCAAGCTGCAAAACGGTGCCCCGCAGATCGTGGCGGACGCGTGGACGGTGCTGCGCGCCCCCGAAGGCGGCGAGCTGACGCAAGCCGAAGTGGATGCCGCTTCGCACGCCATCGTGCCGCTGGCATTCTGGCAAGCCCATCGCGATGCGCTGCTCGGCCGCGCGCGTGCCGGCACGCTGGCGGTGTGGCTGGCGCCGGACGACGAGCCGTTCGCGCTGGAAGCCGACCTGCCGAACCTGTCGCTGGTGGCGGTCGATTTCCCGGTCTTCCGCGACGGCCGCGGCTACAGCACGGCGTTCCTGCTGCGCCAGCGCCTGGGCTTCACGCGTGAGCTGCGCGCCATCGGCGACGTGCTGCGCGACCAGCTCGACTTCATGCGCCGCTGCGGTTTCGACGCCTACGCCGTGCGCGCCGACAAGAGCATCGAGGATGCGCTGAACGGCTTCGGCGAGATCAGCGTGCGCTACCAGGGCGCCATCGACGACCCGCGCCCGCTGTTCCGCCGCGAGCGTGCCGTGCAGGAGGCCGCGTGAGCGACGTTCAGGACGTGAGCGTGTCGGAAGTGCCGGTGTCCGCGATCGGGCGACCGGCGCTGTGGACGCGTCCTCCGTACACCGGCACGGCGCAGGCGCTGGCGGCCAAGGAGGCCACGCTGTTCGCGCGCCTGGCTGAAATCGCCGGCAAGCACGGTGTGGCGAAGTTCGCCACGAGCCTGGCCGCCGAAGACATGGTCGTGACCGACGCCATCCTGCGCAGCCCCGAGGCGGTGCGTGCACACCTGCCGATCTTCACGCTGCAGACGGGCCGGCTGCATGCCGAAACGCTGGCAATGCTCGACCGCATCCGCGAGCACTACGGTCATGCGATCGAGCAATACGCACCGGACGCCCGCGCCGTCGAGGCCTACGTGCGCGACCACGGCCTGAACGCCTTCTACGACAGCATCGAGCTGCGCAAGGCCTGCTGCAACATCCGCAAGGTGGTGCCGCTGAACCGCGCGCTCAAAGATGCCGATGCATGGCTCACCGGCCAGCGCCGCGAGCAGGCCGTGACGCGTGCCGACCTGCCGTTTGCCGAAGACGACGACGCTCGCGGCATCGCCAAGTACAACCCGCTGTTCGACTGGACGGAGGCCGAGGTCTGGGCCTACCTCGAGCAGCACAACGTGCCCACCAATGCGCTGCACGACAAGGGCTACCCCAGCATCGGCTGCGAGCCCTGCACGCGTGCGGTACGCGCCGGCGAAGACGTGCGCGCCGGCCGCTGGTGGTGGGAATCGCGCGACAGCAAGGAATGCGGTCTGCATGCGACAAACCTGTCGCACAAAGCTTGAGGAAATGAAGATGGGAGTGATGAGCGAGATCCCCGGCACGGCGCTGACGCCTGTGCAGAACGACCACCTCGACTGGCTCGAAGCCGAGTCGATCTACATCATCCGCGAAGTGGTGGCCGAGTGCCGCAACCCGGCACTGCTCTTCTCGGGCGGCAAGGATTCGATCGTCATGCTGCACCTGGCGCTCAAGGCCTTCCGGCTGGGCGACCGCAAGATCGAACTGCCGTTTCCGCTGGTGCACATCGACACGGGTCACAACTACCCGGAAGTGATCGCGTTCCGCGACCAGCGCGTGGCCGAGCTTGGCGCGCGCCTGGTGGTCGGCCATGTGGAGGATTCCATCAAGCGCGGCACCGTACGCCTGCGCAAGGAAACCGATTCGCGCAACGCCGCCCAGGCCGTCACGCTGCTCGAAACCATCGAAGCCCACGGCTTTGACGCCCTGATGGGCGGGGCCCGCCGCGACGAAGAGAAGGCCCGCGCCAAGGAGCGCATCTTCTCGTTCCGCGACGAGTTCGGCCAGTGGGACCCGAAGGCCCAGCGCCCTGAACTCTGGAGCCTGTACAACGCCCGCATGGCGCAGGGCGAACAGATGCGCGTGTTTCCGATTTCGAACTGGACGGAGCTCGACGTCTGGCAGTACATCGCCCGCGAGAACCTCGCCCTGCCGCCGATCTACTACGCGCACCAGCGTGAAGTCGTGCGCAAGAACGGCCTGCTGGTGCCGGTCACGCCGATTACGCCCAAGGCCGACGGCGATGTGAGCGAAGTCCTGTCGGTTCGCTTCCGCACGGTGGGCGACATCAGCTGCACGTGCCCGGTGGCGAGTACCGCCGCCACACCGGCCGAGATCATCGCCGAGACGGCCATCACCGAGATCACCGAACGCGGTGCCACGCGCATGGACGACCAGACGAGCGAAGCCTCGATGGAAAAGCGCAAGAAGGAAGGGTATTTCTGATCATGACGAATCAAGCAACGCACCAAGGCCTGCTGCGCTTCATCACCGCCGGTTCGGTCGACGACGGCAAGAGCACGCTGATCGGCCGCCTGCTGTACGACAGCAAGGCCGTGCTGACCGACCAGCTGCAGGCGCTCACGCGTGCCAAGAACAAGCGCACCGCCGGCGAAGACATCGACTTCTCGCTGCTGACCGACGGGCTGGAAGCCGAGCGCGAGCAGGGCATCACGATCGATGTGGCATACCGCTACTTCTCGACCGCACGCCGCAAGTTCATCATTGCCGATACGCCGGGCCACGAGCAGTACACGCGCAACATGGTGACGGGCGCATCCACCGCGCACGCCGCCATCATCCTGATCGACGCCACGCGCGTGACGACCGTGGACGGCAAGGCGCAACTGCTCGCCCAGACCAAGCGCCATTCGGCCATCGTCAAGCTGCTCGAACTGCAGCACGTGATCGTGGCCGTCAACAAGATGGACCTGGTCGACTACAGCGAAGCGCGCTTCAACGAAATCCGCACCGCCTACGATGCGCTGGCCGTACAACTCGGCCTGCAGGATCACGAACATGCGGTGCGCTACGTGCCGGTCTCGGCCCTGCGCGGCGACAACATCGTGCATGCGTCCGAAGCCATGCCGTGGTACCAGGGCGAGCCGCTGCTGGCGCTGCTCGAAGACCTGAAGGTGGAAGAGACGGCACCGGTAGGTAACGATGCGCTGCGCTTCCCGGTCCAGCTCGTGGCGCGCCAGGACGGGTCGCAGGCGGACGACTTCCGCGGCTACATGGGCCGCGTCGAAGCCGGTACCGTGCGCGTGGGCCAGGCCGTGCGCGTGCTGCCCGCCAACCGCGAGACGACGGTTGCCGAAGTGCTGACGCCCAACGGCGCCGCCGACTCCGCCGGCCCGGGCGAAACCATCACCGTGCGGCTGGCCGATGACATCGACGTCTCGCGCGGCGATACCATCGTCGCGGCGCCGACGACTGCCGCCAACGCCGCCAGGAAGCTGCATGCCGATCTCTGCTGGTTCGACGAGCACGAGCTGAACCCGGCCCGCAAGTACGTGCTCAAGCACACAACCGCCACCGTGTTCGCGCGCGTGTCGGAAGTCGAGCGCGTGCTGGACGTGCACACGCTGTCGCACGAAACCGGGCGCAAGCAGATCGCGCTGAACGACATCGGCACGGTCAACATCAGCCTGCAGAAGCCGATCGTGTGCGATGCCTACGGCGACAATCCGGCGACCGGCGCCTTCATCCTGGTGGACGAAGCGACGCACCACACCGTGGCCGCTGGCATGATCCGTGCATTTTCCTGAGGTGGAGACGGCGCGGTGACACACGCCGTCCGGAAAAGCAAAGGAAGCCAATCCATGCAAGCGAAGACCCGCAAAACCCTCGGCCGTGTGAGCCTGATTGGTGCCGGCCCCGGTGCTGCAGACCTCATCACGGTGCGCGGTGCACGATTGTTGGGCGAGGCCGAAGTCGTGCTGCACGACGCACTGGTTTCGCCGGAGGTCTTCCGGTACTGCCCGCAGGCAGTGCTGATCCCGGTGGGCAAGCGCTGCGGCCAGCGCTCGACCGCGCAGCGCTTCATTAACCGCCAGCTGGTCGACCTGGCGACCAAGTACCAGCGCGTGGTGCGTCTCAAAGGCGGCGATCCGATGCTGTTCGGCCGCGCCGACGAGGAACTGCAGGCGCTTGAGCAAGCCGGCATCGACTACGAGGTCGTGCCGGGCATCACGGCGGCGCTGGCCGCGGCGTCGGCCATCCGCCAGCCGCTGACCAAGCGGGGTGTGGCGCGCAGCGTGGCGTTCGTCACGCAAGCCAAGGCTGCCGATCCCGACACGCCACCACCCGAAGGTGTCACACCGGAACCGGCCGCACAGGCCGATTCGCTCGTCTATTACATGGGCCGCGACCAGGCAGCTTCCATCGCCGCCGATCTGATCGCCCGCGGCCGCGCGCCCTCGACACCCGCGTGGGTCGTCGAGGCGGCCACTACGCCCGAGCAGCGCTCGGCGTGCTTCACGCTGCAGCAGATGGCCGACGGCGCTGCCGCCGCGTGGATCGACCCCGAGCATCCGAGCCTGCTGATGATCGGCGACGCGTTTGCCGTGCGGGCGAGCGCCGCCGCGCCGGAGGTGCTCGTCAGCGAGCCGCATATCTTGGCCGCCTGAGCATCGTCAGAACGCCAGCGCCACCTTCCCGAAGACGGCACCGGCCTCAAGCGCGCGGAACGCATCGGGCGCCTCCTGCCACGGCAGTACCTGGTCGACGATCGGGTGCAGGCCGTGCACCGCCAGCGCGCGGTTCATCGCCTCGAACGACCCGCGCGACCCCACCGATGCGGGCCGGATGACGGCCTTGCGGGCGAATATCTCCAGCGGATTCACACCACCGTCGCGCCCGGCGAGGTAGCCGATCAGGTGGATCTGTCCACCCACCCGCAATGCCTTCAGCGAACGTTGCAGCGTGCCGCCTCCACCGACTTCGATCACGTGGTCGACGCCGCGGCCGTCCGTGCGTGCGAGCACCGCTTCATGCCATTCGGGCGTCACGCGGTAGTTGACGGTGTCCGACTCGGGCACGCCCAACGTCTGCACGCGTTCGAGCTTGGCATCGCTGCTTGACAGCACGATCGGCCGAGCGCCCGCCATGAGCGCAAACTGCACCGCGAACATCGCCACGCCGCCCGTGCCTTGCACGAGCACGGTTTCGCCGGGCTGCAGGTTGCCTGTTTCGATCAGGCAATGCCACGCCGTGAGCCCCGCGCAGGGCAGGGTGGCGGCTTCTGCGTCGCTCAGGTGCCGGGGCACGAGCACGCTGCCGCCCGCATCCAGGCGGATCGTGTCGGCCAGCCAGCCGTCGATCGGGCCGCCGAGCATGCGGCGTGTGTCGGCATTGCGGAAGTCGCCGCCGTCCCAGCGCTGCCAGAACGTGCCGGCGACGCGATCGCCAACGCACACGCGACTGACGTTCTCGCCCACCGCGATGACGTGGCCTACGCCATCCGAAAGTGGAATCAGCGGCAGCGGGAAGCGCGTGAAGAACGTGCCCGAGACGATCTCCAGGTCACGGTAGTTGAGTGAGGCAGCGCGCGTGCGCACGATGATCTCGTCCGGACCAGGCGTGGGATCGTCGCGCTCGATGGGGTGCAAGGCGTTGATGCCGTAACCGTCGGTCAGTGCCAAGGCTTTCATGGTCGTCCTCGTGGTGGGGTGGAAGGGCCACGCAAAACGCGTGTGGCACTACTGTGGCGCCTGGCTTAAGATGAATCCAATTCAATTTGTTCAGATTCAACATAACTGGTAGGAATGTCGCCATGCTCGAAGAGATGCGTACCTTTGTGCTGCTGGCGCAGACGGGCTCCATTGCCCGCGTGGCGGAGCGCCTGCCGCTCACGCAACCTGCCGTCACCAAGCAGATTCAGCGGCTGGAACGCGCGCTCGATACCGTGCTGTTCGATCGGCGCGTCAAGCCGTTTCGTCTGACCGCGGAGGGCGAGGCGATCCTGGCGCGCTGCCGCACCATCGTCGGGGAGTTCGAAGCGCTGCGAGGCAGCGTGCGTACCACGGCCGAGCCGGAAGGCGTGCTGCGGGTGGGCGTCAGCCATGCCGTGGGCGATGCCCGCTTTGCGCGGACGCTGTCGGCGCTGCGGCAGCGCTACCCGGCCGTTTCGTTTCGGCTCAGCTGCGAGTGGGGCGGCGTGCTGCGCGAGCGGCTCAAGCGCGCCGAGCTGGACGCCGCGCTGTGGCTGGCGCCTTCGAATACCGCGGGTCACCATGCCGACGCGGATGTGCGCGTGATCGGCACCGAGGCTGTCAGCCTGATCGCCGCGCCGGCCCGCAAGCTGCCGCATGCGCTGTCGATGGCGCAGGTGCGGGACGAGGCGTGGGTGCTCAACCCGGCTGGCTGCGAGATGCGCGCGTGGCTGCTGAGCCGTTACGAGGCCGATCGCGTGACGCCGAATGTCGCCGCCGAGGTGCAATCGGTGCCGCTGCAGCACGCGCTCGTGGCAGAGGGCTTCGGGCTCGGGTTTGCGCCCGTGCGGCTCATCCGGGCCCAACTGGCCGAGGGTTCGCTGTCGATGCACAAGCTCGCCTCGGCGCCTGCCGACTGGGATGTCTGCGTGCAACGTGCGCCGTCGCTGGGCCGCCTAGCGCAAGTGGTGGATGCACTCGAGTCTGCGCTGTCGACGCAAGCGGCCGCAGAGCGTTAATCTCTGATCCTCCCTTCGGATACCTGCGATGCCGCACGTCATCATCGAATACACCGCCAATGTCGAGGCCGACGCCCGCATTCCCGAGCTGATGCGCGTGCTCAGCGATGTGCTGATCCGCCACGCCGACGTCTTCCCCATCGGCGGCATCCGCACGCGTGCGCTGCGCCTCGACCAATACCGCATGGCAGACGGCTCGGAAGACGACGCGTTCATCCATGTCACGTTCCGCATCAAGGCCGGGCGGCCCAAGAGCGTGACCGGGCCGGTCTGTGCGGAGATGTTTGCCGCGGCCCGTGCGCACCTGGCCGACGTATTTGCGCGTCGCTATCTGGGCCTGACGCTGGAACTGATGGAGTTCGACACGCACGGCTTCCACGTCGAGAACAACGTGCATGCGCGTTTTGCACGCGCGCCGCAGCCGCTACCTGGCCAGATCAGCTGAGCTGCCGCGCGCAATAGCCGGCGATGGCATCGAGCACGGCGTCGTCCTCGCCAACGGCATCGGCGCAATGGATGGAAAGGGTGGGATGGGCCTGCGCGCATTGCGCAACGAGCGCGGGCAGATCGCGCCGCAAGTGCCCGCCCTGGCCGAAGAACACCGGCACGATGGTGATGCGGTGGGCGCCGGCTGCGGCCAGGTCGTCGATGGTGCTGGGCAGGTCGGGCGCCATCAGTTCAAGGAAGGCGAGGCGGACGTCAACGTCCGGTTGCTGCACACAGAGGCGATCCTTCAGGCGGTCAAACGGCTCCCGCCAGCGGGCGTCGCGCGCGCCGTGCGCAAACAGGACGAGCGCGCGCGCGGCCATCAGTGGCGCTCCACCCAGCGCAGGCTCACCAGCGCCAGCGCCAGATACAGCGCCCCGGGCACGATGGCCGTGAAGATGGCCGGCCACGTGTTGAGCAGGCCAACGTGCGAGAACAGGTTGTTCACCAGCTGGAACGACAGCCCCAGCATGATGCCGCCGAACACCTTCAGCCCGACCGCTCCGGCACGCGCATGCAGGTACGCAAACGGCAGCGCCAGCGCCATCATCACCAGCACCGTGAACGGATAGACCACCTTCTTCCACAGGGCGATCTCGTAGCGCTGGGTATCCTGCTTGTTGTCGCGCAGATGGCGGATGTACTGGAACAGGTCCAGCGTCGCCATGCGGTCGGGCGTCACCATCAGCACCGACAGGATCTGCGGCGTGAGTTCGGAACGCATCTCCTGCTGTGGCACCTTGGTCTGCTCGCCGCGGAAGTCCGGCGCCAGTGCATCCGGGGCGCCGGGCACGGCCTGCACGGTGTCCCGCGATGCCACGGTGCCGGGCTTGCGCGGGAACTCGATGAAGCGCGTTTCCGTCACGTCATTCAGCTGCCAGTTCTGGTGGCCCTGATAGCGCGCCTGCTGCGCCACGCGGATCGAGCTCAGCCGGTAGTCCGCATCGAATTCATAGATGCGCAGGCCCTTGATGGACTGATCGGGCTGCAGGCTGCCCACATTGACGAACCGGGTGACCTCGCCGCCGCTGCCGTCGGCCTTGGCGGGGCCGCGATCCTTGACCCACACGCCCGAGCGGAAGCCGGCAGACACTGTGGCGCCCAGCGCCTCGAGCCGCACCTTCTGCGCGTATTGCTCCGATTTCGGCCCGATGAACTCGCCGAACACGTAGGTCACCAGCGCCAGGGGCAGCGCGATCTTGAACAGCGAGAGCAGCGCCCGCTTCGTGTCGAGCCCGGCCACGCGGAAGATCGTGAACTCCGACTGGCTCGCCATCTGCGAGAACACGTAGATGGCACTGATGAGCGCCGCCACCGGAATCACTTCATACACGCGCGTCGGCGCCTGCAGCAGCACGTGGAAGAACGCGATGAGCGTGGTGTAGCGCCCGACGACCGAGCCGAGCTCGCCAAGCATGTCGAAAAAGATGAACAGCGCCAGCACCGCAAACAGGATGAAGACGAACACCCCGTAGATCTGGCGCGCAAAGTACTTCTCGTAGACCGGCATCTTCATCATGCGCCCGCCTTGGTCTGTGCCGCCCGCGAAGCGAAGCCCAGCAGCGCCGAAATGCCCTTCAGGCCGGCCGCGCTGTAGTGGCGGAAGCGGAACAGCAGCACCGCGCAGATGAAGGCGACGAGGTGGATCGGCCACCACGCCATGAATACGTTCATCTTGCCCTGCGAGACCCACGCCTGCGACAGGTTCAGCAGGTTCGAGTACGTCAGGTAGATCAGGACCGCGAAGATCATCGGCGTGTAGCGGCCCAGACGCGGGTTGACGTAGGCCAGCGGAATGGCGATCAGCACGAAGTTCAGCGCCAGCAGCGGCAGCCCGATCCGCCAGACCAGCTCGCCGAGATTTTCGGGCGTCGGGTTGGCGAGCAGGTCCTTGGTGGAGCGGCTCTTGGTCGGCAGGTTGGCGTCGGCCTGCGGCGGCTTGTTGGCGACCTTCACGCCGTACTTGTCGAACTCGACGATGCGGTAGTCGAGCTTGCCGGGCGTGCCTTCATAGCGGCGGCCCTTGTCGAGCACGACGAAGCGGTCGCCGTTGGGCATGGTCTTGAACTCGCCGGTCTTGGCCAGCGCCACGCCGATCTTGTCCTGCTCGGCATTGGCGACGAACAGGTTGCGGGCGTGCTTCATGCCGGAATCCACGCCTTCGATGAACAGCACGTAGTTCCCGTGCGCGGGCTCGATGAAGCGGCCGGCGGAGATCATCGACAGCACGTCGCGCTGCTCGAAGCGGTCGCGGAACAGCGCGCTCTGCTGGTTGGCCCACGGCCAGCCGAACAGCGCCAGCAACGCCACCAGCACGATGAACGGCAGCGAGAAGCGCAGCACCGGGCGGATGAAATCCGTCAGGCTGATGCCCGAGGTGAACCACACCACCATCTCGGAATCCTTGTACCAGCGAGTGAGCACCAGCAACACCGAGATGAAGAGCGTGGCGCACAGCAGAATCGCCAGGTAGCCCAGCGTTGCCAGGCCGATGAGGAGCAGGACGTCGTTCGGATTCGCCTCGCCGTTGGCGGCCATGCCGAGGATGCGGATCACCAGGGTGGTCAGCATGAACGTCAGCAGCACGAGGAAGACGGCGCCGGCGGTGAAGGACAGCTCGCGTCGCAGGGCTTGTTCGAAAATCATGCGGATGCGGGATGGAGGGCGAGGTCTTGCCCGATGTGGATTCCACCGGAGCCCACCGCGCAAAATCGCGGATAATGTGGGCTTTCGTTGACTCGCCTCATAGAGAGAAGCGCGATGGAATTTAGCACAAAAGCCCTGGACTGGGCCAAAGCGGGCGCCCTGGCCGCCAAGAGCGATTGCCTCGTGATCGGTCTGTTCGAGTCGCAGACCCTGGCCGGCGCCGCCAAGGCGCTGGACGCAGCCACCAAGGGCCTGGTGGGCCGCCTGATCAAGCTGGGCGACTTTGAAGGCAAGCGCGGCACGTCGCTGCTGCTGCACGAAGTGGCCGGCGTGGGCGCCGCCCGCGTGCTGCTGGTCGGGCTCGGCAAGGAGGCCGACCTGACCGACCGGGCCTATGCCGAAGCCGTGCGTACCGCACTGCGCGCGCTGGCCGGCACCAAGGCCGCCAACGTCACGTGGACGCTCACCGAACAGTCCGCCCGCGACAAGGACACCGCCTGGTCCGTGCTGACCACCGTCACGCTCATCCGCGAAGCGAGCTACCGCTTCATCGAGCGCCATCCCGAACTCAAGAGCAAGCGCGACAAGAACGGCGCCGCCAGCGGCCTGCGCAAGGTCGTGCTGGCTGTGCCGGCGGCCGACGCCAAGGCCGCCAGCGTGGCCGCCGCCCGCGGCACCGCCATCGCCAACGGCATGGACCTCACGCGTGACCTGGGCAACCTGCCGTCCAATATCTGCACGCCGACCTACCTGGCCAACACCGCGCGCCAGATCGCCAAGGATTTCAAGCTGAAGGTCGAGGTGCTCGGCCGCAAGCAGATCGAAGCCCTGAAGATGGGCGCGTTCCTGGCCGTCACCAAGGGCAGCGAAGAGCCGCCGCAGTTCATCGTGCTGCGTTACGAGGGCGGGTCGCCCAAGCAGGCGCCGGTCGTGCTCGTCGGCAAGGGCATCACGTTCGATACGGGCGGTATCTCGCTCAAGCCGGGCGAGGGCATGGACGAGATGAAGTACGACATGTGCGGCGCTGCGTCCGTGCTCGGCACGCTGCGCGCCGTGGCCGAGATGGGCCTCAAGCAGAACGTCATCGCCGTGGTGCCGACCTGCGAGAACATGCCCAGCGGCATCGCGACCAAGCCGGGCGACGTGGTCACCAGCATGTCGGGCCAGACCATCGAGATCCTGAACACCGATGCCGAAGGCCGCTTGATCCTGTGCGACGCGCTCACCTACGTGGAGCGCTTCAAGCCGGCCGTGGTGATCGACGTGGCCACACTGACGGGCGCCTGCATCATCGCGCTCGGCCACGTCAACACCGGCATGTACGCCCGCAGCGATGCGCTGGCCGATGCGCTCATCGCTGCCGGCAAGCAGTCGCTCGACACCGCCTGGCGCATGCCGCTGGACGAGGAGTACCAGGAGCAGCTCAAGTCCAACTTTGCCGACATGGGCAACATCGGCGGCCGGCCGGCCGGCAGCGTGACGGCGGCCTGCTTCCTGGCACGCTTTACCGAGAAGTACGACTGGGCCCACCTGGACATCGCCGGCACCGCCTGGAAGAGCGGCGCGGCCAAGGGCGCCACGGGCCGGCCGGTGCCGCTGCTTACGCGCTTCCTGATGGACCGCGGCTGATCCATCGCAGGCAAGGCATCGTATGACCCGCGTCGATTTCCACAGCAACGTGCCCGGCAAGCTGGCCTACGCCTGCCGGCTGGTGCGCAAGGCTTACGGCGCGGGCCAGAACGTGATCGTGGTGGGGGATCGCGCCGCGCTCGAAGCGTTCGACACGCAGTTGTGGACCTTCAGCGCACTCGACTTCCTCCCGCATTGCGGCCTGCGGCACCCGCTGGCCGCCCAGACGCCCATCCTGCTGGCCGATGCATCCGAGCCGCTGGACGACGCGCCGCATCACGACATCCTCGTCAACCTGTCGTTCGATCCGCCACCGCTGTTTGCGCGCTTCGAGCGGCTGATCGAGATCGTCGGCGATGACGATGCCGACCGCGCCGCTGCCCGGGAGCGCTTCCGCTTCTACCGCGATCGCGGTTATCCGATCCAACACCACGACGTGGGGCGCGCATGAGCGACGGACGCTATCCCGGCTCGCAAGCGGACAACAACATCCCTGTTCTGACGGAGATCGTCGAGCTGGACGACGCCCCGCCCGTGGCTGAGCCGGTTGCAGAGCCGGCTTCGGCGCCGGCGAACGTCGTCCCGCCCGCGCTGCGCGAGCAGGGTCTGGCGCCCACCTCAGCCATGCCGCCCGCCGGCACCGACGCCGCACGCGTGATGGGCCACGTGATGTGGCGCTTCCAGACCGAGTGGCCTGCGCTGATCGAAACGCAATGCCGCGAGGCCATGGAATCGCGCCTGGCACTGCTGAGCGAGCAACTGGCCGCCGACCTGACCCGCACGCTGGAGGCCCGGCTGATGGATTGGCTCGGTGCGGCGCTGGAGGATGCGCTGGCTGCCGAGCGCAAGCCGCCGCAGCGCTGATTCCGCAAAAGAAAAACCCGCCGATGGCGGGTTTTTTGTTGGGACGCCGTCCGGACTCAATCCGTCACGGCGCCCTTGCTGGCCGGTGCCGCGAGTTTCGCGAACTTCGCCAGCACGCCACGGGTGTAGCGCGGCGCCGGCTGCTTCCATGCGGCGCGGCGGCGCGCGAGCTCGTCGTCCGGCACGTTCAGCTGCAGCAGGCGCTGGTGCGCGTCAATGGTGATCGAGTCGCCTTCCTGCACCAGCCCGATTGTCCCGCCGACGTATGCTTCCGGCGCGACGTGCCCCACCACCATGCCCCACGTGCCGCCCGAGAAGCGACCGTCGGTAATGAAGCCCACCGACTCACCCAGGCCCTTGCCGATGATGGCCGACGTTGGCGCGAGCATTTCCGGCATGCCCGGGCCGCCCTTGGGCCCGAGATAGCGCAGCACGAGAATGTCCCCGGCCTGGATGCGATCGCCCAGGATCGCGTCCATCGCGCTCTGCTCGTCGTCGAACACGCGGGCCGGGCCGGTGATGACGGGGTTCTTCAGCCCGGTGATCTTCGCCACGGCGCCTTCCGGCGCCAGGTTGCCCTTCAGGATCGCGAGGTGGCCTTCCTTGTAGAGCGCACGGTCAAGCGGCAGGATCACGTCCTGATCCGCGCGCGGCTCGTCGGGCACGTGCGCGAGCTCTTCGGCGAGCGTCCTGCCGGTGATGGTGATGCAATCGCCGTGGAGCAGGCCGGCGTTGAGCAGGATCTTCATGACCTGCGGGATGCCGCCGGCCGCGTGCAGATCGGTCGCCACGTACTGGCCTGACGGCTTGAGGTTGCAGATGACCGGCACGCGCTGGCGCATGCGCTCGAAATCGTCGATGGTCCACTCCACTTCGGCAGCGTGCGCGATGGCGAGGTAGTGCAGCACCGCGTTGGTCGAGCCGCCCGTGGCCATGATGACGGCCACGGCATTTTCGATGGACTTGCGCGTGATGATGTCACGCGGCTTGAGGTCGTGGCGCACCGCCTCGACCAGCACGCGGGCCGATTCAGCGGCGCTGTCCACTTTCTCCTGGTCAGGATTGGCCATCGTCGAGGAATACAGCAGCGACATGCCGAGCGCCTCGAACGACGAACTCATCGTGTTGGCCGTGTACATGCCGCCGCACGAACCGGAGGTGGGGCACGCGTTGCGCTCCACGCCTTCGAAGTCTTCCTCGCTCATGCGACCGGCGGTGAATTCGCCCACGGCCTCGAACGACGACACGATGGTCAGGTCCTTGCCCTTCCAGTGCCCCGGCTTGATGGTCCCGCCGTACACGTAGATGCCCGGCACATTCGTGCGCGCCAGGGCGATCATGCCGCCGGGCATGTTCTTGTCGCAGCCGCCGATGACGACCACGCCGTCCATCCATTGGCCGTTGACGCAGGTCTCGATGCAGTCGGCAATCACCTCGCGCGAGATCAGCGAGAACTTCATGCCCTCGGTGCCCATCGACATGCCGTCGGAGATGGTCGGCGTACCGAAGGTCTGCGGATTGGCCTTCGCCTCCTTGATGGCAGCCACGGCCGCATCCGCGAGTTTCTGCAGGCCCGAGTTGCAGGGCGTGATCGTCGAATGGCCGTTCGCCACGCCGATCATCGGGTTGTTGAAATCTTCCTTCTTGTAGCCCAGCGCGTAATACATCGAGCGGTTGGGCGAGCGCGCCACGCCTTGCGTGATGTGCTGGGAACGCTTGTTATCTGGCATGGGGTCTCCGTGGGCGTTGTTCTGTGGCGCTCAGCATGCGCTTGGACGAAAGGCGCGTCAAATATATTATTGATAGCCTATTGATTCATAAAACATATCAATCGCTGACATGGACCTGCGCCAACTGCGCTATTTCGTGACGGTGGCCGAAGAGCTGCACTTCGGTCGCGCTGCCGAGCGGCTTGCGATGACGCAGCCGCCGCTGTCGCAACAGATTCGCGCGCTGGAAGAGGAGCTCGGCGTCACGCTGTTCCATCGCACGCAGCGTTCGGTCGCGCTCACGCCGGTGGGGGCGCGGTGGCTCGTCGAGGTGCGGCGCGTCCTCGCCGAGGCCGGGGCACTACCGGCGCTGGCCCAACGCCTGGCGCGCGGGGAAGTCGGTTCGCTGTCGCTGTCCTTCGTCAGCACGGCTGACTACGGCATCCTGCCCGCCGTGCTGCGGCACTTTCGTGACGCGCGGCCGGACGTGCAGCTGCAGCTGCGCGAGGCCACCAGCGATGTGCAGATCGAGGCGCTTCTGGCCGGCGAAGTCGATGCTGGCATCGTGATTGCGCATCACGCCGGCTCGGTGCCCGGCGAGCTGGAATACCGCCCGCTGGTGCGCGAGCCGCTCGTGCTGGCCGTACCGGCTTCGCGGGCCGCGCGGTGGGGCATCGGGCCGGGCCAGCCGTTCCCGTTGGCCGACGCTGCGGCCGAGCCGCTCATCATCTTCCCGCGCCGGTCCGCGCCTGCGCTGTATGACATCATTACCGGCTATCATGCCGCGCACGGCGGCCGGCCTGAAGACGCCGGGGCTGCCACGCGCATCGGCCAGGAAGCCATCCAGATGCAGACCATCGTCAGCCTCGTCTCGGCTGAGATGGGCGTGGCGCTGGTGCCGGCTTCGCTATGCAACCTGCAGCGGACCGGCGTGGTCTATCTTGAACTCGCCGCGCCGAGCCCCGTCATCGAGACCGGCCTGGTGTGGCGGCGCGATGCGGCCTCACCGGTGCTGCCGTGGTTCGTGGCCAGCGCCGAAGCGGTCGCCAGGCTGCAAGAAGACAACCAAACCTGAAACACAGGATTCATGCTCATCCATCCGCAATTCGACCCCGTCGCCCTGCATCTGGGGCCGCTCGCCATCCGCTGGTACGGCCTGATGTATCTGGCGGCGTTCATCATGTTCCTGTGGTTCGGCCGCCTGCGCACGCGCCAGCCGCACATCGCCGCTGAAGGCTGGACCGGCCGCGACCTCGACGACATGCTCTTCTACGGCGTGCTCGGCGTGATCCTGGGTGGGCGCCTCGGCTACGTGCTGTTCTACAAGGCCGATTGGTATTTCGCCCACCCGCTCGACATCTTCAAGGTCTGGGAAGGCGGCATGGCGTTCCACGGCGGCTTTCTCGGCGTGGTCGTGGCGATGATGCTGTATGCGCGCATGCGCGGCCGCTCGTGGATGCAGGTGACCGATTTCATCGCGCCGATGGTGCCGTGCGGGCTTGCCGCAGGGCGCCTGGGCAACTTCATCAACGGTGAGCTGTGGGGACGCGTGTCGTCGCCCAACCTGCCGTGGGCGATGATGTTCCCGCAGGCGCAGGGCGAAGACCGCGAGTGGTTGCTTTCGCATGCGCAGGAGGCCGTCACCAGCGGCCTGCAGGCCATTTTCGACCAGTACCACATGCTGCCGCGCCACCCCTCGCAGATCTACCAGTTCCTCGGCGAGGGCGTGCTGTTCTTCATCCTGCTGTGGCTGTACGCGCGCAAGCCCCGGCCGATGGGCGCCGTGTCCGGGGCGTTTCTGGTGGGCTACGGCGTGTTCCGCTTCGCCGCCGAATTTGCACGCGAGCCGGACAACTTCCTCGGCCTGCTGGCGATGAACCTGTCGATGGGGCAGTGGCTGTCGCTGCCGATGATCCTGATCGGCATCGCCATGCTGGTCTGGTCCTATCGTCGTGCAGGCAACGGTGCAAAAAGCCAGGCACACGCCTGACGTCGCCGCCGCGCAAAGAAAAAGCCACCGAACTTCGGTGGCTTTTTTCATGGACCGGCTCGCGGCTTATTTCAGCATCTGCACGGCGCCGGAAACCGTCACCGTGACCTGCGCCTTGCCGCCCTCGATGGGCACCGGCGCCGAATCGAACGATGCCGGAGCGGCTGCCATGCGCATCATCGGACGCGGGCCCGGATTGTTGCTGCCCTCGCTCACGTGCACGTCGCGGATCGTGTAGCTCGTGTAGCCAAACAGCTTGGTGGTTGCCAGCGCCTTGTCGCGGAATGCACTCACAGCCTGATCGATCAGCTTGGCTTCCGCCGCCGTGCGCGCCTCGCGCGAGAGCGTGAAGTTCACGTTCTGCACCTGCATCTGATTGGCCAGCTGCCCGGCGAGCTTGGAGGCGGCCGCGAAATCCTTCGAGGTCAGGCGCACTTCCGCGCGGCCCCGCCACACGCTGATCTTGCCATTGCGATCGGTGTTCGGATAGATGTTGAAGCCGCCGGTTTCCGCCTGCACGCCGGAGGTCCGCTTGGCCTGGTTGATGACCTCATCCGCCTTGCGTGACAGGGCCGTCGAGATCGTGCCCGGGTCGGCACCTTCCTGCTCGGCGGCCAGCGTGAGCGTCACGGTGTCGGTGGGGACTTCAGCTACGGCCTGGGCATCCAGCGAGAGCACGCCCGAATGATTCGTCTCAGGTGCGGCTTGCGCGACAGCGGTCGTCATCATTGCAGTCCCCAGAATGGTTGCGGCCAGGACAGATTTCATTGTGTTCTCCCAAAAAAGCAATGTGATGCTTCTGACTGGGCGCCGCGCGCATCGTTCATCACGTTTGTAACAATTCCCAGCCGAAGCACGCCATTCACTCAGGATCGCGCATCAATTTGGTGGTGATGTAGCGCCATTGCGCGGGGGTGACGGGCGTGATCGACAGGCGATTGCCTCGCTGCAGCACCGTCATGTCGGCGAGCTGCTCGTGCGCGCGCAGCGTGGGCAGGTCGATCAGCGCGCATTTGCGCACGAACTTCACGTCGACGAGCATCCAGCGCGGTGCGTCCGGTTTGGATGCGGGGTCGTGATAGGGGCTCTTGGCGTCGAACTGCGTCGGATCGGGGTAGCTCGTCGAGCAGATTTCCGCCAAGCCCGCAATACCTGGCTGCGGACAGGACGAGTGGTAGAACAGCACGCCATCGCCGATGCGCATGCGGTCGCGCATGAAGTTGCGTGCCTGATAATTGCGCACGCCCGTCCAGGGCAACGTGCCCTGGGCGTGGAGCGTGTCGATGCTGGCCTCGTCGGGCTCAGACTTCATCAGCCAGTATTGGGCGGCCATGGTGCGCGAGCGGAAGTGGCGGTGTGCGCAGCATAGCAACACGGCGATGCGGCTGCACCACGCAGCACGCAAAAGAAAAGGCGATCGTGCGCAATGCACGACCGCCTTTGTTGGGTCCCCACCTCGGCCGCTAGGCCCGCCTCCTGAACCCAAGTACGGTTCAGAGTGGCTGCGGAAGCCGCATTTCGGGTACATCACCGGCGCAGGGAGCACACGACTTTCGTCGCATGCTGTGCACCGGAAGACGCGCGCGCCCACACGGCATGTCCCGCACCAAGCAATGCTTATCGGTTCAAGGAATGTATGACCTTGGCGAACCAGGCAGGGAAACTGTCAGACGCATCGTCACGCTGCTTTTGATGCATGGCGATGCGTCTGAGAATTCATCGCAGGCAACCGATTTTTCTCGAGTCTGGAGCCGCTAAAGCCTTATGTTGAAAGGGTTTGCGGGCAGTTGCCGGAAGCCATTGGGTGACACTATACACCCGTTCGCATCCGAACCCAAGCCCGGATGCGATCCGGTTACAAACACGTTTTGTATGGGGTCAAACGACTTCGCCGTACTGGCGCAGCGCTTCATCGGCGCGTGCATTCAGGTCGGCCAGCTTGGCACGGATGGTGTCGACCGGCAGCGCGGCATCGGCGGCGGCCTGGCGCTGCATCGACAGCAGGTCCGAGGCGATGCTGATGGCGGCCATGACGGCCACGCGCTCGATGCCCTTGGTGTTCGAGCCGTTCTTGATGCGCGTCATCTGGGTGTCCACCATGGCGGCGGCTTCGCGCAGCGCGGCTTCGTTTTCGGGCGAGACGGCAAATTTGTAAGCCTGCCCGGCGATGTTCACTTCAATCTGCTTGCTGCTCATGCTTAGGTCTCCGGATGCGGGGCAGGGGCGGCGGTGGCGTCATCGCCGGCGGCCTGGCCGAGGAGGTCAAGCTGCCGGGCGTCGGTGGCCGTGGGCAGCTTGTCGAGAATCGACTGGATGCGCAGTTGCGCTTCCTCGATCTTGGCATTGAGCACGCTGCGATCAGCGACCATGGCATCGCGCTCGGTCCTGGCGGTCTCGGCCTCGGCCTGCAGCCGCTCGACTTCGGCGCGCAGGCGCTGGTTCTCGGCGGCAAGCGCGTCGGCGTGACGCAGCACGCGCGTGAGCTTGTCGGCAAGTTGTTCGAGTTCGTTCAGCATTGGTTGTCAATCGGAATCGAGTGGGGGGATTTTAGCCCATCGCTGCGGCAGCGCCTGTCCTCCATACGGATGCGCAATGCGAGGCGGCGCGCGGGGCACAACGGGCGACGGGCTTATTTGGCGAGCAGGACGGCGTTTGGCGTTAAACTTCGCGGCGTCCTGGTGCCCGCAGCACCATCTGCAGTTAAACGGGAAGCAGGGAGCGCGCGCCCCCAAAGCGATGCGCCAACCTGCGCTGCCCCCGCAACGGTAAGCGAACGTCGCGGTGCCCGCCATCTCGCCAAGAAGATGGGCGCCGCGCGGTCTGTCCAACCAAGCCACTGTTCCCTTGGGAATGGGAAGGCGGACGGGCCGCTTCGCCAGCCCGGATACCGGCCAGGACGGTGGATCTCAGAGGATCGGTCAACGATCCGGGTGCGCCGCCCGAGCTTGGCCCTGTGATGCCCGCCGTACCCCGTGTACGGCTGCGCTCCCGGGGCCGACGTCGGACTGCTCGCCACGGACCGTGAGCCGGTCCAGAGCCGATGTGAGGGAACCGCATCGAGATCCTGCTGCCAGCGACCCGCGGGGGAACGGGTCCGGCTGACGCTTCTTGTCTTTTCAACATGAGCTTGACTACAAAGCGGCCACTCCGGAAGCCCCGGACGGCCATGCGTGCGCTTGCCGGTGCACGATTGGGGGTTGTTGCAGGGGTCATGGCAGGTGCGGTTGCGCCGGCCTGGTCACAAAGCAATGCACAGGCGAACGGGACGCCGGTGGGTGAACTGAATCCGACCGTGGTGACCGCCTCGCGGGGCGAGCAGCCGCTCTCCGATGCGCTGCCGCACACCACGGTCATCAGCCGCACCGACATCGAGCGCTCGCAGGCGCCGGATGCGGTGACGCTGCTGCGCCGCGAGGCCGGTATCGAAATCGCCCAGAACGGCGGCCCCGGCACCAACGCCAGCCTGTTCATGCGCGGCGCCAGTTCCAACCAGACGCTGGTGCTGATTGACGGCGTGCGTGTGAGTTCTGGCACATCGGGCGGCGCGCAGATCGGGCAACTGATGGCAGACCAGATCGACCACATCGAAGTCGTGCGCGGTAATGTGTCGGCGCTCTATGGCTCGGACGCGGTCGGTGGCGTGGTGCAGATCTTCACGCGCAGCGGTCGCGGCCATGCGCCGCTGGCCAATGCGGAGATCGAATACGGCGCGCGCAACACCAAGCGCGCGCAGGCGGGCATCAGCGGGTCGGTGGGCGAGCGTGGCGATACGTCGTTCGCCGTGTCGGTGTCTGAGTTCAAGACCAGCGGGTTCTCGACCATGAACCCGCTACTGGCGCCGAAAGCGAACCCGAACGACAACCCCTACACGAACAAGAGCGTGTCGGCGCAGCTGTCGCATCGGTTCTCTGCGGACTGGCAGGCGGGGCTGACGTACTTCCAGACCTGGGGCGATGTCAGCTACGACAGCAGTTTCGGCAAGCCGACCGACATCAACACGGCGCACAACGTGGTGCGCTCGATGTCCGCCTTCGTGGATGGCAAGGTGACGCAGGACTGGAAGACGCGCGTGACGCTCTCGCAAGGGGATGACCGCAGCCTGAACTTCACCAACGGCGTGCCGCAGGTGCCCGCGCGTTTCAACACGCGCAACCAGACGGCGAGCTGGCAGAACGACTGGACCTTCCTGCCGAACCAGCTGCTCAAGGTCGGCCTGGAACATCTGCAGACCAGCATCGACAGCGACGCCTACGATGTGCCCACGCGCAACGTCGACTCCGGCTACATCGGCTACGAAGGCAAGTTCGGCCCGCACCAGTTGCAGCTCAATCTGCGCCGTGACCGCTATTCGGATTTCGGCGGCGCCAACAGCTACTACGCCGGCTACGGCTTTGCGTTCAACCCGCAGTGGAAGGCGGTGGCGAGCGTGAGCAACGCCTTCCGCGCGCCGAGCTTCAATGAGTTGTACTACCCGTTCTTCGGCAACCCGAACGTGCAGCCGGAAAAGGCGCGCTCGGTGGAGGGCGGCGTGGAATATAACGGCGCGATCGGCCTGGTCCGCATGACGGTGTTCGAGACGGACTACAGCAACCTGATCACCTCCGTGTGCGATGCCGCGTTCAACTGCGCGGCTGCCAACGTCAACCGCGCGCGGGTGAACGGCGTCGAGACTTCGTACCGCGGTTCCATCTATGGCGTGGACGTGCGCGCCAGCTTTACCATGCAGAACCCGCAGGACTTGTCGGCCAACCAGTTGCTGTCGCGTCGTGCACGGCACTTCGGCAGCGTCTCGGCGTACAAGACGGTCGGGCCGTTCTCGGCGGGCGTGGAGTGGAACGCGGCGGGTGATCGGCAGGACTCGACGAGGGCGCTGGGCGGTTACGGCGTGCTGAACCTCGTCGGCCGCTACCAGATCACGCGCGACTGGGCGTTGTCCGCTCGCCTGGAGAACGTGACGAACAAGAACTACCAGTTGATCTATCCGTACAACACGGCATCGCGTGGAGTGTTCTTCACGCTGTCGTGGCAACAGCACGAACCGAAGCGATGACGACACCTGCACTGCCCGCTCGCGCGGCACGCGGTTTTGCCTGGCGGCTGTGGTCGCTGCTGGCCCTCGCGTGCGTGGTGGTGCTGCTGGCGTCGCTGATGCTCGGCAGCGTGCGGCTGTCGCCTGCAGAAGTCTGGCGGGCCTTGACTGGCGGCGGCGATGGCCTGGCAGCAGGCATCGTCACCGAGCTGCGCCTGCCGCGTGCGGGCGCGGCATTTGCGGCCGGCGGGCTGCTCGCGTTTGCGGGCGCGCTCATGCAGATGCTGCTGCGCAATCCGCTGGCCGATCCGTATGTGCTGGGCGTGTCGGGCGGCGGTGCGGTGGCGGCCCTCACGGCGATGCTGTTTTCGCTGCCGTGGTGGGCGGTGCAGACCAGTGCCGGCGCGGGGGCGTTGCTGTCGATGGCGCTGGTGGCAGCGCTGGCGCGCCAGCACCTGTGGCGCGGTGAACCCGGCGAAGCGAATGCGCGTCTGCTGCTCGGCGGCGTGGTGATGGCTTCGGGCTGGGTTGGCCTCATTACCCTCATTCTGACGGTCGCGCCCGAGAACAAGCTGCGCGGCATGATCTTCTGGATGGTCGGCGACCTTGGCGGCGCCGATCGTTACGTCGGCGCCTTGATTGCGCTGGTGGCGGCGGTGGCCGTGGTGCTGCCTCATGCTCGGGACCTCAATGTGCTGCTCGCGGGCGAGATGCGCGCCCGCGCGCTCGGCGTGCCGGTGGCGCGCGTGCGGGCGCTGATCTACGTGGTGGCGTCGCTGTGCACCGCCGTGGCCGTGACGATGGCAGGCTCCGTCGCCTTTGTCGGCCTGCTCGTGCCGCACATGGTGCGCCTGGCGTGGACGCGCGACGTGCGCATCCACCTGCCCGCCACCGCGATGGCCGGCGGCGGCCTGCTGATGCTGGCCGACCTGATCGCCCGCACGCTCATCGCGCCGACGCAACTGCCGGTGGGCGTGATCACCACGATGATCGGCGTGCCCACCTTCCTCTACCTGCTGATGCGGAGCGCGCGATGAGCTGGCTGCGCCGCACACCCGCACCGCCGGCATTTGCGCAGATGGAGGCGGCGCCCGAACTGGCCTTGCACGATCTGCGTGTGGCGGTGGAAGGGCGCGTGCTGATCGGGCGCCTGTCGATGACGGCGACGGCCGGCCAGCTCTGGAGCGTGGTCGGCCCCAACGGCGCAGGCAAATCGACGTGGCTCTCGGTGCTTGCAGGGCTGCGCGCGCCGGACGGCGGCAGCGTCACGCTCGACGGGGCGCCGCTCGCCGACTGGCCAGCCGTGGCGCTGGCACGCCGCCGCGCCTTCCTGCCACAGACGCTGCACGACACGTTTCCGGTCTCCGTCCATGACGCCGTGATGACGGGCCGCCATCCCCACCTCGCGCGCTGGGAATGGGAGGGCGATGCCGATGCACGTGCTGTCGATGCTGCCCTCTCTGCGCTGCACCTGCAGCCGCTGGCGCAGCGCGACGTCCGCACACTTTCCGGCGGCGAGCGGCAGCGCGTGGCGATCGCCTCGGTGATTGCGCAGGACGCTCGCGTGCTGCTGCTCGACGAACCCGTCGCGCACCTGGACTTGCATCAGCAGATTGCCGTGCTCCGCCTGCTGCTTGAAGGCTGCCGCAAGCACGGCTGGCTCGTCATGCTGACCGTGCACGATTTGAACCTCGCGCGCCGCTTTGCCACCCATGCGCTGTTGATGGACGGCGCGGGCCACACGATTGCCGGCAAGGCAGCCAACGTGCTCACGCCCGAGCACTGCGCGCGCGTGCTGCGCACCCCGATTGCCGAGGTGGCCGACGGCCGCCGCACGGCACTGATTCCGGATGACCCCGATGACCATGCCTGAAAACGAAGACGGCGGCCTCAATGCCCGCCATCGCATCCGCATGCAACGCAAGAAGGCCGTGGTGGACGCCAGGATCGCGGCCGCCACCGACGTACGCGGCGTGCTGCTCGTCAACACCGGCAACGGCAAGGGCAAATCGAGCTCGGGCTTCGGCATGGTGATCCGCGCGATGGGGCACGACATGCAGGTGGGTGTCGTGCAATTCATCAAAGGCGCGATCCCCACCGGCGAAGAGCGTTTCCTGCGGCGGTTTCCCGAGCAATGCCGCTTCCACGTCATGGGCGAAGGCTATACGTGGGAAACGCAGGACCGCACGCGCGACATCGAGAAGGCGCAAGCCGCGTGGGCCTGCGCCCGCGAGCTGCTGAACGATCCGTCGATTGGCCTGGTGCTGCTCGATGAGCTGAACATCGCGCTCAAATACCACTACCTGGACGTGCAGACGGTGCTGGCCGACCTGCGCGCCCGGCCGGCAGCGCAGCATGTCGTCGTCACCGGGCGCGGCGCGCCACCCGAGCTGATCGAAGCGGCCGATACCGTGACCGACATGACACTCGTCAAGCACGCGTTTTCGCAGGGCGTCCAGGCGCAGCCGGGGGTGGAACTGTGATGGCCCCCGCGATGCGCATTCCCCCGTTTGATGACGCACTGCGCGCGCGTCTGCAGGCCGCCGTAGACACCAAGACCAAGCCGCTCGGCGCGCTGGGCCGGCTCGAAGCGCTGGCCGTGCAGATCGGGCTGATCCAGAACACCGAGGCGCCGCAACTGATCCGCCCGGCCATGGTGGTGTTCGCGGCGGACCACGGCATCGCCCATGCCGGCGTGAGCGCGTATCCGCAGGCCGTGACGGCGCAGATGGTGCTCAACTTCGTGGCGGGTGGCGCTGCGGTCAACGTGTTTTGCCGCCAGCACGGCTTTGCGCTCGAAGTCGTGAACGCCGGCGTCGCCGCGCCGCTGTGGGCAGGCGACACACCGGGCCTGGTCGATGCGCCCATCAGCCCGGGCACGCGCGATTTCGCCCAGCAGCCCGCCATGACCGCCGAGGAGCGCGACCGCGCCATCGCGCTCGGCGCCCAGCGGGTGGCGCACCACGCGACGCTCGGCAGCAACGTCATTGCACTCGGCGAAATGGGCATCGCGAACACGGCGTCGGCTGCCTGCCTGATGGCGCGGCTGTGCGATCTGCCGGTGGCGCAATGCGTCGGTCGCGGCACCGGGCTGGACGATGCGGGCCTGGCCCGCAAGCGCGCCGTGCTGGAAGCCGCCATGGCGCGGCATGCACAGGTGAAGGCGCCGCTTGACGTGCTCGCCTGTTTCGGTGGCTTCGAGGTGGCAGCGATGGTCGGCGCGGTCCTGGAGGCGGCGCGGCGGCGCATGGTCATCCTCGTCGACGGCTTCATCGCCACGGCGGCCGTGCTGGTGGCGGCGCGCGTGGCGCCCGGCGTGCTGCGCTATTGCGTATTCGGCCATGTGTCGGATGAACGCGGGCATCGCGCGCTGCTGGAGGTGCTCGATGCGCGACCGCTGCTGTCGCTGTCGTTGCGGCTGGGCGAGGGCAGCGGGGCGGTGCTGGCGTATCCGCTGGTCGTGTCTGCCGTGGCGTTCCTGCGCGAGATGGCGACTTTCGCCAGCGCCGGCGTGAGCGAGCGCGCGTAGCCATGAACCCGTTGCGCGAACACTGGCAGGCGCTGTGGATGGCGGTCGGGTATTTCACCCGCATCCCCGTACCGGCGTGGGTCGGGCTCGGTCCCGATACCTGGCAGGCCGGGCTGAATCGCGCGGCGCGGTACTTTCCGCTGGTGGGCTGGCTGGTGGGCGCGGTGGCTGCGGCGGTGTACTGGCTGGTGTCGCGCACCGTGCCTGCGCCCGGCGTGGCAGTGGCCGTGTCGATGGCGGCCACGCTGCTGCTGACCGGCGCGTTCCACGAAGACGGCCTGGCCGATTGCGCGGATGGCTTCGGCGGCGGTTACACAGCCGAAGACCGCCTGCGCATCATGCACGACTCGCGCATCGGCGCGTTCGGGGCGATTGCGGTGTGCATGGCGCTGCTGCTCAAGTGGCAACTGCTGAGTGCGATGGCGTCGCATGGCACGGCGATCCTCGCAGCAATGGTTTGTGCCCATGCCGCCAGCCGTGCAGCCGCGGTGAGCTACCTCCTCACGCATGACTACGTGCGCACCGAAGGCAAGGCCAAGCCCGTCGCCCAACGCATGCGCTGGGCCGGAGCGCTGTGGGCCAGTGCATTCGGCATCGTGCCGCTGCTGTGGTTCGGGGCCGTGTGTGCAGCGCTCGTTGTCGTGGGGCTCATCGTTGCGCGCTGGCTGCTGGGCCGCTACTTCGTGCGCCGCATCGGCGGCATCACCGGCGATTGCCTGGGGATGGCGCAGCAACTCTTTGAACTGCTGATCCTGTGGGGGCTGCTGGCGTGGATTTCATCCTGATCCGCCATGCGCGGCCTGCCATGACGGCCGGGCTGTGCTACGGCCGCACCGACCTGCCGCTGGCCGACCCGATGGACCCGCATCCTTCGGCCATCGTCGACAAGCTCACCGCACACGCGCCGCACCGCCTGCTGGCAAGCCCGCTCCAACGTAGCCGCCTGACAGCGGAGGCGATCGCGCGCGTGGCCGAGGTGCGTGCTGTCGAAATCGATGCCCGCTTGATGGAGCTGGACTTTGGCACCTGGGAAGGCTGCCAGTGGGACGACCTGCCGCGCGCCCAGGTGGATCGGTGGGCGCATGACCTCGTGCACGGGAACCCGCATGGCGGCGAATCGGCGGCGGACCTGCTGGCGCGGGTGACCGCCTGGGCGGAAGCCACCGCGGCCGCCGAGGCATCGTGCGTGTGGGCGGTCACGCATGCCGGCTGCATGCGCGCCTTGGCTGCCCATTGGCTGCAGCGTCCGCTGGCCGAAACGCTGCAATGGCCGCTGCAATGGGGCGCCGCGTGCGGCTTTCGCGTGCAGCCCGACGGTTTGCCGGTGCTGCTGTTCTGGAACCGATGAGGCGCTACGCCCGACGCGCGGCCAACGTCAGCGTCCGATCCTGGCGTGCATCCCGAGCCGCCGCGTGCGCGCCTCTTCCAGGTCTTCGCACAACTGCGTGGCGGCCTCCACCAGGCGTGGCCCGAAGCGGTTGATGAGGTCGCCGTTGATCGTAAAGAGGTTGCCGCGCTGCACGGCCTGCAACTGGGGCCAGCGCTTCCAGCCGTCGAGCGTGTCGATGGGGCGATTGCCCTGCGTGGCGCCCATGCTGGCCGTCAGCAGCACCTCGGGGTTGGCCGCGATCACAGCCTCCGCCGAGACCGTCGGCACCAGCAGCGGCTCGCTGGCAAACACGTTGCGGCCGCCGCATAGCGCCAGCATGTCGGAGAAGATGTGCTGGCCGTTGAGCGTCATCAGCGGCTGTTCCCACACCTGGTAGAACACCGTCACGGGCGGGCGGCCGCTGTAGCGGTTGCGCAGGCCATCGACGCGCTGGCGGAACTGCTGCGCGGCGTCGTGGGCGCTGGCGCGCGTGTCGAGCAGCGTGCCGAGCGCTTCGATGGAGCGCGGGATGTCCGCCATGCGATGCGGTTCAGAAAAGAACAGCGGAATGCCAAGCGCACGGAGCCGGTCGAGCTGCTTCTGCGCATTGCCGTGGCGCCAGACGACCACCAGGTCGGGCTTGAGCGCGGCGATGCGCTCGAGGTCCAGCGACCGGTTGTCGCCCACGCGCGGAATGTCGCGGGCGGCGGGCGGGTAGTCGCTGTACGTCACGGTACCGACGATGCGCGCGCCGCCGCCCGCCGCGAACAGCAGTTCGGTGGCGTGCGGCGCAAGGCTGACGATGCGCTGCGCAGGGCGTTGCAGCGTGACGGCGGCGCCGGTGTCGTCGGTGACGGAGATTGCGGCAAGGGCGGGGGCGACCGCGGCGAGCAGGGCGGCAAGGCCGAGCGCGGCAACACCGCGGGCAAGGTGGCTGAAACGGACTGTCATCAAACGGGGCGGGGGGAGGCGGTCATGCGGAAAGCGACAGCGATGCTAACGCATCGTCCAGGCGTTGCCATCCGGGTTCATCCGCAGGCAAGCCGAAGCGCAGGCCCGCGACGGGCCCATCGAACAGGCGGGTCCAGACGCCGACCCGCGCCAGCCGTGCGTGAAGCGCCGGTGCCTCGGCCGTCGGTGCCCAGGCAAACAGCGGCGTGGCGGTGTTGCGCAGGCCGTGGCGATCCAGCAACGCATGCAGCCGCGCGCCTTCAGCTTGCAGGCGCGCGCGCGTGGCGCTCTGCCACGGCGCGTCGGCCAGCGCGGCACGCACCACGGCGCGCGCCGGGCCGTTGACGGTCCAGTGGCCCAAGGCGTCGCGCAGCGCATCCACGAGTTCCGGCGCAGCCAGCGTGAAGCCGATGCGCGCTCCGGCCAGCCCATAGAACTTGCCGATCGAACGCAGGACCACCAGGCCCGGCGCCCCCGCCAACGGCGCCATCGTCGGGCCATCGTCGAACGCCTCGATGAAGGCCTCGTCGACGATCAGCGTGCCGCCGCGCACAAGCAGGCGCGCATGCCAGTCGCGCAGCGTTTGCGCGGGCAGCAGGCGTGCGGTCGGGTTGTTCGGGTTGACGACGACGAGATGCCGCACGTTGGCCGGCAGGTCGGTGAAGAACGCGTCTTCGGGCAGCGGTACGACGGTGTGGCCGGCTCGCGCGAAGGCCGGCGCGTATTCGCTGTAGCCGGTCTGCGCAATGCCGACGCGCCCGCGCGGCAGCAACGCCGGCAGCCCGCGGATGGCCGCCTGCGAGCCGGCCACCGCCAGCACCGCACGCGTATCGCTCACGCCGTAATGCGCGGCGGCTTGCACTTCGAGCCCATCGTCTTCGGGCAGTCGCAGCCAGGCATCAGCCGGGATGGGCGGAACGGGATAGCCGCGCGGATTGATGCCGGTCGAGAGATCCAGCCAACCACCGGCCGGCTCGCCGTAGCGGGCACGGGCGGCGGCCAGGTTGCCGCCATGGACGATGCCGCTCATGACGCGCTCCACGCGATGACGGCGAGGCTGCCCAAGATGGCCAGCCACCACCACAGCGTGCGCGAGACCAGAGCCAGTGCGCGCGTGATGTCGGCCGCGGCGACGGGCGCGCCGGTGCCCAGCGGTGGGCGCGGCTCATCCACGCCTTCGTAGCGCGCGGTGCCGCCAAGCTTCACGCGCAGGCTGCCGGCGCCGGAGGCCATCACCGGGCCTGCGTTGGGGCTCGACCATTGCGGCGCCTGTGCGCGCCAGCAGCGCAGCGCATCACCGGTGTGGCCGAGCAGCGCATAGCTCGTGGCCGTGAGCCGGGCGGGCACCCAGTTGAGCACGTCGTCGATGCGTGCGGCTGCCCAGCCGAAACCGGCAAAGCGCGCATTGCGGTAGCCCCACATCGCGTCCAGCGTGTTGGCCAGCCGGTACAGCACCACGCCGGGGGCGCCTGCCACGACGAGCCAGAACAGCGGCGCAAAGATGGCGTCGCTGCCGTTCTCGAGGGCCGATTCCACGGCGGCACGAGCAATGGGCTCGCCGTCGGCATCGTGCAGGTCGCGCGAGACGATGCGCGACGCCAGTGCGCGTGCGCGGGGCAGATCGGCATCGCGCAGCGCAAGCGCGATCGGGGCGATGTGGTCATGCAGGCTGCGTGCGCCGATGGCGATGTAGAGCGCGATGGCATCGAGCGCCGTCACGCACCATGGCGAGGCGCCTCGCGCCCCGGTGACGAACCACCCCGCCACCAGCACGAACGGCAGGACGGCGATCGCCCACGCGATGAGCCCGGCGGTGCGCGACCACGCCAGCGCGGCAGGCCTGCGGTTCATGGCGCGTTCCACGGCAGTGGCGATGCGCCCGAAGCCGACCAGCGGATGCCAGCGCGGCACCTCGCCGAACAGGCGATCAAGCAGCACGCCCCCGAGCGCAGCGAACGCAACGAGTGGCCACCCGAGATCGAACACGCCGCCCAGCATGGCACTCACTTCGTCGCGCCGAGTGCCGGCCCCTTCACGACCATCGGAATGCCCGCGACCAGCAGATGCACGTTGTCGGCCAATGCGGCGAGGCGCTGGTTCAGCCGTCCAAGCTCATCCACGTAGAAGCGCGTGACGGCGCCCATCGGTACCACGCCCAGTCCGATCTCGTTGCTCACCAGGATGATGTCGCCGGGCACCAGCGGCAGCGCGGTGAGCAGCGCGTCGATCTCGTGCGTCCAGGCCTCGGGCGGGGTGATGACGCCGGTGTCGGGGTAGGCGTGCGGCGCGGCCGGGTCGCCGAACAGCAGGTTGTTGAGCCACAGCGTCACGCAATCGACCAGGACGCAACCGCCGTGCTGGGCGTGTGTGTAGAGCGCTTCCGCCAGGTGCACGGGCTCTTCCACGAGTCCCCACGCGGCGGGGCGGCGCGCGCGGTGCAGGGCCACGCGCAACTGCATCTCGTCGTCGCCCTCCCGCGCGGTGGCGAGGTACGTGACGGGACCCGTACATTGCAGCGCGAGCTGTTCGGCGTGGTGGCTCTTGCCCGAGCGGGCGCCACCGAGGACGAGCGTAAGACGGCGTGACATCCGTGCATTCTAGCGAGGGCGCGGCGAGGGCGGGTGCGATAATCCGCGCATGTCGAAAGCACCTTTCCTTGTGCCGCCGCGGGGCACGCTGATGATCCAGGGCACCACGTCGGACGCCGGCAAGAGCACGCTCGTCGCGGGGCTGTGCCGCGTGGCGCGCCGTGCGGGTGTGCGCGTGGCGCCGTTCAAGCCGCAGAACATGGCGCTGAACAGTGCCGTCACCGCAGACGGCGGGGAGATCGGTCGTGCACAGGCGCTGCAGGCGCAGGCCGCCGGCGTCGCCCCCACGGTCGACATGAACCCCGTGCTGCTCAAGCCCAATAGCGACACCGGCGCGCAGATCATCATCCACGGCCAGCCGCGCTGCGATCTCGACGCCCGCGCGTATCACGCCTACAAGCCCACCGCCATGGCGGCCGTGCTCGAATCGCACGCACGGCTGCGCGCGCAATACGAGCTCGTGCTCGCGGAAGGCGCCGGCAGCCCCGCCGAGATCAACCTGCGGGACCGCGACATCGCCAACATGGGCTTTGCGCAAGCCGTCGACTGCCCCGTCGTGCTGGTCGCCGATATCGACCGCGGCGGCGTGTTCGCGCACCTGCTCGGCACGCTCGCGTGTCTGTCCGACAGCGAACGCGCGCGCGTGGCCGGTTTCGTCATCAACCGGTTTCGCGGCGATGTTTCGCTGCTCACGCCCGGCCTGGACTGGCTGACCGCGCAGACCGGCAAGCCGGTGTTTGGCGTACTGCCGTATCTGCACGGTCTGCACCTCGATGCCGAGGACGCCGTGCAGACCGCGCAGCATGCGGCAGCGGCCGACGCATTGCGCGTGGTGATCCCCGTGCTGCCGCGCGTGTCGAATCACACCGACTTCGATGCGCTGCGCGCGCATCCGCAGGTGGACGTGCGCCTCGTCGGCCCCGGGCAGCCGATTCCGCCGGCCGATCTCATCATCCTGCCCGGCAGCAAGAGCGTGCAGGCCGATCTGGCGTGGCTGCGCGCCAACGGCTGGGAGCCGGCCATCGCGAGACACCTGCGCTACGGCGGCAAGCTGATCGGCATCTGCGGCGGCATGCAGATGCTGGGCCGGCGCCTGCATGACCCCCAAGGCCTCGAAGGCGCGCCCGGCAGCAGCGATGGCCTCGGTTATCTCGACTTCGAAACCACGCTCGAAGCCGCCAAGCAGTTGCGCCACGTGCGCGGCACATTGGCCGAGGGCGGGGCGGGCGTCACCGGCTATGAAATCCACATGGGCGTGACCGACGGCCCGGCACTCGCGCGGCCCGCCGTGTGCCTCGACGACGGCAGACTGGACGGGGCGGTCTCGGCCGATGGGCAGATTCTGGCCACGTACCTGCACGGGCTGTTTGATGCGCCCGAGGCGTGTCGCGCGCTCCTGGCCTGGGCGGGCGTGCGTGATGCGCAGGCACAGGACTACGCCGCCCTGCGGGAGGGCTCGATCGAGCGGCTGGCGGGCGTCTGCGAGGCACATCTCGACCTCGCCGCGCTGTTTGGGACCTTTCCGCCGCCGTCACATACCCGCTGAGCCATAATCCGCAGAGATGCAGATTTTCCGGGTGATCGACCCGGCACACGAGTTCGACGAGCACAAGGAGGCAGGCATGCCGGTGGCCGTTGTAGCGAATCCGAAGGGCGGGGTGGGCAAGACCACGTTGGCGACCAACCTGGCCGGCTATTTTGCGGCCCAGGGCCACGCCGTGATGCTGGGCGACACCGACCGCCAGCAGTCTTCCCGCGAATGGCTGGCATTGCGCCCAGAGACCGCCCGGCCCATCCGCACGTGGGAAATCAATGCCGACCACATCGCCAAGCCACCCAAAGGTACGACGCACGTCGTGCTGGACACGCCGGCTGGCCTGCATGGCTGGCGCCTGGGCGACCTGGTCAAGATGTCAGGCTACGTGATCGTGCCGCTGCAGCCTTCGATGTTCGACATCCTGGCCACGCAGTCCTTCCTGCGCAGGCTGGCCGACGAAAAGCCGATCCGCCACGGCGAGGTCAAGCTGGGCGTGGTCGGCATGCGGGTGGACATGCGCACGCGTGCCGCCGAGCAACTCCAGCGCTTCGTGCAGGGCCTGGACGTGCCCATCCTGGGCTACCTGCGCGATACCCAGAACTATGTGCAACTCGCCGCGCACGGGCTCACGCTGTGGGACGTGGCGCCGTCGCGCGTGGCGAAAGATGTGGAGCAGTGGAGCGGTATCCTGGCCTGGCTCGGCGCGCGGCCCGTAGAGGCGTCGCCCGCCAACGCGTCGGTGGCAGCATGAAAAAAGCCCGGCAACTTGCAACTGCCGGGCTTTTTCGTGGACCGCCTTCGCTCAGATCTCGAGATTGTCGATCAGGCGGGTCTTGCCGAGCTTGGCGGCGGTCAGCACCACCAGCGGCTCGCCGGCGGCGATGTTCTCGGGCGTCGGCACCTGCAGGTCGGAGCGGCGGCGCACGGCCACGTAATCGGGCTGCCAGCCGCGGCCGCGCAGGTACTCCATCGCCTTGTTGGTCACCTCTTCGTGCGACGCCTGGCCCTGCAGCACGGTCTCCAGGACGTCCTGGCGCACCCGGTGCAGCATGCGGTACAGCTCGGGCGCCTCGGCGCGCTCTTCGTTGGTCAGATAGGCGTTGCGCGACGACAGCGCGAGGCCGTCGTCCGCGCGCACCGTTTCCGCCGGGATGATGTCCACCGGCAGCGCAAACTGGTTGGCCATGCGGCGCACGATCATCAACTGCTGGTAATCCTTCTTGCCGAACACCGCCACGCGCGGCTGCACGCACGAAAACAGCTTCATCACCACCGTGCACACGCCCTTGAAGAAGCCGGGGCGGAACTCGCCTTCGAGGATGTCGCCCAGATCATGCGGCGGCTCGACGCGGTATTCCTGCGGCTCGGGGTACATGTCGCGCTCGGTGGGCGCGAACAGGACGTATACGCCTTCCTTCTGCAGCTTTTCGATGTCGTCCTGCAGCGTGCGCGGGTATTTGTCGAAGTCTTCGTTCGGGCCGAACTGGAGGCGGTTCACGAAGATGGACGCCACGACGGGGTCGCCGTGCTGGCGCGCCAGTCGCATCAGGCTCAGATGGCCCTCATGCAGGTTGCCCATGGTCGGCACGAAGGCGACGCGGTTCTGGCCGCGCAGCTGGTCGCGCAGTTCCTGGATGGACGAGATGACTTTCATGCGGTCTGGTTATGGGCCGACGTTCAGGTCGGCGAGTAGGCGAGGCGCACGTAAATGGGTGCGTAGGGTTCAGCCTGGGTGATTTCCACCAGGGATTCGCGGGAGAGCTCCAGCATGGCGACAAAGTTGACCACCACGATGGGCGCGCCCTTGCCGGACTGGATCGCTTCTTCAAACAGCTCGGTGAATTCCATGAACCGGGCGTGCTGCAGGCGGCGCAGGATCTGGCTCATGTGCTCGCGCACGGACAGCTCTTCGCGCGAGATCTTGTGGTGCTGCGTGAGCTTCGCGCGGCGCAGCACGTCGGCCCACGCAGCGCGCAGGTCGTCGGTATTGACGTCGGGATAGCGCGGCGCGAGGCTCTGTTCGATGTAGACCTGCGCGCGCAGGAAGTCGCGTCCCAGCTGCGGCAGGGCATCGAGCTTCTGCGCGGCCAGCTTCATCTGCTCGTATTCGAGCAGACGGCGCACAAGCTCCGCGCGCGGGTCTTCGGGCTCGGTGCCTTCGTCGGTCTTCTTGACCGGCAGCAGCATGCGCGACTTGATCTCGATCAGCATGGCCGCCATCAGCAGGTACTCGGCGGCCAGCTCGAGGTTGGTTGCGCGGATCTGCTCGATGTACGCCAGGTACTGCCGCGTGACCTGCGCCAGCGGAATGTCGAGCACGTTGAAGTTCTGGCGCCGGATCAGGTACAGCAGCAGGTCCAGCGGGCCTTCGAATGCTTCAAGGAAGACCTCGAGCGCATCCGGCGGGATGTAGAGATCCTGCGGGAGCTTGAACAGCGGCTCGCCGTACAGCCGTGCGAAGGCAAGGCCGTCGACCTGCGCGGGCGTGGAGTCCTGCTCGGGCGCTACGGTGGGCAGCTCGACGGGCAGCGGCAGCTTGTCCTGCGCAGAAGTGGTCATGCGGCGATCCGCTCGAGGGCCGGCGGCGGGATCAGTCCAGCGAGTAGACGTACGGCTTTTGCGGCACGCGGGCGGCCTTGGCGCGCGCACGTTCTTCCAGATCGATCGGGTCTTTGTCCCACAGCAGGGCGCGGCCCTGGCGCTGCTGCGCTTCAAGCTCGGGCTTCTGGGTCTTGAGTTCTTCCAGGAACTGGGTGATCTCGGACTTGTACAGGGACATGGCGGTAAGTGATGTTGGATGACCTTGCCCGCCCACGGCATGCCAGGGCGGATAACCGCGCATTTTACCGTATTGGCCGGCGGGCACGCCGTCTGCGGAGGGGGTCTGGATTTGTCCGCAAGGACGTTTTCGTCGCATTGACCAGGGCACCGGCCACGCCCGGTATGGTCAAATACGGCTTTCCTCGATCCGGCCGGCCCGTGGGGCGGCGCCATGTTTGCCACGATGAAGGGTTCCAACCGACCATCGCGACCATCACGACCGCCACGTTTTCGCTTTCTGGATGCGCGAGCCGCTGCGTTCGCGGCGGGCTGCGTCCTGGGTCTGGCCGGTATGCCGGTTCACGCAGAGTACGACGTCAAGATCGACGCCCCGAAGAGCATCCGTGAGTTGCTCGAGCGGCATCTGGACCTGTCGCGCTACAAGGGCCGCAAGGACATCACCGAAGACCAGCTCCAGTACATGGTCGAAACCATTGGCGACCAGGTCACCAAGCTGACGGCCACCGAGGGCTATTTCGTGCCGAAGGCCACCGCACAGATCGAAGGGCAGCCGGAGCACCGCGTCGTGCAGGTGAAGGTCGACCCTGGCCCGCGCACCACGGTCGACAGCGTGTCGCTCGACTTTACCGGGGCCATCACGCAGGAACCCAAGCGCATCGATGAGCTGAAGAAGGCCTGGGGCCTGCAGCCGGGCGTGGCTTTCCGCCAGACGGGGTGGGACAAGGCCAAGGACGACAGCCTCGCCGCGCTGCAGAGCAAACGTTACTACGCGGCCAGGCAGACGGCGTCCGAGGCGCGCATCGACCCGGATGAAAGCAAGGCGGACCTGTCCGTCGCGTACGACAGCGGGCCGGCCTACACGCTCGGGCCGCTCGACGTACAGGGCCTGTCGCGCTATCCGCGCAGCATCATCGATCGCGTGAACCCGTTGCGCGTGGGCGAGGATTACTCGGCAGACCGCCTGCAGTCCTTGCAGGCGGCCATCCAGGGCCAGCCATACTTCGCGAACGCCATCGTGGACCTGGGCGACGATCCGAAGAACCCCGTGAACGCCCCGGTGCGTGTGCGGGTGCGGGAGTACCCGCCCAACCGCCTGACCAGCGGCGTCGGCTACGGCACCGACACGGGCGCCTCGGTGGAAGGCCGGTATCAGTATCTGAACCTGTTCAACAAGGCGTGGGTGGCCGACACCCAGGCGCGCATCGAGCAACGCCGGCAGTACCTGTTCGGCAGCGTGACCCTGCCGCCGGACGAGAGGCAGTACGTCAACAGCGTCTACGCCAGCATGGACCGCACGGACACCTCCGGCACCGATACGCGCAGCTATCGCTCGGGCTTCAAGCAGACACGCGTGCGCGGCATCTACGAGACGTCGTTCACCGTCGATTTCTACTACGACGACCTGCGCCCCGACGGCGCCGAGCGCCAGTTGAGCAAGGCCCTGGTGCCCGGTTTCTCGTGGACGCGCCGCGACGTGGACGACCCGCTGTTCCCGCGGCGCGGCAACATCATCACCACGCAGATCGGCGCGGCGGTCAAGGGCGTGCTGACGGACCAGTCGTTCGTGCGTTCGTACAGCCGCATCCGGCAGTTCGTGCCGGTGGGGCAGCGCGACATCCTGGTCGCGCGGGCCGAGCTGGGGGCCGTCATCACCAGCGGTCCTGGCGACGGCGTGCCGGCCACGCTGCGCTTTCGCACGGGCGGCACGCAGTCGGTGCGCGGCTACGATTTCCAGAGCATTGGCAACAACGTCAACGGCAGCACGCTGCCCGCCAAGTTCCTCGTGACGGGCGGGCTGGAGTACCAGCGCTGGTTTCTGCCGGAATGGGGCGCCGCGGTGTTCTGGGATACCGGTACCGCCACCGACAACTGGCCGGAGCGCCGCTGGTACAACGGCGTCGGCGTCGGCGTGCGCTGGAAGAGCCCCGTCGGCCCGATCCAGCTGGATCTGGGCTACGGAATCCAGGAGAAACAGTTCCGGCCGAGCGTGTCGCTGGGCATCGCGTTCTGAGCATGAGCATGGTGGAATCGCAGACGCCCGAATCGACCCAGCCCGAAGTGCCGCCGCCCAGGCGTAACCGCCGCCGCCTGTGGCGCTGGCTGGGTGGGTTTGTCGCCTTCGTGCTCCTCATCGTGCTGGCGCTGGCCGGCTGGCTGGTCTGGGCGGTGCATTCGCAGACGGGGACGGCGCAGCTGTGGTCGCTCGTCACGCGCTTCGGTCACGCCTATGTGTCGGGCAGGCTCGTCGGTGGCACGGCGCGCGAGGGCCTGTCGCTGCGCGACGTGCACGTGCGCGCGGGCAGCACGGAGGTGCGCATCGACCACGTCGAAGGCAAGTGGGCCATCACGCGCGGCCCCTGGCATGCACACTTTGGTTACCTCACCGCCGGCAATGTCGAGGTGATCCTGCACCCGACGCCGCCATCGCCGCCGAGTGGGCCGCCCGACTCGCTGGTGGTGCCGCTGGCGCTGGACGTGGACCGGCTCGCCGTGGACCGCCTGGCCATCCGCCAGGGGACGTCCACCACCGAGCTGAAGTCGATCGCCGGCAGCCTGCATTCCGACGGCACGCATCACAACGTGCTGCTTGACGGCATGCAGACACCTGCCGGCAAGCTGGCCGCGACGCTTCGCGTGACGGGCACTCGGCCGTATCCGTTGACGGGTGCGGCGACGCTTGCGACGCAGTTCGAGGCTGGCGGGCAGAAGCAGGATGCATCGGTGTCGGCGCAGTTGGCGGGGTCGTTGGAAGCGCTGCACATCGATGCGACGGGCAGCGGCGCCAAGATGACCGCACAGGCACAGATCGACGCCACGCCGTTTGCCGCGCTGCCGTTGTCGCGCGCCGTCGTGTCGGCCGACCACGTGAACCCGCGTGCGTTTGCGCCCGGCGCGCCGCAGGCCTCGCTGTCCGTGCATGCCGACCTGCGCCCCGACGAGAAATCGCCGGTGCTGACCGTGGCGGGCCCGATCCAGATCGACAATGCCCAGGCCGGCACGCTCGACAAGCAGAAGCTTCCGCTGCAATCGCTGCGCGCGCAGGTGCGCCTGAACGAAGACGCGCAGCAACTCACCGGCCTCGACGTACGGCTGTTGGGCGGCGCGCAGCTCACCGGGGGCGCCGACGTGAAGAAGGGCCACGGCGCGCTGCGGGTGGAAGTGCGCCAGCTCGATCTGCAGGCGCTGCACACGTCGCTGGAGAAGACCCGGCTCGCGGGCCCCATCACCGTCGATTTCGCGGGCGGCACGCAGCACGTGGCGCTGGATCTGGCGGGCGGCGACATGCGTGCGCAAGCGAAGGCCGTGCTGGACGCCGCGCAAGTGGCCGTGGAGAACGCGCAGGTCTCGCTTGGCCGCTCGCGGCTGACGCTGGCGGGCACGCTCAGGCACGACGACGCGCAGTCGTTCGCTTTCAAGGGCAAGTTGGCGGAGTTTGATCCGGCGCGGCTCGCCAAGGTGGCCAAGGGCCGCATCAACGCCGACCTCGACGCACACGGCACGCTGGCCGAGCCCATTGACGCGGCCATCAAGTTTGCCGTGCGCGACAGCGACTACGCCGGGCTGCCGATGACGGGCGACGGCAACCTCCACGTGCGCATAGCGGGCGAGTCGATGCGCCTGCTGCCGAGCGACGCAAGGCTCGACGTGGCCGGCAACAAGGCGAGCCTGCACGGCAGCTTCGGCGCCGCGGGGGACCGCCTGCGCGTGGATGTCGATGCACCGCAGCTGGCGCGGCTGCAGTTCGGCGTCAGTGGTTCGCTCGCCCTGTCCGCCGATGTGTCGGGCACCTTGAAGCGGCCGCAGGCGGATGCCACGTTCCGCGCGAGCCAGCTCGCCTATCAGGGCAACCGGATCGACGCTGCCAGAGGCCGCGCCCAGATCCGCGACGGCATCGACGGCCCGCTGCTGTTTGAGCTCGCCGCACAGCGCGTCACGGGGCCGAGCATTTCGTTGCGCGAGGTGCGCGCCACGCTGGACGGCACGCGCCGTGCGCACCGTTTCCACGCCGATGCCGATGGCAACGTGCGCAACCAGCCGTTCAAGTTCGCGCTCGCCGGCGACGGCGCACTGACGCCCGGCAAGGACGGCGACGGCTGGGACGGCACGATCTCCACGCTGTCGGCGCAGGGCGCGCCCAACCTCCAGTTGACTGCCCCGGTGCGCGTTTCCGTCGGGCCCGGCCGCCTGCTGGTCGGGCGCGCCGATCTGACACTGGAGCAGACGCCCATCCGAATCGATCGCGTCGAATCCGTCCAGGGCCACGTGCGCAGCGCCGGCCGCTTCGATGGACTACACGTGGCACGGGTGCTCGAGCTCGCGCGCACGTGGACGGGCCAGACGCCGCCCGTGCGCAGCGATCTCGTCATCGACGGACAGTGGGACGTCGACCTCGGCGCCACTGCGATCGGTACGGCGCACATCGCCCGGCGCAGCGGCGATCTGTCGATCAACGCCGGACGCGGCTTCACGCCGCTGGGCTTGACCGAGGCCACCATCGACGCGCGCGGCGAGGGCATGCGGCTCGCCGTGCGCGGCAACGTGCAGTCCACGCGTGTCGGCAACCTCTATCTCGATGCCGGCGTGGGGCTCATGCGCGACGGAGGGCCGGGCGCGCTGGCATTGATGGCGCCCACGTCGCCGCTGTCCGGCGGCTTGACGATCAGCCTGCCGCATCTGAAGGGCATCGGCGATCTGCTTGGGCCCGACGTGGCCACCGACGGCCAGCTCGCGGCCAGCCTGACCTTTGCCGGCACGGTCGGCGCGCCCAAAGTCAGCGGCTTCCTGACCGGGCAGGACGTCGAGGTGGCCTTGTATGACCAGGGCATCCGGCTGACGGGCGGCGTGCTGCGCGTGGCGCTCGACCAGAACGTGGTCGACCTGCAGGACGTGGTCTTCCACGGCGGCGAAGGCACGGTGCGCGCGCAGGGCCGCGTGCAGCTGGGCGAGGCCAACCCGAACCTCGCGGGGTCCATCGTGGCCGACAGGCTGCAGCTGTTTGCCGATCCAGATCGCACGCTGGTGCTGTCGGGCCAGGCGCGGATCACCAACGACAATGACCGCGTGGCCATTACCGGCAAGTTCAAGGTCGACCGCGGCCTGTTCGACCTGCCCAAGGACGGCGCACCGAGCCTCGGCGATGACGTGGTGATCGTCCGGCGCGCCGATGCCGCCCGCAACCAGGCCGAACGCGGCGTGAAGCGCGAGGAGAAGCCAGCCGGCCGCTTCAGCCCCGTGGTCGATGTTGACGTCGACTTTGGCGACAACTTCCGCTTCAAGGGCGCCGGCGCAGACCTGTCGCTCGGCGGACAGATGCACGTGCACAGCGAGCCGCTGGTGCCGCTGCGCGGGACGGGCACGATCTTCGTCCGACAGGGCAGCACGTACGAGGCGTTCGGCCGCAAGCTCGCGATCGAGCAGGGTGTGCTGAACTTCATCGGGCCGATCAACAACCCGTCGTTCAACATCATCGCGATGCGGCGCAACCAGGAGGTCGAGGCCGGCGTGCAGGTGACGGGCACCGTGCGCCAGCCGCGCGTGAAGCTCGTCTCCGAGCCCAACGTCCCGGACGAAGACAAACTGTCATGGCTGATGTTCGGCTATAGCGCGTCCAACGCGGGCCTGGGCCAGCAGCAGGCCATGTCCGGCGCGGCGCTCGGCCTGCTGGGCAACGTGGCCGGCAAGAACGTGGCGCGGCGCTTCGGGCTCGACGAATTCTCGATCGGGCCATCCACGTCGGGCCTGACCGACCCGCAGGTGGTGAGCTTGGGCAAGGCAATTTCGGAGCGCATCACCGTGGGCTATGAGCAGAGCCTGTCGACAGCGGACTCCATCGTCAAACTGACGTGGCAATTCTCGCGACGGTGGTCGGTCGTGGCGCGCGGCGGCACGATCAACGGTGCGTCGGTCCTGTTCAACAAGCGTTGGTAATCGGATAGCCCGGCTGCCAGAATGGCGACGGGTACAGGTTTCGAACGAGGAGTTCCATGTCGCATCTTCGTCAACTCGCACAAGTGGGAGTCACCATGGGCATTCTGGCTTCATTGCTGGGGTTGTTCGGCTGCGATCAGCAGAAGGTCGACCAGGCAGTGGATCGCGTCGGCGATGCCGCCAAGCGCGCGTGGCAATCGGCCAAGCCCGACAACCTGCTGTTCAAAGGCATCGTGGCCGGGCAATCCACCGAGGACGATGTCAGGGCCACCGCCGGCCAGCCCGAGACGATCTGGGAGAACGAAGGCGGCACGCGGCAACTGGAGTATCCGCGCGGTCCGGAAGGGACTTCAACGTGGATGGTGACGATCGGGCCTGACGGGCACGTGCAGAAGATCGAGCAGGTGTTGACCGCCGAGAATTTTGGACGCGTCCAGGTGGGGCAGAGCAAGGATGACATTCGCCGGATGCTGGGCAAGCCGGGGAAGGTGGAGGTGTTTAAGCTGAAGCAGGAAGAGGTTTGGGGGTATCGGTGGATGGAAAGCGCGACTGAACGGGCTTTCTTCAATGTGCACTTTGGGGTGGATGGGCGTGTTACGACGACTTCGCGGAGTGATGATCGGTTGAATGGGGGGTAGGGTTTTTGGCTCTGGTTTTTTTGTGGTGCATCCCTTGTTTCATCCCCTGGCGGGGCTGACTCACTTTCTTTGGTCTTGCCCAAAGAAAGTAAGCAAAGAAATGCGCGCCCGAGATGGCGAAAGACTCCTTGAATTTATGTCGCAGGGAGGGGAAGGGAAAAACTCGCTTCGCTCAGACAGTTTCCCTTCCTTTTTCCTCCCTGCAACAGAAATTCAAGGCGCCATCTAGGGCAGGAAAGTCAAAGGACAAAAGCCGAACCATCTGAGCGCCAGCCCAAACGACAAAGGCCAACCGCGCGATGGGTTGGCCTTTTTTCTTTTGACGTTGAGCCCTTGATGGCGCCTTGGATTTTTGTTGCGGGAAGGATAAAGAGGGGAGGCCTGTCTGAGCGCAGCGAGTTTGCCTCCCCTCCCTTCCCGCGACACAAATCCAAGGGGAAGTCGCCATCTCGGGCGCGCCTTTCTTTTGCTTACTTTTCTTTGGCAAGACAAAGAAAAGTGAGTCGGTCCCGGCAGGGAACGAAAGGGAGATGGACCACCAAGCCCAACTCCCCATCAAACCAAATCAACGCACCCGCATCCCCGGCACCGCCCCAGAATGCGGCTCAAGAATATAAAGCCCAGGCTGAGCCTTCTCATCAGCAGCCGAAGCCGCCAACACCATCCCTTCCGACATCCCGAACTTCATCTTGCGCGGTGCCAGGTTGGCGACCATCACGGTCAGCTTGCCCACGAGATCTTCCGGCGCATACGCCGACTGGATGCCCGAAAACACATTCCGCGTCTGTCCTTCACCCACATCCAGCGTCAGCTGCAGCAGCTTGTTCGATCCTTCCACGCGCTGGCAGGCGACGATCTTGGCGACACGCAGGTCGATCTTGGCGAAGTCGTCGATGGTGATGGTCTCGGCGATCGGCTCGATGGCGGCAGCACCGTTGGTGGCAGCAGCCGGGGCATCGGCGGTCGCCTGCAGGGACTGACGATTTGCCTCCACCAGCGCATCTACCTGCTTTTTGTCCACGCGCGTCATCAGGTGCGAATACGGCTGGATCGGCTTGGCCGACGACAGCTGCGAGTCAATCGCGTGCCAGGTCAGCGGCTCGATGTTCAGGAACGCTTCGATGCGTGCGACCGTGGCCGGCAGGACCGGCTTGAGGTAGATCGCGAGCAGGCGGAACGCTTCCAGCGCAACGGAGCACGTGGCGTGCAGCTTCTCGCGGTTCGCTTCGTCCTTGGCCAGATCCCACGGTTTTTCGGTGTCGACGAAGGCGTTGACGGCGTCGGCCAGTTCCATCACGGCACGCAGCGCCTTGCTGTACTCGCGCTTTTCGTACAGATCGGCAATCTGCGGGGCGGCTTCGCGCAGTTGCACCATGAGCGGATGGCCCAGCGCGGCATCGCTCACGCGGCCCTCGAAGCGCTTGACGAGGAAGCCCGCCGAGCGGCTGGCGATGTTGACGAACTTGCCGACCAGATCGCTGTTCACCCGGGCGATGAAATCGTCCAGGTTCAGGTCCAGGTCTTCCATCGTCGCGTTCAGCTTGGCGGCAAAGTAGTAGCGCAGCCATTCCGGATTCAGGCCGGTGTCGATGTAGCTCTGCGCGGTGATGAACGTGCCGCGCGACTTGCTCATCTTGGCACCGTCCACGGTCAGGAAGCCGTGCGCGAACACGTTGGTCGGCGTGCGGTGGCCCGAGAACTTGAGCATGGCCGGCCAGAACAGCGTGTGGAAGTACAGGATGTCCTTGCCGATGAAGTGGTATTGCTCGGTGGTGGAGTGCTCGTTGATCCACGATTCGAAATCGAGGCCGAGCTTGCCGCACAGGTTCTTGAAACTGGCGTAGTAGCCGACCGGTGCGTCCAGCCACACGTAGAAATACTTGCCGGGCGCGCCGGGAATCTCGAAGCCGAAGTACGGGGCATCGCGCGAGATGTCCCAGTCCGACAGCTTGGCTTCGCCATCGTCGCCGAGCCACTCGCGCATCTTGTTGGTCGCTTCCGGCTGGGCCAGGTCGGCCACCCATTCGCGCAGGAACGTCTCGCAGCGCGGGTCGGAGAGCTTGAAGAAGTAATGTTCCGACGACTTGCGCACCGGCGTCGCGCCCGATACCACGGAATACGGGTTCTTCAGGTCGGTCGGCTGGTACGTCGCGCCGCAGACTTCACACGAATCACCGTATTGGTCCTTCGCGCCGCACTTGGGGCACTCGCCCTTGATGAAGCGATCCGGCAGGAACATCTCCTTGACGGGGTCGTAGAACTGCTCGACCTCGCGCACGTCGATCAGGCCGTTTTCCTTGAGCTGCAGGTAGATGCGTTCGGACAACGCCTTGTTCTCGTCCGAGTCGGTGCTGTAGTAGTTGTCGAAAGAGATCAGGAAGTTGTCGAAATCGCGCTTGTGCTCCGCCCATACGCGCTCGATCAGCTGGCGCGGGGTCAGGCCTTCCTTCTCGGCGCGCAGCATGACGGGCGTGCCGTGCGTGTCGTCCGCGCCCACGTAGTAGGTCTCATGGCCGCGCATGCGCTGGAAGCGCACCCAGATGTCGGTCTGGATGTACTCGACGAGGTGGCCGATGTGGATCGGCCCGTTGGCATAGGGCAGGGCGGAAGTGACGAGGATGCGACGTTCGGACATGGGCAGGCCAGAAGAGTGCAGGCGGGCCGCAAACTGAGCGCGGCGCGCGGAGAAACGCATATTTTAGCGCGCCCGGGCCGCGCGAGCCCGCCACGGGTGAATACCGCCGATCTGCACGCCGGACCTGCGGCAGGACGCCGCATTCTGCGCAAGCCAAAAAAAAGCGCCGGTCTGAGCCGGCGCAGCTTTCCACAACGGAAAAGGAGGAGAAATCAGGTGCCGCCCGGGAGGTCAGCCACGCATCGCGAGCCAGCAACGTGTGGCAAGCGGCACCCGTTCTCTATGACTGGTCACCCTTGGATTGGTTTCAAATAAATTTCGACGCGGCGGTTTTGTGCGCGGCCGGCCTCGGTGGCGTTGTCTGCAACGGGCTGCGTCTGGCCGCGGCCTTCCGCGTTCAGGCGGTTGCGGGCGACACCGCGGTCAGTCAGGTAGCTGGCCACGCTCTGGGCGCGCTTTTGCGACAGCGTCATGTTGTAGTTCGGGTTGCCCGTGCTGTCGGTGTGGCCGACCACGGTGGCAGCCAGTTCCGGATGCTGCGTGAGCGTCTGTGCCACGCTATCCAGCGCGCCGCGGAACGAGGGCTTGATCACCGCGCTGTCGGTATCGAACGACACCTGGCTCGGGATGTTCAGCTTGAGCGACCCGTCGGGCTGTTCGGAAATTTGCGTGCCCGTGCCAGCGGTGTCACCGGCCAGCTTCGATTTGATCGCACCCCAGTTGTAGCCCACGGCCGCACCGGTTGCCGCGCCCAGCGCACCGCCGATGGCCGCGCCACGGCCATTGCCGACCAGCGCACCGATGCCGGCACCCACGGCCGCGCCGACCCCCGTGCCCACGGCGGTCTGGTTCTGCTGCTCGGTGGCGCAGCCCGCTGCCAGCAAGGCGACGAGCGAAACGGAAATAAGCTTGGCTTTCATGATTTCTCCTACGAGGTAACGGGATCGGTTCTTGTTGAGTCTGCCGATAGCCGGCGTGCCGAAGGGTTTTGGGGGGAATCGGACGAATGTTGCGCCGGCAAAATACAATAGCAAACCAGCACGTAGAGTGGCGAGTGCATTGCAAAGTTCATGTGACGCCCCTGTTGGACCGTCCCCCATTCGCATTAGATTCGTGGAGCAAATGTTGAGCGTAACCATCGAACAGATCACCGAAGCCTTGCGCGGCGTGGTCGATCCCAATACCCAGCGCGACCTGGTGTCGTCGAAATCGGTGCGCAACATCCGGGTCGATGGCGGCGAGGTGTCGCTCGACGTCGAACTCGGCTACCCGGCCAAGAGCCAGTTCGATGCGATCCGCAAGCTGGTGATCGGCGCGCTGCGCCAGGTGCAAGGTGTCGAGAATGTGAGCGTGCAGGTCTCGATGAAGATCGTCGCGCACGCGGTGCAGCGCGGTGTGAACCTGCTGCCGAACGTGAAGAACATCATCGCCGTGGCGTCGGGCAAGGGTGGCGTGGGCAAGTCGACCACCGCCGTGAACCTGGCGCTCGCACTGGCCGCTGAAGGCGCCAGCGTCGGCATTCTCGATGCCGACATCTATGGCCCGAGCCAGCCGATGATGCTCGGCATCCACGGCCAGCCGGAGTCGGCCGACGGCAAGACGATGGAGCCGATGGAGGGCCACGGCCTGCAGGCCAATTCGATCGGTTTCCTGATCGAGCAGGACAACCCGATGGTGTGGCGCGGCCCGATGGTGACCTCGGCGCTGGAGCAACTGCTCAAGCAGACGAACTGGCGCGACCTCGATTACCTCATCGTCGACATGCCGCCGGGCACGGGCGACATCCAGCTCACGCTGTCGCAGAAGGTGCCCGTGACGGGCGCGGTGATCGTCACCACGCCGCAGGACATCGCGCTGCTCGACGCCAAGAAGGGCCTGAAGATGTTCGAGAAGGTGGGGATTCCCATCATTGGCGTGGTCGAGAACATGGCGGTCTACTGCTGCCCGAACTGCGGCCACATCGAACACATTTTCGGTGCCGGCGGCGGCGAGAAGATGTGCGCGCAGTACGGCGTGCCGTTCCTGGGCAGCCTGCCGTTGAATCTGTCCATCCGCGAGCAGGCCGATTCGGGCCGGCCCACCGTGGTGGCCGACCCGGACGGCGCGATCGCCGGCGTGTACAAGCAGATCGCGCGTCGCGTCGCCATTGCCGTGGCCGAGAAGGCGAAAGACATGACGAGCAAGTTCCCGTCGATCGTCGTGCAGAACACATAAGCCATGGAACCGCGCGAGCCCTCGACCGAGCGCCCCTCCGTGCGGGTCGCGGTGGTGCTGTGCCGCCGTCCTACGGCCAACCGCTGGCAGCCGTTCCAGTGGCGGCTCGAGGCCGTGGTGCCGGATCTTGGCGAATACGGCACCGAGCCGCGCTGCCTTGATCGCACCGAGACCGAAGAGCGCTGGCTGACCCCTGGCTTTACCGTCACGCTGTTCCGCGACGAGGCCGAGGGCTACTACCTGAACGTGACGTCGGCCGCTCCATGCTGGTTTGTGCTGTGGCGCCTTGGCGAAGCCGGGACGGCCGATGAAGGACGTGCGGTTCCGCATACCGTCTCCCTCAGCTACAACGAGGCGGGCCGCTGGCTCGACGGCGGCGAGACGGTCGAGAACGCGCCGCTCGATGCCGCTGCGCTCGCGTGGCTGGAGGCTTACGTGGCCGAGAACTACCGGCCCGAGCCGAAAAAACGGCGCCGGCCGGAATCGTTCCTGCGGCCGGAAGATCGCGCCAAGTATTGATCGAGCGACATTGCCGTGAGCGACGAATCCTTCCTTTCACGCTGGTCGCGTCGCAAGGCCGCGCAGCGCCGTGGCACGCCCGAACCAGAGGCACCACCGCGTGCCGAGGTCGTGCGTCCACCGCAGCCAGAGTCGGCGCCTGCGCCTGCTGAACCGGCACCCGACGCACCGCCGCCGCTCACGCTGGAAGACGCGGCCAAGCTCACGCCCGCCGACGACTTTGCCCCATTCGTCGCGCGCGGCGTCGACGAGGCCGTCAAGCGTGCCGCCCTGAAGAAGCTCTTCGCCGATCCGCATTTCAACGTGATGGACGGGCTCGATACGTATATCGACGACTACTCCCAGCCCGACCCGATTCCGCCCGACATGCTGCGTGAACTGCGCCACACCGTAGAGCTGCGGCTGTTCGATCCGCTGGACGAGGAGGTTCCGCCGCCGGTGGCCGCGGAACCGGTATCCCAGGCAACGCCAGCCGTGACGGAGGAAACGCGCGCACAATCGCCCGCGCCGCCGGCGCAGGACGGCTCCGCCCAGGCAACCCCGCATGGCGAGGCCAGGCCGCCGTCCGTAGAATAAGAAAGAGGTCCGCGCGGCAGCCACCGCCCGGCCATGTCCCCACAGCCCGCGCGGCAGACGCGGGCGTTCACGCACACATCCATGCCTACGCTGGTCTGCAGTTGCAATCACACCATGCCGCTCGATGCCGGGGCGGTGAGCGACGCCCTGCGCGCCGCCGACACGCCCATCGATGCGCCTGGCCAGACACACCACCTGCTGTGCCGCCGCGAAATCGGCGCTTTCACGCAGGCGCTCGGCAGCGCGGAGGACGTGATCGTCGCGTGCACGCAAGAGCAGGCGCTGTTTGCTGAAGTGGCCGCGCAGCAGGAAGGCGTGGTCGCGCCGATCCGCTTCGTCAATGTGCGGGAGACGGGCGGCTGGTCGGCGGGCGCCAGGCGGGACCGGCGCGGCTTTCACGCAAAGACGGCCGCACTGCTGGCCGTGGCGGGTCTGCCCGCCCCGGACCCGGTGCCGGTGGTGGACTACCGCTCCGATGGCAACCTGCTGATTGTCGGTCCGGCCGAGCGCGTGATGCCGTGGGCCGAACGCCTGGCCGATCAGTTGAGCGTGACGGTGCTGGCCACAGGCCGAGATCGCACCGCCGGGCCGCTGTCGGTGTCGATGGAACGCCGCTGGCCGGTCCACGCTGGCGAACTGGTGGCGGTCAAAGGCTGGCTGGGCGCGTTCGACGTGCAATGGCGCAACCGCAATCCGATCGACCTCGACCGCTGCACGCGCTGCAACGCCTGCATCGATGCATGCCCCGAAGACGCCATCGACGCGCTCTACCAGATCGACCTGGACCGCTGCCGCGATCACCGCGCCTGCGTGAATGCGTGCGGTGACGCAATGGCCATCGACTTTGGCCGTGCGCAGGCGCCGCAAACGCTATCCGGCCAGTTCGACCTTGTCTTCGATCTGAACGACGCACCCGCCTTCACGCAGCACCAGCCGCCACAAGGCTATTTCCATGCCGGTGCGGACGCCGGGAAGCAGTTGAGCGCCTCGTTGGCGCTGCTGCAGATGGTGGGTGAATTCGAGAAGCCGAAGTTCTTCCAGTACAAGGAATCCATCTGCGCGCACGGACGCAACGGGCAGGTGGGCTGCGATGCGTGTGTGCAGGTGTGTTCAGCGTCGGCCATCTCGTCGCAGTGGAAGGACGGGCGTGGCAGCGTGCAGGTCACGCCCAACCTGTGCGTGGGCTGCGGCGCCTGTACGACGGCATGCCCGACCGGCGCGATGACCTATGCCTACCCGAGCGCGCCGTATCAGGGGCGCAAGCTCAAGACGCTGCTGAATGCGTATGCATCGGCAGGTGGGCGTGATGCCGTGGTTCTGCTCCACAACGGCGAGCGCGGCCGCGCGCTCGTCCAACACGTCGGGCGCGCCGCGCGCATCGGCAAGGCGCAGGGCCTGCCGGTGAACGTGCTGCCGGTCGAAGTCTTCCATGCGGCGTCGACCGGGCTCGAGCTGTGGTTCACGGCCCTGGCCTACGGCGCCGCACGCGTCGTCATCCTGCTCACCGAGGACGACGCGCCGCAGTACCGGGCGATGCTGGCCGAACAGGTGGCCGTGGCGCAAGCCGTGCTGCAGGGGCTGGGCGAGCCGGCCGATGGGTCGCCCGTCGTGCTGATCGACGTGACCGATGCCGCCGCGCTCGACGCGCGCCTGAACGCCGCGGACGTGTCGGGCCCGCTGCGAGGCTTCCGCCGCGACATGCCGGCCGCCACCTTCGCCGTGGCCGCCGCCAAGCGCGAGACGCTCGACTTCGCGCTGGACCACCTGGCACGTCACGCCAAGGCTACCGAGGCGATCATCCCGCTTCCCGCCAGAGCGCCGTTTGGCGCCGTCACCGTCGACCGGGAAAGCTGCACGCTGTGCATGGCGTGCGTGGGCGCATGCCCCTCGCAGGCGTTGCGCGATACCGCGGAGCGCCCGGTGCTCGCCATGATCGAGCGCAACTGCGTTCAGTGCGGCCTGTGCGAGACCACCTGCCCCGAAGATGCCATCGCGCTGGTGCCGCGCCTGAACCTGACCGCGCAGGCCCGCCAAGCCGTCACGCTGAACGAGACGCAGCCGTTCCACTGCATCCGCTGCAGCAAGCCGTTCGGCACCGCGCAGATGGTGGCGACCATGCTGGCCAAGCTCGGCGCGCATCCCGCCTTTTCGGGCGCGGCTGCCGAACGCCTCAAGATGTGCGGCGACTGCCGCGTGATCGACATGATGGAGCGCGGCGAACGCCCGGGCGCCACGCATTGAAGACTCCGTTCCCGATTCCATGACCGACGCCCAGCCCCTGCAATTCCAGCTCGCCGCCACGCCCCCCGACAGCGCCGAGGACCTGGCCCGTGCCGACCTGTACGGCTTGCTCGCGACGCTGTTCTTTCGCGCGCCCGATGCCGATTTGCTGCAGCGCATCGCCGCCGCGCCGCTGGACCCGGTGGACGACGGCAGCGCCGATCCGGCCGATGCCGAAGCCGCCGCCGGCAGCGCCCTGAGCCAGGCCTGGCGCCGCCTTGTCACGCGTGCCGGCAAGACTGGCGCCGCGCAGGCGGACGACGAGTACACCGACCTCTTCATCGGCGTCGGCAAGCCCGAAGTCTTTCTGTACGGCTCGTACTACCAGGCCGGCTTTCTCAACGAAAAGCCGCTCGTGGTGCTGCGCGACGACCTGCGCCGCTATGGCCTGGAGCGCGCCGAGGGCATCACCGAGACCGAAGACCACATTGCCACGCTGTGCGAGGTCATGCGTTACCTGATCGCGGGGGACGATGCGAAGCTCGGCCGCATTGAAGAGCAGCGCGCCTTCTTCCAGCGTCATCTGGCACCGTGGGTGGACACCGCGTGCGATGCTGTGTTGCAGCATCCGCGTGCGGGGTTTTATGCCGATGTCGCAGGTTTGGCGAAAGCGTTTTTTGATGTGGAACGGCTCGCGCTCGAACTCGCGTGACCGTGGTCCGCATCGTTGCCTAGAAAATAAGCACAACACGAAGACTTGCGCCCTGTGAGCATCCCGGCGGGGTGGGACAACGCTTGCCGATTGAAAAAATTCATCGGCAAATCGTCAGGAAAATCCCGAGTTGAGCGGTACTGAGCATGGTTTTCTGGTGCCGTTACTTCTAGAATGTGTCGGATATTTCCTATTACATTCGGTCATCGGTCCGGCAAAGCCGGGGAGCTTCGACATGCCAACCGTCCCTCACGCCCATGCTCAAGCGGATTCCCTTGATTCCGCACCTACGCGCCGCCGCTTCCTGATGGGCGCCGCCGTGGCTGCTGCGGCCGCCGGCACGGCCGCCACGGCAGGTCACCTGGCCCAGCAGGCCAGCGCCGGCTCCGCGCGGCCGGCCCAGCCCGCCGACGACGGCACCACGGGCTACCGTCTGACCGAACACATCCGCAAGTACTACAAGACGACCTGGATCTGACGCGCCGCGTTCGCGCGCCCGTTTCCATGTCGCAGACCCCACATCTTCAGGTGACCCCATGCTTCTGACCCGCAAACCGGCGGTACAGGACACCAAAGCCGCCCCGGCACGCCGCTCGGGCACAACCTCGCTCACGGGCAGCCTGGCCCGCAGCCTGGCCGGCGCGCTGCCGACCATGGACCGCCGCACGTTCCTCAAGCGCTCCGGCATTGGCGTGGGCGCGGGGCTGGCCGCCACGCAGCTTTCGCTCGTGAAGAAGTCGGTGGTGGGCGAGGCGCAGGCGGCCGAGGGCAAGGGGGACATCGTGGTGCGCCGTACCGTGTGCTCGCACTGCTCGGTCGGGTGCGCCGTCGATGCCGTCGTGCAAAACGGTGTGTGGGTGCGCCAGGAGCCGGTGTTCGATTCGCCGATCAACATGGGCGCGCACTGCGCCAAGGGTGCCGCGCTGCGCGAACACGGCCACGGCGAATACCGCCTCAAGACGCCGATGAAGCTCGTTGACGGCCGCTACCAGCGCATCAGCTGGGAGCAGGCGCTCAACGAGATCGTCGCCAAGATGAAGACCATCCGCGAGGAAACCGGCCCGGATTCGTTCTTCTTTGTTGGCTCATCCAAGCACAGCAACGAGCAGGCGTACCTGCTGCGCAAGTGGGTGTCGTTCTTCGGCACCAACAACTGCGACCACCAGGCGCGCATCTGTCACAGCACCACGGTGGCGGGCGTCGCCAACACGTGGGGCTATGGCGCGATGACCAATTCGTACAACGACATGCAGAACGCCAAGTGCGCGCTGTACATCGGCTCGAACGCGGCCGAGGCGCACCCGGTGTCGATGCTGCATCTGCTGCATGCCAAGGAGAACGGCTGCAAGGTCATCGTGGTCGACCCGCGCTACACCCGCACGGCGGCCAAGTCCGATGAATACGTCCGCATCCGTTCGGGCACCGACATCGCGTTCCTGTTCGGGGTGCTGTACCACATCTTCAAAAACGGCTGGGAAGACAAGCAGTACATCCACGACCGCGTCTACGGCATGGACAAGGTGCGCGAGGAAGTGCTCGCCAAATGGACGCCGGACAAGGTCGAGGAAGTGTGCGGCGTGCCGGAGGCGCAGGTGCACAAGGTCGCCGAGATGATGGCGATGAACCGCCCGAGCACACTCGTGTGGTGCATGGGCCAGACGCAGCACACCATCGGCAACGCCATCGTGCGTGCGTCGTGCATCGTGCAGCTGGCGCTGGGCAACATCGGCAAGTCGGGCGGCGGGGCCAACATCTTCCGCGGGCACGACAACGTGCAGGGCGCGACCGACGTCGGCCCGAACCCCGATTCGCTGCCGGGCTACTACGGTCTGGCCGCCGGGGCGTGGAAGCACTTCGCGGCCGTGTGGGGCGTCGATTACGACTGGATCAAGGGCCGCTTCGCCTCGCAGGCCATGATGGAAAAGTCCGGCACGACGGTCTCGCGCTGGGCCGACGCAGTGCTCGAGAAGAACGACCTGATCGACCAGGACAACAACGTCCGCGCCGTCTTCTATTGGGGCCATGCACCCAACTCGCAGACGCGCGGCATGGACATGAAGCGCGCGCTCGACAAGCTGGACTTGCTGGTGGTGGTGGATCCGTATCCGTCGGCCACGGCGGCGATGGCCAACATGCCCTCGGCCGACGGCACGCCACCGAACCCGAACCGCGCGGTCTATCTGTTGCCGGCTGCCACGCAGTTCGAAACGTCGGGTTCATGCACGGCGTCGAACCGCTCGCTGCAGTGGCGCGAGAAGGTCATCGAGCCGCTGTTTGAGTCGCAGCCCGACCACGTCATCATGCAGGCGTTTGCCGACCGCCTGGGTTTCGGCAAGGAGCTGTCGAAGAACTACAAGATCAGCGAATACAAGCGCGCCGGCATGACATGGCGCGAGCCCGAGATCGAATCGATCCTGCGCGAGATCAATCGCGGCAACTGGACGATCGGCTACACCGGTCAGTCGCCGGAACGCCTGAAGGCGCACATGCGCAACATGCACCTGTTTGACGTGCGCACCCTGCGCTGCAAGGGCGGCAAGGATCCGCAAACCGGCTACGACCTCACCGGGGATTACTTCGGCCTGCCGTGGCCGTGCTACGGCACGCCGGAACTGAAGCATCCGGGCTCGCCCAACCTGTACGACACCAGCAGGCACGTGATGGACGGCGGCGGCAACTTCCGCGCCAACTTCGGCGTGGAGCGCGACGGCGTCAACCTCCTGGCCGAAGACGGCTCGTGCTCGCTGGGCGCCGAGCTCACCACGGGCTACCCCGAATTCGACCACGTCTTCCTCAAGAAACTCGGCTGGTGGGATGACCTGACCGACGCCGAAAAGAAGGCCGCCGAAGGCAAGAACTGGAAGACCGATCTGTCCGGCGGCATCCAGCGCGTGGCGATGAAGCACGGCTGCCATCCGTTTGGCAACGCCAAGGCGCGCGCCGTCGTGTGGAACTTCCCCGACGGCATTCCGCAGCATCGGGAGCCGCTGTATTCCACGCGGCCCGACATGGTCGCCAAGTACCCGACGCACGACGACAAGAAGGCGTTCTGGCGCCTGCCGACGCTGTACAAGACGGTGCAGCAGCGCAATATCGAAAACAAGGTCTACGAGAAATTCCCGATCATCCTCACGTCCGGCCGTCTGGTCGAATACGAGGGCGGGGGTGAAGAGACGCGCTCGAACCCGTGGCTGGCTGAGCTGCAGCAGGAGAACTTTGTCGAGATCAACCCGAAGGCCGCGGCCGACCGGGGCATCCGCCACAACGACTTCGTCTGGGTCAAGACGCCGACCGGCGCCCAGATCAAGGTGCGCGCGCTGGTGACGGAGCGCGTGGGCGTGGACCACGCCTTCATCCCGTTCCACTTCTCGGGCTGGTGGCAGGGCAAGGATCTGCTCGGCTATTACCCGGAAGGCGCTCACCCGATCGTGCGCGGCGAGGCCGTCAACACAGCCACCACCTACGGCTACGACTCGGTGACGATGATGCAGGAAACGAAAACGACGGTCTGCCAGATCGAGCGTTTCGCATAACGGGGAGCGATCATGGCACGCATGAAATTCATCTGTGACAGCGAGCGCTGCATCGAATGCAACGCCTGCGCCACGGCCTGCAAGAACGAACACGAAGTGCCCTGGGGCGTGAACCGGCGCCGCGTGGTCACGATCAACGACGGCATGATCGGCGCGGAGAAATCCATCTCCGTGGCGTGCATGCATTGCTCCGATGCGCCGTGCATGGCGGTCTGCCCGGTGGACTGCTTCTACCGCACCGAAGACGGCGTGGTGCTGCACGACAAGGACGTCTGCATCGGCTGCGGCTACTGCTCGTATGCGTGCCCGTTCGGTGCGCCGCAGTTCCCGAGCCAGGGCACGTTTGGCGTGCGCGGCAAGATGGACAAGTGCACGTTCTGCGCGGGCGGCCCCGAGAAGAACGGCAGCGAGGAAGAGTTCGAAAAGTACGGCCGCAACCGCCTGGCCGAAGGCAAGCTGCCGCTGTGCGCGGAAATGTGCTCGACCAAGGCGCTGCTCGGCGGCGATGGCGATGTCATTTCCGACATCCTGCGTAACCGTGTCATGAAACGCGGGAAGGGCGCGGAGTTGTTCGGATGGGGCACGGCCTACGGCGGCACGCAGGGTAAGGGCGGTCAGGCGGCACCGGCGGGCCAGCCTGCGCCCGCTGCACCGGCTTCCACGCCAGGAGCCCAATCATGAGCCCGCGCGTCAAGATGCCTTCGCGACCGACGGGGCTGCTGATCGCGCTCGGCGCGGTGCTGCTGCTCGGCGCTTGCGGCGAGCGCTCGCAAACCGCCCTTGCATCGCACCGCAAGGACGACGCTCCCGCCTACAAGGGCGCGCAGGACGATCCGTTTGTGGCCAAAGGCTGGACGCCCGGTGACCGCACGAGCTGGGTGAACCAGATCCGCGCGCGCGGCCAGTACCAGAACGAGTACAACAAGACGCCATGACGCGCGCAAGCGGAGGTCTGTCCATGGGTACGTCCTGGAAACACCTTGTGATGGCGGTGCTGTTGGGGGGAGCTGCCACGCTGGCGGTTGCGCAGCAAGCGGCCAGCGGGCCGGCAGCGAACGCGCAACCCCTCAATCCGGCCGTGCAGCCGGCGCAGCCGTTTTCCAACATCGTTTCGGAGAACGTCTTTGACGTGCAGAAGCGTGATCTCGCCAAGGAAGCGCAGGACCAGGCCGCGCGACGCACGACGCAGCCCGGCAACAATGCGCCCGTCTGGCGCGAGGTGAATTCGGACCAGGCGCACTACGCCAGCATCCCCGGGCTCGAGGCCGGCGTGCTGATCCAGCGCACGGGCCAGAAATGGCGTCTGTTCCGCAACGGCGTCATCACCGTGTGGGGCGGCTGGCTGCTGGTGCTGGTGCCGCTGGCCATCCTGGGCTTCTTCCTGTGGAAGGGGACGATCCGCCTGAAGGAAGCGCCCACCGGCCGCAAGATCGAACGTTTCACGCCCACCGAACGCTACGTCCACTGGACGATGGCGATCTCGTTCGTCACGCTCGGCGTGTCTGGCATCGTCATGCTGTGGGGCAAGCACTTCCTGCTGCCGGTCCTGGGGCACCAGCTGTTCGGCTGGCTGACGTATGTGCTGAAGAACCTGCACAACCTGGTCGGGCCGTTGTTTACGGTCAGCATCGCCGTTGCCTTCGTGATGTGGGTCCGCGACAACCTCCCGCGCCGCGGCGACCTCAAATGGCTGCTGAGCCTGGGCGGCATGTTTGCCGGCGACCACGGGGCCGAAGTCCCGTCGCATCGCTTCAATGCGGGCGAGAAGCTCTGGTTCTGGGGCGGCCTGGTCGTATTCGGGTTGATTCTCTCGGCGTCGGGCTGGGTGCTCGATCGCATCGTCCCGGGCGTCGACTATTACCGCAGCACCATGCAACTCGCCGAGATCATCCACGCCATTGCGGCGGTGGGCATGATGTGCATGTCGCTGGGCCATATCTACCTCGGCACGATCGGCATGGAAGGCGCCTACCGGGCCATGCGCGACGGCTATGTCGACGAGGCCTGGGCCAAGGAGCACCACGAGCTCTGGTACGACGACATCAAGGCCGGCAAGATTGCCGCGCAGCGCTCGCAGCCGCCCGCTCCCCCGGCGGCGGAGCATCCCGTCAAATCCTGACGCCATCGATTCAAGGAGCTTCACCATGCATGCATCCGCGATGACGCGCGCCGCACGTATGGCCGTCGCGGCCAGCCTGCTGAGTCTCGCGAGCGGGCTGGCTTTCGCAAAACTGCCGGCCCTGACAGAAGAGCAACAGGCACAGGCCGCGCTGGCCAAGGCCAAGGCAGCGTGGACCGACAAGGTGGCTGCATTCCAGACTTGCAAGGCGCAAGACAAGGTGGCGGCGGCGTATCGGGCCAGCGGCAAGGGCGCGCTTACGCAGCCGGGCACGCCGTGTGCGGATCCGGGGCCGTTCGTGGCGCCTGCGCCGGCCGCGCCGGCGCCCGCTGCAAAAGGCTGATCGGCTGCCGATGTTGCGGGTTCATCATCCGGCAGTACAATCGTCTGCTCGCAAGTGAACCCTGACTGGAGGTGACACATGAAGCAACTCGCGATTGGACTTGCCGTGCTGGGCCTGATGGCTGGCTGTGCATCGAATACCGGCTCGACAGCCAGGACGGCTGACTCGGCCATGGCCGCTTCGGCCGTGCTGGCGCCCAAGAGCGGCAGCACCGTGCAAGGCAGCGTGAAGCTGGTGCAACAAGGCGACAATCGGGTTGCCATGGCCGTGGACATTTCGGGCCTGCCGGCCAACGGCATGTTCGGTTTCCATGTGCACGAGAAGGGCGATTGCTCGTCGCCGGACGGCAACAGCGCCGGCGGCCACTTCAATCCGACCGGCCAGCAGCATGGCGATCCGCGCAGCGGCGCGCACCATGCCGGCGACATCCCGATGCTCCAATCCGACGCCAACGGCAAGGCCGTCGGCTCGATCGTCCTCTCCGGCGTGACGCTGACCCCGGGACCGACCAGCCTCGTTGGCCATGCGCTGATCGTGCATGCCGGCAAGGATGACTACAAGACCCAGCCCACCGGCAATTCCGGCGGGCGCATCGCCTGCGGCGTGATCGTGGCGAACTGATCGCCGGAGCACGTGCCCATCTGCGGATGGGCATTGCCTGCATGCCAATGCGCACGCCTGCCGTGCGCATTTTTGTTTGAAACCCGATTCGATGCCGCTGCGCCCTTACCTGACCAACGCTTCTGTTCCGCTGCTCGATGAGGTCGACGTCGTCGACGAGCTCGGCCGTACGCGCACCGTCCACATTCCCGGCGAGCGGCCACTCACCGTCTACCTCGACAAGCGCGAACTCGTGACGTTGATGACGCTCGGCGCCGCCCCCGAGGCGCTGGTGCTCGGCTACCTGCGCAACCAGCGCCTCATCGGAAGCATTGAGGACATCGCCTCGGTGCAGGTCGACTGGGAGACCGAATCCGCGGCGGTCACCACGCGCGCCGGCATTGCAGACCTGGACGAAAAGACCGCGCGCCGCACTGTCACGACCGGCTGCGGGCAGGGCACGGTGTTCGGCTCGCTGATGGACGAAGTGGACGCCATCCACCTGCGGCCCGACGCGCGCATGACGCAGACAACGCTGTACCGCGTGGTCGATACCATCCGCCTGCAGCAGTCGATCTACAAGCAGGCGGGCTCCGTGCATGGCTGCGCGCTGTTCGATGCGCGCGGCGAGCTGCTCGTCTTTATTGAAGACGTGGGCCGCCACAATGCCGTGGACGCGATTGCCGGCCGCATGTGGCTCGACGGCATGGAAGGCGGCGACAAGATCTTCTACACCACCGGGCGCCTGACCTCCGAAATGGTCATCAAGGGCGCGCAGATGGGCATCCCGTTCCTGCTGTCGCGCTCGGGTGTCACACAGATGGGCTACCAGATGGCACAGCGGGTGAACCTCACGCTGTTTGCGCGATGCACCGGCCGGCATTTTCTGCTCTATACCGGACCGGAGCGCTTTGTGGCCGAACCGGAGATGGCCGGGGTGGTCGGCGCGCGCGGCCAACTGCCGCAGCCCGTGAATTCCAGCGGGTAAGCCCTGCGCAAGCCATCGCCCGGCCCGGGGTTTTCCGTCACAGGTTTGGGAGTACAATCCGCGTTCCAAAGCGGACCGGGCATCGACCTTGCGACCCGGCGTGACCAAATGGGGACAGTTTTCGCACCGCGAAGGCTGCCCCCATTTGTTCATCCAAGGTATCTGGACGCTCCATGAGCATCAAATCCGACAAATGGATCCGCCGCATGGCCGAGCAGCACGGCATGATCGAGCCGTTCGAGCCCGGTCAGGTGCGCGAGGCAGACGGCCGGCGCATCGTCTCGTACGGCACGTCGAGCTACGGCTACGACATCCGCTGCGCCGACGAATTCAAGATCTTCACCAACATCAACAGCACCATCGTCGATCCGAAGAACTTCGACGAGAAGTCGTTTGTCGACTTCAAGGGCGATGTGTGCATCATCCCGCCGAACTCCTTCGCACTCGCTCGCACGGTCGAGTACTTCCGCATCCCGCGCACGGTGCTGACGGTGTGTCTGGGCAAGAGCACGTACGCGCGTTGCGGGATCATCGTCAACGTGACGCCGTTCGAACCCGAATGGGAAGGCTACGTGACGCTGGAGTTCTCGAACACGACGCCCCTGCCCGCCAAGATCTACGCCGGCGAGGGCTGCGCGCAGGTGCTGTTCTTCGAGAGCGACGAGGAATGCGAAACCTCGTACAAGGACCGCGGTGGAAAATACCAGGGCCAGCACGGCGTGACGCTTCCCAAGACCTAGTTTTCTCTCCGTTTCCGACCTACGGAGCGGTGCCTTTCTGCATTAAGGAACCACGATGAAATTCCGCTTTCCCGTCATCATCATCGACGAGGACTTCCGCTCCGAGAACGTCTCCGGGTCGGGCATTCGCGCGCTGGCCCAGGCCATCGAGCAGGAAGGGATGGAGGTCACGGGCCTCACCAGCTACGGTGACCTGACGTCGTTTGCACAACAGTCGAGCCGCGCGTCGACCTTCATCGTCTCGATCGACGACGACGAGTTCATCAACCCGGACAGCGACAAGCCGGAGCCGGAAGCGGTCGAGAACCTGCGCGCCTTCGTGGCCGAAGTGCGCCGCCGCAATGCCGACATCCCGATCTTCCTGTACGGCGAGACGCGCACCTCGCGCCACCTGCCCAACGATGTCCTGCGCGAGCTGCACGGCTTCATCCACATGTTCGAGGACACGCCGGAGTTCGTGGCCCGGCACATCATCCGCGAAGCGCGCAACTATCTCGATTCACTGCCGCCGCCGTTCTTCAAGGCGCTGATCGACTACGCGCAGGACAGCTCGTATTCGTGGCACTGCCCGGGGCACTCGGGTGGCGTGGCGTTCCTCAAGAGCCCCGTCGGCCAGGTGTTCCACCAGTTCTTCGGCGAGAACATGCTGCGCGCCGACGTCTGCAACGCAGTGGAAGAGCTCGGCCAGCTGCTCGACCACACGGGCCCGGTAGCAGCATCGGAGCGCAATGCCGCGCGCATCTTCGGCTCGGACCACATGTTCTTCGTGACCAACGGTACGTCCACGTCGAACAAGATGGTCTGGCACGCCAACGTGGCCCCCGGCGACATCGTCGTGGTGGACCGCAACTGCCACAAGTCGATCCTGCACGCGATCATGATGACGGGCGCGATTCCCGTGTTCCTGATGCCGACGCGCAACCACTACGGCATCATCGGCCCGATTCCGCAGAGCGAGTTCGAGCCGGAGACGATCGCCAAGAAGATCGCCGACCACCCCTTCGCCAGCCAGGCCAAGAACAAGAAGCCGCGCATCCTGACCATCACGCAGGGCACGTACGACGGCGTGCTCTACAACGCCGAGCGCATCAAGCACATGCTGTCGACCGAGATCGACACGCTGCACTTTGACGAGGCCTGGCTGCCGCACGCCGCCTTCCACCCGTTCTACCGCGACATGCACGCCATCGGCCACGGCCGCGCGCGCAGCAAGGACGCGCTGGTGTTTGCCACACAGAGTACGCACAAGCTGCTGGCCGGTCTGTCGCAGGCGTCGCAGATCCTCGTGCAGGATTCCGAGACGCGCAAGCTCGATACGTACCGCTTCAACGAGGCGTATCTCATGCATACGTCGACGAGCCCGCAGTACTCGATCATTGCCTCGTGCGACGTGGCCGCGGCGATGATGGAAGCGCCGGGCGGCACCGCGCTGGTGGAGGAGAGCATTGCCGAAGCGCTGGACTTCCGCCGCGCCATGCGCAAGGTCGAGCACGAATACCTGGGCGCGAATGGCGGCAACGGCCGCGGCGACGACTGGTGGTTCAAGGTCTGGGGCCCGAACGATCTGTCCGACGAAGGCATCGAAGATCGCGAAGCCTGGATGCTCAAGGCCAACGACCGCTGGCACGGCTTCGGCAACCTGGCCGAAGACTTCAACCTGCTCGACCCGATCAAGGCCACGATCATCACCCCGGGCCTCGACGTGGACGGCAAGTTCAGCGACTCGGGCATCCCGGCCGCCATCGTCACGCGCTACTTGGCCGAGCACGGCATCATCGTCGAGAAGACCGGCCTGTACTCGTTCTTCATCATGTTCACCATCGGCATCACCAAGGGCCGCTGGAACTCGATGGTGACCGAGCTGCAGCAGTTCAAGGACGACTACGACAACAACCAGCCGCTGTGGCGCGTGTTGCCGGAGTTCGTGCGCCAGTATCCGCAGTACGAGCGCATCGGCCTGCGCGAGCTGTGCGACAGCATCCACAGCGTCTACCAGGCCAACGATGTCGCGCGCGTGACGACCGAGATGTACCTGTCCAATATGGAGCCTGCGATGAAGCCGTCCGACGCCTGGGCCAAGATGGCGCACCGCGAAACTGAGCGCGTGGCGATCGACGAGCTGGAAGGCCGCATTACCGCCATCCTGCTGACGCCGTATCCGCCGGGCATTCCGCTGCTGATTCCGGGCGAGCGCTTCAACAAGACGATCGTGCAGTACCTGCAGTTCGCGCGCGACTTCAACCGCCTGTTCCCTGGCTTCGAGACCGACATCCACGGGCTGGTGGAAGAGGAAGTCGACGGCAAGATGGGGTACTTTGTGGACTGCGTGCGCTGAGATTCAGCCGCACAAAAACAAAACGCCGCGCAGAGATTGCGCGGCGTTTTTGTTTGGCGAAAGCGACGGAGAAGGGGCCCGAGCGTCTGCAGGCGGCGAACTCCCGCACTCAAAGGCTTCGAAACCACTCCGACATTGGCGGAATGCGTGGCGGCATCCGAGCGGCGGCAGCCTCGTTGCGCTGGCCTCTCGCCTCGGCAATGCGCTGTTCGTTTTCATGCTTGATCCTGTCACGGATGATCTTGTCCCCGGCATTTCCAAAGTAGATTCGCCGGAACTTCGCGAGCCCATAACCATTCAGCTGGAACTCAGGCATGCCGAAACCGATGAAGCCAGCCATGGAGTCATGCACGTAGGCATCGAAAAAGTTGCCGATCGCTTCCGGAACGGGGCGACTGCGCAGAGCTTCCAACAACCGGATGACGTCTCGCTCGGGCGCGTCGGCATTCCGCACTTCCGGGTACATGTTGTCAGCGAGCCACCGCCGCCACCGTGCGAGCACGGCCGGTGCACGCTTGGCGACGGCATCGGCGTGGGGTTGCCGCGCGTCGTCCAGTATCGGGCCGCTTTGGTGTCTTACGGCGTGGTAGATGGCCGCTGCCGGGCTGCGCCACGATTGGGCGGTCGCGTTCTTTGCAGCCGCACCCAACTCGAATGGGCTCCTCAACGCTTCGCCTCGTTGTTCGACGTCCTCTCGGTTGAGTTGCATGCGCTGTTCGAGGTGATGGCAGGATGCCGCAATCATTTGGACGAGTGCGCGCTGCGTGTGCAGCATCCACGTGGCCTCACCCCGGAAGTCCTTACCTTGGTCGGCGTTGGGCTCGCCCCGAGCGCGTTGGTACTGCGGCGTTTTGTGAAAGCCCGCTTCCAGCAGCTGCCAGCGGTGGCTGAAGTACCAGCTCAGATGCTGACGTGCCATTTCTTCTACCGGCCCGGGTTGGATGTTGGCGTGCTGGTAATAAGCGGCGAGGGCGTCAAGGGTGGCTTTAGAAGGTGCTAACGCGTCAAAGATATGTTGCTCCCTTCTCTCAGCAAGCTCTTCTGGCGAGTAGAACGGCACACCGGCCGCAAGCGCTGCACAGTACATCTCAAAACCCGGCACGCGAGCGAGTTGGAGATCGGTGTTTTTGCCGTCGCGGCTCCAATCGGCCTTGCCTAGCGCCAGCGGCATGTACCCGCCGCCCACGTCGGAGTGTGAGCCGGGAAACACATACTCCTTGCAGTTGGGCGGATACTTGCTATCGACGCGCACGGAGTCGAGCGGGAAACAGGCACGGATTTCATGGCCCGCCACCAGATGCAGACATCGCTCCACCGCCGGGTGGATCTGCATGTTGTCGTCGGCCCAGTCTTGCCTGCCTTCTGTAATCGGGTACAAGCCCGCCAGCCCTACCGACGCCACTGTGTCGAAGATGCCCAGGAACTGTATCCGCAGCGGGATGCCAGCAAAGAGCCAGCCGCCGTCCTTCTGTTCGCACAACTCGTAGAGCCAGTTGACGAACGCACGTGCTTCTGCCGCGCCGCGCGAGAAGCCGAACACACTCAGGTTAATGAGCCGCAGCTCTGGCTTCTGGCCACGGATTTTTGTCTTGAGCCGCGCCTGGTAAACGTCTTTCAGTTCGCGAAGCCGTCTTTTGTAGTTCAACGTCTGCTGTGTGTTGAGCAATGCGTGGAAGGGGTTTGCCGAAACAGAAAACCGCTTGGCGAAGTTCGTGGGGGAGAAGCTCAGTGGGTTGCATAGGTCTTTAGCTTCGCTTTCGGAAATGAGGCCGCTTTCGTGGAAGTAACGATGGATAGCGTTGAGTACTTGTATCAGCCCCCAAAAGATTCGCGGTGCGCCACCCCAGCCCGCGGCGGATCCAAGCGGATTGGGAACACCGGGAATAACCGTGCCGTCGTCGCCCACCTTGTCGAACGGCGTGCCGACGCCAGGAATGTAGTAACGGTAATAAGCATCCGTTCCTTTCTTCTCCTTCAAGTCTGGATAAGCGTGGTAGAGGCGAACCACATTGCTGTGCTTTTGATGGCGCGGGTCGCCCCGGTGCTTCTTGTAATCTTCATCTTCGTTGTTGCCGGTGCCGTCAAAGAACATGCCGACGAAGAGGTTCCCATCGCAAGACGGTATGTGGCTCTTGGGGAGCAGGGCATTTAAAGCGCACATGCGCTGCATGGTTTCTTTCTCGCTCCACCACCGCTTTCCGGAAACAGGTTGGGACCACTGGCGTCATTGACGGTGAACCACAGGATCGCGCGCTTGTGCATGTGGTCGTAGCCGGTAATCTCGACAGTGGTCTTGTTGTCGAGACAGCTGACGATCCACCCCATCACCAGAAACGGCGCGAGCCACTGGATGGTGGTGTACAGGTGTGGGACGTGTTTTTTCAATGCGCGCATTGGTACATCTCCTTATGTCCGCGATGGCGTTGTGATTTTTTGCTATTCGACATGCCGCCAATGGCGTTCGAAGTAATGCGGGGAGCAGGTGATTTTCCCAACTATTTCTGCGCAATCACGTCAAGATTTGTGTCGCGTTATTGGGTGGCGCCAGAAGATGGGGGGCGCCAATGGCGGGCAACGGCGGTAGCACCGGAAACAGCGATGCCGCGCGTCGTGGAGTGGTGCCTTAGGAAATTGCCCGCTGTAAAGGCAGGGGCAAAAAAAACCGCGCTGAATCAGCGCGGCGTTTTTGTTTGAAGCGTGCAGCGGACTATTCAGCCAGTGCAGCGCGCGCAAACGCAATGGCCTGTTTGACCTGCTCCGGCGCGGTCCCGCCGATGTGGTTGCGCGAAGCGACCGAACCTTCCAGCGTCAGCACGGCGTGCACATCGTCGCTGATCAGATCGGCCTTGTCGCCCAGGCCGCTGATGTCGCGCAGCTGCGCAACGCTCAAGTCGGCCAGGTCGCAGCGCAGGTCGTCGCAGGCGCGCACGGCGTGGGCCACGGCTTCGTGTGCATCGCGGAAGGGGAGGCCGCGCTTGACGAGGTAGTCGGCGAGGTCTGTGGCGGTGGCATAGCCCTGCAACGCGGCGGCACGCATGGCGTCGGCCTTGACAGTGATGCCCGGCACCATGTCGGCAAAGATGCGCAGCGTGTCGACCACGGTATCGACGGTGTCGAACAGCGGTTCCTTGTCTTCCTGGTTGTCCTTGTTGTACGCCAGCGGCTGGCCCTTCATCAGCGTAAGCAGGCCGATCAGGTGGCCGTTGACGCGGCCGGTCTTGCCGCGTGCGAGTTCGGGCACGTCGGGGTTCTTCTTCTGCGGCATGATCGAGCTGCCGGTGCAGAAGCGGTCTGCAATGTCGATGAAGCCCACGCGCGGGCTCATCCACAGCACCAGCTCTTCAGAGAAGCGCGAGATGTGCGTCATGATGAGCGCGGCGGCGGCGCAGAATTCGATGGCAAAGTCGCGGTCCGATACGGCGTCGAGCGAGTTGCGGCACACACCGTCAAAGCCGAGTTGCTGGGCGACGAATTCGCGGTCGATCGGGTAGCTCGTGCCGGCCAGCGCGGCGGCGCCCAGCGGCAGGCGGTTGACGCGCTTGCGGGCGTCGAGCATGCGCTCGGTGTCGCGCGTGAACATCTCGACGTAGGCCAGCAGGTGGTGGCCGAACACCACCGGTTGCGCGACCTGCAGGTGCGTGAAGCCCGGGACGATGGTGTTGGTGTGTTGCTCCGCCAAGTCCAGCAGCGCGCTGCGCAGGGCCTTGAGCAGACCGACGATGTTGTCGATCTCGCTGCGCAGCCACAGGCGGATGTCGGTGGCGACCTGGTCGTTGCGCGAGCGGCCCGTGTGCAGGCGCTTGCCGGCGTCGCCCACCAGCGCGGTCAGGCGCGCTTCGATGTTCAGATGCACGTCTTCCAGGTCCAGCTTCCACTCGAACGCGCCGGATTCGATCTCCTGGCGGATCTGCGCCATGCCCTGTTCGATGGCGGCGCGATCGGCTTCGGCGATGATGCCCTGCCTGGCGAGCATGGCCGCATGCGCGAGCGAGCCCTGGATGTCGAACAGCGCGAGGCGCTTGTCGAAGAACACCGACGCGGTATAGCGCTTGACGAGGTCGGACATCGGCTCGTTAAAGCGGGCGGACCACGCTTCGGCCTTCTTGGCGAGTTGGGAGGTCATGGGCGGACTGCGGGAGGAGGGCGGCCAGGCAAACGCTTCGGCCGCAAATTCAGGAAACCGCGATTATATCGCCCGCCGGGTCTCCCGGCCGCCCGCTGGGGTGCCTACAGCGTGCTGCCGATCAGCGCCCCCTTGAAGACCACCGGCCCCGTCGGCCCCTCCGGATTGGGCGAGCCTCCACGCGGTTCCACGCTGATGGCGAGGGCCGGGACCTGCCGCAACGGCTGCGGCACCGTCAAGCGGACGGCGCGCTGGTGCCCGATCACCCCAAGTGACTGCGGATGCCCGCCGGGCGGCAGGGCCCACAGCTGCAAGGCCTGCTCGCCGGAAAGCGGCGTGGCGTCGAGTCGCTTGAGCGACAGGATGCCGGTCCGGGCGTCCCACGTGACGAGCACGGCCGCCTGCGCCTGTGCGTCCTGCAGCACGGCGACAGCGTCGGCAATGGGCGCCTCGCGCAACTGCTGCGCCAGCCGCAGGTTCAGCCCGACGGCCACGACGGCAACCAGCGCGGCGGCGGCCGTCGCTGCGCGCCAGAAGCCCGTGCCCTGCCAAAGCCGTTGCCACCATCGCTCGCGCGCCGGTGGAGGGTCGCGCCAGCCCAGTTGCACTTCCACGCGGCAGAGAATCTCGGGCAGCGGCGCGGTGGCGGGCTGCAGCGCCGGCAGATCCGCCAGATAGCGCTGCCAGCGCTCCACGGTCGCGCGCACGGCGTCGTCACGGCGAATGATCTGCTCGAAGCGCCGCCTGGCGCCCGCGCGTAGCGTGCCCACCGCATATTCGGCGGCCAGCTTGTCGACGAGATCGGGGTGGCGGCGAGGGTCCATCACGGCGCTCCGAGGCATGCGCGCAGGCGGTCCAGGCTGCGCCGCATCCACGATTTGACGGTGCCCAGCGGCAATGAGAGTGCCTGGGCCAGCTCGGTGTGCGACAGGTCGCGCAGATAGGCCAGCGTGACGACTTCACGCTGCCGCGGGTCCAGGCGCTTCAGGCATTCCGCGAGCGCCCGTGCCTGCTGGCCAGCGAGCGCGAGGTCAGCCGGACCGGGCGCGTGATCGGCCAGTACGTCGGCGTACGACGCATCCAGCGGTACGGATTCCTGCACCCGCTCTGCATGCTGGCGGCGCAGGCAGTCCAGCGCGCGGTTGCGCACGATGGTGGTCATCCACGTCATGGGGGCGGCCAAGTGCGGGCGGTAGTCGCCGGCGTGGCGCCAGATGTTGACGAAACTTTCCTGCAAGACGTCCTCGGCCCAATCCTTCCTGACCAAGATACGCAGCGCGAGCCCGAACAGTTTCGGCGCGCATCGCGCATAGAGCGCACGCAGCGCATCGCGCTCGCCCAGGCCGATGCGCTGCAGCAGGGCGGCCAGTTCGTCGGCCTCGCTTCCCTGCGGGCGTCCGGTTGCGGCCGCCGCTGGTGCGCTGGCGTTTTCGGCTGCGTGGTCTGCGGCGGTGCGCTGGAAGGTGAGCACGGGGCGGCGTTGTGGTGTGTCCTGCACGAAGTGTAGGAAGAATCCGGCGTCGTGGGGCAATTCACGATGAGGTCGGGAGGTTTTGCATCCAGTGGCGACTGCGCTCCGTATAAGCGGGCAGGCGGTGGATAAAACGCCGCCGGCCCGCATCCCGTGGGCCGCTTCCTCCACGAAAGCACAGGAGTCCAACCATGGATACGACGAAAGAGCGGGATCTGCTCGATACCGATACACCGCGCATGGACGCACGCCGCCGCGTACTGCTGCGCGCGCCGGGGCTGATGGCGCTGGGTTCGCTGGCGGCGGTGACGCTGGGGCGCTCGATGCCAGCCTGGGCGCAGACGCAGTCGGGCAGCGTGAAAGACGACATCAACATCCTCAACGTGGCGCTCGGGCTGGAGTACCAAGCCATCGCCGCATACCAGGTGGGGGCGGAGAGCGGGCTGCTGCAAAAGCCGGTGCTGGCGACGGCGGTGAAGTTCCAGGGCCATCACAAGGCGCACGCCGCCGTGCTCGCGGACACCGTTTCCAAGCTGGGTGGCACGCCGGTCATGGACAAGAAGGTGTCGGAATACAACTTCCCGATCAGCCAGTTGAAGACGCAGGCCGATGTCCTGCGCTTTGCCGCCGGGCTCGAGAAGGGCGCGACGTCCGCCTACATGGGCGTGATGCCCAATTTCCATACGCGTGAGCTGACCAAGGCTGCGGCCAGCATCATGGGCGACGAAGCCATGCACTGGGCGGTGCTGCTGTCGGCGCTCGGCGAGGATCCGGTGCCGGTCGCTTTCATCAGCTAGCCCAGATTGCGCCGCTGCGCCACCGGGCCCGTTACGGCGCAGCGGTCTTCTTGAGCGCGTCGAAGGCCTCGACGATGCACTCCATCAGCGCCCGGATGCGCGCGGTCTTGTGCAGATCGGCATGCGTGACGAGCCACACGTCCTGCATGCTGCGGCGGTTCGGCAGAACACGCACGAGTTGCGGATAGGCCTCGGCACGGCGGCATACCAGTTCGGTGATCCCCATGCCCGCGGCCACCGCCTCGATGAGTGCGGTCGCCGAATTGCTCTGCAGCACGACCCGGCCGCGCGTGATGGGCTCGCCGCAGAGGTCGTCCCACATCCATGGCACTTCGTTGCGCGGGTAAAGCACGAGGTCGTGGCCCGCAAAGGCGCTTCCCTCTTCGGGCTCGCCGCGCGCGGCGACGTAGCCTCGGCTTGCGTAGACGCCCGTTTCCATGTGTCCGATACGCCGGGCGATGAGGTCGGGCGCGTCCGGGCGCAGCGTGCGCACCGCCACGTCGGCCTCGCGCTTGGTCAGGTTGGCGATGCTCTTGGAGGCCATGCACACCACGTCGATACCCGGATGCCGCTGCCGCAGCTGCGCAATGGCCGGCAGCACGAAGGTGGCGGCCATGGTGTCGGTGGTGGCCACGCGGATGGTGCCGGCGAGCTGCGCGTCGATGCCGGCCACGCGGCGCTCGATGGCGTGCGCGGCTTGCTCCATCGCCTCGGCCGGGGCCAGCAGCGCCTCGCCGGCGGGCGTCAGAACCAGCGCGGTGGATGTCCGCAGGAACAACTTGGCCGACAGCTCTTCTTCCAGTCCCGCAACGCGGCGGCCGACCGTGGCCTGATCGACGCACAGCCGCTGTGCCGCGCCGCGCAGCGTGCCGGTGCGCGCCACGGCCAGGAAAAAGCGGGCGTTGTCCCAGTTCATGGTTCGGCTCCTGGTCTTCGTAGTCTGGGTGATGCAGATTTGCAGCGGAGTGATGCAAAAACACTGCTTTTTTGCATGCCCTGCCAAGCCTACACTTCGGCGCATGAACTTGCCAAGATTGCCGAAGGGTTCCGTCATGTCTTCTTGCAACGCCAACGCATTGTGTGCTCCTCAGCGGCCCGACCTCAGCCGCTGGCGCCGCAATGCCACGCTGGGCATCCTTACGTCGGGTGTGTTCATGGCCGTGCTCGATACGACCGTGGTCAACGTGGCCCTCATCGCCATGCGCGACAGCCTGCACAGCAGCGTCGCCGAACTTGCCTGGATCGTCGACGCTTACACGCTGGCGTTTGCCGCGTTCATCCTCACCGGGGGCCTGCTCAGCGACCGTATCGGCGCGCGCACGGTGTTCATGGCCGGCATGGCCGTGTTCATCGTGGCGTCGGCCGGCTGCGGGCTGGCGCCTTCGGTTGCCACGCTGATCGCCGCGCGCATCCTGCAGGGTGTGGGCGCGGCGATGTTCCTGCCGAGCTCGCTGTCGCTGATCCGCAGCACCTTTGAAGACCCGCGCGAGCGCGCCTGGGCCATCGGCCTGTGGGGCGCCATCGTCGCGACTGCGGCGGCGGTGGGGCCGGCGCTCGGCGGCATTCTTGTCGATACGTACGGCTGGCGCAGCGCGTTCCTCATCAACGTGCCGCTGGGCGTGGCGGGCATGCTCGGCACGTGGGTGATCGTGCGCGAGGTCCAGCCGGTGCGTGCCCGGCCCTTCGATTGGGCAGGGCAGGTCACCAGCGCGGTGATGCTCGCGGCGCTGTGCTTCGCGGCCATCGAGTGGCCGGTGCGCGGCGGGCAGTCGCCGTGGGTGTGGGGCGCTGCGCTGTTGACGCTGGCGGCCGGCGCGCTGTTCGTCATGGCCGAACGCCGCGCGCCTGCCCCGCTGGTGCCGCTGGCGTGGTTTGCGCACCGCACGCTGGGTGCCGTCAACGGCATGGGCTTCCTGCTGAACTTCGGCTATTTCGGCGCGCTGTTCGTGTTGAGCCTGCATTTGCAGAACGCGGAGCACCTGAGCGCGCGCCAGACCGGTCTCGTCATGCTGCCGATGGCGATCAGCCTGTCTGCGGGCAACATCTCTGCGGGCAAGCTGATGGGGCGGTTCTCTGCGTACAGCATGATGCTCAGCGGCCTGCTGATCGCCGCGTTGGGCCTGATGGCGACATCGGCCGCGCTGAGCGGGCACGCGCCACTGTGGCTCGCCAGCGCGACGATGGTGGCGTACGGCGGCGGCACCGCGCTCGCCATTGCACCGATGACGTCGACCATCCTGTCCGCCGCACCGGGCGAGCTCGCCGGCACGGCGTCGGGCCTGCTCAATGCGGCGCGGCAGACCGGCAGCCTGCTGGGCGTGGCGGCGGCGGGCGCCGTCGTGACGGTGGTGCCCGACGTCGCGCGCGCCGCGCCCACCGTGTTCGGGCTAATGACGCTGTCTTACGCCGGCGCGATGGCGATGGCGTGGATCAGCCGCCGCCCCGCCGCCACCGCGCTGGCCTGAGCGTCAGCCGCTATTGCGCAGCCCGGCCGCGATCCCGTTGATCGACAGGTGGATGCCGCGGCGCACGCGTGCATCGTCGCTGCCGGCCTTGCCCGAGCGGAACCGCTTGAGCAGTTCGACCTGCAAGTGGTTCAGCGGGTCCAGGTAGGGGAAGCGGTTTTTGATGGAGCGCGCGAGCAGCGGGTTGTCGGCCAGGCGCTCCGATTGCCCCGTGATGGCGGCCAGCATCTGCTCGGTCAACGTGAACTCCGCCGAGATGCGCGAGAACACCGCGTTGCGCAGCTTGCGGTCCTCGCACAGCTGCGCATAACGCGAGGCCACGTTGAGGTCCGCCTTGGACAACACCATGTCCATGTTCGACAGCAGGTTCGCAAAGAACGGCCACTGCTTGTACATGCGCTTGAGCGTGGCCAGGCGTGCCGCGCGGGCCCGGGCGCTGCCGGCGGCGTCCAGCCACTGCTGCACGGCGCTGCCAAAGCCGAACCAGCCCGGCAGCAGCAGGCGGCACTGGCCCCACGAGAAGCCCCACGGAATCGCGCGCAGGTCTTCGATGCGACGATGCTTCTTGTCCATCAGCTTGCGCGAGGCCGGGCGCGAACCGAGGTTCAGGTCGGCAATCTCGGTGATGGGCGTGGTGGCGAAGAAGTAGTCCTTGAAGCCCGGCGTTTCGTAGACGAGGTTCCGGTATGCGGCAAAGGCGTTGTCCGACAGCGCCTGCATGGCGGCTTCGAACTCTTCCAGGCCCTTGGGGCGGTTGCGCGTAGGCAGCAGCGTCGCTTCCAGCGTGGCGGCGACGATGGTCTCCAGGTTGCGCCGGCCGATCTCGGGGTTGGCGAACTTGCTGGAGATGATTTCGCCCTGTTCGGTCAGGCGGATCTGACCGTTCACGGTGCCCGGCGGCTGCGACAGGATGGCCTGGTAGGTCGGGCCGCCGCCTCGGCCCACCGTGCCGCCGCGGCCGTGGAACAGGCGCAGGCGCACGCCCTTGCGCTCGAACAGCTCCACCAGTGCCAGCTCGGCCTTGTACAGCTCCCAGTTGGAGGTGAGGAAACCGCCGTCCTTGTTGGAGTCGGAATAGCCGAGCATGACCTCCTGCTCGTTGCCCTGCGCGGCCAGCACGGCATCGAAGCCGGGCAGGGCTAGCAGCTCGCCCATGATCTCCGGGGCGTTGCGCAAGTCTTCAATGGTTTCGAACAGCGGGATCACCATCACGTCCAGCCCTGCGCCTGCACCCTCGGCGCCCGTGCGGAACATGCCGGCTTCCTTCTGCAGCAGCATCACTTCGAGCAGGTCGGACAGCGTCTCGGTGTGCGAGATGATGTAGTTGCGCACGATGCGGTTGCCGTAGCGGGCCCGCACCTCGCGCGCGGCACGGAAGATGTCGAGCTCCGACGTGGTCTGCTCGCTGTACGTATGGAACGGCAGCGTCAGCAGGCGCGGCTGTTGCAGCTCGCGCAGCAGCAGCGTGCGCTTCTCGGCTTCGGACAGCGCCGCGTACGCGCTTTCCACGCCCGCGACCTTGAGCAATTCGGCGACGGTCGCTTCGTGCACGTCCGACACCTGCCGCAAGTCGATCGAAGACAGGTGGAAGCCGAACACATCGATCGCGCGCGCCAGCGAGCTCAGGCGCGCATCTGCCAGCGCCTCGCCGTGGTGCGCGGCCAGCGAATCGATGACGGTCTGGATGTCGGCGCGCAGTTCCTCCGCGCTGGCATAGGCGGGTGCCGGGCCCACGGCATGGCGGCCTGCGTCTTCGCCAGTCAGCTCGCGGCACGTGGCAGCCAGCCGGGCGTAGACGCCGATCAGCGCGCGGCGGTAGGGCTCGTCCGCGCGATGCTCGGAGCGGTCGGGCGATTGCTCTGCCAGCGCCAGCAGTTCGGCGCTTACATCGACCTGCGACGTTGACATCGACAGCTCGGCGCCCAGTGCGTGGATCTCTTCCAGGTACCACGCGAGGATCACGCTCGCCTGCTTGCGGGCCGCGTAGCGCAGCGTTTCTGCCGTGACGAACGGGTTGCCGTCGCGGTCGCCGCCGATCCACGAGCCCATCTGGAAGAAGGCGGGCAGCGGAGCCGGCGCGCCACGGGCGCCGCGGCGCGGGAAGACGGTCGCCAGATCCTCTTCGAGCTCGCGGTACAGCGCGGGAATCTCGCGCAGGAACGTCGTCTGGTAGTACGACAGCGCGTTTTCGATCTCGTCGGCCACCATCAGGCGCGTGGTGCGCAGCATGCGCGTCTGCCACAGCTTGGTCACGTGCGCGCGCAGCAGCGTCGTGTTGCGTTCGCGCTCGCGCGTCGTGAGCGGCGTGTCCCGTTCGGCCAGCAGGCGCGCAATCTCGCGCTGCGCATCGAGAATGCTCTTGCGCTGCACCTCGGTCGGGTGCGCAGTGAGCACCGGCACGATCAGCGCGGCATCAAAGAACCGGCGCAGCGTCTCGCCAGACACCCCTTCATCGGCCACCGACAGCAGCGCCCGCATCAGGCTGCCCGGCTGCGGCGGCGAGCCGGCCAGCGCATGCACGCGGCGGCGGCGGTTGTGGTGCTGGTCTTCGGCAATGTTGGCCAGGTGCGAGAAATAGCTGAACGCGCGCACCACGGAGTTCGTCTGCTCGCGCGAGAGCGTCTTGAGCAGGCGGTCGAGTTCCTGCTCGGCCTGGCGGTCGCCATCGCGGCGAAAGCGTACGGCGGTCTGGCGGATGGTCTCGACGGTTTCGAAGGCGGCGGCGCCTTCCTGTTCGCGCAGCACATCGCCCAGCAGGCGGCCGAGGAAGCGGATGTCTTCCTTGAGCGGCTGGTCCTTGGCCGCCGCACTGCCAGACGAGCGCCGTGCGACTGGCCCGAACGATGGCGCACCGAGTGATGTGCCGTTGGCCTGGTCCACGCCATTGGCCTTGGCCACCGGCGGTGTCGCGGCTTTGGCCGCCCTGGTGGCCTTGGCCGGCTTGGCGGGGGCGGCGGATGCCTTGCGGGCGGGGGTCGCGCGCGAGGAAGCGCGGCGCGCGGCGGGCTGCGTCATTACTGTCTCCTGAATGGGATGGGTAGGGTGCTGGATGCGCACCGTTTTCGGCATCATTTCAACGTGATAGTCGGGCTGTCGCGAAAATGCTGCGTGCTACCATTGCCGCATGTCTTCCAACACCCGTCCGACCCCCGTCGAATCCCAGCTTGCAACGACTCCTGCAGCCCAGGCGCCGACCAAGCTGGTCATCGCCTCGCGCGAAAGCCGGCTTGCACTTTGGCAGGCCGAACACGTGCGTGCTGCATTGCAAAAATACTATCCCGCGTGCGACGTGTCCATCCTCGGCATGACCACGCGCGGCGACCAGATCCTCGACCGCTCGCTCGCCAAGGTGGGGGGCAAAGGCTTGTTCGTGAAGGAGCTGGAAGTCGCGCTGGCCGAGGGGCGGGCCGACCTGGCCGTCCATTCGCTCAAGGACGTGCCGATGGAGCTGCCGCAGGGCTTTGCGCTGCCGAACATCCTCGAGCGCGAAGACCCGCGCGACGCCTTTGTCTCCAACGACTACGCAGACCTTGCATCGCTGCCGGCCGGCGCCGTGGTGGGCACGTCCAGCCTGCGCCGCGAGGCTTCGCTGCGCGCGCGCTTTCCGCACTTGGTAATCCGGCCGCTGCGGGGCAACCTCGACACGCGCCTGGGCAAGCTGGATCGCGGCGATTACGCGGCCATCATCCTGGCTGCGGCCGGGCTCAAGCGCCTCGGTCTGGCCGATCGCATCCGCTCGACCATCGCGCCGGAAGAATCGCTGCCCGCGGCAGGCCAGGGCGCACTCGGCATCGAAATCCGCGCCGATCGTGCCGACGTGCAAGCGTGGCTGGCGCCTCTGCACCATCTGCCGACGGCGCTGGCGGTCACGGCCGAGCGCGCCGTTTCGCGCATCCTGGGCGGTTCTTGCCAGGTGCCGCTGGCTGCGTTTGCGCAGTGGTCGGACGCCGGCACGCTGCGCCTGCGCGCCTTCGTTGCCTCGCAGGACGGCACCCGCAAGCTCGCCGCCGACGGCGAAGCCGCACCTGCCACGCTGGCCGAAGCCGATGCGCTGGGCGTGCGCGTTGCCCGGCAGATGCTGGACGGCGGTGCGCGCGACATCCTTGCCATGCTGGGCGCCGACGCGCCGCCTGCCACCTGATTCCAACGGCTCGCCATGGACGATCAATTGCCGCCGAACTCGTCGCCATCATCGCCCGCCTCCAGCGCGCCACCCGCTGCCCAGCTTCCTGCCGATCCGCCTGTCGTGGTGGTCACGCGCCCGCGTGCGCAGGCGCCCATGCTGGTGGCGGCGCTCGAGCGCCACGGCTTGCGCACGCACCAGTTCCCGCTGCTCGACATCGCACCGACGCCGAACCTGGACGACTTGCGCGCGGCGCTGGGTGACCCGTCGCGCTATGCGCTCGTTGTATTTGTCAGCCCAAATGCCGTGCAGCAGGCGTTTGCTGCCATGCCCGAGGGCTACCGGTGGCCTCAGGAAGTGCCGGTGGCCGTTGTCGGACCAGCGAGCGCCCAGGCACTGGCCGCCCATGGCGTTGCGCCGCCCGCGCATCGCGTGATCCAACCCGACACGCACGCCGACGATGCCCGGCAGGATTCGGAGGCGCTGTATGGGCGGCTCGACGTGCCGTCCCTGCAGGGCCGCGAGGTGCTGATCGTGCGCGGCAACGGCGGGCGCGAATGGCTGGCCGATCAGCTGCGCGAAGCCGGCGCATCGGTTCGCACGGTGGAGGCGTATCGGCGCAGTGTGCCCGCGCCTGATGCCGCCGCGTGGCTGGCGTTGCGCGCCGTGCTCTCGCGTCGCCACGCGTGGACGCTCACCAGCTCTGAAGCCGTTCGCAATCTCGATGAGCTGGCCCGCGCCAACCTGTCGCCGCCGGACCTCGATACGCTGCATGGCGCGCCATGCTTCGCTTCGCATGCGCGCATCGTCGAACAGGCGAAATCACTGGGTTTCCGCGACGTCACCCTTACCGGGGCCGGCGATGATCGCCTGCTCGCCAGCGTGCTGGCCTGGGCCGGGCCCGTGTCGGTACCGGTGCCCGTGCCGGCCGCTGCAGAATCGAACATTCCTTCTTCCTCATCCACCGTGACGCACACTCCCGTTCCCTCGTCCGCTCCTGCGCCGGCACCCGCCCCGACATCGGGCGCCACGCCGGCGGCGGACAAACCCAGCCCCGCTCCCGCACCGTTCGCGCCCAGCATGACCGTCAACCATGCGCCGCGCCGTGGCGGCTGGCTGATCTGGGTGGTGCTGGTGATCGTGGTGGTGGCGGTGGCTGCGCTGCAGGTGCGCAACGAACGCTTGGCACGCGACATCCGCCAGCGCGCGCAGCAGAACGAAGCGCTGGCGCAGGAGATGCGCGTGCTTTCGCGTGCCGACCAGGATGCCGTCGCGCAACTGCAGCAAAAGTTCGGCGCGCTCGATGCCCGCACGACCGAAACGCGCGACCGGCAGACTGCCCTCGAGCAAGCCAATCAAGACCTGCTGCGTAACCGCGACGACTGGCAGCGCGCCGAGATTCAACGCTCACTGGAGGTCGCGGCGGAGCAACTGCAGTTGACGGGCAATGCGGCGGGCGCGCTGACTGCGCTGCAAGCCGTCGAAGCGCGTCTGGCTGCCCTCGATAAGCCGCCGTTCAACGCCGTGCGCCGCGCGGTTTCGCGGGATATCGCCAAGCTCAAGGCGATGCCGTCGCTCGACCTGTCGGGCGCGGCGCTGCGGTTGGACGACGCCATCAACGCGATCGATACGCTGCCTGTTCTGGCTTCGGCCCAGCCGCTGGATGCAGAACGTGCCGCGCAGGAGAGGCCGCGCGAGCCGGCAGCAAAATCCACCAGACATGCGAAGGCGCACGCGGCTGCGGCATCGGCTCCCGGCGCGTCTGAGCAGGCCGCTGCCGGCTGGTCTGCCGGCGTGCGCACCTGGTGGTACCGGCTCTGGGACGACGTGCGCGGTGAACTCGGCCAGATCGTGCAGGTGCGCCGCGTCGACCAGCCCGAGGCGTTGCTGCTCTCGTCCGACCAGGAGTGGTTCCTGCGCGAGAACCTCAAGCTGCGGCTCATGAACGCGCGCCTCGCGCTGCTTTCCCGCAACGACGCCGTCTTCCGTGCCGATCTCGCGCGCGCCGATACGCTGCTCTCGCACTATTTCGACACGAAGTCGGCGCAGGTGACGGCGGTCCAGAACCAGTTGACGCAAGTGCGTGCCGCGGTCGGCACGCTGCAGGTGCCGACGCTGGCTGAGAGCCTGGCGGCCGTGCGCGGCCAGGGCAAGGAGTGAGTATGCGCTGGGTATTCTGGGTCGCGCTCCTGTTTGCCGCCGCTGTCGGACTGGCGCTCTTTACCGAACTGAACCTGAGCAACGTGGTGCTCTTCTACCCGCCGTACCGGGTGGAAATGTCGCTCAACTTCGTCTTGGCGGCGTTGCTGCTGACGTTCGTGGTGCTGCATCTGCTGATGCGGGTGTTTCATCACGTCGCGGGCATGCCGGCGCGGGCGGCCGCCTACCGCGAGCGCAACCGGATCCTGAAGGCGTCCGCCGCGCTGCGTGAAGCGATGGAAAGCCTGTTTGCCGGCCGCTTTGGGCGCGCCGAGCGCCTTGCGCGCGAAGCGCAGGCCTGGGAGCCACAACGCGAGACAGCGGCCCTGATCGGGGCTCGTGCCGCACACCGCATGCAGGAAACCGAGCGCCGCGACGCCTGGATGGCCGAGGTCGTCTCGCCGGATCGCGAGCAGGCCAAGCTCGTATCGATGGCCGAGCTGCTCGTCGATGCGCGCGATGCGGAAGGCGCGCTCGAGAAGATCGCGCAACTGCAATCGCAGGGTGCGCGCCAGATTCACGCGCAACGCATCGCACTGCGCGCGCACCAGCACCTGAAGAACTGGAGCGAGGTGCTGCGCCTAACGCGCGCACTGGAAAAGCGCAACGCGATTCACTCGGTGCTGGCGGCGCGTCTCAAGCAGATGGCGTGCGAAACGCTGCTGGCCGAGCGCCGCCATGACGCCGATGCCCTCAACAGCTTCTGGCGCGAGTTGACCACCGAAGAACGCCGCTCGCCGCGCATTGCGTCCCAGGCCGCGCTGTACTTTGCGCAGTTGGGCCGCACCGAGGATGCCAAGCGCATTGTCGAAGACGGGTTGAAGACGCACTGGGACGGCCGCCTGATCCGCCGCTATGCCGACTGCGCGGTGCCCGGGAAGGCATTGCCGCTCATCCAGCAGGCCGAGAAATGGCTGGCGCAACATCCCGTGGACGCCGACCTGTTCTACACGCTCGGCATGCTGTGCTTCAAGGAGCAGCTCTGGGGCAAGGCCCAGTCGAACCTGGACGCGGCCTTGAAGTACGCCGATGCCGACCATTCCGGCAACCTGTGCGCGCATGCGCATCTGGCGCTCGCGCAGATGTACGAGCAGACCGAACGGCTGGAAGAGGCCCAGCGCCACTACCGGCAGAGTGCCTTGCTGGCCGTCAAATAGGCGGACGGCGTGCGGAGCGTGCGTCAGTCGTGGCGCCGCTTCTTGCCGGTGAGCATTGCGAGGATGAGGTTGTCCTTGTGTACTACGCTCATGACGATGGCTGCGCTCACGTGCAGCACCACCAGCGCCAGAAGCGCGTACGCGGCCCAGGCATGCAGAACGATGGGCCAGTCCTCGCCCCAGAATGCATCGAGGCGCGATAGCCAGCCCGTGGCGGTGAGCACGGCGACGAGGCCCCACATTGCCAGCATCCCCAGCGCGCCGAGCGGGTTGTGGCTGGCGAACTTCATCGGGGTGCGCGTGCGCAGCGAGGCAAGATAGCCGCGCAACGTCGATACGCGCGGCCACCATGCGGCAAACCGTGCGTTCCGGCTGCCTACCACACCCCACACCAGCCGCGCCGCGACCAGCGCGGCAGCGGCATAGCCGAGATTGCGGTGCAAGGGGCCGCCCGAATCTTCAAACAGATTCCACAGCACCAGTGCCGCCACGCTCCAATGCGTGACGCGGACGACGGCATCCCACGCCGGCGCGGGCGTGGGCGATTCCTGCGTCACGGCCTTATTTCTCGATCTCGGATTTCACGACTTCCAGGGTCTTGGTGTCGTAGTAGATCTCGACTTTCTTGCCGTCCTTGTTGGTGCCGTAGATTTCGTAGCAGTTGCCGTCGACCTTGAACTTCTTGATGGTGTAGCCCTCGGCCTTGATCTTGGCCTGCGCTTCGGCCTCGGGCATCCATTCGTTCTTCGGGTGCTTGGCGCACTTGGCGCTGGCCAGCGCGCTGGTGGAGCAGGCAATGGCCAGGGCGGCGACGGTGATCTTCAGCATGCGGTCTCCTCGTTGAGGGTTCAGGGAGAACGCAGTCTGGGCCAGTCGAGAATGATTCGCAATACGGGATTTCCGCCAGGGGCGGCGGCGCTGTAATGCGATGGAAAGGAAGACGCGCCACCGCTATCGTGAGGCGGTGGCGCGGATCTGCCCCGGGGTTACTTGTTGACCGTCCGCGCGGGCACCGAGAGCGTCAGGACCGCGCCCAGCACCATCGAGGCCGCCAGCATGTACATGCCCGAATCGGTGCTCTGCGTGGCGTCCTTGAGCCAGCCGACGGCGTAGGGGCTCAGGAAGCCCGCCAGGTTGCCCAGCGAATTGATCAGCGCAATACCGGCCGCGGCGCCCGTGCCGGCCAGGAAGGCGGTTGGCAGGCTCCAGAACAGCGGCAGCGTGGTCAGGATGCCCATGGTGCCCAGCGTGAGCGCGGCCATGGCAAGCGTCGTGTTGGTGTGCCACACGGCCGACAGCACCAGCCCTACCGCGCCCGCAACGGCCGGAATGGCAATGTGCCAGCGCCGTTCGCGTGTGCGGTCTGCGCTGCGGGCGACCAGGATCATGGCGACGACCGCCGCGCCGTACGGAATGGCCGTCAGCAGCCCCACCGAGAACGGATCGGCCACGCCCGTCTGCTTGATCAGCGTCGGCAGCCAGAAGCTCACGCCGTACAGTCCCATCACGAAAGTGAAGTAGATCAGGCTCATCAGCCACACGCGCGGGCTGGACAGCACGGTGCCGATGGGCGGGTCTTCCTTTTCGGCGTCTTCCGCGGCGATGTTGCGGGCGAGCAGGGCCTTCTCATCGTCGGTCAGCCACTTGGCGTGCGCGATGCGGTCATCCAGATAGAACAGCACGATGATGCCCACGATGACCGACGGAAGACCTTCGATCAGGAACATCCATTGCCAGCCGGCCAGGCCCTGGACGCCGGCAAACGTCTTCATCGCCCAGCCAGAGAGCGGCCCGCCAATCACGCCGGACAGTGCCACTGCCGTCATGAAGAAGGTGGTGGTCCGTCCGCGCCGGTGTGCCGGATACCAGTAAGTGAGGTACAGGATGATGCCCGGGAAGAAGCCCGCTTCGGCCAGCCCCAGCAGGAAGCGCATCACGTAGAACATGGCCGGCGTGGTCACGAACATCATGGCCGCCGAGATGATGCCCCACGAGATCATGATCCGCGCGATCCACAGGCGCGCTCCCACGCGGTGGAGGATCACGTTGCTCGGCACCTCGAACAGGAAGTAGCCGATGAAGAAGATGCCCGCACCGAGCCCGTAGACGGTCTCGCTGAACTTCAGGTCGTTGAGCATCTGCAGCTTGGCAAAGCCAACGTTCACGCGGTCCAGATACGCCACCACGTAGCACAGCAGCAGGAACGGAACCAGGCGCCAGCTCACCTTGCGGTAAGTGGCCTCTTCGAATGCGCTTGCGGACTGCGGCGGCAGCGTGCCTGCGCCAACCGGTGAGGGTGGGGTGGTGGTGGCCATCGGGTCTCCTTGTGTTGTTGTGACCTCAGGCCGAGGAATGCCTCGTCACCAACCTCGGCCCGGAAAACCGCCACCGCATTCTGCGCTCGTCGGCGCGTGCCGCCAAGCGTTTGCGGGTCAGGGCTTACACGCAGCGCCCGCCATCTACCTCGAGGCACGTGCCGGTGATGAACTCGGCTTCGTCCGAGGCCAGGTACAGGCACGCATTGGCCACATCCTGCGGCGTGGACAGGCGCCCCATCGGGATCGTCGCCAGAAAGCGGGCGCGGTTCTCGGGCGTGTCGGGCATGCCCATGAACTGTTCGATGAGGCCGGTCGCGCCCATCACGGGGTTCACGCAGTTCACGCGGATCTTGTCCGGCCCCAGCTCCGCGGCCATCGCCTTGCTGGCCGTGATGACGGCGCCTTTGCTCGCGTTGTACCAGACCAGTCCGGGCCGCGGCCGGATGCCGGCGGTGGACGCCACATTGACGAACACGCCGCCGCCGCGTGCACGGAAGTGCGGCACCATGTGGTGCGCCGTCCAGTAGACGCTCTTCACGTTGACGGCCATCACGCGGTCGAACTCGGCCTCGGTGATCTCCAGGATCGGCTTGTTCCTGTGTGTGGTGCCGGCGTTGTTCACGACGATGTGCAGGTCGCCATAGCGCGCCAGCGTGGCGCCGAGCAGCTTGGCCACGGAATCGCCATCGGACACGTCGGCCTGTACGAAGTGCGCGTCGCCGCCGGCCACGCGGATGGCGCTGGCGACGCGCTCGCCGGCTTCGGCGTTCAGGTCATTGACAATGACGCGGGCGCCTTCGCGGGCAAAGGTGTTGGCGATGCCCTCGCCGAAACCCGAACCCGCGCCCGTGACGATGGCGATCTTGCCGGCAAGCCGCATGGTGTCTCCTCGTGTTGTCTGCGTTGTAGGTGTGTCAGCCGTGGCGGATGGCGATGGTCTTCAGCATTGTGAAGCCGTACAGCGCCTCGAAGCCTTTCTCGCGGCCGTGGCCGGATTGGCCCGTGCCGCCGAAGGGCAGCTCCACGCCGCCGCCCGCGCCGTAGTTGTTGATGAAGACCTGGCCCGCCTTCAGCTTGCGCGCCAGGCGCATCTGCCGGGCACCGTCCAGCGTCCACACGCCGGCGACCAGGCCGTACGGCGTGCCGTTGGCCAGTGCCAGCGCCTCGGCTTCCGTATCGAACGGCATCGCGGCGAGCAGCGGGCCGAACACTTCTTCCTGCGCCAGGCGGTGCGTGTGCGGCACGTCGCGCAGCAGCATCGGCGCCTGGTAGTAGCCGGTTTCCGGCGCCTCCGGGACGATCTGCCCCTGCGCCATCACCGGGATGTGGGCGTGCTGCGCATCCGAGACGAAATCCCACACGCGCTGCTGCTGCTTCGGGTTGATGAGCGGGCCGCAGTCAAGGTCCAGCGACGACGGGCCGACCTTGATGGCTTCGAACACCGTCGCCAGGCGGTCCAGTACTGTTTCATAGACGCTGCGCTCGATGAGCACGCGGCTGCCGGCCGAGCACGTCTGCCCGGCGTTCTGCACGATACCGTTCACCACGGCCGGGATCGCCGCTTCCAGATCGGCATCCGCAAAGAGAACCTGCGGAGACTTGCCGCCGAGTTCCAGCGTCACTGGCACGTGGTTTTCGGCCGCCGCGCGCGCGATGGCCTTGCCGGTTTCCGGCGACCCGGTGAACGACATGTGGTTGATGCCCGGATGCGCTGCCAGCGCCGCGCCGGCCTCATGGCCGTAGCCGGTCACGATGTTGAGCGCGCCATCGGGCAGCCCGGCCTCGGCGGCCAGCTCTGCCACGCGCAGGATGGACAGGCACGCGTCTTCGGCCGGCTTGACCACGCACGCATTGCCCGCGGCCAAGGCGGCCCCCACGCTGCGGCCGAAGATCTGCATCGGGTAGTTCCACGGGATGATGTGCGCCGTCACGCCATGCGGCTCGCGCACCGTCAGCACCGTGGTATCAGCCGGATAGGGGATCGTCTGGCCGTGCAACTTGTCCGCCGCACCGGCGTAGAACTCGAAGTAACGGGCGACGGCACGGGCGTCGGCGCGGGCCTGGCGCATCGGCTTGCCGGTGTCGCGGGCTTCCAGGCGGGCGAGTTCTTCTTCGTGATCGGCCAGGCGCAGCGCCACGCGCATGAGCAGGCGGCCGCGCTCGGCCGGGCTCAGCTGGCCCCACACGCCGTCAAAGGCACGCCGGGCGGCGTGCACGGCCACGTTGATGTCGGTGGCGTTGCCGCGTGCAATCTCGGCAAAGGACTGGCCATCGGACGGATCGAACACTTTGATGCGCATGCCCGAATCGGGCGACATCAGGCGGTTGGCGATGAAGTGCTGGGCGTGCATGGGGGGGTTCCTGCAGAAGATCGGCAACGCACGATTCTCGCACGGGCACAGCGGGGCGGGCAGCCGGGAGTCAGGGGCTATAATGCCCGCCGACAGTTTTTCACGCTTCTTTTCAACCCTCTGCGCCGCGTTTCTACGCACTTCGCGCATTCCGGAGCATTTCCATGAGCTTCAACAACGTCTCGCCGGGCAAGGACATCCCCAACGATTTCAACGTCATCATCGAGATTCCGGCGCAGAGCGACCCGGTCAAGTATGAAGCCGACAAGGAAACGGGCATGCTGCACGTCGACCGCTTCGTCGGCACCGGCATGCGCTACCCGGCCAACTACGGCTTCATCCCGCAGACCCTGTCGGGCGATGGCGACCCCGTGGACGTGCTGGTTGTCACGCCGTTCCCGCTGATCCACGGCTGCGTTGTCCGCTGCCGCGCGCTCGGCATGCTGAAGATGACGGATGAATCGGGCGTCGACGCCAAGCTGGTGGCCGTGCCGGTCAACAAGCTGAGCCCCGCTACCGCCCACATGACCGACCTGTCCGACATCGGCCAGAACCTGCTGGACCAGATCAAGCACTTCTTCGAGAACTACAAGGCGCTCGAAGCCGGCAAGTGGGTCAAGGTCGAAGGCTGGGGCGGCATCGAAGAGGCCCATAAGGAAATCGTCGACGGCGTGGCCAACTATAAGAAGTAAGCCACTTCCGGTTTTTGCCGTACGGCTTGTCCGACAAATCCCGGCCTCCGAAAGGAGGGCCGGGATTTTTTCATGGCAGCGACGCACCGATGGCGCAGCCGGAGCGCCGTCGAGGCCCGTCGGACCGCCATCTGCGCCGATCGGGGATGAACCATGCGAATCTCGACGATTATGTCGATTTATGCATAATCGAGTCGCGTAATGGCGCTATACAGAGATTTAAGTAACGCTCATTTGCTCGCGGGAAACGAGCCCTCTAGACTCCCCGTCAAGTTTGACTCCAACCCCTGGTATTGCGATGTTGAACAAGACCGTTGTCGTTCCCGTCCTCTCCGCTGCTGCCATGGCCGCGTTCACGGTGTGGGCGCTGCTCGTCGGTCCGCCCGACAGCGCACATGCCGGCGAACGTGCTGTTGCGTCGACCACCGCGGCCGCTCCTGACGGGGCGCATTGTGTGATCGCCCAGCAACAGCCTGCGGCCCACTGAATTGACCTCCAGCGTCCGCCGTTCGCGCGGACGCGGTCTTTCCACTTCTGCTGTTCTTCCGCCGCACGGCCTCACGGCTCGCGCCTGAATGGCGAGCGGTCCGTCAGTTCATCGCGATACGCCTGCATGCCCGCCGTTTCCCGCTCCAGGAACCGGCTCACCGCATCGGCAAAGGCCGGGTGCGCCAGCCAATGCGCCGACAGCGTCGCCACAGGCTCGAACCCGCGCGCCATCTTGTGCTCGCCCTGGGCGCCGCCCTCGAATGTGCGGATGCCGTGTTCGATGCAATACGCCAGTGGCTGGTAATACGCGGTCTCGAAGTGCAGGCAGGGGTGATGTTCGACCGCCCCCCAGTACCTTCCATACATGACCGAAGCCTCCGGCCGCCTGTCGATCACCAGCAGCGCGCTGGCGATGTCGTTGCCGTCGCGCGAGGCAATCACGACCAGCAGGTTCTCCGGCATCGTCTGGCCGATCTGCTGGAAGAACGCCAGGTTCAGGTACGGCGACGAGTGATGCTCACGATAGGTCGCCCGATAGCAGCGGTGGAAAAAGCGCCAGTCGGCTTCGGTGGCCGCGGCGCCCGGCACATGGCGGAACGTGATGCCGGCCTCGCGCACCCGCCGGCGTTCCGCGCGGATGTTCTTGCGCTTTTTCTGCTCCAACGCGCCGAGGAAGTCGTCAAAGCTGGCAAACCCGGCGTTGCACCAGTGGAACTGCACGCCCTCGCGCAGCAACATGCCGGCCGCGCGCATCTGCTCGGCCTCATCAGCGGTCGGGAAGAGCACGTGCAGCGACGACAGCTCGCTCTGGCGCGCGATGGCGAGCAGCGTGGCGAGCAGCGCCGCCCGTGAAGCCGCATCGCGCGCCAGGAGACGGGCACCCTGCACCGGCGTGAACGGCACGGCCGACAGCCATTTCGGGTAGTACTCCAGCCCGTGCTGCGCATACGCGTTGGCCCACGCCCAGTCGAAGACGTATTCGCCGTAGGAGTGGCCCTTCACATACAGCGGCATGGCCGCGGCCAGCACATCGCCATCGGAGGTGGGCTCCCACAGCGTCAGGTATTGCGGCGACCAGCCGGTTTCCGGTGAGGCGCTGCCGCTTTCGTGCAGTGCCTGCAGGAAGTCGAAGCGCAGAAATGGCGTGGCTTCGGGCTGCAGGGCCAGCAGGGCGTCCCACGCGACGCGGCCGATGTCGCGCAGATCGGTCACGAGCTGCGTGCGATAATTGGCCGATTCGTGTCGCGAACCAGTGCGAGCTTCGGGCCCGGGAAAAAGGGGGCGAGAGGTCATGCCGCCGATTCTAATTCCAGCCCGGAATGCCGCGCTTGCCTTCCACATACCCCCATGACCGTCACAGTCGCTCTTGCACAGATCAACTGCACCGTCGGCGATTTCGCCGGCAATGCCGCCCGCATCGTTGCCGCCGCACGTGAGGCGCACCAGGCCGGTGCGCGCATTCTGGTTACGCCGGAACTTTCGCTCACCGGCTATCCGCCCGAAGACCTGCTGTTGCGCCCGGCGTTCATCGACGCCAGCGCGCGTGCGCTGGACGCGCTGATCGCAGAGTTGGCGGCGTTTGCAGGCCTGCACGTGCTGATCGGGCATCCGCAGATCTCGCTGGAGCCCCCGGCGCCGGGCGTGCTGCCCAAGCCCACCAACGCCTGCACCGTGGCCGCCGATGGCCGCGTGGTCGGCCGCTACCACAAGCTCGATCTGCCCAATAGCGAGGTCTTTGACGAAAAGCGCTACTTCCAGCCCGGCACCGAGCCCTTCGTGTTCGAGGTGGATGGCACGCGGTTCGGCGTCATCATCTGCGAAGACGCGTGGTACCCCACGGCCACGGCCTACGCCAAGGCCGCTGGCGCGCAGGTGGTGCTGATCCCGAACGCGTCGCCGTATCACCTCGACAAGGAAGACCTGCGCGAGCAGATCATCGGCGCGCGCGTGAAGGAATCGAGCTTGCCGCATGTGTATGCGAACCTCGTCGGCGGGCAGGACGAGCTCGTGTTCGACGGCGGCTCCTTCGTGCTCGATGCCGACGGCAAGGTGGTCGTGCAGATGGGCCAGTTTGTCGAAGGCCTCGGCTATGCGCAGTTCGACGGCGGCAAGGCGCTGCCCGGCACGATCGTGCCCGAGGCGCCGCTGGAAGCGCAGGTGTACGAAGCACTCAAGCTCGGCGTGCGCGATTACCTCGGCAAGAACGGTTTTCCGGGCGCGATCATTGGTCTTTCTGGCGGGGTCGACTCCGCCCTCGTGCTGGCGATTGCCGTCGATGCGCTGGGCGCCGACCGCGTGCGCGCCGTCATGATGCCGTCGCGCTACACGGCCGACATCTCCTGGCTCGATGCGCGCGACATGGCCGCCCGCCTCGGCGTGCAATACGACGAAATCCCCATCGCGCCGATGTTCGACGCGTTCAAGGGTGCGCTGGCGGAGGAATTCCGCGACCTCCCGGAAGACGCCACGGAAGAGAACATCCAGGCGCGCATTCGAGGCACGCTGCTGATGGCGCTGTCCAACAAGTCCGGCCGCATCGTGCTGACCACCGGCAATAAAAGCGAGATGGCGGTCGGCTACTGCACGCTGTACGGCGACATGGCCGGCGGCTTTGCGGTCATCAAGGACATCTTCAAGACGCTGGTCTACCGGCTGTGCCGCTACCGCAATACGCTGTCGGACGTGATTCCCGAGCGCATCCTCACGCGCGCGCCGTCAGCCGAGCTGCGTGAAAACCAGACCGACCAGGACAGCCTGCCCGAATACGATGCGCTCGATGCCATCGTGCAGCGTTACATGGAGCAGAACCAGCCGGTGGCCGACATCATCGCGGCCGGCTTTGCCGCGGCCGACGTGCAGAAGATCGTGCGTCTCATCAAGATCAACGAGTACAAGCGCCGTCAGGCCCCGGTGGGCATCCGCGTCACGCAGCGGGCGTTCGGGCGGGATTGGCGGTATCCGATCACCTCGCGCTTCAAGGAATAGGCCGACGCCATGCTCGACTACTACGCCAGGCGCGCCCCCGAATACGAAGGCATCTATGCGAAGCCGGAGCGGCAGGGCGATCTGGCGTGGCTGAAGGCGCGCGTGCGCGACATCACGCGTGGTGCACGGGTGCTGGACCTGGCGTGCGGCACCGGCTTCTGGACCGAGGCCATGGCGGACGCGCGCAGCATCGTCGGCGCCGACTACAACGACACCGTGCTGCGTATCGCGCGCGACAAGCGCATCGCCGGGGCGTCCTTCGTGCGTGCGGACAACGATGCGCTGCCGTTCGTGCCCGGTGCGTTTGATGTGATGACCGCAGGATGCTGGTGGTCGCATGTGCCGCTGCAGCGTTTGCGTGCACACGTCGAAGGGTTGCACCGCGTCGTCGGGCCAGGCGTACGCGTGCTCTGGTTCGACAACCAGTATGTGGCCGGCTCCAGCACGCCCATCGCCTACCGCGACGAACATGGCAACACGTGGCAGCGTCGCCCCCTGCAGGACGGCACCGAGCACGATGTGCTGAAGAACTTTCCCGACGACCCCGTGCTGCTGCAGACGGTGGCCGGCATCGGCAGGGATGTGCGCGTCACCCGCCTCCAGTATTATTGGACGCTTGAATACCTCACCAACTAGTTTGCGAGACACCCCATGAAACAGATCACCGCCATCATCAAGCCCTTCAAACTGGACGAAGTGCGCGAGTCGCTCGCCGACGTGGGGGTGACCGGGCTGACCGTCACCGAAGTCAAGGGTTTCGGCCGGCAGAAGGGCCACACCGAGCTGTATCGCGGCGCCGAATACGTGGTCGACTTCCTGCCGAAGATCAAGATCGAGGTGGTGGTGGCCGACAGCCAGGTCGAGAACGTGATCGATACCATCGTCAAGGCTGCCAAGACGGGCAAGATCGGCGACGGCAAGATTTTCGTGATGCCGGTGGAGCAGGTGATCCGCATCCGCACCGGCGAGAAGGACGAAGCCGCCGTGTAAGCGGTTCTTGGCCGGCGTGCCAACGCCGGCCGGTGTCGATCAGCGCGGCAGGGTGATGTTCCAGCGCAGCGCCACCAGCCGCCCGATCACGATCGCCAGCGTGGCGATCACCACGGATACGCTCGGCAGCAAGTCCGTATGCGTCAGCCCGACGTAGAGGAAGCACCCGAGAAATGCGCACGTCGCGTACGGGTGGTTGTCCCGCAGCAGCATGGGCACTTCATTGCAGACCACATCGCGCAGCAGGCCGCCAAAGGCCGCCGTGATGACGCCCATCATCACCGAGACGAAGACCGGCACGCCCGCATCCAGCGCCAGCTGCGTGCCAAGCACGCCAAAGAGCCCGAGGCCGATGGCATCGGTCACGATCAGCAGGCGGTCCGAGACCAATTGGCTTACCAGCCGGATCACCCAGTTGGCGAACAGGCTCATCACGAACAGCGCCAGCAGGTAGTGCTCGTGTTCCACCCAGTAGAAGGGCCGGCGATCGAGCAGCAGATCGCGTAGCGTGCCGCCGCCAAACGCGGTGAGGAACGCCACGATGAACGCGCCCACGGCATCGAGCCGTCGCCGCTTCGCCTCGGCCAGCCCCGAGATGGCAAACGAGAAGACCGCGAGGATCTCCATCCAGTGCATGACGAGTTCCAGGCGCGAGTGCATGGGCGTGCTGTTCTTGTTGTATCGACTGGGTGCTGCTTCAGGAGCCGTGCGGCTGGCGCAGCAGCACCAGCACCGCGCCGGCGCCGCCGGCCGTGTTGCGCGGCTCGACGAAGGCGATTACTTCTTCCTTCTGCACCAGCCAGGAACGCACCTTGCCCTTGAGCACGGGCGTCCGGTCGGGCGAGCCAAGGCCCTTGCCGTGGATCACGCGCACGCAGCGGATGCCGCGCTGCACCGCCCGGCGCAGGAACGCCGCCAGCGCCTCGCGGGCTTCATCGCGGCGCAGGCCATGCAGGTCGATCTGGTCTTGCGTGGCCCACTCGCCGCGGCGCAGTTTCTTCAGTACGTCGGCGCCGATGCCGGGGCGGCGGTACGACAGCGTGTCGTCGGTGTCGAGCAGGTTGTCCACGTCGAATTCGTCCGACAGGGAGGCATCGAGCACGCGCTTGTCTTCGGCGCGCGAGTGCACCGGGTCGGGGGCCGGAGGATTGCGCGGATGCTCCACGCGCCTGTTCTGGCGCAGCGCACTGACCTCGCCGATGCTGGCGCGGAAGATGTTGGCCTCTTCGGCCGCCTGGCGTGCCGCCGCTTCGGCGCGCTGGCGTTCGGCTTCACGGGCCTCGGTCTCGTGCTTGAGCTGCTCGCGCAGCTTGGCAAGATCGGTCAGCCCGAGCTTGTTGGCGGGAGTGGAGGCGCGTTTCATGGCGAAGGGCAGATCAGGTGGACCGTGCGTGGATTATACGAATGCGCCGCACATGGCAAAGCGGCCGATGGTCGCCCATCGGCCGCTGCCAGGACGGGGCGCAGCCCGCTTAGTTCTGCAGGCCCTCCAAGTAGCGCTGCGCGTCCAGCGCGGCCATGCAGCCCGTGCCGGCGCTGGTGATGGCCTGGCGGTAGATGTGGTCCTGCACGTCGCCGGCGGCGAACACGCCAGGGATGTTTGTGGCCGTGGCCATACCGTCCAGGCCGCTCTTCGTGCGGATGTAGCCCGTGTCGTTCATCTCGAGCTGACCCTTGAAGATGTCGGTGTTCGGCTTGTGGCCGATGGCGATGAACACGCCCGCCACCTTGATCTCTTCGGTCTTGCCTTCATTTTCGTTGGTGCCCTTGAGGCGGGCGCCAGTGACACCGGACTCGTCGCCGAGGATCTCGTCGAGCACCATGTTCGTCCGGAGCTCGATCTTGCCTTTCTTCTCCTGCTCGTGCAGGCGGTCGACCAGGATCGGCTCGGCGCGGAACTTGTCGCGGCGGTGGATGAGCGTGACCTTGCTGGCGATGTTCGACAGGTACAGCGCTTCTTCCACGGCGGTGTTGCCGCCGCCCACCACGGCCACTTCCTGGCCCTTGTAGAAGAAGCCGTCGCAGGTGGCGCATGCGGACACGCCGCGGCCCGCGAACTTCTCTTCCGACGGCAGGCCGAGGTACTGCGCCGAGGCGCCGGTGGAGATGATCAGCGCGTCGCAGGTGTACTCGCCGGAATCGCCGATCAGGCGGATCGGCTTTTCATGCAGATGCGCAGTGTGGATGTGGTCGAACAGCACCTCGGTCTTGAAACGCTCGGCGTGCTCCAGGAAGCGCTGCATCAGCTCGGGGCCTTGCAGGTGCTCCTTGTCGGCGGGCCAGTTTTCAACGTCGGTGGTGGTCATGAGCTGGCCACCCTGGGCCAGGCCCGTGATCAGCACCGGGTTCAGGTTGGCCCGGGCGGCGTAGATGGCGGCCGTGTAGCCGGCGGGGCCGGAGCCGAGAATCAGCACTTTTGCGTGTTTTGCCATGATGCGTTCGGTTTGTGCGCGGCACGGGGTGAAGGTTGAAAGTAAAGCGGCCGCCGTGCAGGCTAGGTGAGGGTGATGGCCGCCATTATAAAGTGGGCCCCCCTCGTCCGCCCGGTTGTAAATTCCAATGGCGGTGATAGGGCCGCGTTACAATCGTTGCCATCGCATTCGTGCAGTCCCAAGCCGCGCGGCCCACCTGCCGGGCGGCATATCCGTCTCCCGCATGGCCCGAGCTTCCACCACTCCGACGACCCGTACCGACCCCGCCGCACTGCCCTCCCGCATCGGGCGGCTGCTGGGCGAGGTCCGCTGGTTCCTGTTGCTGGCGGTGACCATCGCCTTCCTGATCATCCTCCTGTCATACAACAGGGCCGATCCCGGCTTCACCCACGCCAGCCAGGTCGACCAGATCCGCAACCTGGGCGGCCGCGTGGGCGCGTGGCTGGCCGATCTGCTGCTGTTTGTCTTTGGCGCGTCGGCCTACTGGTGGGCGGTGCTGCTGGTGCGCAAGGTGTGGCGCGGCTGGCGCGAGCTGATGTCGGACGAGCGCCTGCCCCGCACGGCCATGCCGCGCGTTGACGCCAGCGTCACGTGGATCGGCTTTGCGCTGATTTTGGCCTCCAGCATGGGCCTGGAAGCCATCCGCATGTACAGCATGCACATGAAGCTGCCGCGTGCGCCTGGCGGCGTGCTGGGCGACCTGATCGGCGGGGCGATGCAGCATTCGCTCGGCTTTACCGGCGGCACACTGGCGCTGCTGTTTGCGTTTCTGGTGGGGCTGTCGCTGTTCTTCCACTTTTCGTGGCTGAACCTCGCCGAGCAGATCGGCGCGGGCGTCGAGATGCTGTTCGTCGGCTTCAAGACGCGCCGCGAGAGCAAGCAGGACCGGGCCATCGGCGAGGCCGCCAAGGTCGAGCGCGAAGAGGTGGTCGAAACCCGCCGCGTGCGCATTGAAGAATCGCCGCCGGTGCAGATCGTGCGCCCGGCCGCCGTGGTCAAGAGCGAGCGTGTGGAGCGCGAGAAGCAGCAGCCGCTGTTTGTCGACATTCACGATTCCGACCTGCCGCCGCTGGCGCTGCTTGATCCGGTTCCGCCCGTGGTGGAAACCGTGAGCGCCGAGACGCTGGAATTCACCTCGCGCCTGATCGAGAAGAAGCTCAAGGATTTCGGCGTGGAAGTGCAGGTGGTGGCGGCCTATCCGGGCCCGGTCATCACGCGCTATGAAATCGAGCCCGCCACGGGCGTGAAGGGCAGCCAGATCGTCAACCTGGCGAAGGACTTGGCGCGTTCGCTGTCGCTGGTGTCGATCCGCGTAGTCGAGACGATTCCGGGCAAGAACTACATGGGCCTAGAGCTGCCGAACCCCAAGCGCCAGGCCGTGCGCCTGTCGGAGATTCTCGGTTCGCAGGTCTACAACGAGAGCGCATCGCAGCTCACGCTCGCGCTGGGCAAGGACATCGCCGGCAAGCCGGTGGTGGCCGACCTGGCAAAGATGCCGCACTGCATGGTGGCCGGCACCACGGGTTCCGGCAAGTCGGTCGGCATCAACGCGATGATCCTGTCGCTGCTGTACAAGGCGAAGGCCGACGCGGTGCGCCTGATCCTGATCGACCCGAAGATGCTGGAACTGAGCATCTACGAAGGCATTCCGCACCTGCTGTGCCCGGTCGTGACGGACATGCGCCAGGCCGGCCACGCGCTCAACTGGGCCGTGGGCGAAATGGAGCGCCGCTACAAGCTCATGAGCAAGATGGGCGTGCGCAACCTGGCCGGCTTCAACAAGAAGATCGAAGAAGCCGCCGCGCGCGAAGAAAAGATTCCCAACCCGTTCAGCCTCACGCCCGACGCGCCGGAGCCGCTCGACAAGCTGCCGATGATCGTCATCGTGATCGACGAACTGGCCGACCTGATGATGGTGGTCGGCAAGAAGGTCGAAGAGCTGATCGCGCGGATTGCGCAGAAGGCGCGTGCGGCCGGCATCCACCTCGTGCTGGCGACGCAGCGTCCGTCGGTGGACGTGATCACGGGCCTGATCAAGGCCAACGTGCCGACGCGGATCGCGTTCCAGGTCAGCAGCAAGATCGACTCGCGCACGATTCTCGACCAGCAGGGCGCCGAAGCGCTGCTCGGCATGGGCGACATGCTGTACCTGGCGCCCGGCACCGGCTTGCCGGTGCGCGTGCACGGCGCGTTCGTGTCGGACGACGAAGTGCATCGCGTGGTGGAAAACCTCAAGGCGCAGGGCGAGCCGAACTACATCGAGGGCATTCTCGAAGGCGGTGTGGCCGACGACGGCGGCGGCGACGGGTTCGGCGGCGGCGCAGGCATTGCAGGCGGCGGTGGCGGCGAAGCCGACCCGCTGTACGACCAGGCGGTCGACGTGGTGCTCAAGAACCGGCGCGCGTCGATCTCGCTGGTGCAGCGTCACCTGCGCATCGGCTACAACCGCGCCGCGCGCCTGCTCGAAGACATGGAAAAGGCGGGGCTTGTGTCCGCCATGTCGGGCAACGGCAACCGCGAAATCCTGGCGCCCAATCGCAACGGCAACGTCGTCGAAGAGGAATGACGCTGCCGTTACATCGCGTTACCGCGCGAGTGGAATGTTCCGGCGCGCTCGACGACTAACCACCACATCAACTGCTTACCGGGATTCCGATGTTTGTGTTGAAAGCACGTCACCTGATGGCCGCCGGGCTGGTCTCGCTGGCGGCATGGTCTGCCGGGGCCTACGCAGGCGCCGTCGAACAGCTCAACGCCTTCGTGAGCAACGTCACCACCGCGCGCGGCGAGTTCGTGCAGCGCCAGGTGAAGGGCGGCACCAACGGCAACCCGCTGCGTGTGGCCGGCACGTCCAGCGGCGACTTTGTCTTCTCGCGCCCGGGCCGCTTCGTCTGGCGCTATGTGAAGCCCTATGAACAGCAGCTCTCCGCCGACGGCCAGACGCTTTACATCTTCGACAAAGACCTGAACCAGGTCACGGAGCGCAAGCTCGATGCGTCGCTGGGTTCCAGCCCGGCCGCCATCCTGTTCGGCAGCAACGACCTGTCGAAGAACTTCGCGCTCAAGGAGGGCGGCACCAAGGACGGTATCGACTGGGTTGAGCTCACGCCCAAGGCGAAGGACACCCAGTTCGAGCGCATCGCCATCGGTTTTCGCAGCGGCGAGCTGCAGGGGATGGAGCTGCGCGACGCCTTCGGGAACACCACCCTCCTGACGTTCTCGAACATCCAGAAGAATCCGCAACTGCCGGCCAACGTGTTCCGCTTTACGCCACCCAAAGGGGCCGACGTCATCAAGCAATGACGCGTGGAGGCCGGCGCCGTTGCTGTCCTAGACCAGGAGACCGACCATGCCTTTGCCGTTCACCACGTCGCTGCACCGAGCCGCCGCTGTTGCCGTTGCGGCGTCAGCGGCGGTTGTGTTTGCGGGATGCGCCTCCACGGGTGCGTCCCGTTTTGATGTCGATTCGTTCCTCACCGCGCCGGACACGGTGCTGGCAGAGGCCTTGGTCAACAAGGATTTCCTGCATGCGACTGAGCTGCCCAGCGCCGAGTGCAGCGCATTGGTGAAAGGCCACGCCGGGCAGGTCGTGCCGATCCAGGCGCCGGTTGATCCGCGTCTGCCTGAGGCTTCGGCGCGTCAGCCGTTCGTGATTCAGCCGCCAGCCAGCGAGAACGTCTGGCTGCTGCTGCGCGCGGCCAACGGCACGCAGTCGTGCCATGGGCCGCTTCCGGCCAAGGCGTTTATGGGGTTGGTGCAGCGCGCGTCGAACTGACGGCATGCGCGTCTTTTAGGCGTGGGCCGCTTTCATGTCGGCAATGAAGGCGGCCAGCAGATCATTGCGCCGGGCATCGCGGCGCACCACCATGTCGAACGGCACCTCGTAGCGCATGGCAGCGGGTGCCAACGGCGTCAGCAGGCCCTGCGCCACATAGGGCGCCGCAAAGTGCTCCGGCAGGTAACCCAGGTGCCGGCCTGACAGCACCAGCATTGCCACCGCTTCCATGTTGTCTGCCACCGCAGTCACCGGCCGCTCGGCCGGCGAGCCCGCCGCTTCCGGCAGCGGATAGCTGCGCCACGCCCACGCGTGCGCCAGTGCCTGCGCGGGCGTCACGTCCCCAGCCTTCTTGAACAGCGGATGGCCGCGCCCCGCATACGCAAGCTGCGTCTCGTGGAAGATCGTCGTGTAGTCCAGCGCCGGCACGCGGTGCCAGAAGTAGCCGATCGCCATATGGATCTTGTTGTCGAGCAGCAGTCCTTCCAGCTCCCCGGGCGGGCGTACCGAGACCGTGAAATGCACGGATTCATCGCGTTGCCGAAAGCGCTCGATGGCCTGGCTGATACGCGCATTCGCGTTGACGGGCGCATGGCCGATCAAGCCGAGATTCAACGTGCCGACCAGCGTGCGGCCCACCTTGCGCGCCTCCGCGCTGAAGACGTCGAGTGCGCCCAGCAGCTTGCGGGCGGAATCGACGAAGCGTTCGCCGCGCGCGGTGAGCCGGAAGCCACTGCGGCCGCGCTCGCATAGCCGGTAGCCGAGTCGCGTCTCCAGCGTGGACAGCTGCGTGCTGATGGTGGATTGCCCCACGTTCAGCGTTGCCTGGGCAGGGGTGATGCCGCCCGCGTCGACCACGGCGAGAAATACGCGGATCAGTCGCAGATCAAGGTCGGAAGCTTGTCCCAGCACGGTCGATACATCGATCTATATCGATGTTTAATTCGGAGATTTCGCATTCTACGTGCGAAATCCATCGGCAAGAATGCAGCGTATTGACCCTCCTTACATCGTCTCGGGACGATGTGACCATGCGACTGCCATGAACGACCGCGCCGATCTCTTCCAGCCCGCTTCGGGCAACGCCATGCCGCGTTTTGGCGGCATTGCCACCATGATGCGGCTGCCTGCCGCCACGTCTGCCGCCGGGCTGGACGCCTGCTTTGTCGGCGTGCCGTTCGACCTGGGCACGTCCAATCGCAACGGCGCACGGCTCGGGCCCCGGCAGATCCGCGCGGAATCCGTCCTCCTGCGGCCGTACAACATGGCCACACGCGCTGCGCCGTTCGACTCGCTGCGCGCGGCCGACATCGGCGACGTGCCGACCAACCCATACAACCTGCATGACTCGATCGCGCGCATCGAGGCCGCATACCGGGAGATCATCGCCGGCGGCTGCCGCCCGATCGGCCTGGGCGGCGACCACACCGTCACGCTGCCTATCCTGCGCGCGATGCATGCCAAGTACGGCCGCATCGGCCTCATCCACGTGGACGCGCATGCCGACGTCAACGACACGATGTTCGGCGAGAAGATCGCGCACGGCACGCCATTTCGCCGCGCGGTGGAGGAGGGCTTGCTCGATTGCAACCGCGTCGTGCAGATCGGCCTGCGCGGCACCGGCTACGCGGCCGAGGATTTCGACTGGTGTCGTGAACAGGGCTTTCGCGTGGTGACCGCCGAGGAATGCTGGCACCGATCGCTCGCGCCGCTCATGGAGGAGGTGCGCGCTCGCGTGCAGGGCGGCCCGGTCTACATCAGCTTCGACATCGACGGGATCGACCCGGCCTATGCGCCGGGCACAGGTACGCCGGAGATTGGCGGCCTGACCGTGCCGCAGGCGCTGGAGATCGTGCGCGGCGCACGCGGTCTCGACATCGTCGGCGCGGATCTGGTCGAGGTGTCCCCCCCATACGACCCGTTCGGGACGACGGCGTTGCTCGGCGCCAACCTCGCGTTCGAGATGCTGTGCGTGCTGCCCGGCGTCGAATACCGCGCCTGACGCGACACCCATAAGAACAGAGAGGAGACCCCATGCAAGCAGCGCAGTCGATCGCCCAGCCACGCCGTGCGGCGATGGCATCGTTCATCGGCACCACCATCGAGTGGTACGACTTCTACAGCTACGCCACGGCGGCGGCGCTTGTCTTCGGGCCGCTGTTCTTCCCGGGAGAGAACCGCTTGCTGGGGCTGCTGGCTTCGTTCGGGTCGTTCGCCATTGGATTTCTTGCCCGGCCCATCGGCGGCGTGCTGTTCGGCCGCATCGGCGACAGGCTCGGCCGCAAACGCGCGCTCATGGGCACGCTCACCCTCATGGCCGTTGCCACCGTGCTGATCGGTTGTCTGCCCACCTATGCGCAGGCCGGATGGATTGCGCCGGTCGCGCTGGTGGCGTTGCGTGTGCTGCAAGGCATTGCCGTGGGTGGCGAGTGGGGCGGCGCGGTGCTGTTGGCCGGCGAGCATGCGCCGAAAGGCCGGCGTACCTTCTTTGCTTCGTTCGCGCAGCTTGGCAGCGCCGGTGGCCTGATTCTGTCGATGCTGGCCTTTTCCGCCGTCAGCCGGCTCGAGCCGGAGGCCTTCATGGCGTGGGGCTGGCGCCTGCCCTTCCTGGCGAGCGCGGTGCTGCTGGCCGTGGGCTTTGTGATCCGCATGTCGGTCAACGAATCGCCGGAATTCGAGGCGATGCAGGCCTCCGGCGACGTGGCGAAGCAGCCGCTGGCGGAGGCGTTCAAGGCGTGGCCGCTGATCGCGCTGGCCATCGGCGCCAACGTGTACGGCATCGCGGGCGTGTACTTCAGCAATATCTTCATGATTTCGTATGCCACGCAGTACCTGCAGCTCGATCGCGCGATGATTCTCGACTGCATGTTCTGGGTGGCCGTGCTGCAGTTCTTCGTGCAGCTTGGTGTGGCCACGCTGGCCGACCGTTTCGGAACGCGCCGCATGCTGGTCATCCTCGCGGCCTTCGCGGTGGTCGTGCCGTTCATCATGCTCCCGCTGGTCCGCATGGGCGAGGCGCATACCGTGTTTGCAGGAGTGGCCATCGCCACGCTGGCCGAGTCCGGCTACTACGCGATCATCGCGGGCTTTGTCAGCGGCATGTTTGCGGCGCGCATCCGCTACACGGCGATCTCGTTGTCGTATCAGGTGTGCGGCGCCTTTGCGGGTGGCCTGACACCGCTGCTTGCCACGGTGCTGGCCGATCGCTTCTTTCCGTTGTGGTGGCCGATGGCGATCTTCTATGCCGGTTTTGCGGCGCTGTCGCTGACGTGCGTGCTCTGGATCGGCAAAGGGGGGCCCATCGCCGAGGAGCGGGCCCTGAACGCACGCGCCACCTGACACGGCCGTGCGAAGCGGCCGGCGAGCGGATTCTGCGACAATCTCCGCATGAACGCTTCCGCATCTCTCTTCCCAGACGCGCCCGCCCACATGCCGCTGGCCGAGCGCCTCCGCCCCCATTCCGCCGACGATGTGATCGGTCAGCAGCACCTGCTGGGGCCGGGCAAGCCGCTGCGCGTGGCGTTTGCCTGCGGGGAGCCGCATTCGATGATCCTCTGGGGCCCGCCCGGCGTCGGCAAGACCACGCTGGCGCGGCTGATGGCCGATGCGTTCGATGCCGAGTTCATCGCGCTGTCGGCCGTGCTGTCTGGCGTGAAGGACATCCGCGAGGCGGTGGAACGCGCCGAGCAGTTCCGCGCCAACGGGCGCCGGACGCTGGTGTTCGTCGATGAAGTCCACCGCTTCAACAAGAGCCAGCAGGACGCCTTCCTGCCGCACGTGGAAAGCGGCCTGTTCACCTTCATCGGCGCGACGACCGAGAACCCCTCCTTCGAGGTGAACGGGGCGTTGCTCTCGCGTGCGGCTGTCTACGTGCTCAAGAGCCTGTCGGACGACGAGCTCAAGCAGCTGGCCGAGCGCGCGCGCCTGGCGCTGGGCAGCCTTGAGTGGACACCCGCCGCGCTCGATGCCATCGTGGCTTCCGCCGATGGCGATGGCCGCAAACTGCTCAACAACATCGAGATCGTCACGCGCGCCGCGCGCTCGCAGGCCGAGGGCGCGGGGGCCGGAAACCAAGTGCCGGTCATCGACGAGGCGTTGCTGGCTTCGGCGCTGTCCGAAAACTTACGCCGCTTCGACAAGGGCGGCGACGCGTTCTACGACCAGATCAGCGCGCTGCACAAGTCCGTGCGCGGCTCCGATCCGGATGCGGCGCTGTACTGGTTCTGCCGCATGCTCGACGGCGGCGCCGATCCGCGCTACCTCGCGCGCCGCATCGTGCGCATGGCCTGGGAAGACATCGGCTTGGCCGACCCCCGCGCCGCGCGCATCACCCTCGATGCGGCGGAAACCTACGAGCGGCTCGGCTCGCCCGAAGGCGAACTGGCGCTCGCGCAGGCGCTGATCTACCTGGCCGTCGCGCCCAAGTCCAATGCGGGCTACAACGCCTACAACGCGGCCCGCGCGTTCGTCAGTCAGGACAAGTCGCGCGCGGTGCCCGTGCATCTGCGCAATGCGCCGACCAAGTTGATGAAGGAGCTCGGCTACGGCCACGCCTATCGCTACGCCCACGACGAGCCCGAAGCCTATGCTGCCGGCGAAACGTACTTTCCCGACGATCTGCCCGCGCAGAACTGGTACGTCCCGACGCCACGCGGCCTCGAAGGCAAGATCGGCGACAAGCTGCGCCACCTGCGCGAGCTGGATGCGCAGTGGCACGCCGAACAGGACAAATCGTCCCGCAGCAAATAAAGGCGGCAGGCCGGTGCGATAAAATCGGCCTTTTCGGTCATTCCGATCGTTCGCAATCCTCGGTTTCCTCTCCCCACCATGCTTGATATCCAACTGCTGCGCAAAGACATCGACGCCGTTGCTGCGCGCCTCAAAGACCGCGGCTATGTGCTCGACGTGGCCGGCTTTGCCGCGCTCGAAGCGGAGCGCAAGGCCATCCAGACCCGCACGGAAGAGCTGCAGGCCCGCCGCAACAGCCTCTCCAAGCAGATCGGCATGCTCAAGGGCAAGGGCGAGGACGCCTCGGCGGTGATGGCGGAAGTGTCGGGCATCGGCGACGAACTCAAGGCCTCGGCTTCGCAGCTCGACGTGGTGCAGGCCAAGCTGCAGGACCTGATGCTGTCGATCCCGAACGTGCCGCACGAGAGCGTTCCGGTCGGCAAGGACGAAACGCAGAACGTGGAAGTGCGCCGTGAAGGCACCCCGCGCACGTTCGACTTTCCGGTCAAGGATCACGTGGATCTGGGCGCCGGGCTGGGGCTTGATTTCGACGCCGGCGCCAAGCTGTCGGGTGCGCGTTTCACGGTGCTCACGGGGCAGGTTGCGCGCCTGCACCGTGCGCTCGCGCAGTTCATGCTCGACACGCACACGCAGGAGCACGGCTATACCGAGGCATACGTGCCCTACATCGTCAACGCCGCGTCGATGCGCGGCACGGGCCAGCTGCCGAAGTTCGAGGAAGACCTGTTCCGCGTGCCGCGCAAGATGGGGCAGGGCGCGGACGGCGAAGCCGGCGAGCACGTCGAGAATTTCTACCTGATCCCGACGGCCGAGGTGCCGCTCACCAACCTCGTGCGCGACGAGATCGTCCCCGCGGATGCGCTGCCGATGAAGTTCGCTGCGCATTCGCCGTGCTTCCGCTCCGAGGCGGGTTCGTACGGCAAGGACACGCGCGGCATGATCCGCCAGCACCAGTTCGACAAGGTCGAGATGGTGCAGATCGTGCAGCCCGACACGTCGTTCGATGCGCTTGAAGCCATGACGAACGCCGCCGAGAACATCCTGCGCAAGCTCGAACTGCCGTTCCGCACCGTCGTGCTGTGCACCGGCGACATGGGCTTCGGCAGCACCAAGACGTACGACATCGAAGTGTGGATCCCCGCGCAGAACACGTATCGCGAGATCAGCTCGTGCTCCAACATGGGCGACTTCCAGGCGCGCCGCATGCAGGCCCGCTTCCGCAACGCGCAGGGCAAGCCAGAGCTGGTGCACACGCTCAACGGCTCGGGCCTCGCCGTGGGCCGCACGCTGGTGGCCGTGCTGGAGAACTACCAGAACGCGGACGGCTCGGTCACCGTGCCGGCGGCGCTGCGCCCGTACCTGGGCGGCCAGGAGGTCCTGAAACCGGCGGGTTGACGCTGTTGTGTCAGCCTGTTGATTTCGGCGGAAGAAATCTGCTATAGTCGCGGTTTCGCGATTCAGCGACCCAGTTACCGGAGAGGTGGCAGAGTGGTCGAATGTACCTGACTCGAAATCAGGCGTACCGGCGACGGTACCGTGGGTTCGAATCCCACCCTCTCCGCCATTACTGCTTAGCCAAGCTAAACTCCCAAGAAACAACGTTTT
>FLYJ01000016.1_pt1 | contig 102005 bp, 98 predicted proteins | sample 1122561 | NCBI WGS metagenome assembly FLYJ01 (sample SAMEA4346788, study PRJEB14843) | hot springs metagenome | biome: Terrestrial Biome; feature: Habitat; material: Sediment | place: India | collected 2012-06-12 | depth 1760 m
CCGGCGTTGGCCAGGCCCAGGATCTGCGCCTTGGACGACTGCGCCTGCAGCAGGTACGACGAGAAGTCCGACGCCGACAGCGGGTGTTTGACTGAGCCCACCACCGTGCCGCCGTTGGCCTTGACCACGGCAGCGGTGTCGTTCTCCAGCGAGTGGCCGAAGGCGTAATCGGCGGTCAGGAAGAACCACGACTTACCACCCTGCTTGACCACCGCGCTGCCGGTGCCCTTGGCCAGGGCCACCGTGTCATACGCATAGTGAATCGTGTACGGCGTGCATTCCTCGTTGGTCAGGCGGGCCGTGCCGGCGCCGATGCCGATGAACACCTTCTTCTTCTCGGCCGCCACCTTGCTCATCGCCAGCGACGTGGCGGAGTTGGTGCCACCCAGCAGCATGTCGATACCCTGCTGGTCCATCCACTCGCGCGCCTTGGACGCCGCGATGTCAGCCTTGTTCTGGTGATCGGCCGTCACCAGTTCGATCGGCTTGCCGAGCACCTTGCCGCCCGCATCCTCGATCGCCATCTTGACCGCCTCGACACCGCCCTGCCCGTCGATGTCGGCATACAGGCCCGAGAGATCGGTGATGTAGCCGATCTTCACCTTGTCGCCGCTCACCTGCGCATGCGCGCCGAATGCAGCCGCGCCCAGCCCTACCGCCATCAATGCACCAGCCAGCTTCTTGAGTGTCATGGTCTTGTCTCCTGTGTCGTGCGCGCCGCGGATCACGCTGGCGCATGGTCTTGCAAGTCGATCGGGAAAACGTCTTACACGCCGAGCAGTTCGTGCAGCACCGGCATCTTGTCCTGCAGTTGCGCCGCCTCGAAACGCTCGACGATGCGGCCGTGTTCCATCACATAAAAGCGATCTGCCAGCGGCGCGGCAAAGCGGAAGTTCTGCTCCACCATCACCACCGTGTAGCCGCGCTTCTTGAGCATCAGGATCATGCGGGCCAGCGCCTGCACGATCACCGGCGCAAGGCCCTCGGAAATCTCGTCGAGCAGCAGCAGGTTCGCGCCCGTGCGCAGGATGCGCCCGACCGCCAGCATCTGCTGCTCGCCGCCCGACAGGCGCGTGCCCTGGCTCTGGCGGCGCTCCTTCAGGTTGGGAAACATCTCGTAGATCTCGTCGATGCTCATGCCGGCATTGCCGGACCTGGCCACCTGCCCCTTCAGCACCGGCGGCAGCATCAGGTTCTCTTCGCACGAGAGGCTGGAGAAGATGCCCCGTTCCTCGGGGCAGTAGCCGATGCCGCAGTGGGCGATCTTGTGCGTCGGCAGGTCGATCGTTTCCACGCCCTGGCCGCTTGCGTCGTGCACGACGATGGAGCCCTTGCGCGTGCCCACCAGGCCCATGATGGCGCGCAGCGTGGTGGTGCGGCCCGCGCCGTTGCGGCCGAGCAGCGTGACCACCTCGCCGCGGTTCACGGTCAGGTCGACACCATGCAGGATGTGCGATTCGCCGTACCAGGCGTGCAGGTCCTTGATCTGGAGCGCGGGCGTGCTCATGCAGTGTTCTCGTGTGTTCGGGTCTAGCGTTCGGTGATGCAGCCAGCCGCTGCATCGGTGACCGGCCTGCGCCGGCCGACTGCTTCCATGGCCTTGACGGGCTCAGTGGCCTTCCAGCGCCGCATCGGCGGTGCCCATGTAGGCCTCCATCACCTGCGGGTTCTTCGAGACGTCTTCATACGGGCCCTCGGCCAGGATCTGGCCGCGCTGCAGCACCGTGATCTTGTCGGCGATGGACGACACCACGTTCATGTTGTGTTCGACCATCAGGATCGTGCGGCCCGCGGCCACGCGCTTGATCAGCTCCGTCACGCGGTCCACGTCTTCGTGGCCCATGCCCTGCGTGGGCTCGTCGAGCAGCATCAGCTCGGGCTCCATCGCCAGCGTGGTGGCAATCTCCAGCGCGCGCTTGCGGCCGTAGGGCAGCTCCACCGTCACGGTGTGCGCGAACTGCGTCAGGCCCACCTGATCGAGCAGCTCCATCGCGCGTTCATTCAGGACATTGAGCGACTGCTCGCTGCGCCAGAACGCGTACGCCGTGCCCAGCTGGCGCTGCAGGCCGACGCGAACGTTTTCCAGCACGCTCAGATGCGGAAACACGGCGGAAATCTGGAACGAGCGGATCACGCCCCGGCGTGCAATCTGCGCCGGCTTCTCCGAGGTGATGTCGACGCCGTTGAACAGGATCGTGCCCCGCGTGGGCACCAGAAACTTGGTCAGCAGGTTGAAGCACGTCGTCTTGCCTGCCCCGTTGGGGCCGATGAGGGCGTGGATCGACCCGCGCTGCACGCGCAGGTTGACGTCGGACACGGCGGTAAAGCCCTTGAAGGCCTTGGTCAGCCCGCGCGTTTCGAGAATGATGTCCTGCGCCATGATTCCCTCTTGTCTCCCGCCTCTTTTTTTGGTGCGGATGATTGTCAACGGCTGTTGCGTTGCAAAACATCGGGGTTTGTACCGAGGCGGATTGCACATCGCTTACAGCCCAAAACCCGCACCGGCATTGGGTTTGCAGCTCGCTGATGGGGCTTACGTAGAGTTACGTATCGGAGCAATACCGATTGCCCTATTCATGGGACATGGGCGGTGTGTCTCGCCCATGTCGGCCGCCCCTCAAACCGCGACCGCCTCGCCGCGCGCACGCGCCTTGCGCGCCGCCCGGATCATCTCGCTGGCCTTCTCCGCGATCATGATCGTCGGCGAGTTGGTGTTGCCGGAGGTGATGGTCGGCATGATGGACGCATCCACCACGCGCAGCCCTTCGATACCGCGCACGCGCAGCTGGGCATCGACCACCGCGTTCACGTCGTCGGCGCGCCCCATGCGGCACGTGCCGACCGGGTGGAAGATGGTCGTGCCGATCTCGCCGGCGGCGCGGGCGAGTTCTTCGTCGGTCTGGAAGGCGGCGCCGGGCAGGTACTCTTCGGGCCGGTATTGCGCCAGGGCGGGCTGGGCGACGATGCGGCGCGTGAGCCGCAAGGAATCGGCCGCGACCTTGCGGTCTTCGTCGGTCGACAGGTAGTTCGGCGCGATCGTCGGCGCGGCAAACGGGTCGGCCGAGGTGATGTGCACCGTGCCGCGCGAGGTCGGGCGCAGGTTGCACACGCTGGCGGTAAACGCGTTGAACGCGTGCAGCGGGTCGCCGAACTTGTCGAGCGAGAGCGGCTGCACGTGGTACTCCACATCGGGCCGCGACACCTGCGGATTCGAGCGCGCGAACACGCCCAACTGCGACGGCGCCATGCTCATCGGCCCGCTCTGGTTGAAGGCGTACTGCATGCCGATCATCGCCTTGCCCCACCAGTTCGAGGCCCGCGTGTTCAGCGTCGGCACGCCGTGCACCTTGACCACGCTGCGCAACTGCAGATGGTCCTGCAGGTTCTCGCCCACGCCCGGCAGCGCCTGCCGCACCGGAATGCCCAGCGCCTGCAGCCGCTCCGGCTGGCCGATCCCCGCCAGCTCGAGCAGTTGCGGCGAGTTGATCGCCCCCGCCGAGAGGATCACCTCCTCGCGCGCCGCGACCGAGTAATCGACCCCGGCCCCGCGATACGTCACGCCCGTGCAGCGCTTGCCGCTGAAGGTCAGCGCACGCACCTGCGCGCCCGTCATGATGGTCAGGTTCGGCCTCTGCGATGCGGGGCGCAGGAAGCCCTTGGCCGTGTTCCAGCGGATGCCCCGCTTCTGGTTGACCTCGAAGTATCCGACGCCGAAGTTGTCGCCGCGGTTGAAGTCGCTGGTGCGCGGAATGCCGGCCTGCACGGCGGCTTCGATGAAGGTTTCAAGAATCTGCCAGTGCAGGCGCTGCGGCTCGACCCGCCATTCGCCGTCGGCGCCGTGCCACGCGTTGGCCCCGCCGTGGTGGTTCTCGCTCGCCTTGAACAGCGGCAGCACCGCATCCCACTTCCAGGAGGCATCGCCCGTGATGTCGGCCCAGCCGTCGTAGTCTTCGCGCTGGCCGCGCATGTAGATCATGCCGTTGATCGACGAGCAGCCGCCGAGCACCCGGCCGCGCGGGTAGCCGAGCGAGCGGCCGTTCAGGCCGGGCTCTTCGCGAGTGCGGTAGAGCCAGTCCGTGCGCGGGTTGCCGATGCAATACAGATAGCCGACGGGGATGTGGATCCAGTGGTAGTCGTCCTTGCCGCCTGCCTCCAGCAGGAGCACGGAGACGTCGGGATCGCGTGTGAGGCGGTTGGCCAGGACGCAGCCTGCGGAGCCTGCGCCGATGATGATGTAGTCGTACGTTTCCATGTCTCCGTGCTTCTTTTCCTTGGTGTTATTGGTTTTTATTCTTGTGGTGCGACCAATTCACTACAAATCAAATCCGCGAAGCCAGCCACTCCGTCATCTTTCCAAACACCTCACTGCGCAGCGGCTCGGCTTCGTTGAAGATCTCGTGATACCCGTTGTCGAACCACGCCAAGGTCCGCAAGTCTTCCGGCGCATTCGCATAGAAATCGCGACTGCCGGACGGATCGACAATCGAATCGGCGCCGCCTGCCATCAGCAGCATCGGCGCTTCGAGGCGCGGGGCGTCCTGTTGCGTCTGGGTGATGGCATTGAGCATGAACTCCAGCACGGAAGCACTGATCGTGCCCTGCACGAGCGGGTCAGCGCGATAGGCGGCTGCCACGCTCGGATCATGGGAAAGCTTGGCCGGATCAACGGGATTGGGCACCGGCAGCCGCGGCGCGATGGCGGAGAGGATCCCCCGCACGATGCCCGTTCCTGGCGGCAATTTCACGCGCAGCGCGGGCGATGACAGCAGCACGCCGCGCACTGGCCGGACGCGCGCAGTGGTGAAGCGCGCGACGATCAGCCCGCCCATGCTGTGCCCAAGCACGAACGGCATCTCGTGCCATTCGGCGACGGCGGCGTCGACGATTTCCGCCAGGTCGGTCAGGTAGTTGTCCGGCGCGTCGAGCGCCATGCGCGGGCCGCCGCTGCGGCCGTGGCCGCGCAGGTCGAAAGCTCGCACGCGCAGGCCCAGGTCGGTCAGCACCTTGGCCACATGGACGTAGCGCCCACTGTGTTCGGCCATGCCGTGCACGAGGATGACGGTGCCGCGCGGTTCGCCCGCCTGGGTGTCGGGCGACCACGTGCGGACCAGCAGTTCAGTGCCGTCCTTCATGCGCTGGCGGGCCTCCTGCGCCTGATCGGGTGCGGCCTGAGCGGGGGCTTGCGTCATCGGCGTCTCCTCCTTTGGTTGCCAGATTGTGGCATAGACGCCGCGCGCTGCAACGGGCCGAGCCGTCAGTGGCAGCAGCCGCCCTGGCCGCCGGTGTCTGCGCTCTCGCCGGCCACGCCCTGCAGGATGGGGCAATCGGGCCGGTCGTCGCCGTGGCACGCATTCGCCAGCGTCATGAGCGTATCGCGCATGCCTTGCAGCTCGCGGATGCGCGCGTCCAGGTCGGCCACATGGCGCAGCGTGATGGCCTTGACGTCGGCGCTGGCGCGCTCGCGGTCGTTCCAGAGCGAGAGCAGCGTGCGAATCTCTTCGAGCGAGAACCCCAGCGAGCGCGAACGATGGATGAACCGCAGCACATGCAGGGCGCGCGCGTCATACATCCGGTAGTTGCCCTCCGTGCGAGGGCTTGGCGGCAGCAGGCCGATGCTCTCGTAATAGCGGATCATCTTGGCCGATACGCCGCTGGCCTTGGCGGCCTCGCCGATGTTGACGGGGCCCTGGGTTGCATTGAGATCGGTGCGGGTCATGCGCGGTCTCCGGTGGATGGCCAGCGGCGCAGCATCAGCGCATTGGTGACGACGCTCACGCTCGAGAACGCCATGGCCGCCCCGGCGAATGTCGGGCTGAGCAGGCCGAACGCGGCCAGTGGAATGCCGACCACGTTGTAGACGAACGCCCAGAACAGGTTCTGGCGGATCTTGGCGACCGTGCGGCGCGAGAGGTCCAGCGCGTCGCTCACCAGACGCGGCTCGCCGCGCATGAGCGTGATGCCGGCGGCCTGCATCGCCACATCGGTGCCGGTGGCCATGGCGATGCCGACATCGGCCGCGGCCAGCGCGGGCGCATCGTTGATGCCGTCGCCGACCATCGCGACCACGTGGCCGGCCTTCTGCCATGCCGTGACACGCGCGGCCTTGTCTTGCGGCAACACCTGCGCGGCCACTTCGTCGATGCCGAGCGCGTGTGCCACGCTGCGTGCCGCGCCGGCGTTGTCGCCGGTCACGAGCGCGGTGCGCACGCCACGCGCCTGCAGCGCGGACACAGCCTCCTTCGCGCCGGGCTTGAGCGCATCGCCAAAACCAATCAGGCCGCGCAACTGCAGGCCGCCTTCATCACGCTGCGCAAGCCACGAGACGGTGTTGCCTTGCGCCTCCAGCGCATCGGCGCGCGCTTGCAATGCGCGGCGATCGAGCCCCAGTTCATCCATCCACCGCGCGTTGCCGAGTTGCAGCGACGCGCCATTCACGATGCCGCGCGTGCCGCGTCCGGCCAGCACTTCGGGCGATTGCGCCGGCGTGATGGCGCGGCCTTGTTGCTCGGCGTATTCGCGCGTGGCGTGGGCCAGCGGATGCGTGTTTTCGGCCTGCAGCGCGGCGAGCTCGTCCAGCAGCGTCGCGGCATCGACGCCCGGCGCGGCTTCCACCGCCGTGACGCGCGGCCGGCCCACGGTAAGCGTGCCCGTCTTGTCGAAGACGACGAAATCGACCTGTTGCGCGCGTTCCAGCGCCTGCGCATCGGCAATGAGAATGCCGCGCCGCGCGCCCGCACCCGTGCCGGCCATGATGGCGGACGGCGTGGCAAGGCCGAGCGCGCACGGGCAAGCGATCACCAGAACCGCCACGGCGTTGACGATGGCCGTCTCCCACCCCGCCCCAGCGATGAACCAACCCGCCAGCGTCAGCAACGCCGCCACCAGCACCGCCGGCACAAAGATGGCGCTCATGCGGTCGACCAGTTGCTGGATCGGCGGCTTCGCAGCCTGCGCGTCTTCTACGAGGCGGATGATGCGCGAAAGCATCGTGTCCGCGCCGATGGCCGTGGTGCGCACGAGCAGCACGCCGTCGGTGGCGATGGCACCGGCGGTCACGCGGTCGCCTTCGCGCTTGGGCACGGGCAGGCTTTCGCCGGTCAGCATGGATTCATCGACGTGGCTGTCGCCTTCCAGCACCACCGCATCCACGGGGATGCGCTCGCCGGCACGCACGGACACCACATCGCCCACTCGCACCTGGGCGACGGGGGTGTCGCGCAGCGTGCCGTCGGCAGTGCGCACGCGAGCGGTATCGGGGCGCAGCGCCTGCAGCGCGCGAATCGCCTGCGCCGTCTGCCGCTTGGCCCGCACCTCGAGCCACTTGCCCAGGCGCACCAGCGTGATGACGACGGCCCCGCTTTCAAAGTACAGATGCGGCAGGTGGTCTTCGCCCGCACGCCACCACAGCCACAGCGACAGGCCGTATGCAGCCGACGTCCCGAGCGCGACGAGCACATCCATGTTGCCCGCACCCGCGCGCACGGCCTTCCAGCCGGCCTTGTAAAAGCGCGCGCCGATCACGAACTGCACCGGCGTCGCCAGCAGCCACTGCCCCCAGGGGGGCAGCATCCACTCGCTGCCGAACCAGCCGGCGATCATCGGCAGCACCAGCGGCAGCGACAACGCAGCGGCAATCCACACGGGGCCGGCACCGTCCCAGAAATCCGGCTCGGCGGCGGCACGCGCTGCCGCTTCGTCGGATGCGACGCGCGCTTCATAGCCAGCAGCCGAAACGGCCGCCACAAGTGCATCGCTCGCCGCGGCGCCGTGCACGCGCGCGCGTTCGGTTGCGAGGTTGACGCTGGCCTCCGTCACGCCGGGCACGGCGCGCAAGGCGCGTTCGACACGGCCCGCACAGGCGGCGCAGGTCATCCCGCCGATTTCGAGATCGAGTGAAGCCGGATGGGCAAGGCTGGTGGTCATGGAAACGTGCTGTCGAAGGAAGATGGCATCAGCCTAGACCTTCCCATCTTGGCAAGGTCAAGCGATCATTCTACGCTTGCGGTTCCCACGGTAGGAAGGTTCATACTCCGCTGCATGATTTCTTCCTTCCTTTCCAGGAGCGAACCATGACGACGTTTTCCGTTGAAGGTATGAGCTGCGGCCATTGCGTATCGGCCGTCACGCGTGCGGTACAGCAGGTGGATGCCGGCGCCAATGTGCAGGTCGATCTGTCCCGCCAGAGCGTGGCCGTCACGAGCGGCGCGAGCGTCGACGCGCTCAAGGCCGCCATCGAGCAGGCCGGCTACCCGGTCAAAGCCGTTGCCTGAGCAGCGCACAAAAAAAGGCGTGCCGCCATGGCACGCCTTCTTGTTGAACGCGGCCGCCGCTCAGAAGCGGTAGCCCACGTTCAGGAAGGTCACGACCGGGTTGATCTTGATCTTGGCTTCGCTCTGGATATGCGTGCCGTTGATCAGCTTCGTATCGATCTTGGCCGTCGTCTTCAGTGGCAGGTACGACACCGACAGGCCCACGAACCAGTCCTTGGTGATGGCGTACGTGGCGCCCACGTTCAGCACCGGGTTCAGCGAGCTGTCGGTCGACACGCTGCTCGTGCTGCCCGGCGTGCCGCGGCCCAGCACCTGGTTCTGGAAGGCGCTGTTGGTGATCTTCTCGTCGGAGAACCACGTGTAGTTCAGGCCGGCACCGACGTACGGGCGGAACTTGCTGTCGGCGCCGAAGAAGTACCACTTGGCCAGCACGGCCGGGCTCCATTGCTTGGCCGAACCGATTTCGCCGTAGCGCGAGAAGGAACCCGTGCCTTCGATCTTGTGGCGCGGCGGGATGCCGCCCACCAGTTCCATGGCGAAGTTGTCGGTAAAGAAGTGCGTGAACGCGAGGCCAACGGTATCGGCGTCCTTGATCTTGGCGCCGGTGTTGGGCTGCGATTGGTTGACGGGAACGCCGCCCACGCTGTTGACGAACAGCGGGTCGCTCGAGCTGTTCGGCATCACGCGGAACCAGCCCAGGCTGACGATGTTGCTGCCGGCAGCCTGTGCGTGCGCGGCGGTGGCGAGGATCATCCCGGCGGCGGCCGCCAGTGCTTTTTTATAGGCCATCTGTATGTGCTCCAGTGTCAGACGCATCCGGGCAAACGTGCCGTACAGCGGCGTGTGCCGGTGCGTTCTCAGTCTCCTCCCAGGCGGAAGGGATGGTCATTATCCCGTTTGATTGCCGTGGCTAGAATGCTTTTTCTAGAGGTTTCCTGTTACAAGCGCGGGTCGAGACCTGCTGATGGCGGGCCTCCTCGGCCCGAACGCGCTTTTTAAACAGGCCTGGACTGCGACAGCGCGAGCACGCACGCCGCTAGATCCCACAAGGCGCTGCCGACGCTCTTGAACACCACGGGCGACACCGGCGCGGCCTGCGCGAGCGTGTCGGGCGTCACGTCGACGCACTGTTGTAACGGACGTACACGCGACCACGGCACACCTGCCTGCAGCAGGTCGCCCGCCTCGACTTCCAGGTCGACAAGCGTGTCGGCGTACAGCCGGTCGACCGCGGCGGCATGCACGCACAGCCGCGGCGGCAGTTCGGCCATGTCGGGCCGGAACGCACCGACTGCCGCGATGAAGTGTTGCGGCCGCCACGTCCGGCCGTGCCCGTCGCCGGGCTCCGCCCAGTCCGGCAGCACGGGTTGCGACGACGGCGTGGCCGTGACCACGAGCGACACATGCGGCAACACGGCGCGCGCGGCCTGCGCCACCCCGGCCGCATCCCCGCCGGCCAGCGCGGTGGCGTCCATCCCGAGGGCACGTGCATGCGCGGCCAAGCCCTCGGCGCTGGCGGCATTGCGGGCAATGATGGTCACGCGCCGCGTGCCAAGGCCCAGGTGGAAGGCTTCCAGATGTGCACGCGCCTGGGCCCCGGCGCCTACCAGCAGCAGGTCGCCCGCTGGCTCCGGGGCCAGCAGGCGCGCGGCCAGCAGCGAGACCGCTGCCGTGCGGTGCGCCGTGACGGTCGGCCCATCGAGCAGCAGGCGCCGCACGCCGGTCTGCGCGTCCATGACGACGACCTCGCCGTGGATGGCCGGCAAACCGCGCGACGGGTTATGCGGGTGCACCGTGATCATCTTGGTGATGGCCATGTCGGCATTGGACGCGGGCATCAGCAACAAGCTGCCGGGCCCGGGCAAGGGCATCACCAGTCGGGCGGGCGCCTGGGCCCGGCCGGCGCGCGCGTCGCGCAATACCTGGGCGATGGCGTCGGCAAGCGCGGCGTACGGCAGGCACGCTGCCGTCGCGCTGGCGTCGAGGGTCTGCAGCATCGGGGCTCCCACAGCGAAGGACACGGCGATCGAGCTTATGCCCGGCGCGCGGGCGGTGTGCGGCGCGTGAGCAGGCCGCCGCTGATCAGCAGCTGCGCGGCGGCATAGCTCCACCAGATCGCCAGCTCATGGTCCGTAAAGGGAAACACGAACACGCTGATCCCGATCATGGCGTCGGAGGCGGCAAAGGCGATGGCGCCCCAGGCGGTCAGCGGCCCGGGCAGGCGCGCCAGCAGCGCGGCACACACCATTGACGAGAGCACGACCATGTAAACGATGACGGGGCCTTTTAAACCGCCCAGGCCCGGCCAGTACCACAGCAGCATGCCGATGGCCACGCCGATCATCGCGCCCACCGCCAGCAGGCGCACCGGCGACGACGCGCCTCGCAACTGCCACAGCACGCGCAGATAGCACAGATGGGCGACGAGGAAGCAGCCGAGGCCGGCAATGAACGACGGCTTCCAGTCCGGCAATGCCAGGCACAGGTCGCCCAGCGCCGAAAACAGCATCGCGCCGACGAGCCAGCGGCGCTCGCGCGGAATCTCATGCAGCGACGCCGCACGCGCCAGCAGCATCGCCATGAGCATCTTCCACAGCGGCTGCGCGACGATGCGGCCGACCAGCGGCGTACCCGGCGGCACGTCGACGGCCACCATGGTCAACATGCCGCCATAGGTGACCCCCGCCACGGCGGCCGCCACCCACCACGCACGAACGCGTGCCGGCATGCCGTAGCCGCCCGCACGACGTGCCGGCAGATGCGCCGGATGCGTGGTGTGTCCTTCAACCATCATGGTCTCCCGCCCGGGAAAGGCGATTCATTGAAACTGGGTGTGATCGGCTTGCAGCGTGACACGCCGCGCACCCTGGCGCAAGGCGCACGGTCACCCACCGAGGTGGGATAGCGGCAGCGCGCCGTCCCGCTTCAAAGCTGTCAGTACGATATTGGAACGCACATTGTCCACGCCCGGCACCCGCATCAGCTTGCGCATGACGAACTCCGATAGCGCCGGCAGGTCGGGCACCACCACGCGCAGCATGTAGTCGGCATCGCCGGCCACGGAATAGCACTCCTGCACCGCGTCGAGCAGCATGATCTCTTCGCGGAAACGCTCGACGATCGCGTCGCCATGATGCGCGAGCTTGATGCTGGCGAACACCGTCACGCCGAGCCCCAGGCCGGTCGGCGACAGCACCACCCGGTAGCCTTCGATCACGCCTTCGGACTCCAGCCGCGCCAGACGCCGCCCCACCTGGCTGGCCGAGAGGTGCACCTGCTCCGAAAGCTGCTGATGCGTCGCACGGCCATCGCGCTGCAGCGCCGCCAGCAGGGCTAGATCGAAGGTATCGAGCGAAATCATGCATATCTCCTGCGTAGATGCACGCCATTCTGCACGATTTCCGCATGCCGCGGCTCAGAGGCGCCCGTTTTGCGGACAATCCGCAGGGCCGCACCCCTACACTGGCCGGACTTGAATAACACGAGAGCGAGACACCCGAATGGCCCCCGCCACCACCGCCCCCGACTCGACCCAGACCGCGGCCCCCGCCGGCTTCAACGGCACCCTGACCGACAAGCTGCGCGAACAGTTTGCGCAAGGCCTCGACGACCAGACGCTGCGCGCCGACTTCACGATCGATCAGCCGGTACACCGCTACACCGCCGCCGACCATGCGACATGGCGCACGCTGTACGACCGCCAGGAGGCGCTGCTGCCGGGCCGCGTGTGCGATGAATTCCTGCAGGGCCTGTCGACGCTGGGCATGAGCCGGGACCGCGTGCCGTCGTTCGACGAACTCAACGAAACGCTCCTGCGCGCGACCGGCTGGCGGATCGTCGCGGTGCCGGGCCTGGTGCCGGACGAAGTCTTTTTCGATCACCTCGCCAACCGGCGCTTCCCGGCCAGCTGGTGGATGCGCCGGCCCGACCAGCTCGATTACCTGCAAGAGCCCGACTGCTTCCACGACATCTTTGGCCACGTGCCGCTGCTGATCAACCCGATCTTCGCCGACTACATGGAGGCCTACGGCAAGGGCGGCCTGAAGGCGGCGCGCCTCGGCCAGCTCGACATGCTGGCGCGCCTGTACTGGTACACGGTGGAATTCGGGCTGATCCGCACGCCGGCCGGCCTGCGCATCTACGGTGCGGGCATCGTGTCGAGCAAGAGCGAATCGGTGTATGCGCTCGATTCAGCCAGCCCGAACCGCATCGGCTTCGACGTACGCCGCATCATGCGCACGCGCTATCGCATCGACACGTTCCAGAAGACGTACTTCGTGATCGACAGTTTCGAGCAGCTGTTTGACGCCACGCGCCCCGATTTCACGCCGCTGTATGAAGAACTCGCCGCGCTGCCGACTTTCGGCGCCGGCGATGTGGTCGACGGCGATCTCGTGCTGAACGTAGGCAACCGTGAAGGCTGGGCCGATACGGCAGACATTTAGAGCGCGTGGTGCCCGGAAGCTGGACTTCGCATGCATGCTTCCGGGCACAACACGTTCTGGGCGCTGACTATACTGCGCGCATTCTCGACCGATTTCCGTGACCCATCATGATGCCCACGCTCAACGACGACCAACGCAAGGCCCTGTTTGCCGAGCTGCCCGGATGGCAGCTGCAGAAGGACCGCGACGCCATCCAGAAAACCTTCACCTTTGCCGACTTCAACGCCGCGTTCGGCTTCATGACGCGCGTGGCGATCAAGGCCGAGCAGATGAATCACCACCCGGAGTGGTTCAACGTGTGGAATCGCGTCGACATCACCCTGTCGACGCACGACGCAAACGGCCTCACGCACCGTGACGCCGATCTCGCCCGCTTCATCGAGCAGGCCGCCAGGACAACCGGCGCGAAGTAACGCCGCTGCTGCTGGCGCTCAGCCCTGCGTGGCCGCGCGCCACGCTTCATACGCCGCCCGCGCCTTGTCGCCCAATTGCTCCGGGGCGATGCGGGTGGCGCCTTGTACAATCATCAGCGCATACGGCTTGGCCAACGCCGACGCCTCGGCACACAGCCGCAGTTCCTCGCCCTGGGCGGGCGAACGGGCACGCCAGTAATTGATGGCGGCCTCCAGGTCGGTGATGGTGAGCAGGGCTTCGGTCATCCGCGCATTGTAGCGCTGCCAAACCGCACCGATTCCTTTTCCGCCGCGCTTTGCGGACCGCCCCATGCGCATCCTGCTGATTGAAGACGACCGCGCCATTGCCAGCGGCATCCATGCCGGACTGACGCAGGCCGGACACCGCGTGCATGCCGTGCATGACGGTGTCTTCGCCGCCGAGCAGCTGGCCCGGCAGACGCACGACCTGGTGATCCTGGATCTCGGCTTGCCGGGCATCGACGGCATGACGCTGTTGTCGCAGTTCCGCGCGCGCGACCGCGCCACGCCGGTGCTGATCCTCACCGCCCGCGACGGCCTTTCCGATAAGGTCAACGGCCTGAATGCCGGCGCCGACGATTACCTCCTCAAGCCCTTCGAAATGCCCGAGCTCGTGGCGCGTGTCGGTGCGCTGCTGCGCCGCCGCGGCGATCCTTCCGAGCCCGCGGCGCGGCCGGACATCCTGGTCGGGCGACTTCGCCTGAGCGGCGTGGAGCGGCGCATCTTTGTCGATGCCGCGCCGCTGGAGCTGTCGCCGCGAGAGTTTGCCGTGCTGGAACTGCTGATGCTGCGTCAGGGCCGCGTGGTCAGCAAGGTGCAGCTGCAGGAGCATCTGGCCAGCTTTGGTCACGCCATCGGCGAGGCGAGCCACGATGTAGTGGGCGATACGGCCATCGAAGTCTATGTGCATCGCGTGCGCCGCAAGATCGAACACTCCGAAGCCGAGATCGTCACCGTGCGCGGCTTTGGCTATCTGCTGCAGGCACGCGCTCCGGCGTAGCGCCGCATCATGTTCAAACGCCACCGGCCTGCCGCGCCTGCGCCCGCCCACGGCGCACTCAGCCTCCGGCTGCATCTGCTGCGGGCGCTGGCGACGCCGCTGTTCGGCCTCGTGGTCGGCACGGGTGCGCTCTCGTACTGGCTGGCGGCGCATTACACCGCGCAGGTATTCGATCGGGCGCTGGTGGGCGTGGCCAATACGCTGGCCGAGCAAATGCGCCTGGCCGGGCCGCACGTGCCGCCGGCCAGGCTGTACGACATCGCCCTTACCGCGCAGACGCTGGTGCAGAACAGCGGAGAAGACCGCATCTTCTGGCGCATTGCCGGGCCCGCGGGCACGCTGATCGGGCGCGACACGGCGCTCGGCTACGGCTCGGGACAGGTGCGCATTGGCGAGGCGCGCGTGTTCTACAGCTGGATCGACGGCAAGCAAGTGCGCGCCGTGCGCCTGCCCGTGCCGGGTGTGACCGCCGATGTGCCAAAGCCGGTTTCGCCGCGCCAGCCGGCGCCGCCCGATCCGGAAGACGACGTCACGCGGCCCGCGCTGGCGCCCACGCAGGCCCAGACGGCGCCCGCGTTCAATCCGTCCAAGCCGCCCGATGCGATGCAGCCCGACAACAGCATCGTCGTGGAAGTGGCCGAACTGCTGGACCACCGTGATGCGGCGGCCAAGGAAGTGCTGCTATCGGTATCGATTCCGCTGATCGTGCTGCTGGCCGTGGGCGGGCTGATCCTCTCGCTCGTGCTCAAGGAAGAACTGCAGCCGCTGCAGACGCTGGCCGATACGCTCAACCGGCAAAGCGCGCAGTCCGTCAGGCCCCTTCCCGCCGAATCGGCGGAGCGCGTGCCGGCCGAGCTGCAGCCGCTCATCAACGCCATGAATGCCTTGCTGGCGCGCCTGCGCGATGCACTCGAAGCGCAGCGCACCTTCATCGCCGATGCGGCCCATCAGTTGCGCACGCCGCTCACCGCGTTGAAGCTGCACGCCGATCACGCCGTGCAGGCCACGACGCTGGAAGACGCGCGCCCTGCCCTGCTCGAACTGCAATCGGGTGCCAACCGGGCCATCCGGCTGTCGAACCAGCTGCTGACGCTGGCACGGGCCGAGCCCGGCATGACGCTCGAGCAACTGGGGCCGCCGGTGCGCGTGGATCTCGTATCGCTTGCGTTCGATGCCGGTGCCGAGTGGGTGCCGCGCGCGCTTGCGCGCGGGCTCGACCTGGGCTTCGAGGCCTGGCCAGAGGAAGCCACGTCGCCAGGTTCATTGCAGGCCCCCGTGCTGGCCAACGCGGTGCTGCTGCGCGAAGCGATCAACAACCTCATCGACAACGCCATCAAGTACGTGCCGACCGGCGGGCGCATCACCTTGCGCGCGGGCATGGAAGCGGATGCGTCCTCGCGCTGGTGGGGTGTGGTCAGCGTGGAAGACAACGGGCCGGGCATTCCGCCGGAGCGGCGCGGCGAGGTGTTCCAGCGCTTCTTCCGTGGCGACGCGGATCACCGCCCCGGGCAGCCACACGGCAGCGGCCTGGGCCTGGCCATCGTGCACGACATCGTGCGCCTGCACGGCGGCCATGTTGCCATTGAAGACGCCGCAGCCCGCGACGGCTCCCGCGTGATGCGCATCGTGCTGCGCGTGCCGCTGGCCGGCGAACCGGGCTAGGCGCGGCTCACTTCTTCTTTTTCTTCTTCTCGGGCGGCGCCAGCATCGTGCCGCGGCAGTTCTTGGCGCCGCAGCGGCAGGCGAACTGTTCCTTCAGCGCCTTGGTCTGGCGGCCTTCGATGACGAGGCCGTAGTCGTAGAACAGCTCCTCGCCGGGTTCGATGTCGCGCAGCGCATGAATGAACACGCGGCCGTCCTTCTCGCGCGCCTCGCAGTTCGGCTTGCACGCATGGTTGATCCAGCGTGCGCGGTTGCCGCCGTACTTGGCGTCGATCACGCTGCCGTCTTCGAGGCTGAAGTAGAACGTGTGGTTCGGGTCGGACGGGTCATGCGGATGGCGGCGCAGCGCCTCTTTCCACGAGATGTGCTCGCCCTTGTATTCGATGATCTTCTTGCCCTTGGCGATGGGCGCCACGGCATAGACGCCGCGCCCGTGCACGCCCGATTGGCGCACCTCGATGCGGTCGCGGCGGCGCAGTTTGGCCGGGGCTTGCGGCGCGGACGGAGACTCAGCCGGAGCCGGCATGGCATCAGCAGACGTGCGTGTCATGGAGGTGCGGGGAAGAACGGAAACGTCGATCAACGAAGCCGAGAGCCTACACCAAAAGCATGGCAACCCGACACGTGCCGCCGCCCTGTCTCGCCGCTCGATGTGGATAACCGGGCCTGCGGCTGTGGATAACTACCGGCAAAGCCTGTTGGCTGTCTGTGGCTGCCCTGTCGATGGTGTGGGCACAAGTGACGCAGCTGCCGATGGAGCGTGGATGCAAACCAGCGATCCATCCACGCCGGGGCACACGCTGTACCAGCGGTTTTGCTTTCAACAAGTGCTTGAACCGGAAGCGATTTTCCGAGTTATCCACAGAAAGGGCGCGGCTTTATTTACTACTACTATCTGTATACATAAAGAAAAAGGTAAACCCATCGATCGACTTGCGTCGATCCTATCGACGAGCGAACACATCAGGCACAAGCCGATGCCTTCAACAGCCTGCCGATGTGATGGGACCGCCTCGCAATGCAAGCCCGATGCGGGTTTACGGAACCCGCTCGCGATACGTCGTTACAAAGCTCACGTGCCGGCGCCAATCGCATGCCGGTATCATGTCGCCCTTGGAGCCGCCCCCCGGAGGCTCTGATGTGTGTGTTATCTACTCTTGAAGGGAGTCAAGCAATGACGAAAACCGAACTGATCGACGCCATCGCCAGCGGCGTAGACGGTCTGACCAAGGCCAAGGCCGAGCAGGCACTGAACGTGACCCTGCAGGCCATCATGGAATCCGTTGGCAAGGGCGATGCGGTCAGCCTCATCGGCTTTGGTACCTTCAGCCAAGGTGAACGTGCCGAGCGCATGGCCCGCAATCCGCGCACCGGCGAAGAAATCAAGGTCGAAGCTGCCAAGACCGTCAAGTTCAAGGCTGGCCAGAAGTTCAAGGACGCCGTCAACGCCTGACGCAATGACGATCCTGGCGTAGCCAGCCCTGTCTGCTGCGCCCACGACGTGGCATGCCATTGCATGCGTGAATCGACCGCAGCATTGGCGTACCACGTCGGAAGGCCTGCCTCCCCGTCAGGCCATCCCTTCCCTCCTCTTTCATGCCCCGCCCTCTTCTGCGCAATTCGCTCGTTTTGCGTATTGCCCTGCCGATCGTCCTGATCGCACCGGTCCTTTGGTTCGCCGGCTGCACCACGCCGCCCGCGCGTCCGCAGGCCGAACCGCTGCCCGACAACGAAGTCGTGCAGACGCGGCCGGGCGCCACGCCGCGCGAGAAGATGATCGAGATCGCCCTCACCGAATGGGACCGGTGGGGCCGTCAGGTCGTGCGGGTGGGTCGTGACGATACGTATTGCGTGACCGGCGGCGGCTTTCCCGATCAGCCCCAGGGCCGCTGGCTGACGGCTGACGACCCCACCCCTGCCCCGGTGGACGAAGAACGGGTTGCCGACATGCCGCTGCCCAAAGCGGTTGCGACGCCCGCTGCTCCTGCTCCTGCCCCTTGCCTGCGCTATCCCGACGGCACGGGCGGTGAAGCCACCGCGCGCGGCTGCGTGCTGGCCAAGCGCTACTGGGCCATCGTCGGCAAGACGCCGAGCTGCCACCAGCTGACCACCGGCGGCTGGGCGTGGTCGGCCGTGTTCATCTCGTGGATCATGCGCAAGGCCGGCCTGCAGAACGACCAGTTCCTGACCGGCGCCACGCATGCGGAATACGTCACCGATGCGCGCGACCATCTGCTCAAGCATCCCGCCTTCGTGCTCGAACGCACGCCGGCCGTGCCGCGCCCGGGCGACCTCATCTGCACCGCACGCGGCGCCGATCGCTTCATGACGGACCCGGCCGAGATCCAGGCCGGCAGAACGCCCATGCACTGCGACCTCGTCGTTGAGGTGGACCCGGTGCGCCATGAAGTGAAATCGATTGGCGGCAACGTGCAGCAATCCGCGTCGATGAGCATCACCGAGTTGAATGACGCCAACCAGCTCGATCCGTACACGAATTCGGTCATGCAGTGGTTGGTGATCCTGCGCAACCAGTTGCCCTAGCAGACGGCAGATGTAACGTTGTTTGACGCCCGGCGCAAATTCATTAACATGTGAATCACTTAAGCGCCGGCAACCCGACCGGCGCATGGCCCCTGCGATCAGGAGACAGGTCATGACGGTGCTTTCGCTTTCACCCGACGCCGGATCGAGCATCCAGGCCCATCGTCCGGACTGGTGCAGCCCACATGAATGGGCCGCGCGCGTGAAGCTGGCGGCGTGCTACCGCATCTTTGCGCAGCTCGGCTGGACCGAGCTGATCTACAACCACATCACGCTGCGCCTGTCACCCGAAGATGGCCGCGCCGACGATGGCGGCCCGCATTTCCTCATCAACCCGTTCGGCCTGACCTATGCTGAGGTTTGCGCGTCGAACCTCGTGAAGATCGACCTGCAGGGCAATGCGCAGCGCGCGCCGGGTCAGCCGGACTGGCCCGTCAACCCCGCCGGTTTTACCGTGCATGCCGCCATTCACGCCGGTATTCCGGGCGCGCATTGCGTGATGCACACCCACACGACCGCCGGCATGGCCGTGGCCTGCGCGCGCGATGGTCTGTCGATCAGCAATTTCTATGCGGCGCAGCTGCACGGCAAGGTCGCGTATCACGACTTTGAAGGCATTACCGTGCATGCCGATGAAGGGCCGCGCCTGGTCAAGAACATCGGCGACAAGCCTGCCGTCATTCTGCGCAACCACGGGTTGCTGGCCTGGGGCGATTCGATTGCGCGGGCCTTTGCGGTGTTGTGGCTGCTCAACCGCGCGTGCGAGATCCAGCTGGCTTCCACGTCGATGGGCCCAGTGCTGGAGATTCCCGAAGCGATTGCGCGCAACTGCACGCGCGATTCGTTGCAGTTCAACCCGAATTTTGGCGCTGGCGAAGATGTGTTTGCCGCGCTCACCCGCACCATCGACCGCATCGACCCTTCCTACCGAACCTGATCACATGACACGCATTTGCATCGTGGGCGCCGGCGCGGTCGGCGGCTATCTTGGCGCGAAGCTCGCGCTGGCCGATCAACCCGTCAACGTGTTGGCACGGGGCGCGACGCTTCAAGCACTGCAGGCCGAAGGGCTGCGACTGACCGAAGACGGCAACACACGCTCTGTGCCGGTGCACGCGAGTGACGATGCGCATGCGCTTGGTGTGCAGGATGTCGTGGTCGTGGCCGTGAAGGCGCCGGCCATGGAAAGCGTGGCGCAAACCATCGGCCCGCTCATCGGCCCGGAGACTTCCGTGGTGGTGGCAATGAACGGCGTGCCGTGGTGGTTCTTTGATCGACCTGGCCCGCTGGAAGGTCTGCGCCTGCAATCGGTGGATCCGCACGGCCGCATCGCGCAGGCCATTCCAACGAAGAGCGTGCTCGGCTGCGTGGTGCATCTGACCTGCTCGACCGCTGCGCCTGGCCACGTGCGCCACGGGTTCGGCAAGCGATTGATCATCGGCGAACCTGCGGGCGGCACCTCACCGCGCCTCGATGCAATCGGGGCGCTGCTTGAACGCGCCGGTTTGCAGATCGAACGCAGCGAAGCCATCCAGCGCGACATCTGGTTCAAGCTGTGGGGCAACATGACGATGAACCCGGTGTCGGTGCTGACCGGCGCGACGTGTGACCGCATTCTCGACGACCCGCAGGTCAGCGCGTTTTGCCTCGCCATCATGGAAGAAGCGAAAGCGATCGGCGCGCGCATCGGCTGCCCGATCGAACAGAGCGGTGAAGAACGCAGCGCCGTCACGCGGCAGCTTGGCGCGTTCAAGACGTCGATGCTGCAGGATGCGGAAGCCGGGCGCGGCCCGCTGGAGATCGATGCACTGGTGGCATCGGTGCGGGAGATCGGTCAGCACGTCGGCGTGCCGACGCCGCAGATTGATGCGTTGCTGGGCCTGGTGCGACTGCATGCCCAGACCCGTGGGCTCTATTGAGCGGCCAGGCCGCGTTACTGATACGTGAGCGTGAAGGTCGCGCTGCCGTTGGCGATGCCCGTCGTAACGCTGTTGGCGGTTTGCACGTAGCGCGCCTTCAGCGGAATCGCATAATCCCCATCCGCATCAGCCACCTGCCATTTGAAGCGTTTGGCCAGTTCGATCGGTTTGTCGTCGTAGAGCAGCTGGATGGCCACCCCCGTGGCACTGGTCGAGCCAGCGTCCAGTTTCAGCATGCCCTGCGCGGCGTCATGTGCCGCCCCGTCCAGTTGCAGGTTGATGCTTGTGCCTTTTGCGCAGTTCAGCGGAATGCTGAAGGCCTTCGTCCTCGAAGGCGGCGAAGTGCCCGGGCCTTTGAACGCACTGATGGGCACGTCGCCGAGTTTCACCGGAATCAACGTGTTGCTCACCGTGCATGACATGACATCGACCTTGAATGAGCCGATATTGATGGTGGACTCAGGTGTGTGCCACAAGGTCTTGTTGTTTCGCAGGATGAAAGAACCCACCTGTCTTCCCGAAACCCACCCAGCGCTGATGCTTTGGGCCGTCTTGTAGAAGCGGATCAGCGCTTTGCCTTGTCGTGGGAGCGCGCTGAACATTCCGTTCACTGAGCAGTACATGTAGTGGTTCGGATTATCTGTCTCGGATCCGTTAACCCAGCGCATCAAGTTAGCGCATTTCTCCCATTTGTCATCCGACCCTGCCGTTATGCCAACCGCATAACCGATGCCTTCAACGTTCGTCTTGTAGATGCGCTTGCCATCGAAGTCTGCAACGTATGTCCCGTACGCCTTGATGCCGACCTCCTGCCAAGGCAGCCTGGGCTCCGTATTGGAGCACTTGAAGGTGCTCACCAGATCCGATGCCACCTCGGCAATGACCGAGCCCACGGGCAGACCACGCTGAATGGTCAAGTCTTTCGGTTGAACCGTGGTGCTGCTCGTCACGGTCTCGCAGGTGTAAGCAAATGCTCCCTGTGCCGGGATCAACATGAGCCCCGTCGCAAACCCGACGTACGTCGCACGCATGTCCAGATACCTCCTCTTTTCTGAAAAGAGGCATCTGAACACACCGACTGTAGCTTTTAGCTAGGACGAATCTGATAGCGCGCGTTCCAATGCACCACGCGAAGGGGCTTTACTGATACGTGAGCGTAAAGGTCGCACTGCCATTCGCAGCGCCGGGCGTGATGCTGCTGTCCGTCTGTACGTAGCGGGCCTTGAGCGGAATGGCGTACGTGCCGTCTTCGCTGGCCGTCTGCCACTTGAAGCTTTTCGCCAGCTCGACCGGCTGGTCGTCATACAGCAATTGAATGGCGACGCCCTTTGCTGGGTTCGTAGCTTCGTCCAGTTTCAACATGCCCTTCGTCGCGTCATACACCGTGCCATCGAGCTTCAGGTTGATGCTGGCACCCTCGGAACACGTGAGCGGAATGTCGAACGCCTTCGTCCGGGCGCTGTCGGGCCAGGTACCCACACCCTTGAATGCGCCAACCGGCACGTCGCCCATCTTCACATTGATCGCGGTGCTGCCCAGCGTGCAAGACACCGAGCTGACGTCAAACGCGCTGATGCTAATCTTCGCTTCAGGTTGGAACCACGTACTTAGATTGTTCTTCAAAATGAAAGAACCCACCTGCCTGGCTGTAATGGTGCCCGTACCCGTTGTCGCGGCCGTCTTGTAAAAGCGGATGGTCGCTTTGGCTGTCATCGGCTGAAAGCCGAACATGCCGTTCACTCTGCAATAGACCTTGTGGTCGACGTTGGTTGTTTCAATTCCGTCGACCCAGTAAGTCTTACCGACACACTGACTGGTTGGCGTTCCGGCAACGGCGTAGCCAATGCCTTCAATATTGGTGCTGTAGACGCGCTTACCATCGAAGTCGCCGACGTAGGTGCCAAAGGCTTTGACGCCGGTCTCCTGAAAGCTCAATCGGGGCTCGCTATTCGTGCATCTGAAGGTGCTTTTGACGTCCGACACAACTTCAGCAATGACGGAACCCACAGGCAAATCGCGCTGGACTGCCATGGCCTTGGGTTGAAGCAGTGTGTCGCTGGTCACCGTTTCGCAGCTGTAGGCAAAGGCACTCTTTGCCCCAATGCACAGCAGACCCGCTGCGAGTCTTGCGCACCATACGCGCATGTTTTTGCTCCCTGGTTATCATCGGGGCAACATAAAAACACATGCGTCAAACTCTGTGATTAGGAATCGTCTCATTCTGCAGCCTCCTGAGATGCAGACGTGGCGCTGCGTTACCACCGGCTGTCCAGCGTCGTGCAAACACGTCGCAATAGGACGAACACGATCCATCGCCATGCCAGCGAGGATCGTGTTGAGCCGGGAGGAACAGGAAGGCGGAGGACGGTAGCGCTTACGGCGCGAGCGCCGGATGCTTCAGCGCATGCGCCGTTTCGATCCACTGCTGGTGGTAAGCAGCGTCGTCCCGTTTGAGGCCGAGCTCGCCGTTCTGGTAGGCCATTGCCAGCGCCTGCACCGCTTCGGGCAATTCGTGTTCGGCCGCCTCCTGGTACAGCGCCAGGGCGCGCGCTTCGTCACGCGGCACGCCCTCGCCTTCGCGATACGCATTGGCCAGCATGAACATGGCCGATGGAATGCCCTGGTGCGCCGCGCGATCGAACCAGCGCGCGGCCTGTGCGGGGTCGACGGGCGTGCCATAACCACTGCGGTGCATCAGGCCCAGGTAATACGCGGCCGCCGCATCGCCCTTGTCGGCGGACTGGCGCAGCAGATGCAGTGCACGCGGATAGTCGCGCGCGATGCCGCCCGTGCCGAGCAACAGCGCCTTGCCGAGCGACAGTTGCGCGCGCATGTCGCTCGGCGCGGCAGCCTCGAGCCAGCGCATGCCTTCGTTGCGCAAGGTGCCGTCGTGCGCGTTGAGGAGTGCTTCGCCCAACGCCGATTGCGCAGGCACTGAACCGCTGCGTGCGCGTTGACGCAACTGCTGCAGCGCCTCGGGCGCCATCGCCTGCACGACCATCGCACGCCACGCTTCGAGCTGCGCGGCATCGACGTCGGGCGGGCGGCGCGTGTGCGACAGCCAGCCGCCCGCGGCCACGATCACCGCCAGCGCGGCAGCCACCGTCAGCATCGGCACCGATTGCCTCGGCGACCCGATGGCCGGCGCACCGGCCCACGCAGAACGAAGAGAAGGCATGGCCGGGGCTCCTGCTTACTGCGTCAGGTCGATCTGGTACACCGCCAGGCCCTTGCCCGAGCCGTCATCGGCCGCCACCTGCGTGACGTTCGTGATGCCCGCAGCCGTGGCATCGGCAATCCGGTTGGGTGCCGACGTGAACTGCACCTGCGCCACCGAGCTCGCCAGCTTCGTGAAGCGCCAGCTGCGCTGCGAGCCATTGGTGGCGCGCTTCACGCTGCCGATCTTCTTGATGTAGCTGATCAGCACATCGCGGTTGGCATCCGGCGACGCATAGATTGTCTTGCTGCCGTCCAGGCCCGGGAAGTTGCCGCCGCCGCTGGCGCGGTAGTTGTTGGTGGCGACGATGAACTGGCCGGCCGGGTCGATGGCCGCGCCCTTGTACTGCAGGTTCTTGATGCGGCTGCCCACGGGCTGCGTCACGTCGATTTCATACGTCAGGTCCGGCGTGGTGAACATGTCGAAGTTGTAACCCGGGAACGTGCTCACCAGCTTCTGCACCGTCGCGCTGTTGGGGTCGATGGTGTTGAAGCGTTTTGCGGCGGTTTCGAGCCAGTTCTTGATGTCGGCACCGCTCACCTTCACGGCGTAGACCGTGTTCGGATACAGGTACAGGTCGGCCGCGTTGTTGATCGCCAGCGGGCCGGCCGCCACATCGGTGAAATCGGTCCCGCCACCAAAGCCGCTCTTGAACGGCGCGCTCACCGACAGCACCGGCAGCGACGCATACTGCGGCAGGTTCGCCTGGATGTAGTTCGACACGTAATCGGCCTGCGCCTGGTTGACGATCTCGATCGCGCCCGGGTCGCCCACGTCGGCAAAGAACGTGCTCATGTGGAAGTCCGTGCTGCCCACCGGCGTCTTCACGTAGTTGATCGTCGCCTGGTGCTCGGCGGCGATGGCGGCGGAGACCGTGGGGTCGGCGGCCACATACGTCTTGTCGGCGTTCTGGATCGAGCGCGCTTCAACCGTGGTCTGCGTCTTGTCCACGTTCCAGGTCTTGCCGTCAAACGTCAGGCCGAGCTTGATGACGCCCAGGTGCTTGCCCCAGTAGTTCGCCATCACGGTCGGCACGCCGTTGACCGTGCCCTTGACCTTGTCCACGCCGGGCAGGTTGAACTGGCTCACCGTGCTGTTGGCATCGGGGAAGAGCTGGTGCGAGTGGCCGATCAGCATGGCATCGATGCCCGGCACGGTGGAGAGCCACCAGCTGCCGTTTTCCATCGTCGGCGAATACGTCGAGTTGTCGAGCCCGCCGTGCGAAATCGCCACCACGAGGTCAGCGCCCTTCGCACGCATTTCCGGGATGTACTTGGCCGCCGTTTCCTTGATGCCGACGGTGTAGACCTTGCCGTCGAGCCAGCGCTTGTCCCAGCTCGTGATGGTGGGCGGCGTAAAGCTGATGATGCCGACCTTGACCGGCGCGCTGACCGTGCTGCCGTCCGGCGCCGTGGCCGTCACCGTCTTGGTGATGATCGTGTACGGCTGGAACAGCGGCGCGTTGGTCTTCGCGCTCATCACGTTGGCCAGCACCTGCGGGAAGGCCGGGCCCGCGCATTTCTTCTGCGTGGCCGGATCGGGCAGGCCATCCACGTTGAACGTATTGCCCGTGACCTGCGACAGATACGGCAGGCCGTAGTTGAACTCGTGGTTGCCGATGCCGCCGCCGTCGTACTTGGCCGCGTTCATCACCTTGTAGATCGCCAGCGTCTGGTCGCACGTGACGGGGCTGACCATGGCCTGGTAGTCCGACAGCGCGGTGCCCTGGATGGTGTCGCCGTTGTCCAGCAGCAGCGTGTTGGGGAATTGAGCACGCGCCTGGTTGATGAGGGTGGAAACACGTTCGAAGCCGAACGAATTGTCGGCGGCCAGCTTGAAGTAGTCGTACGACAGCACGTTGGTGTGCAAGTCGGTGGTCTCCAGCACGGCCAGCGTGGCCTTGGTGCCGGCGGGTGCGGCCGTCGCGGCCGGCGTGCTAGCCCCGCTGGACGGGCTATCGTCACTGCCGCCGCAGGCAGCCAGTGACAGCGACAAAAACGCGGCAAGCGGCAACGCCGCCGAACACAACGGTCGGACTCGCATGAACTTCTCCCTGAAGATCTTCTTGTGGTCTGCGAACGGCAAACTGCGGACTACGAACTGCCGAGCGTGTGCGCGATCGTTTGCGCAGCACGAAAGAGCTGCGGGCTGGGCCGGGGCTCAGAAGCGGGGAGTATCGGAAGCGCGCATGACGGTGCCGTGACCATCGGATGACATTTGCGCGCGGGGCGGCGTGGCCGAAAAGGGCACCGGCCGGCGCTCTCGGCCAGACGGGGGATCGGCGGGGGCAAAAAATCCTGGACGTTTCGTCAACAACGTTAGAATGAGCCCATTTTTCCGCGTAGCCGTTCTATGTCTCAAAAGAAAGCGCCGCTGTTCGAGATCCGCAGCGGCACCGTCGATGCCCTGCTGCTGTCGCCGCGCACCGCCGACATGGACGCCCTGGCCGCCGAACTCACGCGACGCTTTGCCGACACGCCGGAGTTCTTCTCCAACGACGTGATCGCCATCGACGTGCGCCGCCTTGCCGAAGACGAGCGCCTGCCCATCGACCGTCTGGTCGAGACCCTGGCAGGGTTGCACGCCCGCGCGATCGGCGTGGTGGCCAGTCCCGAGCAGGCCGAGTGGGCACAGGGTTTTGGCCTGCCGCTGCTCGACAGCCACGGCCGTCGCCCGCGCGGCGAGAAAGACGCCAAGGACCCCGAGCACGCCCAGGCGTCCGATACCGCCGCGCCCGCCCCTTCTGCACCACCCGCCGAAGCCGTGGCCATGCAGCCCGGCACCATGATCGTCGACCGCCCGCTGCGCTCCGGCCAGCGCATCTATGCGCGCGGCGACCTCGTCGTGCTGGATCTGGTGAGCGACGGCGCCGAGGTGATCGCCGAGGGCAACATCTACGTGTATGCCACGCTGCGCGGCCGTGCGCTGGCGGGCGTGAAGGGCAATCTGGACGCGCGCATCTTCTGCACGTGCCTGGAGCCCCAACTGATTTCCATCGCCGGCATCTACCGCACCGGCGAAACCCCGTGGCCCGACGCCTATGCCAGCAAGCCTGCGCAGGTCCGGCTCGCGGACAACACGCTGGTTTTCGAACCGTTGCGGATGAAGTAACCGAGCGATTTAACTTACAGATATACGAGCCATGACCAAGATCATCGTAGTCACCTCCGGCAAGGGCGGCGTCGGCAAGACGACCACCAGTGCGGCATTTTCTGCCGGCCTTGCGCTGCGCGGCCACAAGACCGCCGTCATCGACTTCGACGTCGGCCTGCGCAACCTCGACCTCATCATGGGCTGCGAGCGCCGCGTGGTGTATGACCTGATCAACGTGATCCACGGTGAGGCCAACCTGAACCAGGCCCTCATCAAGGACAAGAAGTGCGAAAACCTCTTCATCCTTCCCGCCTCGCAGACGCGCGACAAGGATGCGCTCACGCGTGAAGGCGTCGAGAAGGTGATCGAAGGCCTGAAGGAAATGGGCTTCGAATACATCGTCTGCGATTCGCCGGCCGGTATCGAGTCGGGCGCGCTGATGGCGATGTACTTTGCCGACGAGGCCATCGTGGTGACGAACCCGGAAGTCTCTTCGGTGCGCGACTCCGACCGCATCCTGGGCATCCTGTCGTCCAAGTCGCGCCGCGCGGTGGAAGGCAAGGAGCCGATCAAGGAACACCTGCTGCTCACGCGCTACAACCCGAAGCGCGTGTCCGAAGGCGAGATGCTGTCGCTCACCGACATCCAGGAAATCCTGCGCATCAAGCTGATCGGCGTGATTCCGGAATCGGAGGCCGTGCTGCAGGCGTCCAACCAGGGCCTGCCTGCCATCCACCTCGAAGGCACGGACGTCGCCAACGCCTATCACGATGTGATCGACCGCTTCCTCGGCAAGGAGAAGGAGCTGCGCTACGTCGAATACAACAAGCCGGGCTTCCTGCAGCGCCTGTTCGGCGGCGGAAAATAAGGAGACGCACATCCATGTCGATTCTGTCTTTCCTGCTGGGCGAGAAGAAGAAGACTGCAACCGTCGCCAAGGAACGCCTGCAGATCATCCTCGCCCACGAACGCACCGCCAGCGGTGCGCCCGCCGACTACCTGCCCGCCTTGCAGCGCGAGCTGGTGGCCGTGATCTCGAAGTACGTGAAGATCGGCAACGACGACATCAAGGTCAACCTCGAGCGCCAGGACAACCTGGAAGTGCTCGAGGTGAAGATCGAGATTCCGCAGGCCTGATCTTCAGGACACCGTGCAACCCGTGACAGCCGCCGATGCGCTTGCCCAGCTGTGGGCGGCGCTCGGTCAGCCGGCGCAGGCGTTGTCGCGGGTCAGCCTGACGGGCGCCGAGCCCGCGCTCCCCTCATCCTTTGCGGTCGGCACGCTCGCGCAGAGCACCATCGCGGCCGCCGCCCTGGCCGCCGCGCACGTCGATACGCTGCGCACCGGGCGCGAGCAGACGGTGTCGGTCGACATGCACCACGCCGCGCTGGAGTTCCGCTCCGAGCGCTACTTCCGCGTCGACGGCCAATTGCCGCCCGAGCCATGGGACAAGATCGCCGGGCTCTACCGCTGCGGCGACGGGCGCTGGGTGCGCCTGCATACCAACTTCCCACATCACCGTGACGGCGTGCTCAAGCTGCTCGGCTGCGCGTATGACCGCGACGCCGTGGCCGCTGCATTGAGCCAATGGAAGGCCGAAGCGTTTGAAGACGCGGCGGCGCAGGCGGGCATGGTCGTCACCGCGGCGCGTACGTTTGAAGAGTGGGACGCGCACCCGCAAGGCATCGCCGTCGCCAGCCAGCCGCTGATGACAATCGAGCGCATCGGCGATGCGCCACCGCAGCCATTGCCCGCACATGCCCAGGGCCGACCGCTCTCGGGCGTGCGCGTGCTCGATCTCACGCGCGTGATTGCCGGGCCCGTCTGCGGGCGGACGCTCGCCGCGCATGGGGCCGATGTGCTGCTCGTCACGGGGCCGCATCTGCCCGCCATCCCTCCGCTGGTGATCGACACCGGGCGCGGCAAGCGCTCCGCGCAACTCGATTTGCACGATGCAGCCGCTGCCCAGCAACTCCGCACGCTGCTGCGCGACGCCGATATCTTCGTGCAGGGCTATCGACCGGGCGGCCTGGCGGCGCTGCAGTTTGGTCCCGAGCAGGTTGCCGCACTGCGCCCCGGCATCGTCTACGTCAGCCTGTGTGCATACGGCTATGACGGCCCGTGGGCCAATCGCCGAGGCTTCGACTCGCTCGTGCAGACCGCCAGCGGTTTCAACTGGGCGGAAGCCCAGGCGGCGGGCGACGCCAGGCCGCGTGCATTGCCCGCGCAGGCACTGGACCACGGCGCCGGCTATCTGATGGCCGCCGGCGCGATGGCAGCGCTTGCGCGCCGCATGACCGAAGGGGGGAGCTGGCACGTGCGCGTGTCGCTCGCGCAGACGGCGCACTGGCTGCGCGGCTTCGGCCGCGTCTCCAACGGCTTTGACGCGGCCGACCCGCGCTACGAAGACATCGGCGCGTACCTCGAGACGACGCCGTCCGGCTTCGGCGCCCTCACGGCGTTGCGCCACGCGGGGCAGCTTTCCGACACGCCGCCGCACTGGGCGCTGCCCAGCGTCCCGCTGGGGACGCACCCGGCGCGGTGGTAGGATTCGCGCCTACCGTTTTCTCTGCCCGCGCCTGATACTCCGGGCGCACATGGCCCGCCGATGCTCAGTTACCGCCACGCCTTCCACGCCGGCAATCACGCCGATGTCCTCAAGCACGCTGTGCTTGTGCAGATGCTCGATTACCTCACGCAGAAGGACAAGCCGTTCTGGTACATCGACACGCATGCTGGTGCCGGCCTCTACGCGCTGGATCACGAATGGGCGCAGAAGAAGGCCGAATTCGATACCGGCATCGGCCCCTTGTGGCGCGCGGCCGAAGGCGGTGAAACGCTGCCGCCGTTGCTCGATGCGTACCTCGATCAGGTGCGCGAACTGAACCCGAACGGCGCACTCCGGCACTACCCCGGATCGCCGTGGCTGGCGTGGCAGATGCTGCGCGACGCCGATCGCCTGCGCCTGTTCGAGCTGCACAGCTCCGAAATCAAGGTGCTGTCCAACAACTTCCGCGGTGCAGGCCGCAAGGTCATGCTGTACGACGGCGACGGCTTTGCCGGCATCAAGGCGATCCTGCCGCCGCCGCCGCGCCGCGCGCTGGTGCTGATCGACCCGTCCTTCGAAGACAAGCACGACTACGCCCGCACCGTGCAGGCCGTGCAGGACAGCCTGCAGCGCTTTGCCACCGGCATGTATGCGATCTGGTATCCGCAGGTGCAGCGGCGTGAAGCGGCGCAGTTTCCGGCGCGCCTGAAGCAGTTGCGACTCACGGACTGGCTGCACGTCACGCTCACCGTCAGGCGCCCCGTCGAAGGCGGCCTGGGCCTGCACGGCAGCGGCATGTTCATCGTCAACCCGCCGTGGACGCTCAAGGCGCAACTGCAGGAAGCCCTGCCCACGCTGGTGCGCCTGCTCGGCCAGGACGACGGCGCCAAGTTCATGCTGGAAGGCGAATCCAGTTAAGCCATTGGGCGGTGTGACGCCCCGCGTCCCTAGCCATCGTCAAGCGCCGTCTGCGCTGGTACGACGCCAGCGCAGTTCTCCAAATCCACCGCCACCCAGGGCGATGCGCGGGGCCGCCTGCGTGACCCCGCACACCACTGGAGCGCACCGTCCGCGTGGTTTGCGTCGCGTGAATCTCCCCACGCAACCGCACCATCCAGCGCCCTTCCGTTTGGCCGCCTGCTGCGTCTGGCTGCTACCTCGCGAATCTCTCAGCTGACACGTCGCGCAAACTCGCTGGAGAAGACCCGCGTGGAGAGAACGACCTCACCATTGGCGAACGGGAAAACCCAAACGCCCTACCGCCACGTGTGGCCGCGTTTGCATCTGCCGGTGGCGGCGCGCTGTGACGCGCGCATTTCCGCGTGAATTGACAACGTTTGACGGAAAGCCGGCTGCATAAGACCTAACGTTGGATCCGGTTGCACCCGACAAAGACGTGGAAGATGCATTAAATAAGAACAGTGGTTCAAATGGATCATTCTAACGAGCGATGAGCGATGAAATGAAATTCAAAAATTACAGAGTGAGCTGTATCTGGGGGGCGCGCCTGCAAAGCGCTGGAGAGTGTGCCGCTCAGATAAAAGATTTTGTTGGGATTGTGCGGGAAATTCTTCCGGAATTTACCTGGTATTACGACGACTATCGATCGAGGTTCTTTGAATTTCCAGATGACATATCTGAGATTAATAAAAAAGTAATTTCTCCGGTAAATGGAGATAGAAAAGGCGTTCCACTGGATAGAACTTATCCGGAGGTTGGTTTCAGCGCACTTTTATTCAGTTCGAAAAATAATTGTGCAGCAATTCATGCCGGGCTGGGACGTGCCGGCGAAGATGCTTCTAACAATGCGGAAGTCGATTTCCCCAACAAAGGCCCAATCGCCGAAACAATCCTCAACGCCTCCACGCTTGAACGACTGTTCGTCGCCTCCGTGAAGTGCTGGAAGCCGGATTGGGCCTGGATCGACCACACCGACATTAACGACACCGATTTTTCGGTGCCGCCGGTATATTGGTTCGTCTATGGCAACAAGCCAAAGGAGAGCGTGCCATCGTTGCCGGCGCCTGTTGAGGTTCATGCTATCGATTCGCTGGGCACATACATCGTTACGACGCGCGAACTGTACGACCGCACGATCCCTGCGCATCGAGACACAAGTGAAGCGGTAAAGCAGCGGCTGCGGGATGCGAACTGGCTGCCACCTCCAGCTGGCTGAGAGCCCACATGTCACTCCCCTGCCACATGCCCGTGCTACCTAGTCGGGCTTAGACTTGCACTGCGCTGTCCGTGCGCAGCGCCCCTCCCGGCACTCTCGGCAAGATCGGCAGGAGCAACACACCATGAGCGAACGCGACGCAGCGCGTCAGGCGCGCCTGCAGGAAGACCTCCTCGACACGCTGGACGAGGAGCTGGAGATGGAAATCGACGACCACCTGCTCGGCGGCGGCGAGGGCATCAGCGAGGAAGCCCGCGAAACGCGGCGCATGTACTTCCGCGAGCTGTTCCGCCTGCAGGGCGAACTCGTCAAGCTGCAGGACTGGGTGATCGAGACCGGCCACCGGCTCGTCGTGATCTTCGAGGGCCGCGACGCCGCCGGCAAGGGCGGCGCCATCAAGCGCATCACGCAGCGGCTCAACCCGCGCGTGTGCCGCGTGGCCGCGCTGCCGGCGCCCACCAACCGCGAACGCACGCAGTGGTATTTCCAGCGCTACGTAGCGCATCTGCCCGCCGCCGGCGAGATCGTCCTGTTCGATCGCAGCTGGTACAACCGCGCCGGCGTCGAACGCGTGATGGGCTTTTGCACCGACGAGGAATACGAAGAGTTCTTCCGCTCGGTGCCGGAGTTCGAAAAGATGCTCGTGCGCTCCGGCATCCAGATCGTCAAGTACTGGTTCTCCGTTACGGATGAAGAGCAGGAAGTGCGGTTCCAGAGCCGCATCGACGATCCGCTCAAGCAGTGGAAGCTGAGCCCGATGGACCTGGAGAGCCGCCGCCGCTGGGAAGCCTATACACAGGCCAAGGAGGCGATGCTCGAGCGCTCGCACATTCCGGAATCGCCGTGGTGGGTGGTGCTGGCCGACGACAAGAAGCGCGCGCGCCTGAACTGCATCCACCATCTGCTGGGCCAGGTGCCGTATCACCCCGTGCCGCATCCGGCGGTGGTGCTGCCCGAGCGGGTGTATCACGCGGAATACATCCGCCACCCCGTGCCGGAAGAGATGATCGTTCCGAACGTCTACTGACCCGCCGCCGGCCTGCCCCGCGGCCGGCGCCGCTCATAGGGTCGGACGCACCTCGAAGCCGGGCGGCAGGGTTTCGCCATGGGCGGCGCTGGCCACCTCGACTTGCGTGACCTGCGCGGCGTCGGGCCCTTCCCACATCCATTCGCGCATGCGGAGCACGTTCGGCGCGGGGCCCGCCAGGAATGCCTCGACCGTCCCGTCTCGGCGGTTGCGCACCCAGCCGCGCAGGCCGAGCGCGCGGGCCCGCTCGGCGCAGGCCGCGCGATAGCCGACGCCCTGGACGCGGCCCTGTACGGTAACGATCACTTGCGCAATGGCGGACATGGAGGCTCTCCGGGGCAAAAACGCAGGCGATGTGTTGGGCGGAGCATGACAAGGCCGGGTTGTCGCATCTCTGTCACATTTCTGGAATGTGACGTCGTCAGACTGACAACCGCGCGGCGGGGTCCGACGTTACGCAAGGTAAACTAGGCGGCTTGCCGCCGGGTGCCAAGCAACGCTTGTGAAAGCGCTGCGGTCTACCGCGCTCACCACGTACTGCGCCAACTTCCGGCCCGCGCGCCGCTATTGGGTTTTTGGCCCGCGATCCTCGTCCCGGTCATCCACGATGCAGCAAAACGACAACGAAACCACCATCCGGGGCCGCTTCGGTACCAACCTGGGCGTCAATTTCGGCAGCCTGCTGACCGCGCCGCCCAACCGGTTCGACCTGGCATTGCTGCCGATCATCCTGGCCGCCATCGTGCTCGTGGCCTATGCGGCCCGGCAGATGAACGTGCCGTACACGCCCGGCGAGCCGCTCGACGTGAGCCTGGACGTGGCGCAACTGCCCTACTACCTGCTGCGCACCAGCATCCGGATGCTGCTGGCGCTGGGTGCGTCGCTGGCGTTCTCGTTTGCGTTTGCGGCCATCGCGTCGAAGAACCGCACGGCCGAGAAGGTCATGGTGCCGGCGCTCGACATCCTGCAGTCGATCCCGGTGCTCGGCTTCCTGTCGATTACCGTCACGGGCTTCATTGCGCTGTTCCCGGGCAACCTGGTGGGCGTGGAATGCGCGGCCATCTTCGCCATCTTCACGTCGCAGGCGTGGAACATGGCGTTCTCGCTGTACCAGTCGTTCCGTACCATCCCCACCGACCTCGAAGAGGCGGCCACGGTGTTCCGCCTGTCCAAGTGGCAGCGCTTCTGGCGCCTGGAGGTACCGTTCGCCATGCCGGGGCTGCTGTGGAACATGATGATGTCGATGTCGGGCGGCTGGTTCTTCGTGGTGGCGTCGGAAGCGATTTCGGTGTCGGGCCACGACATCAAGCTGCCGGGCATCGGCTCGTACATCTCGCTGGCGATCCAGCAGCAGAACCTGCCGGCCATCGGCTGGGCGATCGTCGCCATGCTGATCGGCATCATCCTGTATGACCAGCTGCTGTTCCGCCCGCTGATTGCCTGGGCAGACCGCTTCCGCTTCGATGCGATGTCTTCCGAGCGCGAGCCGCAATCGTGGCTGCTGGATCTGCTGCGCCGCTCCGAGTGGGTCAAGGCGATGCTCGAACGCGGCGCCGCGCTGGCCGAGCGTACGCTCGCCTGGGGCGCCGACCGCACGCGCCCGACCGCCAGCGCCGGCAGCAGCTTCGTGCGCTTTCCGTGGTCGCACCGGCTGGCCGACGTCATCATCGTCATTGCCGCGCTGGCGGCGGTGGCGCACGTGCTGCAGTTCGTGCGCTCCGAAGTCGGCTGGGCCGAAGTGGGCCACGTCTTCTGGCTGGGCTTCCTGACGATGGTGCGGGTGATCGTGCTGATCGCCCTGGCGGCGCTGGTGTGGGTGCCGATCGGCATCCGCATCGGCCTGAACCCGAACGTCGCGCGCATCGCGCAGCCCGTCGCGCAGTTCCTGGCGGCCTTCCCGGCCAACCTGATGTTCCCGCTGGCGGTGATGCTGATCGCGCGCTTTGCGCTGAATCCCGAGATCTGGTTGTCCCCGCTGATGATCTTCGGCACGCAGTGGTACATCCTGTTCAACGTGATCGCCGGCGCGTCGAGCATCCCGACCGAGCTCAAGCTCGCCGCCCGCAACTTCGGCCTGCGCGGCTGGCTGATGTGGAAGCGGTTCCTGATCCCGGCGGTGTTCCCGAACCTGCTCACCGGCCTGGTGACGGCCGCGGGCGGCTCGTGGAACGCCAGCATCGTCTCCGAATACGTTTCGTGGGGCGACCGCACCCTCACGGCCACGGGCCTGGGCAGCTACATCGCCGAGATGACGGCCAAGGGCGACTTCCCCCGCATTGCATTGGGCATTGGGGTGATGAGCCTCTTCGTGGTCGGTTTCAACCGGCTGCTGTGGAACCGCCTGTACGACATCGCTCAAGAGCGCACCCGCCTCTAAGAACACGCTCAGGATCGTGGCGCTCGCTACGGATCTTGAGCACGTTCCCAGGCGATCTTACCAAGCACAGATAGCAGAGAGCACCAACATGGCAACCACCGGCACGAACAGCGAAAGCGTCATCGAGCTGCGCGGCGTCTCGAAGATTTTCCGCACCGCAGACCACACCGACCGCGCCGTGCTCGAAGGCGTGGACCTCAACCTGCGCCAGGGCGAGATCGTCGCCATGCTGGGCAAATCGGGCTCGGGCAAATCGACGTTGCTTCGCATCATGGCGGGCCTCGTGCGCGCCGATCGCGGCCAGGTACTGTTTCGCGGGCGCGAGTACACCGGCCCCGTGCAGGGCATTGCGATGGTGTTCCAGTCCTTCGCGCTGTTTCCGTGGCTGACGGTGCAGCAGAACGTGGAGCTGGGCCTCGAAGCGCAAGGCGTGCCCAAGGCCGAGCGCGAAGAGCGCGCCGAACAGGCCATCGACCTGATCGGCCTGTCGGGCTTCAACAGCGCCCTGCCGCGCGAACTGTCGGGCGGCATGCGCCAGCGCGTGGGCATTGCGCGCGCGCTCGTCACCGAGCCTGACCTCCTGCTGATGGACGAAGCGTTCTCCGCGCTGGACGTGCTGACCGGCGAGAACCTGCGCGACGAAATGCTCGACCTGTGGGAAGACCGCCGCACCAACATCAAGAGCATCCTCATCGTTTCGCACAACATCGAAGAGGCGGTGATGATGGCGGATCGCATCGTGATCCTGTCGAGCGATCCGGGGCGCATCCGCGCCGAGGTGCGCGTGCCGTTCCCGCGCCCGCGCAACCGCGATTCCGCCGCCGTGCGCAACCTCATCGACGAGGTCTATGGCCTGATGACCTCGCCGCAGCGCGTGGGCGTGCATCTGGGCGTGGAGCCGGCCGCCGAGCAGCTTGCCTACCGCCTGCCCGACGCCGAGATCGGCCAGATGGAGGCCATTCTGGACTTGCTGGTCGAAGCGCCGTTCAACGGCCGCGCCGACCTGCCGCACCTGGCAGAAGAAGCCGGCGTGACCGACGACGACCTGCTGCCCGCGTGCGAAGCGCTGTCCCTGCTGCAACTGGCCACCATCGAGCGCGGCGACATCATCGTCACGCCGTTCGGCAAGACCTACATGGAAACCGAACCGCCCGAGCGCAAGGTGCTGTTCGGCCAGAAGCTGCTGGAGCGCGTGGCCCTGGCCGCGCACATCCGCGCCGAACTGGAAGCCAACGAAGACGGCGAGATCCGCGAAGAGCACGTGCTGCGCGAGCTGGAGGCGTACCTCAAGCCCGAAGAAGCCGAGCGCGTGCTCAAGATCGGCATCGAATGGGGCCGTTACGGCGAGGTGTATGAGTACGTCTACAACACCGGCATGCTGACCCTGCCCCGTGAAGAGCGCGAGGAACGCGAAGAGCGTGAGGCGCAGGAAGGTGGGGATAATCCGGGCTGAGATAGCCGTTAGCAATAGTGCTCGCCTCGTGCTCCACGGGACACAGCACTGCACGTGCATGAGCAAACTCCGATTTGTTCCGCCGCACAGTGCTTCAACGGGAGGTGGCACCCGTATTCGTGGTGCTGCTTCCGTGCCATGCGGGAAAGCGGCCGAAGACTGGAACCACCGGCGGTAACCAACAAGGACTAAGCGCGATAGTACTTGCCGTCACTCTCGCGTGGCCGCTCGGCTTTATGAACGAGCCCGGTAAGGAAGGCTTCGTGCCGATCGAGCGTTACCGCTCACGTTCCAACCGTCCTTGTGCTCCCCTCTGGCGGCTTTCCTCAAGCGTGCTGAACCCCGACCATCGAGTTCACGACGGCCGTCGCCGAGACTAGAACCACAACGGCTGCGTTTGGAACCTTCCCCATGGCGTTCCGAACCCAATGGGATGGCGTTCAGAACGCCATAGGGCCGAGTTTCAGACGCAACAGATCCGGTTCTGAACCTCATACATGACGTTCGGAACGGCAAATGTCCGGTCCCAAACGGCATCCATGACGTGCTGAACATGAAGGTGTCGCGTTCGAAACTGCATCGACGTGGTTCCGGACACGGTCTGCATCAGCATTTTCTGAAAAGCGCTGGCTGGCATTGCGTACGGCGTGGACAGCGTCCACTCTCGCGCAGTCATGCCCCTGAGGCATGACGCTGCCAACCCGTTACAGAGGAATGTGATGTCGCAAAACCTGATTTCGTTTCAGATGAGTGCAACCGATTTGGCCGCCGTGGACGGTGCGCTGAAGACGCTGGAAGACAAGCTCACCGGCTTGATCGACCTGACCATCGAACAGCGTCGGTTTCTGACCAAGATGGCGGCAAATCCGAAGCGTTTGCCCGCACGACGGTGGAGGTGCTCGGCGCCAACCCGAACGTGCTGCCCGCCAACTTCAACATTGCAGAGCTACGCCGCGATCTGACCGCGTTCGACCTGTTGCGCAGCCGTGTGATGCGCCTGGGCCGCATTCACGAACGGATGGCCGATTCGCAACTGGCGCTGGGCAGCGACGTGATGAACGCTGCCTTGGAAGGGTATGCCTTCCTCAAGGTGGCAGGCCACGGTGAGGGGCTGGACGCAGCCCGCAAGGAACTGTCGGCGCGATTTGCCAAATCGTCGAGGAAAAAGGAGGACGCGGTAGGCGTGGAGTGAGGCTCCCAGTGCAAGGAAAACCGCCTTGCGGCGGTTTTCTGCTGAATCCGACCGAAGAATCTAAAGAGGGTCACTCGAAATGAGCACGTCAGACGAGAAGATGCATTACTTGGAAAAAAGCATCTTGTGGAATCCATGGTGGGTCGTTTCAAAAAGCACTTGCACAGCGGTTGATGCGGAAGAGTTTTCTCTCTCCATGAACCGCCCTGCACCCCCGCTACGAGACCAACCGCCGCCGCCACAAAAACCGCCGGAGCCCAAGCGAGCACCGAGGAGCTTGCTCGAAGGGTTCTTGGATTTCAAGGACTGGCTAAATACGCCACCGCCTCCGGAATCGTCCAAACCTGCTGTAGTGACTTCAAGCAAGCCCAAAGTGAAGCCCTTTGACCTTCAAGATATTCCAGATGCACTGGATCGCGTAGGTTGGCCAATGTCAGCAAAACTGCAGAGGAAATGGTTTTCAGGGGAGCTCAACTACGCGACCACTGACGAGGGGGCTGCAATGGGCATCAATCAGAATGGGAAGCCGTTTCCATCAAGCATGGTTGATACGGCCATGTTTAAACTGGATTGGATACTTGGATTTGATCGGGCGCGAAAAAAATATGACGAACTCCTGAATAGGGACTACTTGTTTAGTAGGGCGGCTGTTCGTGTCCTCAAGAATAAGTTTATTGGAAAAGAGTCGTCGGCTAACTATGTTGACCCCTGGCACTTGTGCGGTGCAGATATTCAGAGATGGCATAAAGAATATCAGTTTCAGTTAATAACAGTTGACAGTGGGAATCTGAAGAAATTTGAGATGTTCCTTAGGGGAGTGGCTTGGAAAGACGGAACATTCATGGATGATTTGTATGGGGCGCTAGGCGCCTTTTCGATCAATGCTGCCCTTGGAGAGCATCAATATGTTGTTGACAAAACCGGATGGAGGGGGCGGTTGATTATCAACGAAATTGTTGTCTATATGCGGGATGTTTTTACATTCCATGATCGCTCTGGTGAGATGGGAACTCAGTATTTAGGACATTGGAATAAGCGTGGCTTCATAGTGGTTCCGATTGCAACAGTTGTGGGCGAGTTGACCGAACTGGACTGGTCAAATTATCCGGTCGCTTTGTATAACGCCATATCTGATGCCACGGTTTATTATCCCGTGAGAAACAAGGACTATAGAATTTGGCAGATGAAAAACAAGCAGGGTGGGGACATGGTTTTGTACTCGGATCGCCGGTCGGTGAGGTTGAATCCACCGGAAATAATAGAGTTCGATTTTTCTAATGCGAGATGAAATTGAGGGTAATTAAGGCCATTTTTATTCTTTTTGTCATTGCCCTTGTTGCGCAGTACGCTTTCTTTGTCAGGAGTCGGGTATATACCAGTGAGTGCAGGAGGGAGGTGGATGACCTTCGTCGATATATTGGCGAGACTTGCTATCTTCCTTACCGAGACGGTGCGTTGTTCAGGCTGTATGACGCAAAAACGAACAAGCTAATCGCGGAGAGGACATATAGTGATATCCACCCGCAAATGCTCTTTGATGGGGACCGTGTTTATTACCATCGTGGAGTCTCTCCGGAGGAGTACGTGCCGCTGCCGCCGACATTGCTAGATCGCCTCAGAGCCAAGCTTCCATGACCAAAAAAGTGGTGGGGCGCTGAGCCTCCTGCAACCGGCGACCATCGAACGCGGCGTAAGAGCACGTTGCCACTGACGTCAGAAGAGCCGCTCGATGCGGCTCTTTTTCATAGTCGCTACCGTTTGTAACCCCCGTCAACGCCGCCGCGAACCACGCCGTTTTGCGTGTGCGGGCATCGATTCTCGCAAGCCCGCCCGCTCCAGCCTTCCCCCCGCCAGCCGTCCTTTGCCGCCCCGTGCCGGAGGTCGAAATGCGTCGTGCGTACATTCGAACGTTGTTAGCCGTTTCGCTGGCCGTCGGCGCAGGCTTCGGCCTGGTGCATGCAGCCCGCGCCTGTGAGATTCCTGCACCTGTCCAGACGATCGATCCACCCGGCTTTTACGACGACGCAGCCGGCTATGCGCGCGACGTGAAACCCATGCGCAATTTCATCGCGCACCTCAACGCCTCAGCCGACAAGGGCGATTGGACCTGCGCCCTGAGCCAGCTGCGAACCTGGGCCGATGCCGACGCGCTGATGGGCAAGATTTCCGGCTATCAGGGCCACTACGAGCGATCGTGGGCCGGAACGGATTTCGCCATGGTGCTGCTGCGCATGCCGAGCGACATCCGCAGGCGAAACCAGGCGAGCTGGACGCCATCGCACCGTGGCTCGAACGCATCGCGATCGCCACACGCAACGCCGAGGCGATCAATCATCTGCATAACAACCTGGTGTATTGGGCCGGCCTCAACCTGATTGCCATCGGCACCGCAACCGACAACAGCGACCTGATCAACTCCGGACTCCTGCGCGTTCGCGAGGGCATCCGCGATATCGGCCCGGACGGCGCGCTCGCACGCGAGGTCAAGCGCGGGGACCGTGCGCTGCACTACCACACGTTCGCGCTCATTCCGCTGGTGTTTGCCGCCGAGCTGGTGCAGCGGCGCCATATCGATCTGTACCGCGAGAACGACCACGCGATCGACCGCCTGGCGAATCTCGTGATCAACGCGGTGATCGACCCGGCGAGCTTCGAGAAAATCACGCCGATCAAGCAGCAGCTGTTTCCGTGGACTTTCCAGGATGAGCTGTGCTGGATGGAGCCCTACTATGCCCACGTGCGAGCCCCACGCCTGCCTGCGCTGATTGCGCCACGCCGCCCGTTTTCGGAATGGCGGCTTGGCGGCAACGTGACGGCGGCGTGGGGCGCGGAGCTGCCCGGCCGTTGACGAGGCGGCGGCGCTTGCAAGGGGCGCCCCTTCTTTTCCACCGTGCAACGTTGCAGCACACAGCGTTTGCCCCCTACCAGCCATTCCCTACGCCCCTAAGCCCCGCGCCCATCGACATGTGGTATGAGGCTTGCATAACACTTCGCAAACAACATCCGGGGCAAGGGGGCCGTGGTATGCAGGCGCGTTACGCGTGGTCGATGGGGGCACTGTGGGGCCTGTGCTGGACATGGGGCCATTCAGGCATCGCTCATGCGGGCGGTCTTCAGCAGCCGGAATTTCAGCTTGAGGCCGTCACGGTCAGTGGTTCTGCAGGCGCCGCGTCCGCCACGGGCGAGGCCGCCAACCAAGGCTATGTGCCGCGCGCCCAGTTGGAGAATCGCCCCCTGCTGCGGCCGGGGGAATTGCTGGAGAGCGTGCCCGGCCTGATCGTCACGCAGCACAGCGGCGACGGCAAGGCCAACCAATACTTCCTGCGCGGCTTCAACCTCGATCACGGAACGGATCTCGCCACCACGGTGGCCGGCATGCCGGTCAACATGCGTACGCACGCGCACGGCCAGGGCTACACCGATCTGAACTTCGTCATCCCTGAACTGGTAGACGGCATTGCCTACAAGAAAGGCACCAGCTTTGCGGAAGAAGGCGACTTCTCCGCCGCCGGTGCAGTCCGGATGGACTACGTGAGCCGTCTGCCGCAGGGCATCGCGCAGCTGGAGCTGGGAGAGCACAACTACCGGCGCGGCCTGCTGGCCAACTGCAGCACGGTCGGCACCGGCACGCTGCTCTATGGCTTCGAATGGCTGGGCGAGAACGGCCCGTGGACCGTGCCCGAAGGCGTGCACAAGCTCAATGGCGTGCTGCGCTACACCGTGCCGCTGGGCGGCGGCGAGCGCGTCAGCGTGACGGGCATGGCGTACAAGAACGCGTGGCAATCCACCGACCAGGTGCCGTTGCGCGCCATCAACGAAGGGCTGATTCCGCGCTTTGGTGCAATCGATCCGAGCGATGGCGGCGCGGCGTCCCGCTACAGCCTCTCGGCCGACTGGCTGCGGCCGCTTGCCGATGGGGTGTTCAAGGCCAACGCCTACGTCATCAAGAGCCGGCTGCAGCTGTTCTCCAACTTTACGTATGCGCTCAACAACCCCGAGCAAGGCGACCAGTTCGAGCAGTTCGAGAACCGCGTCACCACCGGCGTGAATGCATCGCGCACGTGGCTGGGCAGCGTTGCCGGGCGTGAGAGCGAAACGGAAGTCGGCTCGCAGACGCGCTTTGACCGGCTGGACCCGATCCGCCTGACCAACACGCAGGCGCGGCAACCGTACGCGCTGGTACGCAGCGACACCGTGAACGAAACCAGCACCGCGCTCTACGTGCGCAACAGCACGCAGTGGCTGCCGTGGCTGCGCACCATCGCCGGTGTGCGGGCCGATCAGTTTTGGTACAGCGTCGCCAGCAGCAACCCGCTCAATTCGGGCAATGGAACGGACCCCATCGTGAGCCCCAAGCTGAGCGTCGTGCTGTCGCCCACGGCGCGTACCGATGTGTTCATGAACTGGGGCCGGGGCTATCACAGCAATGACGTGCGCGGCGCGACCACCACCGTCGATCCGGTGAGCGCAGACCCGGTGCAGAAGGTGTCGGTGCTCGTCCCCGCCACCGGCTACGAGGTCGGCCTGCGCACGCGGGCGCTTGCCCCCAACCTGCAGCTTTCCGCGTCGTTGTGGCGGTTGGACATCGGCTCTGAACTTGTTTTCTCGGGCGACACCGGCACCACCGAGCCCAGCCGCCCGAGCCGCCGCACGGGCGTGGAACTCGCGGCCTACTACACACCGCTGCCCGAACTGATTCTGGATGCGGATGCGGCCTTCTCGCGCGCGCGCTTTCGCGACAGCAACCCGGCAGGCGACACCATCCCCGAGGCCATCCAGACCACCGCTTCGGCCGGCGTGTCGTGGGTGCACGACCGCTGGATGCTTGGCGCACGGCTGCGCTACTTCGGCCCGCGCCCGCTCGTTGAAGACAACAGCGTGCGATCGGCATCGTCGTTCCTGGTCAACCTCAAGCTGGGTTACCGGCTGCAGAAGAACGTGCGCGTGTTCGTCGAGGTGCTCAATGTGCTCAACAAGCAAGTGAACGACATCGACTACTACTACGCATCCCTGCTCAAGGGCGAGGCGTCACCGCTGGATGCCAATGGCGTGGCAACGGGCATCAATGACCGCCACATTCATCCCGCCGAGCCACGCACCGTGCGCGCCGGTGTGGTGTGGAATTTCTAGATCGACAAAGATGGCTGCGCCTGCCGTCTCCCCGCGGCACAATCAGCGCTTCAACTTCATCGCCAGGAATTCTCATGAGAAGGCGTTCGACCGTCGGCTTGTTGCGTCACCTGTTCATTGTTGTTACCGCCGTTGCCGCCGTGGCGTTGGCACTGCCCGCATCGGCGCAGCAAATCGTCAACGATCTCTCGGCACAACCCACCGGCCGCATTCACTTCAACAGCGCCACGCCCAAGAGCAAATGGGAGCTGGTGCATCGCAAGTTCGACAAGACGCCCACGCCCATCTGGGGCACGCTGTATCTGCCCGAGAACCTCCAGGGCCGGGTGCCAGCGATGGTGATTTCGCATGGCTCCGCCGGGCCGCAGCAGAAAGATGTCGACCGGTGGGTGCGGCTCTTCAACCAGATGGGCATGGCCGCGTTCGTGGTGGATTCGTATGGCCCGCGCGGCATTGCCAACACGATGGACAACCAATCGCAGCTCAACCCCGCCGCCAATGACGCCGATGCGCTGTTCGCGCTCAAGCTGCTGAGCACCGACCCGCGCATCGACCCGAAGCGCATCGGGCAGATCGGTTTTTCGCGCGGCGGCGGTGTGGCACTGGACATGACACTCGACGCGTTCCGCAAAGGCGTCATCGATGACGACACGCGGTTTGCGGCGCTCATCGGCTTCTACCCCGGGTGTTCGGCGCTCTGGTGGGAGGTCCCGCCGCCATCGCTGTCCGGCGCCCCGCTGATGCTCGCGCTGGGCGAGAAAGACGACTACACGCCCGCGCAGCTCTGCCGCAACGCGGCGGAGGTCATGCAGCGTGACGGCCAGACCGTCGATGTGCATGTCTACCCCGGCGCGTATCACGACTTCGACAGCACGCGTGCGTACTTCAAGTACTTTCCGGGTGCCACCACGGCGCGCGATTGTCCGCAGACCCTGATCGACGTGCAGCACGATGCGTACTACCGGCTGCAGAGCGGCGAGAAATACCCCAACCTGCAGGCCATGGAGGCCGACTACAAGCGCTGCACCGTGCGGGGCGTTTCCACGGGCGCCAACCTGCAGCAAGCTGAGCGCGCCGAGGCGGACGTCAGAGCGTTCCTGACCAACGCCATGAACCTCCCGCCGCGCTGATGTAGGAACCTCTACAAGATTGCAGCGGTTATGACGTACGCCTATGCTGCCGTCATGACCGCCTCGCCCGATTCCTGGCTGCTGCTGATCGTCAGCCTGCCGACCGCCCGCGCCACCGCGCGCATGCGCATCTGGCGCGCCATCAAGGCGATCGGCTGTGCGGCGCTGCGCGATGGCGTCTACCTGCTGCCTGCGCGCGCCGAGCATGCCGCCCAGCTCAACGACCTGGCAGACGAGACGCTGCAGGAAGACGGCCAGGCCTGGGTGCTGCGCCTGCAGGCCGGCGACGCGGCGGAAGACGCGGCCTACCGCGCCCTGTTCGACCGGTCACCCGACTACGCCGAGTGGCTGGCCGAGCTGTCCGAAGCGCGCAAGACGCTCCCCGACCTGCCCGCCGCCGAGCGCAACCGGCTGCTGCGCCGCCATGCCCGCGCCTACGAGGCCATCCGCAAGATCGACTTCTTCTCCAATGAAGCGACCGTGCGTGCCGATGCGCAATGGCGCGACTTTGCCGCGGCGGTCGAAGCCACACACTCGCCGGGCGAACCGCGCGCCGCCGCGGGCAGCATCCCCCGCCGCGATCGCACCCAATATCAGGGCCGCCTGTGGGCCACCCGCCGGCACCTGTGGGTGGACCGCGTTGCCAGCGCCTGGCTCATCCAGCGCTTCATCGATCCGCACGCCCGCTTCCTGTGGCTCGACAGCCCGGCCGATTGCCCCGCCGATGCGCTCGGCTTCGACTTTGACGGTGCCGCCTTCACGCATGTTGGCGAACGCGTTTCGTTCGAGGTGCTCGTCGCCAGCTTTGGGCTCGACGACGATGCCGGCCTCGCGCGCCTGGGCGCCATGGTGCATGCGCTCGATGTGGGCGGCGCGGCCACGCCGGAAGCCGGCGGGTTCGAAGCCATCCTGGCAGGCGCTCGCAAGCGCGTGGCGGACGACGATGCCCTGCTTGCAGAGATCGGCACCGTGCTCGATTCGTTGTATGTGCATTTTTCCGGCAGCCGCAAGCCGTGACGGCTGTCACCCCTTGCAGCCACCCCTTTAGGTCACCCATGAACACTGCCCTTGAACGCCCCACCTACACGCTGCGGCAACTGCTGCTGTATTTCCTCCGGCTTGGCGCATTGGGCTTTGGCGGCCCCGTAGCGCTGGCCGGCTACATGCGCCGCGATCTGGTCGATGCCCGTCAGTGGATTACCGAAGCGGACTACAAGGAAGGCCTCGCGCTGGCCCAGCTCGCACCGGGGCCGCTGGCCGCGCAACTGGCCATCTACCTTGGCTATGTGCACTACCGCATCGTCGGCGCCACGCTGGTCGGCATTGCATTCGTGCTGCCGTCGTTCCTGATGGTGGTGGCGTTGGGGTGGGCCTATACGCGCTTTGGCGGCCTGACGTGGATGCAGTCGGTGTTCTACGGCGTGGGCGCAGCGGTGATCGGCATCATCGCCATCAGTGCGCACAAGCTCACCACCAAGAGCGTCGGCAAAGACAAGCTGCTGTGGGCCATCTACCTCTTGCTTGCGGCGGTGACGGTCGTGACGGAATCCGAAGTGGCGTGGCTCTTTCTGGCCGCCGGTGTGCTGGTGTGGTTCTGGCGCACACCGCCCCGGTGGTTGCGCCAGGGCCGCACGAACGCCATCGCGGCTGCCCCGGTCGCGGCCGCCAGCAGCCTGCTGGGCACGGTGGACTGGCCGCTGCTCTCGCAGCTGGGCGCGTTCTTCGCCAAGGCCGGCGCATTCGTCTTCGGCTCGGGGCTGGCCATCGTGCCGTTCCTCTACGGCGGCGTGGTCACGGAGCACCACTGGCTCAATGAAAAGCAGTTCGTCGACGCGGTGGCCGTGGCAATGATCACGCCCGGCCCGGTGGTCATCACCGTCGGCTTTATCGGCTACCTGGTGGCGGGCCTGCCCGGTGCGTGCGTGGCCGCGCTCGGCACGTTCCTGCCGTGCTACCTCTTCACCATCCTCCCGGCGCCGTACTTCAAGAAATACGGCAAGCTGCCCTCCATCCTCGCGTTTGTGGACGGCGTGACGGCGGCCGCCGTGGGCGCCATTACCGGCGCGGTCATCGTGCTGGCCAAGCGCTCCATCGTCGATGTCCCGACGGCGCTGCTGGCCGTGGCGACGGTGCTGCTGCTCGTGAAGTTCAAGAAGCTGCCCGAACCGGTGATCGTGGCGGGGGCGGCGTTGCTTGGCCTGGCGCTGTATCCGCTGCTGCATCGCTGATCCGGGGCCGCGCGGTAACCCGCGAAGCGTGGAGTGGCAGAGAGCGGCGCCCCGCACTCAATGCCGGTGCCCGGCGCGGACAATGCCCTGTCCCCAGTTGCCGTGCTGGCGCCCCACGCGTCTGCGCGCCGACGCGCCGACCTGCCTGTGGCGGCACCTCCCGCAGCGAGGTGGCTCGCTGCACCATCGCGGGGCATATGCACATGCCGAAAATATCGTTCGATTGCGGCCTCGCCTGTGACAGGATCACGTCACACGCCCGCTACCCGCGGGCGGATTTCATTCCCGCATCCACGAAAAATCCACGAGGTTTCTCCATGTCCCTGTTCACCCGTCTCGCCCGCGCGGCCGTACCCGCCGTCGCATTCGCCGTGGCCGCCGCCGCCCATGCCGACACCAAGCAGATCAAGCTCGGCACCATGAGCGGCCCCGACGCGCAGATCTGGGAAGTCGTGCAGAAGGTCGCCAAGAAGGACGGCCTGGACGTCAAGATCATCGAATTCAACGACTACGCCCAGCCCAACCCTGCCCTCGACGCCGGCGACCTTGACGCCAACGGCTTCCAGCACCAGCCCTTCCTCGACAGCCAGATCAAGGCGCGCGGCTACAAGATCGTCAACGTCGGCCTGACCTACGTGGCGCCGATGGGCTTCTACTCGAAGAAGGTGAAGTCGCTGGCGCAGCTCAGGGAAGGCGCCAAGGTCGGCATCCAGAACGACCCATCCAACGGCAATCGGGCGCTGCTCCTGCTGCAGAAGGCCGGCGTGATCAAGCTCAAGGCCGGCGTCGGCACCAACGGCAACAACGCCACGCCGCGCGATGTGGTCGAGAACCCGAAGAAGATCAAGCTGGTGGAGCTGGACTCGGCGCAGCTGCCGCGCTCGCTCGATGACCTCGATGCCGCTTCCATCAACACCGACTACGCCGTCAAGAACGGTCTGACCCCCGCGAAGGACGCGATTGCGCTCGAAGACCGCCAGGGCCCGTACGCCAACCTGATCGCCGTGCGCGAGAAAGACAAGAACCAGCCGTGGGTGAAGACGCTGGTGCATGCGTACCAGTCGGAGGAGGTGCGCAAGTTCATCGACACGCAATTCAAGGGCGCGATCCTGCCTGCGTTCTGATCGGCGCTGAAAAAGTAAGCGAGTACTTCGTACCCGATTTGTTTCAGCTGTGGCGAGCCGGTGGGCAACGCATTCCCAGGGCCCGCCGCGCTGTTTGTTGCGTTGCGCCATGGTGTGACTGTTGCGATCGTTTCCGCCCTCCGTGGCGCCTTGACAACGCTTTGCTCCATTACGTAGTTCTACGTTATTGCAACGCAGCAAACGATTCGCTATAGTAGGAACTGTCTCCTCCACCCTCCTTGGTGGATTGTGGCCCGAGCACCTAGTGCTCGGGCTTTTTTCTTTGCGGCGGCGGATGCCGCTGCCTTGTCTTCTCGCCGGTTCCGGCTACGCTGTCTCTCATCACTCCATGCCCGCACCGTTGCCGGATCGCAACGCGCACGACCGTTCAAGCGGGTGCTTTGAGCCGCGCTTCCAATGTCGGCGCTGACGGCGCGGGCAGCTGCCGGAAAGCGGTTCGTGCGTCACTCAAATGTTGTGAATCGGTGTTTATCCACGGCGTTCATGCGCCTAACATCGCGGAACTGCGTCGGTTTTTGTCCTACAAGCGATTCGGCCGCATCCGGACAGTCCGACGCCTTCCCCTCCACTACACTTCATCTTGCTCTCTCTTTAGAGAGCACTCCCCCCCTTTTGAGCCCGCCCCTGTTGCGGGCTTCATTTTTTTCGGGCACGATTTCCTGCATCTTGGCGCCGTCGACACCGGCGCCGGAGCTCAAAAGGTTGGGGGAAATCGCTCAAGGCCCGCGCAGTTGAAAAGCTGCGCGGGCTTTGTTTTTTCTGACCCTTGCGCCTGACAAGGGCGTCGCACAGTGCTTCAATGGCGGATCACGGCGGACGCTGCACGGCGCAAACGGGATGGGCCCCGCCATATCGACAAGAACGAGGACGGCCGATGGAAGGTTTCGCGCAACTCGCCGTGCTGGTGGTCGACGACCATCCGGTACAACGGGCCGCCGCCCGGCAATTGCTCCATACGCTTGGCGTGCAGCAGATCCTGACCGCATGCGATGGCCGCGAGGCGCTCTACCTGCTGGAACTCTGTCACGTCGACCTCGTGCTGTGCGACATCGACATGCCCGGCATGAACGGCCCCGAACTCATGGAGCAGATGCGCCTGCGCCAGGGTCGCGTGTTTCCGCGCCAGGCGCCCGTGTGGGCGTGGGTGAGCGCCATGGACGCGCCGATCGTCGAATCGCACGTGAGCCTCGCGGATGCCGTGGGCCTGGCCCAGACGCATGGCATCCACAAGCCGCTGCGGCCCGCGCATGTGCTGCCCCTGCTGGAGGCCGCCGCCGCGCGCGAGCGCGATCCTGCGCCGCCGGCGCCCGCGGCCGTGCCACGTTTTTCCGACGACGAACTCGCCGCGCTGATCGGTGAGACGCCCGAGCAGATCGAGCTGGTGCTGCAGCCCCAGCATGATCTCGCGAGCAACCAGATCGTCGGGGCGGAGGCGCTGTGCCGCTGGATCCATCCGACACACGGGCGCGTATCGCCCGCCGCCTTCGTGCCGCGACTGGAGGCGCTGGGCCTGGCCGACGGCCTCTTCTTTCACATGCTCGAGCGGTGCGTGCGCGTGCAACAGGCGCTCGCCGCGCAGGCGCATGGGGTGTCCATTGGCGTGAATGCGTCCGCCGCGACGCTGGGCCGCGCGGGCACCGTGGACCGCATCGAGGCGACCGTGCGCGGAGCGCGCATAGCGCCCGGCGCCATCGCCATTGAACTGACCGAGGATTCCCTGGTGCCCGACGCGACGCAGCTCACCATCGCGCTGAACCGGCTGCGCCTGATGGGACATCCGCTTGCGATCGATGATTTTGGCGTCGGGATCGCCACGCTCAAGCTGCTGGCCGACCTGCCCTTCAACATCCTCAAGATCGACCGCTCGTTCACGGCAGCGGTGGACCAGAGCAGCCAGCGCGGCGTGATCTGCCGCACGATGATCGAGCTGGCGCGCGCGCTGCAGCTCGAGTGCATTGCCGAAGGCGTGGAGACCGAAGCGCAGCGCCAGACCTTGCGGGCGCTGGGCTGCGCGACGGGCCAGGGGTATCTGTGGGCCGCGCCGCTGTCGGTGACGGCATTTCTTGCGCATGTGCAGGCGGCCGGCTAGCCGATGGCGGCATCGCGTTTAGTTTTGTGCAGCCCTGATTGAAACAGCTTCTGCCCCGAAACGTTACGACGGGGCCAAAGTAGGACTGGTCTGATCCCGAGCGGTGCGCGGGCTCAGTAAGGTACCGGCACTCCTTTGCCGCTTCACCCGATTCCATGACGGCCCCAGTCCGCCCCTTCCCTCTGCTGGCCCAGCGCCATGCACGAGCGCAGGCCGTAGCGCCTGCCCAGGCCGATTGCGCTTGCCGCCGCCGTGCACGGCGGTGCCCGCTGTCGTGCGGGCACGGTTGAGGGCCCGCCATGTCTGCGTTCCTGTCGATCGTGGCGGCCGATGATCATCCGGTGATCCTCATGGGGCTGACCGCCGCCCTGGCGCGGTTTCCGCAACTGCGTGTCGTGGCGCAGGCCCATGACGGGCGCGAACTCCTGCAGGTGCTCCGCCATATCGACTGCCAGGTCGTCGTCACCGACTACAACATGGGCGGCGACCCGGCCTGCGATGCCATGCGACTGCTGACCCGCCTGCGTAAGCTGCAGCCCAGGCGTGCCGTCGTGGTCTGCACGATGGTCGACAATCCCGCCCTGCTGCGTGCGATGCAGGATGCCGGCGTGATGGGCCTCGTCAGCAAGAACGACGACCTGATCCACGTCGGCCACGCCGTCATGGCAACGGCGCGCGGCGTGCGTTACTACAGCCCGGGGATCGCCCAAGACGTCCGCCTGGGCTCCAGCGTGCAGGAGGCCTACGGACGACTGAGCGTGCGTGAGCGTGAAGTCATTCAACTGTACGCGCGCGGTATGGCCCTGTCGGAGATTGCAAAGCAGCTCGGCTCGAGCATCAAGACCGTCAGCTCGCAGAAGACCATGGCGCTGCGCAAGCTCGGCCTGGCGCGCGACACCGAGCTGTTTCAGTACATGCGGACCCAGGCCATCTCGCTGGTCCGCTAAGCGCTGCGCCCGGTAGCCTGGCGGCGCATCGGCAGCGCGTCGGTGCGGGCCGCGACGGGGCGGGGAGCCCGCGCCGGTTCTGCCCCCGCCAACCAGCGGAACAGCGGTGTCGCCAACAGCGCGCCGGCCAGTTGCGCCAGCATGTAGCCGGGCACGTCTTCAGGGCGGATGCCCGAGGGGCCGTCGGTCAGCGCGCACGCGAACGCCAATGCCGGGTTGGCCAGCGACGAAGACGACGTGAACCAATACCCCGCCGCGATATAGGCGGCCACCACCGCCGGCAGGTGCCGGGGCGCATGACGCCCGCACGCAATGCCCGCCCCGATGAGGCCGAAGGTTGCCAACGCCTCACTCCACCACAGCGCGCCGCCCGTGGCCGCATGCGTGCCTGCCGACCACACGGCCATGCCATACATGGCATGCATCGCGGCCACCCCGAGCGCCGCGCCCACCGTCTGCGCCGCGACGTACGCCAACGCTTCACGCGCGCGCAAGCCGCCCTGCAGTGCCGCCGACAACGTCACCGCCGGGTTCAGGTGCGCGCCCGACACCGGCGCAAACACCGTCAGCAGTGCCAGCAGGCCCGCGCCGCCGGCCAGCGATTGCGCCAGCAGCGTCCACGTGGCATCGCCGCTGGAGATGCGGTTTGCGTGGATGCCCGTGCCGATCACCACCGCGATCAGCAGCGCCGTGCCCAGCGCCTCAGCAACGACGCGGCGCGCCAGCGAAACGGCGGACGGCGCCGGAGAACTCGCCGACGCAGCGGCGCGAAGCGGGGAAACGGTAGCCATGAGCGGGGGAAGGCGGACGATGCCAAATGCATCGCGCGGGAGTGTGGAACCTTCGCCCATGCCGATCAATGCACGCCGGCGCGTTTGTGCCGCGCGCCGGAGTATCGAATGCCCCGGCTCAGGCCGGGTTTGCCGCGCCGGCGGCAGACAGGCGGCGCTGGTGCGCGCCCAACCGTGCAAAGCCGATCGCCGCCGCCGCCAGGGCGGCCAGCATGGCGACGCAGCCGGCGATGGTGCCGCGCGCGATGCCCGCGCCGCCGTCTGCGGCGAACGTGAAGTACAACCCGCCGATACACGCGACGCCCAGCGCGCCTGCCACCTGCTGCGTGGTGATGAGCAACCCCGCCGCGGCCCCCGCCTGCGCCCGCGCCACGCCCGTCAGCACCAGGCCGATCAGCGGGACCACGACAAGGCCTTGCCCCGCCCCGTACAGCGCCACGGCAATGCCGATCAGCGTCATGCCCGGCGCAGCGGGATGCGACCAGTCAGCGCCAAAGCCGGACACCAGCACCAGCAGGCCCAGCGCCATCAACGCGAGCCCGCCCAGCATGGCGCGCACGCCGTGGCGCCGTACCAGCGCGTTGGCCACCCGCGACGTGCCCAGGAACGCGATCGCCAGCGGCAGGATCGCCACGCCCATCTGCAGCGCAGACAGCCGCCGCCCGTTCTGCAGATACAGCGTCAGCACCAGGAAGAACGCCATCATGCCGATGTAGTGCAGGCCCGACGCCGTCAGCCCCGTCATGAAGGCGCGATGCTGCAGCAACGCCGGCGGCAGCAGCGGCGTGCCGCCGGCGCGGTCGACGCGCGCTTCGAGCCGCTGGAACGTTGCCACGCCGAGTACGCCCGCGGCGAGCATCGCCAGCGTCCACCCCGGCCAGTGCAGCTCACGGCCGAACAGCAGCGGTACCAGCACGGCGGCCACGCTCGCGGCCATCCAGGCGACGCCGGCGGTGTCCAGGCGCACCGGCGTGGTTGCCGCCGGTCGCGGGATCCAGCGCCAGCCGAGCAGCGCCGCGGCCAGCCCCACCGGCACGTTGATCAGGAAGGCTGAGCGCCAGCCCAGCCCTGCGATATCTGCGCTGGTGAGCGCGCCGCCCACCAGCAGCCCGGCCGCGCCGCCGGTGCCCATCACCAGCCCGAAGATCGACAGCGCGCGGTCGCGCTCCGTGCCGGCAAAGAGCGCCTGCACGCTCGCCAGCACCTGCGGCACCATCATCGCGGCGGACAGACCTTGCGCAAAGCGCCACGCGATGAGCGCGGCCGCGCTGGCCCCCAGCCCGCAACCGGCCGAGGTGGCGGTAAAGGCGATGAGCCCGAGCAGGAACACGCGCCGCCGCCCGAACAGGTCGCCCAGCCGGCCGCCGGTGATAAGCAGGATCGCGTAGCCGAGCTGGTAGACGGCCAGCACCGCCTCCAGTTGCGCGGGCGTGGCGTGCAGGCTCGTGCGGATGCTGGGGATCGCCACATTGGCGATGAACGCATCGACGATGAACATGAATTGCGCCGTCACCATCACACCAAAGGCAAGCCAGCGGCGCGGTTCCGATGCGGAAGAGGAGGAAGAAACGTGGGTCACGATCGGCTCCGGAAAAGAGAGGTGATCGCAGCGTAGGCGCCCGTGCCGATTCGATGCAGAGCTAGGATTAACCTAGGATTGGGCTGTCCCTCCCACCTTCGCGCGCGCTTGTGTGTAATACCGTCATGGACGATTTCACTGCAGACCTGGCTCCCTTCCCCGCCTCGCCGCGCAACGAGCTGGGCGAGTTCCTGCGCAGCCGCCGCGGCCAGTTGCGCCCGCAGGATGTGGGGCTACCCGAGGGTGGCGGCCGCCGCCGCACCGCCGGCCTGCGCCGCGAAGAAGTGGCGCAGCTCGCCAACATCAGCATCGACTGGTATGTGCGCATCGAACAGGGGCGCGACGTGCGGCCTTCGGTGGCGACGATCGAGGCGATCGGCCGCGCGCTGAAGCTGTCGTCGGACGAGCGCGCCCACATGCGCGGGCTGGCGCGGGCCGAATCGGTCTTCCCGGGCACCCCGGTGCGCTCATTGATGGAGGATGTGCCCGACGTGCTGCGCCGCGCCGTCGCCGGCATGGCCCTGCCCGCGCACGTGCGCAGTTACCGTACCGACCTGCTGTGCTGGAACGATGCCGCGTCGCAGCTGTTCATGGATTTCGGCACGATGCCGCCGGAAGACCGCAACGCGCTGGTCTACATGTTCCTGTATGCCAACGCGCGCGAGCGCTTTGTCGAGTGGGAGAGCGAGGCGCGCCGCATGCTGGCGAAGTTTCGCGCGGTGTACGACCCGCATGCCGACGACCTCGTCCTCGTGGCGCTGGTCGACCGGCTGCGCACCGAGAGCCGCGAGTTCGACACCTGGTGGCGCCAGCATGAAGTCCGCGCCGCCCGCGCCGAGCACAAGCTGATCCGCACGCCGGGCGGCAAGGTCGTCCGCTACGACTACATCGGCCTGCCGGTGATGGAAGACCCGCGGCTGCGCCTCGTGATGTATGTACCGAGGGAAGACGGCGGCGCTTAATCCGTCAACGCCGCGAGGATGGTTTCGGTGCTGCGCACCCGGCCCAGGCGCGGAAAGACGTGCTCGACCGACGAACGGTGCAGCGCGGCATCGTTCGAGCTCATCGCATCTTCGGCCAGCACCAGCGCGTAGCCGTGTTCCCATGCGGCCCGCGCGGTCGATTCCACGCCCACATGCGTCGAGATACCGCCCAGCACGATGGTGGTGACGCCGCGGCGGCGCAATTGCAGGTCGAGCTCGGTGCCGTAGAACGCGCCCCACTGGCGCTTGGTGATCTGGATGTCGGTGGCTGCGACTTCCAGCTCGGCGGGCTGTTCCCACCATTGCGGCGGCAGGCCGCCCGGCTGCGTGGGTGTGGGGCGGTCGACGGGCTGGCGCGGCGCATCAGCGTAGTCGGCCGCCCAACCCACGCGCACGAGCACCACGGGCGCACCCAGCTCGCGAAAGCGCTTGGCCAACTTGGCGGACGCGCCCAATACCTGGTCGGCCGTATGCGGCCCTTGCGCGAACGGCAGGATGCCGCGTTGCAGGTCGATCAGCACCAGCGCGGTGGTCTTCGCAGACAGGGCAGACAGGGTTTGCAGCGGTTCGGACATCAGGGGCTCCAGGCAATCGGGTTTACGGACGGCGGATGACACACGTTGCCGTGGCATGCGCGAGCAACGTGCCGTCCTGCGTCTTGAGCGTGCCCTCCGACACGCCGATCGTGCGCGAGACATGCAGCACGCGCCCAACGGCCACCAGCGGTGTATCCACCGGTACGGCCTTCACCATCTTCACGTTCAGGTCGACCGTGCCGTAACCGACGCCGGCTTCCAGCATCGAATGCACGGCGCAGCCCGTTACGGAATCGAGCACCGTCGCCGCAAAGCCGCCGTGCACACCGCCCAGCGGATTGAGGTGGCGTTTGTCGGCCTGGGCGGTGAAGTGCACGGTGCCTGCTTCGATGGAATCCATCGTCATCGGGATGGTTTCGCTGATGGACGCGCGCGGCAGCTCGCCGTGCGACATGGCCTGCAGCAATTGCAGGCCGGTCATTTGGGACGGGTGCATGGGGAAGGTCTGGTGGAGTTGGGGTGAGGTGACTCGACACTCTACCGCGAGCCTGATTGCCGGGGCTGCAATGCGTTGCATTGGACGACGCAACAACGCGCGCCTGCCCATGCCCCAATGCGGGTAGACCCTAACGTTGCGCGCACGCCGACGCGAAAGGCTCCAGAAAGGTGGCCCCTTCTACGCTCGCCCAGCGATTGCATCGGCGGCCTGACCCACCGCCGTCGCGCGTTTTCCGAAGCCGGCACCACGACCGGACACCATCACCCACAAAGGAAGGAGACTTCAATGTCCCGCATCAAGTTTGCCCTTGCGGCAACAGCGGCTGCGGCGGCCACGCTGGCCACCGGCGCCCACGCCCAGTCGTCGAACGTGACGCTCTACGGGCTGATCGACACCACCATCAGCACCGTCAACAACGCCAATGCCTCGGGCGCGCGCCTGACCGGCTTCCAGGTGCCCTGGTTCTCCGGCAGCCGCTGGGGCCTGACCGGCAAGGAAGACCTGGGCAACGGTCTGTCGGCCATCTTCAAGCTGGAATCGGAATTCGAAACGCCCACCGGCAACATGGACACCCCGGGGGTGCTGTTCAACCGTGATGCGTGGGTGGGTTTGTCGAGCGAATCGCTCGGTAAGCTGACCTTTGGCCGCCAGAACGCGATTGCGCGCGATGTGTCGGGCATCTACGGCGACCCGTACACCAGCGCCACCGTCACGCTGGACGAAGGCGGCTACACCAACGTCAACAACTTCAAGCAACTGATCTTCTACGCAGGTAGCGCCACGGGCACGCGTCTGAACAACGGCGTGGTGTGGAAGAAGCTGTGGGACGGCCGCTTCTTCACTGGCCTGGCCTATCAGTTTGGCGAAGTGCCGGGTCAGTTCACGCAAGGGACCACCGAGTCGCTGGCCCTGGGCTACAACGGCGGCAACTTCAACCTGGCCGGCTTTGCGCAACAGGCCAAGGTGGGCGGCTTCATGGACCGTTCGTATTCGGTGGGCGGCAACGTGATCTTCGGCATGTTCCGCGTCAATGCCGGCTACTTCCACTACACCGGCGAACAGCCGGCCGCGATCGGCAACCGCAGCGACAACGCGTACACCGTGTCGCTGAAGGTGGCGCCCCCAGGCGCGTTCGACTACGAAATCGGCTATCAGATCATGAAGGCCAACAACGCCGCCTTCAGCTCCGACGGCAACACCCTCAATGCGTATGCCAGCGTCGTGGGCGCCACCGCAGCGGGCAGCGGCCGCAAGAGCACGCTGTACGGCTCGGTGTTCTACCACGTGTCCAAGCGCACGGAGTTCTACGTTGCGGCCGACTACATGAAGCTGAAGGACCAGTACATCGTGGGCGGCACCAACGGCCACAACAGCCAGACGGAGTTTGGCGTCGGTATGCGCACGCGCTTCTAAGGGAGTGTTTGGTTTGAGCTAGCGGCGCTCGCGCACCTGATCGACAAACTTGTTGGTATAGGTGCGCGAGAGGTCGATGTGCTTGTCGCGCGCGTTGGCATTGCTGGCGGCGAGGACGCGCAGGACGGTGGGTGGGCCGTCGTCCGGCATGCGTCCGTCGGCGCTGAAGGTGGGCAACGCGGCGGCAAGCGCTTTTGCGTACAGCTCGGGATGATCGCGCCGGAATTCAGCCGGCATGCGGGCCGCAATATCTTCTGCGCCATGCGTGTGCATGTAACGCAGGGTGCGCACGAAGGCGCGGGCCAGTTTGGCGGCGATGTCCGGATGCGCTTCCAGCCATTCGGTCTGCAGATACAGGCACGCGGCCGGATACGGGCCGCCCAGCGCGGCGCGCGTACTTTCCAGCGTGCGCAAGTCGAGCAGCACGCGGGCTTCGCCGCTGTGCATGAGGCGCGAGACCGTCGGGTCGGTCGTCATGCCGGCGTCGATGCGGCCGTTGCGCAGTGCGTTGACGAAGCTGCGCTCGGCGCCGACCGGCAGCATGGTGTAATCGCCGGCCGCCAGCCCCTGCTGCGCCATCAGGTAGCGCGTGAGAAAGCTCGTCGATGCGCCCAGCCCCGTCACGCCCAGCGTGCGGCCGCGCAGGTCGCGCATCGACTGCACGGCTGCCGGCAACCGTGTCGAGACGACTTCCGCTTCGCCCGGTACCTGGCTGAATACGACGATGGCACGCACTTCCTTGCCCTTGGCCTGCAGGTCGATGGTGTGGTCATAAAAGCCGACCACGCCTTGCGCAAAGCCGGTGAGCAGTTCGCTCTCGGCATCGACGCCGGCAGGCTGCGAGAGCAGTTCCACCTCGAGCCCCTCGTCGCGGAAATAGCCCAGGCGCTGCGCCAGCGTCGCGGGCAGGTAGATCATCTTGGCGGTGCCGCTGACCATGAGCGTCAGTCGCGTCGGGTCTTGGGCGAAGGCGTGTGAGGCTGCCACTGCCAGCAGGGCAGCGAGCCACGGCGTGATCCAGCCCCGGAGGCCGCGTGCGCGAGCGCTCCTGCAGGTAAAAACACCCATTGAGTTGTCTCCGGCTCTTTTGTAGATATCGGTATCGCGCGGTCCGGATCTGGTGAGTGATGCCTCCGGCGCGCGTAGGCAGCCGCCACCATTCTAGGAAGCGGCAACCCACAAATCGCTTTCATTTTTCGGACGCGCTGTTTTCGCATGAAGCTGCTCCTGATCGAAGACAACGCCCCGCTGGCGCACTGGCTGTCTGAAGCCCTGCGCCGCGCCCATTTCACCGTGGATCACGCCACCGATGGCGAATCTGCCGACACGTTGTTGCTCACGCAACACTACGACGTGGTCCTGCTCGATCTGCAATTGCCCACGTTGTCGGGGCAAGGCGTATTGCAACGTTTGCGCGGACGGCGCAACGCCGTGCCGGTGCTGATCCTCACGGCCAGCGGCGGGATCGACGACAAGGTCGCATGCCTGGGTGCCGGCGCGGATGACTACCTCGTCAAGCCGTTCGAGATTCGCGAGTTGATTGCGCGGATCCAGGTGCTGGTGCGGCGCAGCGCGCCCGACCAATCCGTCGAGCTGCAATGCGGCGACCTGACGTACCACACCGGCAGCCGCACCTTCAATCTGGCCGGCCAGCCTCTGGTGCTGCCTGCGCGCGAGCACACCGTGCTGGAAATCCTCATGCTCAAGCTCGGGCGCACGGTCTCCAAACCGGCGCTGGTGAACGGCGTGTTCGGGATGGACGACGAAGCCAGCCCCGAAGCCATCGAAATCTACATCCACCGCCTGCGCAAGAAGCTGGAGCATTCCGCTGCCACCATCGTCACGCTGCGCGGCCTCGGTTACCTGCTGCGCGATGCCTCCGCTGCGCAGTCCTGATCCAGCGCCAGCGCAGTCCGGCCCCGCCCCCGCGCGGGCGCACAGCCTGCGTGCGCGGCTGGTGTTGTGGCTGGCATTGCCGCTGGTCGTCTATGTGGCGGCGGACGGCTGGCTGGACCTGGCCGCCGCACGCCACAACGCCGATCTCGTGCACTTTCACGCGCTCGACACGGCCGCGCAGATGATCAGCGGCCAGGTCGAATGGGACGAAGGCCGCTTGCGCGTCTCGGTGCCGCCGGCCGCGCTGGCGGTGTTTGCCGCGCCCGAAAGCCCCGTGCGCGACCAGGTCACGTACCAGGTCAGCACCGAGCATGGCCGGCTGCTGGCCGGGCGGCTCGACTTCGGCACGCGCCCTGCGTTTGATGCGGCGGGCCTAGCGGACGCCGGCACCTACACCGATACCGTGGAAGGCCGGCCCGTGCACGTGGCCGCCGTCGTGCGCACCATGTACGACGCCGGCCGCACCGAGCGCGTCGTCACGCGCGTCGCGCAAACCACGAACGGGCGCGACGCGATGATCCGCCAGTTGTGGTGGCCGGCCACGGTGCGCCAACTCGCGCTCGTGGGCCTGGCGCTGGCGATGATCCTCATCGGCCTGACGCTGGAGCTGCGACCGATCTTGCGGCTGGCCGGCAATGTGTCGGCACGGGCGCCCACCGACCTTGCGCCGCTCGACCCCGACGGCCTGCAGCACGAACTGCAGCCGATTGCCGGCGCGTTCAACCAGTACCTGCAGCGTATTGCCGACAACGCGCTCACGCAGAAGCGCTTCATTGCCGATGCTGCCCACCAGATGCGCACGCCGCTGGCGATTCTCGATACGCAGATGCAGGTGGCGGCGCAAGCCAACGCCGATGCTGCGCTGCACGAAGTCCTGAAGGCCGCGCGCACCAGCACGCGCAATCTGGCGGATCTCATCAACGACTTGCTGCTCTTGTCTCAGGCCGAAGCCTCGGCCGCGACGAGCGAGGTGGTGGACCTCTCACAGGTGGCGCGCACCGTGCTCGAAGACCTCGCGCTGTTGGCCGATGGCCGCCGTATCGATCTGGGCATGGAGCCGGCCGAACAGCCGGTGTGGACAGTGGGCAACCGCACGCTGATCGCCGCCATGCTGTTCAACCTCGTCGATAACGCCGTGCGTTACACGCAGGAAGGTGGCCGCGTAACGGTGCAGGTTTCGGCGGACTACGGTTGGGCCATGCTGACCGTGATCGACAACGGCCCCGGCATTCCGCCCGAGGCCTATGCGCGCGTGTTCGAGCGGTTCACGCGCCTCGCGGTCCACACGCAAGGTAGCGGCCTCGGCCTGGCGATCGTGAGACAGATCGTCGACCGCATGGGCGGGCAGATTGCGCTCGCACCCGGCCCGGGCGGCCAAGGCCTTGCCGTGACGGTGTGGCTACGTCGCGCCGACGTGCCGCCGGTCGCATGATCCGCACCGCTGCGTGACTGCACCGGCACCAATGGCAGATCCGGACAGAGCCGCGCCACCGTGCCGCAGCCAAAACAAACGGCCCCGCAAAAGGGGGCCGCTGTCCGGCTGATGCATGCACGCCCAAGTCAGGGCGCGTCCTTGGAAGACGTATCGCGTTCTTCCTCGCCGGCCGGCTGGTGGTGCGATTTGCGGCCGCCCACCTCGCTCATGTCGCGCTCGCGCACTTCGGCTTCGCGCACGGTGGTGCCTTCTTCATCGGTTTCGGATACGTCGGTCAGATACGTGTCGTCGCCGGGCGGGTGCCCAGCGCCCTTCTGGTGTCGGCTGTTCATGATGGCCTCATCTCGATGGGCTGACTCACTTGGCGGGTTTCAACTGCTGCGCCATCTGCAGGTGCTCGCGCAAGGCCGGCAGGTTGTTCGTGAAGAACGCCTTGATGTCCGGATCCTTCGCGTTCTTCGACGCCTGGTCGAATAGCGCCACGGCCTCCTTGTGCGCCTTCACGCCGATCTCCTCGGCATAGGCCTTGTCGAACTTCGATCCCTCCATGGCGCTCAGCTTGTCGACCTTGGCGCGCTCGTCCGGGGGCAGCGAATCGGGCACGGTGATGCCCTTCTTGCCGGCCAGGCTCTTCAATTCGTCGCCGACGGCGGTGTGATCCTTCACCATGCGCTGCGCGAAGGCGCGTACGTCTGGGTTGCTTGCCCGCGTGATGGCGGTCTGGCTGGCCTGCACTTCGAGCATGCCGGCCGCTGCCGCCTTGGTGACGTACGTGGTGTCGGCCTTGTCGGTGGCCGCCCCGGCCGCGCCCAGCGCGCCAAAGAACCCGAGGCTGCCGGCCAGGCATAGCGCCGCGATGCGTCGGGCGCCGAAGCGGTGCGTTGATGTGCTGTTCTGCATGGAATCGTCCTCCTGTGCGTGGCTGTCACATCTCGTGGCCGATGGCCTTGGAGACGGCGGCCGGCGTGTCGTACTCGTCGTCCGGCATGTCGCGCAGGGTCTGCAGGGTGCTGTCGTCTGCACCGTTGGCCTGCGCCGTTTCCAGCAGGTCTTGCTTGCGCGCCGGGTACGAAGCCCCCTTCAGCGCCTTCTGGATGCCGATGGGCGAATGCTTGGCATGCTCGCGGGTGCCGCTGCCGCCATGTGCGCCGCGCTCGTTGGACTTGGCGCCCGCGCGTTCGCTCGATTTGCCGTGGCTGGCGTGGCTGCTGCGCTCCTTGGACGCGTCCTTCGATGCGCTGCTGTGCTTGCCGTGCGACGTCGATTTGGCATGCGATGCGTGCTTGCTCCTGTCGCTCTTGTCGCGAGTCGATTTCATGACACCTCCGCTGATCTGTTGAACGGGCCGACACCGGAATGGCGCGGCCGACAGCGGTTGTGCAGCACCGAACATGCCTGCCCGCAGGTCAGGAGGCAGACGCCGCAGCGGAGTGAGACGACGCTACGCGCGCGGCACCGCCTTGCCGGGCCCAACTGGCATGGGCAGCGGTGTGGCAGCTCCCAGCACACGGCTCACAGCGCGGGGCTTGTCGACGAGATCCTGCAGCGAATAGCGATCGAGCACATCAAAGTACGCCTGCAACGCCGCGTGCAGCACGCCGCGCAGGCCGCACACGCGCGTGATGACGCAGTGGTTCTCGTCGGCATGGAAGCACTCGACCATGCGGAAGTCCGGTTCCGTGGCGCGCACCACGTCGCCAAGGTTGATCTCGGCGGCAGGCCGACCCAGCGTGATGCCGCCGGCGCGGCCGCGCACGGTGCGCAGGAAGCCGTCCTGCCCCAACTGCTGGACGATCTTGATGAGGTGGTTTTTCGGAATGCCGAAGGTGTCCGCGATGCGCTGGATCGTGACGAGCTCGTCCGGATGCACGGCCACGTAGATGAGCGTGCGCAGGGCGTAGTCGGTGTAGTCGGTCAGTCGCATGGCGGGCTGCGGAAAACATTCAGAAGAGCCGAATCTTATCGGGGAAGCCGCCCGGGCGATGCGCCGCTTTGCCGCAGTTCATTTTGTTGTATTGCAAATGCATCTTTAATAGAATCCAACGCAAGCGGTTGCCTGGTTCGCGGGCACGTCGGCACGCAGGCTGGCGCTTCCGCGTTTTATTTGATGCATCTACTACGCATATTTGGAGCCAGCATGCTGTCCGAAAAGTCCCGGCCTTTCATTGACGCCAGTGTTCCCGTCCTGCGCCAGCACGGGCTGACGATCACGCAGACGTTCTACCGCAACCTGTTCGCCAGCCATCCGGAGCTGACGAACGTGTTCAACATGGGCAACCAGGCGAACGGGCTGCAGCAGCAATCGCTGGCGTCTGCCGTGTTTGCGTACGCCGCCAACTACGGCAACAACGCGGCGCTTGCGCCGGTGGTCAACCGCATCGTGCACAAGCATGCTGCCGTGGGCATCAAGCCGAGCCACTACCCGATCGTTGCGCGCCACCTGCTTGGCGCGATTGCCGAGGTGCTGGGCGACGCCGCCACGCCCGAGCTGATCGCCGCCTGGGACGAGGCGTACTGGCTGCTGGCCGCCGAGCTGATCGCCGCCGAAGCACGCCTGTACCAGCACAGCGGCAGCGGCCCGGACCACCGCCAGCCCGTGCGCATTGTCGAACGTCGCGAGCAGGCGATCGACGTGGTCTCGCTCACGCTCGAAGCCGTGGGCGATGCCCCGCTGGGCGATTTCCTGCCGGGCCAGTACATCTCGGTGCAGGTGGAGCTCGCGCCGGGCGCACTGCAGCAGCGCCAGTACAGCCTGTCGGATGCGCCGAACGGCCGCACGTGGCGCATCTCGGTCAAGCGGGATGCCGGCGATGCAGACCGCCCTGCCGGGACCGTGTCGAACTGGCTGCATGCCAACGCGCGCGAGGGTGAGGTGCTGCTCGTCAGCCGGCCCTATGGCGATTTCGTGCCGCAGCTCGCCACCGGCAATCCCATCGTGCTGATGTCGGCTGGCGTCGGCATCACGCCGATGATCGCGACGCTGAACACGCTCGCGCAGCAGAACAGCGCGCGCAGGGTCGTGTTCGGCCATGCCGACCGCGCCGCATCGCACGTCGCCCACGCCGACGATCTGGAGCGTGCCGCGCAGGCGTTGCCGGCGTTCGAGGCGCATGTGTTCCTCGAATCAGGCGAGGCCGTCGAGTTTGCCGCGCGTCCGGCGCAGCCGGGCCGCATGGCGGTCGACGCCTTCCTGCGCGATAACACGACCGATGCGGATTTCTACCTCTGCGGCCCGCTGCCCTTCATGCAGGCGCAACGCGCGGCGCTGCTCGCCAATGGCGTGCCGGCCGAGCGCATCCACCGCGAGGTGTTCGGGCCCGACCTGCTTGACGACATCCTTTAAGTGCGCCCGCCGCCCAACACCATGTCCCGCCCAGCCCCGGTGCAACGGATCCTTGCCGGCCAGCCCGCCGTGGACGGCCGCCCACGTTACGCGGGGCCGCCCATCCTGGCGCTCGGCTTCCGGCCGTTCTATCTGCTGGCGGCAGCGTTTGCCGCGCTCGGGATGGCGCTGTGGGCGGGGTCGCTGCTGGGGTGGCTGCCCGCGGCGCTGGGCCCGTCGACGATGGCGCCGCTGTTCTGGCACGCGCACGAAATGGTGTTCGGCTTTGCTGCTGCCGTGGTGGTCGGCTTCCTTTTCACCGCCGGCAAGAACTGGACGGGGCTGCAGACGCCGCGAGGCATGCATCTCGCCGCGCTTGCCGCGTTGTGGCTCGCCGCGCGCGTACTGATGTGGACGGGCCCTGCGCCCTTGGCTGTGGCGGTGGACGTGGCCTTTCTGCCGCTGTGCGGCGTGACATTCCTGCGCATCCTGCGGCGCGCGAAAAGCGTGCGCAACTACGGCCTGGCGATTGCGCTGCTGGTGCTGGGCACCATCAACGCCGGCTTCCATGCGGCGCTCCTCTGCGGCGAGCCCCTCGTCGCGCTGCGTTGCCTTGACGCGGCGGCGGGCCTCGTCTGCGTGTTCGTCACCGTGATCGGCGGGCGCGTGTTCCCGATGTTGACGGCCAACGCCATCCCGGACGTGCGCGTCCGCACCGTGGTCTGGGTGGAGCGCGCGATCGTGCCTGCAACGGCCCTGGCCGTGGTGGTGCTGGCGGCGCCTGTGGAAGGCATCGTGCCGGCCATTGTGTTCGCCGCGGCGGCGGTGCTTCACGGCGCCCGCTGGAGCGGCTGGGATACGCGCCGCACGTTGCGCACGCCCATGGTCGCCATCCTGCATGTGGCCTATGGGTTCTTGCCGATCGGCTTTGCGATGCTGGCGGCCGCGGCGCTTGGCTGGGGCAGCCGCTCCACCGCGCTGCATGCCCTGACCGCAGGCGCGATCGGCTGCGCCATCGTCGGCATGATCACGCGCACGGCACTGGGCCACACCGGCCGGCTGCTGCGCACGGGCGGCGCCGAGAACTTCGCCTACGCCGCCATCGCGCTGGCTGCCATCGTGCGCGTTGCCGGGCCGGCGCTGCTGCCGCGCGGCGTGTGGATCGGCGCGGCCAGCGCGTTGTGGGTCGCCGGGTTTGCGGCCTACCTGTGGCGCTACACCCCGTGGCTGATGACCGCGCGCGTGGACGGCCGCGAGGGCTGAACGTCGCCGTAGAATGGCGCAGCCCACTCGCCCACTGCGCCCACGATGGATGTCCATCTGACGATCCACGGCCGGCATGACCTTGCCGGCCAGCTCTATCGGCAGCTCCGCACCGCCATCCTCGATGGCCGGCTCGTGCCGGGCGAGCGGCTACCCTCCACGCGCGACCTTGCGCTGCAGATCGGCGTATCCCGCAAGACGACGCTGGACGTGTTCGAGCGTCTGGTGGCGGAGGGCTACCTGCAATCGCGCCCCGGCTCGGGCACGTTTGTCGCCGAGGCCGCCGAAGGTTTGCGTGCGCGCACGCCGCCGGCATCGGCCGCCGCCCAGCTCGGCTCGCCCACGCCGCCGGTGCGCCGGTTTGACACGCCGTGGAATGAGGTGCCGGCCGTGCTGCCGATGCCGCGCGCCAACGTGGTGTACGACTTTGCCGGCGGCGTGACCGAGAAGCGTCTCTTCCCCTTCGACGCATGGCGCCGCTGCGTGGCGCACGCCCTGCGCCAGCAGGCACGCGGGCGCGGCGGCTATCACGATCCGGGCGGGGACCAGGCGCTGCGGCTGGCGGTTTCGCGCTATCTCGCCTTCAGCCGTGCGGTGGTGTGTGCGTGGGCGGACATCATCGTCACGCATGGCGCGCAGCAGGCCATCGACCTCATCGCGCGGGTGCTGGTGCGCCCCGGCGATACGGTGGCGGTGGAGGACCCCGGCTATCCGCCCGTGCGCATCGCTCTGCAGGCGCTCGGCGCGAACGTCGTGCCGGTGCCGGTGGATGCGCAGGGCTTGGTCGTCGAGGCGCTGCCGCCGCAGGCCAGGCTCGTCTACGTGACGCCATCGCACCAGTTTCCGCTCGGCATGCCGATGAGCCTCGCGCGCCGCGCGCAACTGCTCGACTGGGCGCAACGTCATGACGCGCTGATCGTCGAAGACGATTACGACAGCGAATTCCGCTTCGACGGCCGCCCGATGGAATCGCTCAAGAGCCTCGATGCCGCCGGCTGCGTGGCCTACGTGGGGACGTTCTCCAAGACGATCTTCCCGGAGCTGCGCATCGGCTACATGGTGCCACCGGCCTCCCTGGTGGCGCCGCTGCGGCACGCCAAGCAGGTGGCCGACTGGCACAGCGAATCGCTCATGCAGGCGGCGCTGGCCAAGTTCATGCTCGATGGCGATTTCGCCAAGCACCTGCGCCGCATGCACAAGGAATATGCGGCCCGGCGCACGGCGCTGCTGCGGCATCTGCGAGGCCCGCTGGCGCCGTGGCTGGCACCGTTGCCGTCTGCCGCGGGCATTCACATGGCGGCGCGCGTGCAGGCGCGGCTGCCGGAAGCGGAGCTGCTCCAGATCGCGCACAGCGTTGGCGTGGGCCTGTACGGCACGGCGCGGATGTTCGTGGCGCAGCCGCCGCAGCCCGGCCTGCTGCTCGGCTACGGGCATGTGAACGTGGCGGAGATCGACACGGCGCTCGGCAAGCTGGCAGAAGCGCTCGGCAAGGTGGCTACCTGATATTCACGCCGATTGGCGATTCCACGGCGCCACGGTGGACCCTAGACTGCCTTCGATCCTCCAGCACGAAACCCCAGGAGCCCGCCATGGAACCCCGCCTCGATTTCTACCAGAGCAACCCCGCCGCCATCCAGGCCGTCATGGGCCTCGAAAAAGCCCTGGGCAAAAGCTCGCTCGAAAAACCGCTGACCGAACTCGTGCGCCTGCGCGCCTCGCAGATCAACGGCTGCGCCTATTGCGTTGACATGCACAGCGCCGATGCGCGCAAGGCCGGCGAAGACGAGCGGCGCCTGGCCGCGGTGTGCGTCTGGCAGGAGACGCCGTTCTTCACCGACCGCGAACGCGGCGCGCTGGCGTGGACCGAGGCCGTCACGCGCGTCGGCGAAACGCGCGTGCCCGACGACGTGTGGCAGGCCGCGCGCGCGCAGTTTTCCGACGCCGAGCTGGTCGACCTGACGCTGCTGGTCTGCACCATCAACACGTGGAACCGCCTGGCGGTCAGTTTCCGTAAACTGCCGGCCTGAGCGCCGCCTATACTGCCCGGCACCGGCGCGCGCCGCACACGGAGGCCTCATGCTGCACAACGTCCGCACCCTGAGCATCAACGTCGAACGCCACTTTGACGACGTGGCCGCGTTCCTCGCCGAGCCGCTGAATTTCCCGATCTGGGCGACCGGCTTGTCCGAAGGGCTCGCACCCGGCACGCAGGGTTCTGGCGCGGCGCCTGACGAATGGATTGCCAAGGCGCCTGCCGGCACCGATGGCAACGTGTTCATCCGCTTCAGCCCGCCCAACGACTTCGGCATCGCCGACCACTGGGTGCGGATGCCCGACGGCAATGTCGTCTATGTGCCGCTGCGCGTGGTGCGTAATGGCCCCGGCACCACGGTCTCGCTCACGCTGTTTCAGCAGCCCAACATGGACGACGCGCAGTTCGAAGCCGATGCCGAATGGGTGCAGCGCGACCTGGTGAAGCTCAAGACGGTGCTCGAAGCCGAGTAGCGCTCAGGCCTTCTCCGCCTGCGGGGCTTGCGGCACCGGCTGCGGCGCAGACGGGCCGGCCGGCGCCGCCAGCGACGGATCGCCGCGCTCGTCGGAGCCCTTCACCTGGCTGATCCAGAACACGCAGAACAGGCCGGCCGCCACCGCCAGCCAGCCGTTCAATCCGTAACCCTGGATGTGGCCCGCCGCGCCATTGCCGAGCAGCAGGCCGCCCAGCCACGCACCCACGCCCGTGCCCACCGACATCACGGCGCTGTTGGCCGACAGGAACGCACCGCGCACCTGCGGGTTCGGCACCGTCGTCATCAGCGCCTGCATCGGCACCATGCGGCTGGACAGCACCACCATGAAGCATGGGAAGAACAGCAGCATGCCAACGAAGGGCCAGTCGGGCAGATGTGTCATCACCAGCACGGGAATGCAGGCAAGCAGCGTGGCCGCCACGAACACGCGGCGCCGGCCGTAGCGGTCGGCCAGCTTGCCGACCGCGCGCGACGTGAAGAACGACGCCGCACCCCCCGCCACGTACAGCCACGACAGATCCTGCGGCGCCACGCCATGGTTGGCCACCAGCACCGGCGAGATGAACGGGATCACCAGCATGTGCGAGCCCATCATCACGAAGGTCAGCACGAACGCGCGCAGATGGCCCGGATTGGTCAGCAGGCGCCACAGGTTGACGAGGACATCGCCGAACGTCTGGCTGCGCTTGTCGGCGAGGTGTCCGGCCAGCGGCGGAACGGTCTGACGCGCGCCGAGCCAGATCAGCACCGTGAGCGCCGTCAGCAGGAAGAACGGCGCCGACCAGCCGAAGTGCGCGCCAATCGCAATGCCCACGGGCACGCCCGCCATGGCTGCCAGCGCAAACGACGACATCACCACGCCCGTGGCCGCGCCGCGCCGCGCGGGCGGAATCACGTCGGAGAGCACGGCCAGGATGATCGACCCGAGCACGCCGCCCGTGACGCCCGCAAACGCGCGTGCAAACAGCAGCATGGCGTAGTTGCCGGACAGCGCGCACGCCAGGTTGGCGAGCGTGAACAGGCCATAGACGGTCAGCAGCAGGCGTCGCCGGTCGAAGCGGTCGATGTACGTGGCGGCCAGCAGGCCGGAAGCGCCCGAGCACAGCGAATACACCGACACGGCCGTGGCGAACGCCGCCGGGCCGATGCCAAACGTATGCATGATCTGCGGACCGAGCGGCATCATCACCATGAAATCCATGATGACGGTGAACTGCGTGAGCGCGAGCAGCCAGAGCAACCGGCGCTCGCGCGAGGGATCAAGTAGAGGCATGAGGGCGACGAAAGAAAGGGAGGAGGCGGCGCGCGCGGCTCGGAATGGGCAGCTAGGCGCGCCGGGTTATGTCGAAAAACATATCGTACGATAGTTGTCACGACACAAGAAGTCAAACTTTATTCATCGGATTCTCCGCCTCGTCACGGTGCCAAGGCGCGCAATGCGCTATTTCGCGCGCAGCATCCAAAGCACGTCGAGCACATGCTGGGTCGATCGCTCGACGTGGCCGGCCCGGTGCGCGATGCCAAGTTCGCGCCACAACGCAGGCCGCAGCGGCCGCATGGTGATGCGCACATCCGACGGTGCGGCGGACGCCTCGTGCGGGAGCAGCGTGGCGCCATAACCGGCGGCGACCAGGCTCTTGATGGCGTCGTTGTAGTTGAGCTGGATGCGCGGCACGGGGTGATAACCGTCCGTGGCGAACCACTCGGTCGTCTGGCGTGACAGACGCGTGGTGGCGTCGTTGAGGATCAACGGCTGCGCGCTCAGCCAAGCCGGCGTGATGCGCGCGGGGCTCGTCCAGTGCGCCGGCAGGAACGCCATCACCGGATCGCGCCGCCATGGCTTGATGGCGAGCCCCGCCACCTGCGATTGCGGCAGTGCCACGAGGCCAATGTCGAGCGCGCCATCGGCGAGCCTCGCCAGCGTTTCCTGCGACGTGAGCACCGCCACCTGCACGTCGATGCCGGGGTGGTCTTGCCGCAGCACCTCCAGCGCCTGCGGCAGCAAGTGGGCGATGGCGCCGGTGGACGCGCCCAGCCGTACGCGCCCGCTCAGTCCCTGCACCTGGCGTTGGATGTCGTCCAGCGCCTGCTCGGCATCGGCCAGCAGCTTGCGGGCGCGCTCCACCATCACCTCGCCGATGGCGGTGGGCTGCACCTGCCCGCGCTTGCGAGAGAGCAACTGCGCGCCCACGCGATCTTCGAGTTCGGCAATGTGCAGGCTGACGGTGGGCGCCGCCAGATGGAGCGCCCGCGCCGCGTCGGCAAACGAACCGCGCTGGGCAACTTCGACCAGCGTGCGCAGGCGGTCCAGGCTGATCTCTCGCATGATTCAGAAAAGCTGAATGTGACGGTTGTGAAATTCAACTTTTCATATTCTAGGTCGCGCTCGAAGATGGAGGCTCGCATTCATCACCATCTTCTTTCCCTGGGAGCGCCAGCCATGTCCACGCCCCTCGTCTTCATCGACGGCGACCAAGGCACCACCGGCCTGCAAATCCACGAACGTCTGCGCGGCCGCGTCGAGCGGCAAGACCTGAAACTGCTGACGCTTCCCGCCGACGCCCGCAAAAACGCGCAACGCCGTGCCGAGGCCATCAACGCCTGCGATATCGCCATCCTGTGCTTGCCCGATGCGGCCGCGCGCGAGGCGGTCGCGGCCATCGTCAACCCGCGCGTGCGCGTGATCGACGCAAGCTCCGCGCATCGCACCACGCCGGGCTGGGTCTACGGCTTTCCGGAGATGAGCGAAGGGCAAGCTCAATGTGTTGCGGGCGCCTCGCGCGTGACCAACCCGGGCTGCTACCCGACCGGCGCGGTCGGGCTGCTGCGCCCGCTCGTGCAGGCGGGCCTTGTGCCGGCGGATTACCCGATCAGCATTCATGCCGTGTCCGGCTATTCGGGGGGTGGCCGCGCCGCGGTGGAAACGTACGAGGGGCCCGAGGCAGCAAACGCCCTGCCGTTCCAGGTGTACGGGCTGGGTCTGGCGCACAAGCACACGCCCGAGATCCAACTGCACGCCGGACTCACGCAGCGGCCGATGTTCGTCCCGGCCTACGGCGCGTATCGCCAGGGCATTGTGCTTACGGTGCCGCTGGAGCTGCGTCTGCTCAACGCCGACGTTGATGCGACGGCGCTGCACGCATGTCTGGCTGACCACTACGCCGGCGCGCAGCATGTGGACGTGATGCCGCTGCAGGCGCCGTCCGCCTTGCCGCATCTCGACCCGCAGGCGCTCAACGGCACCAACGACATGCGGCTGGGCGTGTTCGCCAACGACTACGGCCAGGTCCTGCTCACGGCGGTGTTCGACAACCTCGGCAAGGGTGCATCCGGCGCAGCGGTTCAGAACCTCGATCTGATGCTGGCGCGGTAGTGGCAAATCGAATGGAAGTTATCGGAACATTTAATTGGTCGATTGTGGGCGACTTCGCTATCGTCAACGCCGCCCGCGTACGAACCGCCTGTTGCTGTTTGCGCCCGGGGCCGGACCAACCCATTGCCTGAATGCAACATGTCTAAGACCACGTATTACGCGCCGCATGGCGGCCATCCGCCGCAGACGGATCTGCTGACCGATCGCGCGATGTTCACCGAGGCGTACGCGGTGATCCCCAAGGGAGTGATGCGCGACATCGTCACAAGCTGGCTGCCGTTCTGGACCCAGACGCGCCTGTGGGTGATCGCCCGCCCGCTGTCGGGTTTTGCCGAGACCTTCTCGCAGTACATCGTTGAAGTGAACCCGGGCGGCGGCAGCGACAAGCCCGAGCAGGACAAGAACGCCGAGGCCGTGCTGTTCGTCGTTGAAGGGGAAGCCGAGTTGACGCTGCAGGGCAAGAAGCACACGCTCACGCCGGGCGGCTACGCGTTCATCCCGCCGGGCGCCGACTGGACGCTGCACAACGTGAGCGACGCCGCGGTGCGCTTCCACTGGATCCGCAAGCACTACCAGGTCGTCGATGGCATTCCCCTGCCGGAAGCCTTCGTGACGAACGAGCAGGACGTCGAGCCGATCCCCATGCCGGGCACCAACGGCGCGTGGGTGACGACGCGCTTTGTCGACATGAGCGACATGCGCCACGACATGCACGTCAACATCGTCACGTTCGAGCCGGGCGGCGTGATTCCGTTTGCCGAAACCCACGTGATGGAACACGGCCTGTACGTGCTCGAAGGCAAGGCCGTCTATCGCCTCAATCAGGACTGGGTCGAAGTGGAAGCCGGCGACTTCATGTGGCTGCGCGCGTTCTGTCCGCAGGCCTGCTATTCGGGTGGCCCTGGCCGCTTCCGTTACCTGCTGTACAAGGATGTGAACCGTCACATGAACCTGACCCTGAACCCGTCGCGCTAAGCGACGCAGAAGTCGGATAAAAAAGCCCGCCGGTATTTGCCGTCGGGCTTTTTTTCATGGCGGCGTTTCTGCTTCTGCGATTGCGCCTACTTGCGCGTCGCCACGATGAAGAGACGCGGAAACGGCAGCAGTACCGTGCCGTCGTCGAGTGCCGGATAGGCCTGGGCAATCGCGTCGCGATAGCGGGTGAGAAATGCGGGACGCTCGTCCTCGTTCAACGCCGCGAGGAAGGGTCGCAGGCCGGTTCCCTTCAGCCATTCCACCACCGCATCCGCGCCACCCCGCAGAGGGTGGTAATACGTGGTGCGCCATACGTCCACCCGACTGCACAGCGGTGACAGCTTGGCGTAGTAGCGGCGTGGGTCAAACCGCTCCGTGCGTTCGACGCCCTTGAGCTTGCCGGCCCACGGACCGTCGGCAGCCACCTCGCGCATCAGGCGGTGCGTCGGCTCGTCCAGGTTGTCGGGCACCTGCACCGCCAGGTGGCCGCCCTGCGTCAGCTTGTCGATCAATTTGGGGAACAGCGTGCCGTGATCGGGCAACCATTGCAGCACGGCGTTCGCCAGGATCAGATCGAACGGTTCGGGCGGGTTCCACGTGGCAACGTCGGCGATCTCGAAATCCACGTGCGGCAGGCGCTTGCGCGCGGCCTCGATCATGTCGGCCGAAGTATCGAATCCGCGGACGGCCGCGCCGGGCGCGCGCGCCATCAGTGCCTCGGTGGAATTGCCTGGCCCGCAGCCGATGTCGACGGCGCTGCGGATGGCCGTTTGCGGCACGGCGGCCAGCAAGTCCCGGGCAGGCCGCGTGCGTTCTTCTTCAAACCGGACGTACTGATCTGCGCTCCAATCGTGCTGCGTGGTCATGCTGGTTCTCCTTGCCGGGGTTGCGATCGAACACGGGCATTCTGTGGCGCGGCGGGAGATCAGTAAAATGAATTCATTGCTGGAATTCATTCATTTATCTAATGAAAATCGATACGCTCGGCGTGCAGGCATTCGTGGCGATTGCGGAGAGCGGCAGCTTTACGCAAGCCGCCGACACACTCCACGTGACGCAGACCGCCATCACGCAGCGCCTGCGCAAGCTGGAGGCGTTTCTTGGTGTGGCGCTGGTGGAGCGCACCACGCGCCGGACCGAGCTGACCGAAATCGGTCAGCGCTTTCTGCCGCAGGCGCGCCGGCTGCTCAATGAGTTGTCCGAGGCGCTCACGGAGATTCGCGAGACCGGCCTGAGCCAGCGCGGCGACATCACCATCGCCTGCGTGCCGACGGTGGGCGTGCACTACCTCCCGCGCATCCTGCGCGCGTTCTCCGAGCACCGGCCGCACGATCGCGTGAAGATTCTCGACCACGCCTCGGCCTCCGTGCTGCAGGCGGTGCTGCGTCGTGAGGCCGAGTTCGGTATCAGCATTGCCGGTGACCAGCATCCGGAACTCGTGAGCGTGCCGCTGACGAGCGATCCGTACGTCCTCGTCTGCCGCGACGATCATCCGCTCGCCAAGCGGCGCCGCATCCGGTGGCAGGCCCTGCAGCCGCACCCGCTCATCTTTGCCGGCGAGGTCAGCGGCAACCGCAGCCTGCTCGACGGCGCACTCAAGGCGAGCGGCGTGACGCTGCATTCGTTCTATGAAGTGCAGCGCAGTTCAACGGCGCTCGGGCTGGTGGCCGAAGGCCTGGGCGCAGCGGTGGTGCCGCGGTTGGCGATGCAGAAGAACGCGTATCCGATGATTCGTACGGTGGAGCTGGTCGAGCCCGAAGTGTCGCGCACGCTGGTGCTCGTCACGCGCAAGGCAGCGCAGTTGTCGCCTGCAGCGCGTGCCCTGTATGACCGGATCGTCGACGGGGCAACCTCGGTGAAGTGAGGCTCGCGTGGAGGGCCGCGCTTACACGGTCCCTCTCACGCCATGCCGGCCCGTCACGCACGAGCGCCGTCCGTGCTGCCCGGGTAGCTCGTATCGCCGCGCCATGCGAGCACGTCGTGTGCGCTGGTTTGCCGATCGGCACCTTGCGCATATGGATCGAAACGATCGTACTTCCACGACAGATAGCCATAGGTGTCGGCCTGGCGATCAGCGCCCTGCGTGAACGGGTCCGTTTTGTCGACGGCGCCTTGCGTGTACGGGTCGTACTTGGCCTGCGCGGCCGAGGCCGGTTGGGCGATGAACAGCGCGGCGGAAGCGGAAAGCGTGGCAAGCAAGGCCAGGGTAAGGCGGCGGGTGTGCATGATGAACTCCTCGTGCGGTGAACGTGCCGCCGGAGGCGGCATCCATTGGATCGCTAGCGGCGCGTGGCCGCCCGGACCCACAGGTTGGTCGCGGTGCGCATGCAAACCTGACACTGCATCGACGAAAAGCACGCCGCACCAGCCCCAGCCTGTACCTGCAGATACGCAGGCCATGCGGCAATGGATGCAGCCTTGTCACACCAAACACGCAGCCGTTGCTACGGCAGTTGCATCACCCCATGCACGCCCTGCCACCCCACGTACAACCCCACGAGCGCAATCAGCACGCCTGACAGGTACGGCGCCTTGCGTGCAAATTCACCAAAGCCGCCCCAACGCCGGGAGACGTGCTTCACGCTCAGCGCCGCCAGCGCGCCCGAGGCCACCAGCGTGAGCGCCAGCCCGATGCTGAAGCACAGCACCAGCGCCGCGCCCAAAGTGATCTTCTTGAGCTGCAGGCACAACAGCAGCACGGTGATCGACGCCGGGCAAGGAATCAGTCCGCCCGTGAGCCCGAACACGATGATCTGGCCGGTGGTGACTTCACGGTTGGCGAAGCGGCGGCGGATGTCGTTGGCGTGCGCGCGTTCGTGGGCGTCCTGGTATTCGGCAGATGAAACATCGAGGCCGCCATGGCCGTGATCATGCTCGGAGAACGTGACGTCGTAGTCATGCCGATGGTGTTCGTGCCCGAGCGACAGGCGCGCTACAAAAGCGTGCGGCTCGGGGATGGCCTGCTCCGATTCCAGAAAGCCATCGCGTTGAACGAAGCGGAAGGTTTGCCGGCTGCCGTCGGGCCGCTCGGTGACGACCTGCACCTGCTCGGCTGACCATGCGGTGCCGCGCGTGCCCTCGCGTGTCAGCCGGAAGCGCGGCGGCACGCCATCTTCGAAGATGGCGAGTTGCACGACGCCATGGCCGGTGTCGATGCGTTGGATCTCGCCATGGCCGTGATCGTGGTGATGATGATCGTGGTCGTGCGCCGCGTGCGTGCTGCGCCAGGTGCGCCACATCATCCACGCTGCCACGGCCACGATCAGCACGGCCGACACCATCTGAAAATATGGCTCGGTGGTTTCTGCGTTCCAGTTGCGGCCGAAGTACAGGCCCGCCATGGCCACCGCCCACACCACCGCCGTATGCGACACCGTGGCCGACAACCCCAGCAACACCGCCTGCGTGAGCGTGCCGCGGATCGCGACGATGAACGCCGCCATCATCGTCTTGGAATGCCCAGGCTCCAGGCCATGCAGCGCACCGAGCAGGATCGCACTGGGAACGAACAGCCAGGCGTTGCCTTGCTGCAGCAGGGTGGTGAACGCGGTCATGGGGAGGGCAGTGAAATCGGGTAGGCGAAATATACTCCCCCCAGTATAGTGATGCTACCCTCCCGCGTCGTTCACCTCACCTCGATACCCGACCCATGGCTCATACCATCCGCGACAAAGCCAAGCTGCTGGCGCGCGTGCGGCGCATCCAGGGGCAGGCCGCTGCGCTGGAAAAACAACTCGCCGACGAGGGCGATTGCACCGCCATCCTCCAGCAGATCGCGGCGATTCGCGGTGCGGTCAACGGACTGATGGCGGCGGTCATCGAGGGCCACCTGACCGATCACGTCGTGAAGGAGCCTGCCGAGGCGCAACGCCAGGAAGACCTCGATGCGGTGATGCAGGTGATCAAGTCGTACCTGAAGTAACCGTAACGCGCCGCCCTTGCGCCCAGCGCGCGATCCCGATAGTCTGCTCAGACGCCATCGGCCAATTCCGATTTATCGCCTCTCTGATTCTCTGAATCTTCGTCTTCATGTCCCGACTTCACGCCACCCTCCTCGCCGCCGGCCATCGCGCCCGCGTGGATGACGTGTGCGTGCAGCCGGGGCCCTTCCCGCCTCCTGTCGTCTCCTGGGGCTACGACGCGGTCGCTGCACAGCCGCCGCCGCCCGCTCTCGGCTGATTTCCAGCCGCTTCGTTTCCGGTTGACCTGAACCAGGCTCGGGCACGCGCCCGAGGCAGGCGCTTGCCTGCGCGCCGGAACCCGACATCTCTTTTCGACAGGTGAGTGGAATGCGTTCCATGCAAGCCGCGCTGGCAGGGTCCGGCGCGACGGTTCTATTCGTGCTGCTGTGGAGCAGCGGTGCAATCTTTGCGGAGATCGGGGTGCAGCATGTCCCGGCGTTCGCGTTTCTGGTCGGGCGCTTTGCGCTCGCGTCTTTGGTGCTGGCGGGCCTGGGCCTGCGGCGCGGGCAGTGGTGGCCGGCGCCGGGTTCACGGCTGAAGGTGGCCGCCACCGGTGCCTTGCTGACCGGCGGCTATTCGATCTGCTATTTGCTCGCGCTGGACCGCGGCCTCACGCCCGGGCTGTTGGCCACGGTGCTCGGCGTGCAGCCGCTGCTGACGCTGCTCGTGACTGAACGTATCTGGTCCGCACCGCGGATGGCCGGCCTCCTCCTCGCGCTGGGCGGCCTTTCGCTGGTGGTGGGCGGCGCCGATGCGCACCAGGTGCCGATGGCCGGTCTCGGCTATGCGCTGGCCGCGCTGTTGTGCATGACGGTCGGCGCCATCGGGCAGAAGCGGCTGAACCAGTCGCCCATCGATACGCTGCCGTTGCAGAACGCGGTGAGCCTCGTGCTGTGTGCGGCGTTTGCTTTCGCGCTGCCTGCGCAATCGCTGGCGCTCGCGCCAAGCTTGCCCGGTATCGCCGCCTTGCTGTGGATGGGCGTGGTGATGTCAGTGGGAGCGCAGTTGCTGTTCTACCGGCTCATGCAGCGCGGCAATCTCGTCAACGTGACGAGCCTGTTCTATCTCGTGCCCGTGGTGACGGCGCTGCTGGATGACCTTGTGCTCGGCCATCGCCTGGCGCTCCCCGCGATGGCGGGGATGGTGATGATTCTGCTCGGGTTGGCGGTGGCGTTTCGGGCGGCCCGCTGAGTGCCGCCGGTGGGCGAGCCGCTGGATCGGGGCGGCTCGCCCGCGCTACAGACTGCGCGGTAGCCGATGCCTTACTGCGCCAGCCGCCGCAACTTCCATTCGCCGCTGGGCTGCTTGCACAGCCATGCCGTCCACTGCTCCTTGCTGCTGCCGCGCGTCAGTTCGCTCTGCAGACGGCGGCACGGCTGGCCGGCGTCGGTCCTGGATTCCAGCGGTGTGATGGTCGCGTCGACGGCAGGCTGCTTGCCTGTGGCGGGCGAGGTCCATTGCGTGGGCGCGTTGTCGGCGCTGCTCTTCAGCACATCGCCGATGGCCTTGGTGAACGACTTCAACTCCGTCGGGCTCATCGAGCCGATGATCGTGCTGGCGAGCACGTTGCGGAAATAGGCGAACGACGGCGTGGCGGCAGCAAACAGCGCGGCGCCCGCACAAGCGAGCGCAAGACGGCGGCGGTGCGACATGGGTCCCCCCAGGATGTGACGAAAAGGAGCCTTCATCCTAGACCATGCCGCACCGGCCTGGGGTGTCGCTGTACTCAGCCGCCCAGCTTGTCGAGCAGGCTGTACCAGGCCACGCCCGCCGCAATGTAGAAGCGCTGCAGGCCATGCAGCGGGATCGGCGTGATGGGCGATACGGGATACGGAAACGCCTCGCCACTGCCCGCCAGCCGTGCGGCGATCTGCTGGCCGAGGCTGGTGCACAACGCGATGCCGCGCCCGTTGCAGCCCAGCGCCATCGTGATGCCTGGCGCCGGCTCATGAATGTGCGGCATGAAATCGCGCGTGATGGCGATGCGGCCCGCCCAGCGGTATTCGTATTCCAGCGGGCCGAGTTGTGGAAAGAGCAGCTCCAGTGAGCGTTCGAGGTGTGCAAAATCCTGCGCGTCGCGCGGCTCGGAAAAGAAGCCGCGTCCACCCATCAGCAGGCGCCCGGCTGCGTCTTTGCGGAAATACAGCAGCAGCCGTTGCGATGTGGAAGCCGTTTCGCCGCGCGCCAGAATGCGCTCGGCTTCAGCCGTCTTGAGCGGCCTGGTGGCGACGATAAAGCTGTTGGCCGAGAGCACCGTCTGCGCCAGGCCCGGCCAGAGCGGACCGGTGTAGCCGTTCGTGGCGATCACCACGCGCTGCGCACGCACCGTTGCGCCCGTGCTGGTCGTGGCGATCCACTGCGTGCCCTGTCGCTCGAGTGCCGTGACGGCGGTGCGCCCATGCACGGCGGCACCGGCATTCTGCGCGGCACGCACCAGGCCGCGTGCATACGCCATCGGCTGGATGGCGCCTGCGCGGCCGTCGAGCCACGCGCCGGCAAATGCCTCGGTGCCCACACGTTGCGCGACGGCGGCGCGGTCCAGCATTTCCACCGGCACGCCGCGCTTCTCCCATTGCCGTGCGCGGGCGTGCAGCGCGGGCACGGCCTTGTCTGAATAGGAAAGCTGCAGCCACCCGGCACGCACGGGCTGGCAGTCGATGCGGTGCCGGTCGATCAGGTCGAACACCAGGTCGGCGGAGCGCGAGATGGTGTCGATCAACGGTTCGGCACGCGCGGCGCCCAGCAGGCTCACCAGTTCATCGGGGTCGTGCTTGAGCGTCGGGTTGACCTGTCCGCCGTTGCGCCCGGAAGCGCCCCAGCCCGGATCGTTGGCTTCGAGCACGGTGACCTGCGTGCCGCGTTCGGCCAGATGCAGCGCGGTGGACAGCCCCGTGTAACCGCCACCGATGACGAGCACATCGGTGGCGATCGATTCCGTCAACGGCGGTGTAGGCGGTGCAGCAGGCGCCGTCGCTGCCCATAGCGAGGGCGGCAGCGGCTCGCCGCCCGCAGCCATGTCGAGTTGCGGCTGCGTCATGGCGCGAGGTCTCCGGTGGGAGCATCGGCGGGTTTGTGCAGCACGCGGCGCAGAAAGTCCTGCGTGCGCGGCTGGCGCGGAGCGCCAAGCACCTGCGCGGCTGGGCCTTCTTCGACGATGGTGCCGCTGTGCAGAAAGCACACGCGGTCGGCCACTTCGCGCGCAAAGCCCATCTCATGCGTGACGACGATCATCGTCATGCCTTCGCGGGCGAGTTCGCGCATCACCTCCAGCACATCGCCGACGAGTTCGGGGTCGAGCGCAGAGGTGGGCTCGTCAAACAGCATCGCCTCGGGCTCCATCGCCAGCGCGCGGGCAATCGCCACGCGCTGCTGCTGACCGCCGGAAAGCTGCGCCGGATACGCCTCTGCCTTGGCGGCCAGGCCCACTTTTTCCAGCAGCGCCATCGCCTTGGCACGTGCGGCTTCGGGGCGTTCGCCCTTCACGTAGACGGGGCCTTCCATCACGTTTTCGAGCACGCTGCGATGCGGGAACAGGTTGAAGCGCTGGAACACCATGCCCATGCGGCTGCGCAGCGTGTGGATGGTTTTGCTGTGTTGATCGACGCGTTCGCCAAAGGCGCGGATCTCGCCGCCGTCGTACGACTCCAGCCCGTTGATGCAGCGCAGGACGGTCGACTTGCCCGAGCCCGACGGGCCGATCAGGCAGACGACCTCGCCCTTGTTCACGTGCAGGCTCACGCCGCGCAGCACGTGATGGTCGCCAAAGTGCTTCTGCAGATCGCGGATTTCGATCATGCTCATCGTTTGGCCCTCCCCGCGCCCATGCGGTGTTCGAGCTTGCGCAGGCCGAACACCAGCGGCAGGCTCATCACCAGATAGAGCAGCGCGACCAGCGTGTAGACCGTCATGTTCTGGAACGTGGACGAGGCGATGAGCTGCCCCGCGCGCGTCATTTCCGCCACCGTGATGGTGGACACCAGCGACGAATCCTTGAGCATCATCACCAGCGTGTTGCCGTACGGCGGCAGCGCAATGCGAAAGGCCTGCGGCAGGATCACGCGCCGCATGATGAGCGTGCCACGCATGCCCATCGCTTGCGCCGCTTCACGCTGGCCGGGGTCGACCGCTTCGATGCCGGCGCGGAAGTTCTCGGCCTGATACGCCGAATACGCAATGCCCAGCCCGATCACGCCTGCCTGAAACGCGGAGAGCTGAATGCCGATGTCCGGCAACACGAAGTAGATGTAGAAGAGCTGCACGATGATCGGCAGCCCGCGGATGATGTTGACGATCGTCGCCCCGGCCGCAGACACGGCCTTGACGGGCGACAGGCGCATCAGCGCGAGCCCCAGCCCGATCACGCTGCTAAGCAGGAACGACAGCACGGTCACCTCCACCGTGACCACCGCCCCCTTCAGCAGGATCGGCAGGAAGTCCTGCGCGTGCTCAAGAAACGTTGCAACACTCATGGCGCATCACCCGTCCGGAATTCAGATGCCCCACTTCTTCACGATGGCATCCAGCGTGCCGTCGGCCTTGATCTTGGCGATGGCCTTGTTGAGGCGGCTGAGCGTTTCGGTATCGCCCTTGCGCACCACCAGGCATACATCACCGACGTTGGCGGGTTTGTAGCCGGCAGCCAGCTTCACGCCCTGGAAGGCGTTCTGGCGGATCTGGTACGCGATGATCGGCTGGTCGCCCAGGCCGGCCTTGATGCGGCCCAGCGCCAGGTCGCGCGTCATGTCAGCCACCGAGTCGTAGCTGCGCACTTCCTTGAAGATGCCCTTCTTGTTAAGCATGTCGAGGAACACCGTGCCGACCTGCGCACCCACGACTTCGCCTTTCAGATCATCAAGCGTGGCGTAGTTCTTGGCGTCGTCCGCCTTGACGATCAGGCCTTCGCCGTACGAGTAGACCGGATCGGAGAAATCCACCACCTGCGCGCGCGCCGGCGTCTTGAGCATCGCCGCCGAGATGATGTCGATCTTGTTCGACGTGAGCGACGGAATCAGCGCCGAGAACACCGTCTGCTGCACGTTCACGTTGAAGCCGCCCGCCTTGGCCACCGCGTTGACGGTGTCAACCATCATCCCCTGGATGGAGTTCGTCTTCACGTCGAGGAAGGTGAACGGCACGCCGGTGGCCGTGGCGCCGACGTTGTAGGTAGCCGGTGCGCCTGCACCTTGTGCCCACGCGAACGAAGCGGTGCCGAGCATGCACCCGACCAGTGCGGCACCGAGCGTGAAGCGGCGTGAAAAAGAGACGACAGACATGACAACCCTCCAGGCAACGAAAAAAGACGCACCCCAAACGCACATCCACGGGGACCGGTTCACCTTCATGCAATGCTTATGCCAATATTCGAACGTGCTGCATCGATAAATAACTATGGAAAACCACTGATCGATGCATGCGAATCGATATGCGATTCTAAGAGCGCTGATTTGCCAACCGAAAGCCACATGCCATGACCGACGCTGCCGACGCCCCCGACCTGCTGTTCAACCAGTCGCTGGAGAAAGGGCTTGCCGTGCTGGGCGCCTTCAACGCGCAGCGCCGCACCATGACGATTGCCGAAGTGGCCGCGGCGGCGGGCATCAACAAAAGCTCGGCGCAGCGCATGGTCTACACGCTCGAGCAGCTCGGCTACCTGCGCAAGCATCCGCAGACGCGGCGCTACCAGCTCACCCCCGCAGTGATGAAGATCGGCTTCAACTACCTGGCCGCCGACACGTTGATCGACGTGGCCAATCCGTTCCTGGCCGAGCTGACCAAGCTGACCACCGAAACCTCGTGCCTGACCGAGCCCGACCAGGACGAGATGGTGTACGTCGCCCGCTTTGTGAGCGCGCATTTCGTGCCGGTGCACATGCCCATCGGCAGCCGCATCCCGATGTACTGCACCGCGTCGGGCCGCGCCTACCTGAGCGCGTTGCCGATGCCCGAAGCGCAGGCCATCGTCGAGGCATCGCAGCGCGTGGCGCACACCATGCACACGCGCACCGACGTGGCGGACATCATGGAAACGCTGCGCCAGGCGCGCCAGCGCGGCTACGCCACCAACTGCGAAGAGCTGTTCCTCGGCGACATGACGATCGCCGCGCCGGTGATCGGCGGCAACGGCCGCGCGCTCGGGGCCATCCATCTCGTTGCCCCGACCGGGCGATGGACGCCCGACGAGATGGAGGCCAAGCTCGGCCCCGCCCTGCTGCAGTGCGCGCGCGCCATCAGCACGTCATTGCGCGCGCTGGGTTGACCGGCGTTCTGCGCCGGCGCGCAAAGCCCGGCACAATGCACGCACCGCCGCCCCACCGCTCATCACGATGACGCTCCCATCGCTCCACGACTTTCCGCTGCAGTCCATCGACAAGCTCCGCTACGGCGACACCGACCGCCAGGGCCACATCAACAACGCCGTCTTCGCCACGTACCTGGAGACCGGCCGCGTGGAAATGCTCTTCACGCCCGACAACCCACTGGCCGCGCCCGGCTGCGAGTTCGTCATCGCGCAGCTTGTGCTGGACTTCCGCAACGAGATCCTCTGGCCCGGCACCGTGCAGATCGGCACACGCGTGGCGAGCATCGGGCGCAGCTCCGTCAAGCTCGAGCAGGCCATCTTCCAGAACGGCCAATGCGCCGCGACATCGCAATCGGTGATCGTGCAGATCGACGTGGCGACGCGCCAGTCGAGTCCGATTACCGACAGCGCCCGTCAGCGCCTGGCTGCGCTCACCGGCGCCCCTGCCGGCGCCGAAGCGGAGTGATGCGCGCTGTACGCAAACGAACGCCCTCAAAAAACTTTTAACTTTGCTTGCACTTCTGCCGCTTGCCGGGAGCAAGATGGCTCTCCCGTTCAATCACGCGGAGGTGACCATGGGACTGTTGGATGAAGTGGGCAAAATCGCCGGCGCCGTCGCCGCCGTTGAAGCCGCCGAGAAAGTCGATCCGGATGCCGGCCTGCTGACCAAGGCCGTCGCCGCCGTCGCCGGTTTCAAGGGCGCGGGCGCGCTGGAAGCGATGCTCGAAAAGAAGGACGAAGCCAAGGCCGAAGGCGAGGCCGCTCCGGAAGATGGGGCAGCGCCGCAGGCTTGATTGCTTGCAGGCTCAAAAGGATTTGGGGGACCCCGCCGGTTGGCGGGGTTTTTGTTTTTTCTACAGCGTTGACGAATCAGGAAAACACGGCGAGTCCGTGCTTCTGCACCAGCTGCAGGAGGCGTGCAGCCATGCCGCTAGGTTTTTTGTCACCTTGCTCCCACTGCCGCACTGTCGAAGCAGTGGTGTTCAGGTATGCAGCGAACACACTTTGGCTGACGTTCACAGATTTACGGATGCGCGCGATTGCCTTCGCATCGAATTCCGGCACAGGCTCTATGCACAGGTCGTCGTACTCGCGCATGGTTTTCTTGTCGATGAGCTTGGCGCGATACAGGTCCGAGGCTAGGCTGTGAATGGCCTCAGATGCGTCGCTCTTGAATCGTGTCTTAGTCATTGCAAATTTCCACCAGCGCTTGTAGTTCGACCAGCGAGTCAATCTCTGTGTCTCGCAGTTTGCCCAAATTTGCGGCAGCTTTTCGGAAGTCCTTCAGTTCACGGTCATTGATGTTCTCTCGGTCGCTCTTGGCGAACAGAAAGACAAAGAACCAACAGTGGCCAATCTTGTTCACCACGATGCCGCGTCTGCGGTTCTGGTCCAAGCGCTTCTTCCATACGTTGCCACCAAGATCGTCGCCCATGCCCAGCGTCAACTGCTTGGCCGCCCGGCACAGTTCCACGTCGGCAATACCTGCAGCTTTCGCCGCCTTGTTGAACCACTTGGTTTTGAATATGCGCGGTGAGAGGGGCTTCATGCTGCTTTCGTAAGGGCTAAATATACCACTGGGTGGTATAGATTGTGGTGGTTCGTCAATGAGGGGAAGCGCACAAACTTAGCGAGCAATGTGAGCCATCGCTATCGGAATTGGCTGCAATTCATGGCACAGCGCTCTTTGGAGAAGACGGTGACCATATAATCCCCACCGTCACCGCACCAACGGTGACTGGGTTTAGCAGCCCACCCCTTTTTCCCAGACGGACAGCCGCCTCCGCGCGGCATTTTTGTGTCCGGTGCTTGTGCACGCCTATGTGTTTCATGGCGGGCCGGGCGGTGAGACCTTCGGGTCTGCCGGTAGCTGGGATAGGGCCGGTCTGCTAACGCCGTCGTCAGGCCCGCCACCCTCGTTTAGCAGCGAGCGGCGAGCCTCCATCAACCTATCCCCGGAGGCTACATGGCTACCGCACTCAGCGGGCATCGCCCCGCGTCTTATCCTTCCCCTCCACCTTGGCGCTGCAGGCTTCCCACGCAACCGGGAGGTGCCGCATGTCTTTGACCAACAACCGCCTCTACCTGAACGGTGCGATCTCGGCGCGCGCGTTTCTGTGCCGCACGCGCGCTGACATGCAGACCCATGGCCAGCGGCGGCTGGGCATGCTGCGCGAGCAGCTCACGTACTTCTCGGAACACGCGTATCCGCAGGCCTTCGTGAAGGGCTTTATCGATGCCATCGACGCGTATCTGTCGATGTCGCTCGGGGGGAGCGACGTGGATCCGCGCACGTGGGAGGTATTGGCGGCCATCGAGCGACGGCAGATCACCGCCGCATAACAACGGATGGACGTATCCCCGGGGCGGGCCGGGGATGCCAGGTAGACAGCCGACCGCAGATCAAGCTGCGCGCTTGCGCTCCAGCGCGCTCTGCCGCGTAGAAAATCCGTCTCGAATACAGTGCGCCAGCGCTTGTGTTGCCTGGCTCGCACCTTGCGCCGGCAACAGCAGGCTGATCGCAAACATCGGCAGTTCCGGCAGGCCGGCTTCGGGCCCGAGGATGTCCAAGTCCGCAGGCACCGTCGGCGTCAGCCATGCCGTGACGGCCAGCCCGGTGCGGACCGTGGCGGTGGTCGCTTCGATGTTGCCGCTCTCGAACACCGTGCGCCATTCGATGCCGTGCTCGCCCAGCGCCTTGAGCACGCGGGCGCGGAAGGCGCAGCTTTCGTCCACCATCGACAGCGGCAGCGGGCGCTTCGCATGCACGTTGCCGCCGCGCGGGCCGACCCACACCAGCCGCTCCACGCACAGGCATTCGCCTGTGGCTTCATCCACCGGCGCTTCGACCACGGCGACGTCCAGCTCGCCGCGCGCAATGCCCTCCGCCAGCTCGGGTGAGGTGCCGCAGACGATGGTCAATTCCACCGACGGCCACGCTTCGGTAAACGCCTTGAAGATCGGCGGGAAAACGGTGCCGACCAGGTCGTAAGGCACGCCCAGGCGCACCGGCCCCTGCAGCGGGCGCGCCGCCATGTCGGCCCAGATTTCGTCGTTGAGGGCGAGCAGGCGTTTGGCGCGGCCGAGGAACCGTTCACCCGCGTGGGTGAGTTCGAGCCGCCGGCCGTCGCGCTCGAACAGGCGGCATTCGAAGGCGTCTTCGAGCCGCTTGATCTGCTGGCTGATGGCGCCCTGCGTGAGGTGCAGCGCGTTGGCCGCCACCGTCATGCTGGCGTTTTCCGCCACGGCAATGAAGGTGCGGACGAGGGTGATGTCGAGGTTCTTCGCCATCGCTGCATTCTAGAAGCTAATGCCTGGTGGCTAAAACCTCATTGCTGCTAATGACTTGTCAGCGCACGAGCAGCTTCATCATCGTCTCGAACGTCTTCCCGTACGGCGCGCGGAACAGGCCCAGCCCGTTCAGCCGGGCCTGCCTGAACACCGGCTTCATCTTCGAGAACCGCTCGAACCCGTGGATGCCGTGGTACGCGCCCATGCCGCTGGCGCCCACGCCGCCAAAGGGCAGGTCGTCCTGCGCCACGTGCAGCAGGGTTTCGTTGATGCAGACGCCGCCGGCGATGGTGCTGCTCATCACGCGGTCGATGGTGCTGTTGCTGCGCTCGAACACGTACAGCGCGAGCGGGCGCGGGCGCGCGTTGATGTAGTCGATGGCCTCGTCCAGCGTGCGATAGGGCACCAGGGGCAGCAGCGGGCCGAAGATCTCTTCCTGCATGACGCGCATGTCGTCGGTGCCGCCGGTGATGAGCGCGGGCGGGAACAGGCGCGTAGCGTCGTTGGGCGCAACATTGGTGAGCGGCAGCACCTGCGCGCCCTGCTCGCGGGCCTCGTCGGCCAGGCTGGCCATGCGCTGGAAGTGGCGCGGGCTGATGAGCGTCGTGTAATCGCGGTTGCGCGCCATGTCGGGGTACATCTTGCCGACCAGCTTGCGTGCGGCATCGATGAAGCGCTGTTCGGTGCCCGCGGGCAGTAGCACGTAGTCGGGCGCCACGCAGGTCTGGCCGGCGTTGAGCAGCTTGCCCACCAGCGTGCGCTCCACCGCGCGGTCAAAGTCCGCATCCGGCCCGATCAGCGTGGGCGATTTGCCGCCCAGCTCGAGCGTCACGGGCGTGAGGTTGTCGGCGGCCGCGCGCATGACGTGATGGCCGACGTTGGTGGAGCCGGTGAACAGCAGGTGGTCGAACGGCAGCCGCGAGAAGGCCTCGGCGACGGCCGCATCGCCATTGATGACGCGCACTTCATCGGCGGCAAAGCTGCGCTCGACCAGGTCGGCAAACAGGGCGGAAAAGCGCGGCGTGTATTCCGAGAGCTTGACCATCGCCCGGTTGCCCGCGGCCAGTGCGGAGACCAGCGGCCCGATGGTCAGATAGATCGGGTAGTTCCACGGCACGACGATGCCCGCCACGCCCAGCGGCTGCGGAATCAGCCGCGTGCTGGCCGGCCGGAACCACAGACTCACGCCGCGTCGCTGCACGCGCATCCAGCGCTTGCCATGCGACAGCGCGTGCTTGATGCCGTCCACGCTCGGGAAGATCTCCAGCAACTCGGTTTCCTGCCGCGAGCGATTGCCGAAGTCTGCGCTGACCGCCTGGGCGATGGCCTCGCGGTTGTCCATGACAAGGCGCTTGAGGCGCATCAGCCGATCCCGGCGCACGGGCCAGGTGGGCAGCATGTCGGCCTGGTGGGCGGCGCGCATGGCCTCGAAGGTCTGCTGCATGCGCAGCATATGCGGGGCGGGCAGGTCGGCAGGTTGCATGGGAGGCTCCTGGCAAGGTCGGCGGATCGGTGCAATTGCAAAGCAGTATGGTCGCCACGCGCGCGTGCGACGGGCTGATACGCGCCTGCCGTGTGCCGCATGCCAGGCTTGCCTGGGCCCGCGCAACCGTGTGCCAGCGCGGAATTGTTGCGTTGCGGCATCCCGCCATCGCTACTCGAGCAAGGGTTGATGGGCGGCGGCGCGCCGGTTTGCTGCGTGACATCGAACGATGCCTCTAATGCGGGTAAGCCCGGCCGTTTGAAACAACCCAGCGCGCCTAGGATGTGAATTCAGGACCGGCAGACAGCTGGCGGCGTCGCTCGCCCAGATAAAAAACACCATCCGGAGACACCCATGGCCACGGATTCGCTCACCTCCGCGCTGACTTTCGACTACGTCATCGTCGGCGCCGGCTCGGCCGGTTGCGCGCTTGCCAGCCGGCTGACCGAAGACCCGGACGTCACTGTCGCCCTGCTGGAAGCCGGGCCGCACGATCATCACCTCTCGGTGTGGGTGCCGGCCGGCTGCGCGGCGTCGCTGCCGTTCAAGAACAAGCGCAACTATGGCTTCCTGACCGTGCCGCAGCCGGGCCTCGGTGGGCGCCAGGGCTACCAGCCGCGCGGGCGCGGTCTCGGCGGCAGCTCATCGCTGAACGCAATGATCTACATCCGCGGCACGCCCAGCGATTACAACCACTGGGCCGCGCTCGGCTGCACCGGCTGGGGCTGGAGCGACGTTCTGCCCTACTTCAGGCGCGCCGAAGGAAACGAGCGCTGCGCGGGTCGCGACGATGATCCGCTGCACGGCGGCACCGGCCCGCTGCACGTGAGTGACCTGCGCACCGGCAACCCGATTGCCCGTCGCTTTGTCGAGGCCGCCGTGGCCGCGGGCTACCCGCGCAACGACGATTTCAACGGCCCGCGGCAGGAGGGTGTCGGCCCGTATCAGGTCACGCAGTACAACGGCGAGCGCTGGAACGCCGCGCGCGCCTACCTGCATGGCGGCGACAAGGCCGATGCCACGTTCTGCCGCAACCGCCGTCAGCTCACGGTGCTGCCCGACACGCAGGCGCTGCGCATCGTCTTCGACGGCAAGCGCGCCACGGGTGTGACGGTGGAGCGCGGCGGCCGCACCGAAACGTTGCGTGCGCGGCGCGAGGTGATCGTGTCGTCGGGCGCATTCGGCTCGCCGCAATTGCTGATGGCCTCGGGCGTGGGCCCGGCCGAGCATCTGCGCGCGCTCGGCATTCCGGTCGTGCACGACCTGCCTGGCGTCGGCCAGAACCTGCAGGACCACCTCGACATCATCCTGCACAAGAAGACGTTCAACCTCGACCTGATCGGCTATTCGCTGCGCGGCAGCGTGAACATGCTGAGCGAGATCCTGCGCTACCGGCGCGAGCGTCGCGGCATGCTGGCGACCAACTTTGCCGAAGCCGGCGGCTTCATCAAGAGCCGGCCAGACCTGGCCGATCCCGATCTGCAACTGCACTTCGTGGTCGCCATGGCCGACAACCACAACCGCACGTTCAACTACGGCCACGGCTATTCGTGCCACGTCTGCGTGCTGCGCCCGAAGAGCCGCGGCGAAGTGCGCCTGGCCTCCGCCGACACGCGCGACGCCCCGCTGATCGATCCCAAGTTCCTTTCCGACCCCGACGACATGGCCGGCATGCTCGCCGGCTTCCGCGCCGTGAAGAGCATCTTCGCGCAGCGCCCGCTGGCCGACCTGGGCGGGCGCGAGCTGTATTCAGCCAACATCCGCGGCGACGGCTCCGACGACGAAGCCGTGCGCGCCCTCATCCGCCAGCACGCCGACACCATCTACCACCCCGTCGGCACCTGCAAGATGGGCAGCGCCGACGATGGCATGGCCGTGGTCGACCCCGAACTGCGCGTACGCGGCCTGACAGGCCTGCGCGTGATCGACGGCTCCGTCATGCCGACGCTCATCGGCGGCAACACCAACGCCCCAATCATCATGATTGCCGAGCGCGCCGCAGACCTCATGCGTCAAGGCGGACGCCCGACACTGAATGTGGTGAGCAGCATCGCGGTGCAGGCAGCGCCGGCGGAGGTGCACTGAAAACAGCGAGGGCGGCGAACCGCAGCGCCGCCCTCCGCATACCAACGGTGTGGCCGTTGGAGCCCTAGATGGCGCCTTGAATTTCTGTGAGCGGGCGGAAAAAGGAAGGAGGCCTGTCTGAGCGCAGCGAGTTTGCCTCCTTCCCCGCACGGTCACATAAATTCAAGGGGAAGTCGCCATCTCGGGCGCGCCTTTCAGGGATGCCCCAACACCATCAACGAGCACCCCGAAGCAAATCAGAGATCAGTTCCCAGCACTATCCGTAGGCGTATTAAACGAATCCCGCAACAAATAACTCATCGGCACCTCCAGATTCACCCCATTCGGCGGAATCGGCTGCTGGAACCACTTCTTGTAGAGCTTCGGCACCTCGCCGTCGACAATCAGCCGCGTCATCGCCTGGTCGATCAGCTTCTTGAACTCCGGATCCTGCTTGCTCAGCATGATCGCGTACGACGACACAAGCTGCGTCTTGCCCGCCAGGCGGTAGTCAGCCGGGTTCTTTGCCGTGGCGCGCATGCCCGAGAGCAGGATGTCGTCGCCGGCAAACGCGTTGGCGCGGCCATCGGCCAGCATCGCAAACGCGCTGCGCAGGTCATTGGCCTCCACCACCTGGATCGTCATGCCCGTTTCGTTGAGCTTGCGTGCGAGGTCGGCATTGGTCGAGCCGCGCGCGGCCACCACCGTCTTGCCGTTCAGGTCTTCCCATTGCTGGATCGGCGAGCTGGCCTTCACCAGCATGCGGCCCTTGGTGATGTAGTGCGGGATCGTGAAGGCCACCTTCTGCCGGCGCTCCGGCGAGTTGTTCGTCGAGCCGCATTCCAGGTCGGCCTTGCCCGTGGCGACCACGTCCAGGCGGTTGGCGGCCGTGACGGGCACGTACTGCACTTTCAGGTCCGGGCGCTTGAGCGACGTGCGCAGCGAGTCGATCAGCCGCGAGCAGATGTCGATGGCGTAGCCGACCGGCTTGGTGCCATCGAGATACGAGAAGGGGATGGAGTCTTCCCGATACGCCACATGCACCGTGCCGGAGTCGCGGATGCGATCCAGCGTCGGGGTGGCGGCAGCAGCGTCGGGTGAGAAGAATGTGGCGGAAACAGCGGCGGGAACGGCAAGCGCGGCCAGCAGCCACGTGCGCGCGGGGAACGACATCGTCAACGGTCCTGGGAGAGGGTTAGGGCTCTAGTGGCACGACTGGCTGCGCTGTTGCCCTGTCGGCGCAGCTCTGGCGTGCGCGCCGTCACTCCCCCCGGGGAATGCCAAAACGTGAAGCAATGTCACGCGCCGCCATGGGCGCGCATTATGCGCTGATTGCGGGTATACCCTCAAGCACCTCTGCGGTGCCTGGATAAGCGGCCAGACGTCGGTCCGTGGTGAAAAGCGTTCGGCGAAAGCGTGCGCTCACGTTTAGCCGCATTCCCCGGGGTGGTGTTACACGGGCCACGCGCGCTGCAGCACGGCGCCGAGTTCTTGCGCATGCCCATCGAGCGTGCCGAACACACGGCCATGCTGGTGATGGAAACGGCTGGCGATAAAGCGCTCGGCGTCGTCCGGGTGGGCGTGGGCCAGCATCAGCGCCGCCTGCGCCGTGAGCGCCAGCCCCTGCGCGATGCGGCGCGCGGAGGTTTCCTGGATGTCACCCGGCTGATGCAGCATCGCCTGCAGCGCGGCCAACTCCGCCCGCACGGCACGGTGGCCCTGGGCGCGCTCGCCAATGTCGTGCACCAGGCGCAGCGCATCGTCCGGCGTGCGGCCGATGGCGCGCAGCACGTCCAGGCACATCACGTTGCCCGAGCCTTCCCAGATGGAATTGACCGGCGCCTCGCGGTACAGGCGCGCCATCGGGCCTTCTTCCACATAGCCGTTGCCGCCCCAGACTTCCATCGCCTCGCCGGTCGCTTCGATGGTGCGCTTGCAGACCCAGAACTTGGCGGCGGGCGTGACAATGCGTTTCCACGCCGCGGCCAGCGGATCGACATCGGCCCGCTCGAACGCGTTGCCCAGTTCCATCATCAGCAAGGTCGCGGCTTGCGATTCCAGGGCCAGATCGGCCAGCACGTTGCGCATCAGCGGTTGGTCGGCCAGCAGGCGGCCGAATGCCATGCGATGGCGCGCGTGGTGCAGCGCCTGCATCAGCGCGTGGCGCAGGATGGCCGCGCTGCCGATCACGCAGTCGAGCCGCGTGTGCGTCGCCATCTCGATGATGGTCGGAATGCCGCGCCCTTCCTCGCCAATGAGGATGCCCTCCGCACCGCGAAACTCGACTTCGCTGCTCGCGTTCGAGCGGTTGCCGAGCTTGTCTTTCAGGCGCTGGATCTGGATCGGATTCTTGCTGCCGTCATCGCGAAAGCGCGGCACGAAGAAGCACGACAGCGGGCCGTCTTCTGCACCCATGCGCGCGACCACCAGGTGCGCATCACACATCGGCGCAGAGAAGAACCACTTGTGGCCGGTGATGGCGTACGTTGCGCCACGGCCCTCGCCGCGCAAGGGCATTGCCACCGTGGTGTTGCTGCGCACATCGGAGCCGCCCTGCTTTTCGGTCATGCCCATGCCGACGAGGATGGCGGTTTTCTGGCGCCACGGCAGATCACGTGCGTCGTGTTCGCGGGCGTAGAGACGCGGCCCCAGGTCGGCAAACAACGCGGTTTCTTTCTGCAGCACGGGAATGCTGGCGAACGTCATCGTCGCCGGGCACAGCGTGCCGGATTCGATCTGTGCCTGCATGAAATAACCGGCGGTGCGGGCGGCCCAGGCGCCCGGGCGCGGGTCGGCAAACGGCAGCGCCTGCAGCCCCTGGCTGCGCATCAGGCCGAGCAGCGCGTGCCAGGCGGGGTCGAAGCGGATGGCGTCGATGCGCTCGCCCGTGCGGCTGTGGGTGTGGAGTTCGGGGTGATAGGTGTTGGCCTCCGCAGCCCACTGCAGCGTCTCCGGCGCGCCGAGCTGGTCACCGAAGGCTTGCAGCGCGCCGGCGTTCCAGCCGCCGCCCAGGCGTTCGAGCGCGCCTTGCAGCGTGGTGTCGGACGTGAAGGGGTTGAAGCCGGTCAGGTCCGGGACCTGGTTGAAGACGCGGTGGGTGGCCTCTGTGGGCATTGGGAGTCTCCTGGCGTGGCGCTTTTGGGTGTGTGGGCCATGGTAGACCACCGGGGGGCGGGCTGGGTGGAGGGGGATTTCTATACGAGCTGGATTGGGGCGGTGGTTTTTTGACTTGGTGGTTCATCTGTGTTTCGTACCCTGCCGGGGCTGAAACAAGGGATGCACCACAAGCAAAAAAAACCACATCAAGAAGCGACCGGCTTCTCCCCCGTCAACAAGTAATGCATCAACTCCCGCACCGGCCGGATCGCCTCCCCGAACGGCAGCTTCCCCGCCCCGCGGAAAAACAGCCCGCGTTCCACGTCCCCCCGCAGCGCCTGCGCCAGCTTCAGGTCAATGCAGAACTGCCCCACCTTGCCGATGCCATCCCGCAGGCCGCACGTCTGCAGGCAATCGAACCCCTGCAGGCAGTCCCGCACCTTGGCCTTGGCCTGCAGCGCGCTTTCGCGAGACAGATAACGCGACAGCCAAGGCGTCATCACGGCCCGCGCGGGCAGCCCGGCCACGCTGACAAACTCGCTGATATCGCCTTGCTCCGCACCCGTCAGCACCCGCTTGAAGCGCACGTGCGCATCGCCCTCCTCCGTCACCGCAAACGCCGTACCGAGCTGCACCGCAGCGGCGCCCTTGTCGAGCCAGTGTTTCACCTTGGCATGCGAATCGATGCCGCCCGCGAGGATGATCGGAATCTGCTCCGCCGCCAGCCCCAGCTTGATGAACAACTCCCGGCATTCATCCAGCACGCGCGCAAACGAGAACCGCTCGTCGCGCAAATCTTCAATACGCGCCGCGCCCAGGTGGCCGCCCGCATGCGTGGGGTGCTCGATCACCACCGCGTCCGGCAGCCGCGCCTTTTTCATCCAACGTTTGAGCACGACGCCCACGCCGCGCGAGTCGGAAAGGATGGGGATGAGCGCCACCTTCGGATGCTCCGCCGTCATCTCCGGCAGATCGAGCGGCAGCCCTGCGCCCATGACGATCGCATCGGCGCCGCTCTCGCAGGCCTGCCGCACCAGCGCAGGGTGCGATTCCACGGCCTTCATCACATTCACGGCGATCAGGCCGCGGCCTTCCGATGCGGCGCGCGCGGCGCGGATTTCCCGGTCGAGCGCGACGAGATTGGCGGCGTTGATGGCGTCCTTGTCGCGCGATTTCTCGGTCGCGGCCACGAGGTCCGCATGGTGATGCCGCAGGTCGATGCTGGCGATGGTGCCCATGCCGCCTTCGCGCGCAACGGCGCCGGCCAGCCGGTGCGCCGAGATGCCGACGCCCATGCCGCCCTGCACGATAGGCACGAGGCTGCGCCCCGCGAGTGTGAACCGACGCTCCAGCATGACAACTCCCCCCAGCGGCTTTGCCGCAACGCAACAGGCATGAAAAATGGGTTCGAGCGTCGCACAGGTGAAACGCGGCCGGATTGCGCCAGATCAAGCCGACTGTGCCCGTGCGCCCCGATGCACTTTGCCCGCGGGTTTGGACTGAAATGACCCGGCAGCCGTCACCTGCCGGGAATTCTTGCTGGCAACGCCGGCAGCCCTGTGCTTAAATTCAGCCTCGTTGGATGAAACAGGGGTGCCGTACGGATGGGCCGTGCGGCTGAGAGAGTCCCTTCGCACCCGATCCGGTTCGTACCGGCGTGGGAAGTTTCAGAACACCGCGTAGTCTCGGCAGCCCACCCTTCCGGGTCACGCCACCTCTCCCGGTTTCGTCCACCGCCTGATCCACCAGGCCACAGCATCCAAGGACGAGACCATGCCCCAAGCCAAAACCGCCCCCGCCGCCTCATTCGACTCGCTGCAGACCGAGCTCGACCAGAAGTTCGCGTACCCCGCTTCCAGCAAGACCTACATCATCGGCAGCCGCCCGGACATTCGCGTGCCGATGCGCACGATCAAGCAGACCGCCACGCGCACCGACCAGGGCGAGATGCTGAACCCGCCGATTCCCGTGTACGACACCTCGGGCCCGTACTCCGACCCCGACGTGCACATCGACCTGAAGGCGGGTCTTGCCCCGGTGCGCGCCAAGTGGATCGACGAGCGCGGCGATACGGAAATCCTCCCGGGCCTGTCGTCGGAATACGGCCAGACACGCGCCAACGACCCGGCCACCGCGCACCTGCGCTTCTCGCACATCTCCAAGCCGCGCCGTGCCAAGGCTGGTGCCAACGTCACGCAGATGCACTACGCGCGCCGCGGCATCATCACGCCCGAGATGGAGTACGTCGCGCTGCGCGAGTCGCTGAACCTGCAGGCGCTGATGGACAAGCCCGAATACCGCAAGCTGCTCAAGCAGCATCCGGGCTTCGCGTACGGCGCAAACCTGCCGCAGCGCCCGGAAGACATCACGCCGGAATTCGTGCGGGCGGAAGTGGCCGCTGGCCGCGCAATCATCCCCGCCAACATCAATCACACCGAGCTGGAGCCGATGGCCATCGGCCGCAACTTCCGCGTGAAGATCAACGGCAACCTCGGCAACTCGGCGGTGACGTCGTCGCTGGCCGAGGAGGTGGAAAAGATGGTGTGGGCGATCCGCTGGGGCGCCGACACGATCATGGACCTGTCCACCGGCAAGCACATTCACGAAACGCGTGAATGGATCCTGCGCAACTCGCCGGTGCCCATCGGCACGGTTCCGATCTACCAGGCGCTGGACAAGACCGGCGGCGTGGCGGAAGACCTGACGTGGGAGATGTTCCGCGACACGCTGATCGAACAGGCCGAGCAGGGCGTGGACTACTTCACCATCCACGCCGGCGTGCTGCTGCGCTACGTGCCGCTCACGGCCGACCGCGTGACGGGCATCGTGTCGCGCGGTGGCTCGATCATGGCCAAGTGGTGCCTGGCGCATCACAAGGAGAACTTCCTGTACACGCACTTCGACGAGATCTGCGAAATCATGAAGGCGTACGACGTGTCGTTCAGCCTGGGCGATGGCTTGCGCCCGGGTTGCATTGCCGACTCGAACGACGCCGCGCAGTTCGGCGAGCTGCACACGCTGGGCGAACTGACCAAGAAGGCGTGGGAGCACGACGTGCAGGTGATGATCGAAGGCCCGGGGCACGTGCCGCTGCAGCGCGTGCAGGCCAACATGGACGAAGAGCTGAAGCACTGCTTCGAAGCGCCGTTCTACACGCTTGGGCCCCTGGTGACCGACATCGCCCCAGGCTACGACCACATCACCAGCGGCATCGGCGCAGCCAACATCGGCTGGTACGGCACCGCCATGCTGTGCTACGTCACGCCCAAGGAACACCTGGGCCTGCCCGACAAGGAAGACGTGCGCGAAGGCATCATCACCTACAAGATCGCCGCGCATGCGGCCGACCTTGCCAAGGGCTGGCCCGGCGCGCAGCTGCGCGACAACGCGCTGTCGAAGGCGCGCTTCGAGTTCCGCTGGGAAGACCAGTTCAACCTGGGCCTCGATCCGGAGAAGGCGCGCGCCTTCCACGATGAAACGCTGCCGGCCGAGGGCGCCAAGATCGCGCACTTCTGTTCGATGTGCGGTCCGAAGTTCTGCTCGATGAAGATCACGCAGGAAGTGCGCGACTACGCGGCCACGCTCGACACCAACGCTACTGCTGCCGTGAGCGGCATGGAAGAAAAGTCGATCGAGTTCCGCAAGAGCGGCAGCAAGATCTACAGCTAAGCCAAGCGGTGCAATGTCAACCTCGACTTCATTTGACGTAACGATCCTCGGCGGCGGCCTCGCTGGCCGCCTGTGTGCGTGGCAACTCGCGCAAACGGGGGTGCCGCCTGCGCGCATTGCCGTGGTGGAGCGCGGCCCGCGCGACGGCAGCGGTGCCGCGGCGTATGTGGCCGCGGCCATGCTGGCGCCGCTGGCTGAAGCCGCCGTGGCCGATCGTTTCGTCGTGGATTTGGGGTTGGCCAGCCTCGCGCTGTGGCGCACCTGGTTGCCCAAGCTGCGCACGCCGGTCTTCTTCCAGGAGGCCGGCACGCTCGTCGTGTGGCATGCGGCGGATCGTGGAGAGGCATCGCTGTTTGCCAGCCACGTCCGCAATGCCGCGCCGCCCGAACGCGTGGCCGCCGATCTGCGCGCCGTGGATGCAGCGGGCATTGCGCAGCTGGAGCCGCTGCTCGCGCAACGCTTCACGCAGGGCCTGTATCTGGCGGGCGAAGGTCAGCTTGACCCGCGCGGCGTGCTGGATGCGCTGGCGACCGAGCTGGAAGCGCTGGGCGTGCAGTTGCGCTGGAACACGGAGGTTGCCGATCCGAGCCCCGACGCGCTCGCCGCTGCCGGGCTGGGCGCGCGCCTCGTGCTCGATTGCCGTGGCCTCGGTGCCAAGCCGCAGTGGCCGCGCCTGCGTGGCCTGCGCGGCGAAGTGGCGCGCATCCATGCGCCGGACGTGTCGCTCACGCGGCCGGTGCGCATGCTGCATCCGCGCTACCCGCTGTACATCGCGCCCAAGCCGGGCAACGTGTACGTGATCGGCGCGACTGAGCTGGAATCCGACGACATGTCGCCGGCAAGCGTGCGCTCCACGCTGGAATTGCTGTCTGCGGCCTACGCCGTGCACCCCGCGTTTGGCGAGGCCCGCGTGCTGGAGCTGAATACGCAGTGCCGGCCGACGCTGCCCGACCATCGCCCCGCGCTGCGCTGGGATGGCGCGGGCACGCTGTCGGTCAACGGCCTGTACCGGCACGGTTACATGATTGCGCCCGCCGTCACCCAAGCCGCTGTGGCGACTGCACGCGCGTTGCTGGACGGCCGCACCATCGATGCGCACGACTGCGAATGGCCCGGGCTGTTCGCTGAAGCCGCATCCCCCGAACCTGTTTTGTCATGACGCTGAACGTCACCCTCAACGACCTGTCGCTCGCGCTGCCTGCGGGCAGCACGCTGGCCGACGCCATTGGTGCGGCCGCGCCGCAACTGCAGATCGCGCCGCCGTTTGCCGCATCCGTGAATGGCGATTTCGTGCCCAAGGCGCGCCATGCGCAGCACGCGCTCAAGACAGGCGACCGCATTGCACTCGTGCAGCCCGTCGTGGGCGGCTAGGAGTCTTCGATGACCACTACGAATCTGTCCGCCGTGGCTGACCCGCTGCGCCTCTACGACGAAACCTTCGCCTCGCGCCTGCTGCTGGGCACCGCGCGCTACCCGTCGCCGCAATCGCTGGAAGACGCCGTGCGTGTGTCCAACCCGGCCATGCTGACGGTCGCGTTGCGCCGCCAGAGCGCGGGCTCGCCCGAAGGCGGCGCGGGCTTCTGGAAGATGCTGCGCGAACTCGGCGTGCCCGTGCTGCCGAACACCGCTGGCTGCTATTCCGCCGACGAGGCCTACACGCTCGCGCAGATGTCGCGTGAGGTGTTCGAGACCGACTGGATCAAGCTCGAAGTCATCGGCGACGACTACACGCTGCAGCCCGACACGCTCGCGCTGCCGGCTGCGGCCGAACGCCTCATCCGCGACGGCTTCAAGGTGCTGCCGTATTGCACTGAAGACCTCGTGCTGTGCCGCCGCCTGCTCGACGTCGGCTGCCAGGCGCTGATGCCGTGGGCCGCACCCATCGGCACCGGCCGCGGGCCCACCAACCCGTACGGCCTGCGCCTGCTGCGCGAGCGCCTGCCCAACGTACCGCTGATCGTCGATGCGGGCCTGGGTGTGCCGTCGCACGCGACGCAGGTGATGGAATGGGGCTACGACGCCGTACTGCTCAACACCGCCGTCGCCCAAGCCGGCGATCCGGTGGCCATGGCGCAGGCGTTTGCGATGGCCACGCAGGCCGGTCGCCTTGCGCGGCTGTCGGGCCCGATGCCTGAGCGCGATGTCGCGCAGGCCAGCACGCCGGTTGTAGGTTTGCCGTTCTGGCATGCGGAAGAGAAGCAGGCATGAGTGCATCCGCCTTGCGTTTTTCCGCCGCGTGGCCGGAAGCTGCAGCCCTTGCTGCGCAGATCGTCGATCGCCATGTGGAAGCGTTCGGTCGCGCACCGCACGCCTGGAGCGTGACCGACCGCGCTGACGAAGCCACCAGCCCCGCCACCGTTCTGCTGACGACCGATACGGCGCAAGCCGAACGTGCTCGCTCTGCTGGCGCCGCTGTTGTGTTGACTGCAGTGGAAGGCGATCAACGCATCGACACCGTGCACGACCGCCTCGGTATGTATCGCTTCACGTCTGCGGCGCAAGGCGATGCATTCGATGCGCGCTTCGTCGCCATCTTCGGTGCGGCACTCGCGCTGGCATTCGAACCGCGCGATGCGCTGTGCGTGGCGCGCGCGTGGATTGCCGAAGGCAATGCCGATGCCCTCGCGTGGCCCACGCAATTCGATGCCCTGCCCCGCGTGATCGAACCGGCGTTGCCGTGCCCGACCGCAGCGGACCTTGCCTTTGCGCCGTGCCCGACGCAGCTCGGCATCTACGCCGTCGTGCCCGATGCGGACTGGGTGGCGCGCCTCGTCGCGCTCAAGGTGCCGACGGTGCAGTTGCGCTTCAAGTCGGACGACGCGCAGGCCGTGGTCGACCAGGTGCGCCGCGCAGAAGCCGCCGCACGCGGCAGCGCCACGCGCCTGTTCATCAATGACCACTGGCAAGTCGCGCTCGACGTGCATGCGCAGATGCCTGGCAGCGGCATCTACGGCATTCACCTCGGCCAGGAAGACATCGACGATGCCGACCTGGTGGCGATCCGCTCGGCCGGTTTGCGCCTTGGCATCAGCACGCACGGCTTTGCCGAAATGCTGCGCGTCGCACCGTTGAACCCGAGCTACCTTGCACTGGGCGCCGTGTTCGCCACGCCCACCAAGACCATGCCGACCGTGCCGCAGGGCCTCGGCCGCCTGTTCGCCTATGCGGCCGCCATGCGCACGCGCGTGCCGGCGCCGCCGCTGGTCGCCATCGGTGGCATCGATCTGGCAGCGATGCCGCGCGTGCTGGAATCCGGCGTGGGCTCCGTGGCGGTGGTGCGCGCCATCACCCAGGCGGCCGATGTGCCGGCTGCGGTAGACGCACTGCAAGCGACGTTCGCAGCGCACGTGCGCGCGTAAGCATCGTCCGCCGCACGTCTGGGCGCTTGCGCCGCGCACCCGCGTTTTTGCTGACCTATCCTGTTCGTGCGCCGCTGCGGTTGATGCCGCAGCGGCTTTCCGACACACGCTGCAGGAGACAAGACATGGCGGTCCAGCCCATCCCCGAGGGTTACCACAGCGTCACCCCGTACCTGAGCATCAAAGGCGCCGCGCGCGCCATCGACTTCTACAAGCAGGCCTTCGGCGCCACCGAGATCATGCGCATGAACGGCCCCAACGGCACCATCGCGCACGCAGAAATCCGCATCGGCAATTCGCCCATCATGCTGTCAGACGAAGCGCCGGGCACGATCTGCGCCAGCCCCGACACGCTGCAGAGCACGTCCGTCGGGCTGATGATCTACGTACCCAACGTCGACACCGTGTTTGCCAACGCGCTGAAGGCCGGCGGCACAGAAGTCCGCCCCGTGGTGGATCAGTTCTACGGCGACCGCTCCGGCACGCTCAAAGACCCGTTCGGCCACGTGTGGACCGTGTCCACGCATGTCGAAGACGTGGCGCCCGACGAGATGGCCAGGCGTATGGAGAAATGGACGAAGGAGCAGGCGGCATCGGCCTGACATCGGCGGTGCAAAGAATAAAGCGCGGACGAGAGCCGCGCTTTTTTTTGTTCATGCGTTCTCGACTAACTGCCGCGTCGAACATATCCCATCGTTGTTCATTACGTGCCGGCCTCAGGGGCGATGAAGTCAAAGAGTGTTGAGTCTCGCCGATTTCGTGCGCGACGCTCCGACACTGGTGGATCTGTGTGCATTCGCATCTTCCACCCTGAGGTCCTGCACGATGACTATCCCTGAACAGGCTCTGCCCGAAACTACCGTCACCGCCCGCCGCCGCTCGTTCTACGGCATCAAGGTGACGGACATCACCCTGCCCGGCGGCCCATGCCGCAAGGTCGTCTATCCGGCACCACTACCCGGCGTCATCATCTTCGTGCATGGCGTCAACTCCACCGGCGAATGGTTCGACGCCGCAGAGGAAGGCCTTTGCAGGGGGCTCAACGCCCGCCTGCAACGCAATGACGAACAAATGGCCTACCCCAAGGAGAGCGGCAAGCTCCGCCCCATGCGCTATACAGCCGAGCTGACAGAAGACGGCTATATATCTGACGACCTCAAAGCCAACACCTTCATTGAACCGGGCAGCGGCACCAGCCCCGTCATCCGTTTCCGCTGGGGCTACAAAGCCAGCAGCGAAGACGTCGTCCAGGAAGATGGCACCGTTCGAAACGAGCTTGCCAGTGTGGGCGGCAATATTCTGCTCGACGAGAAAAACGCGTGGGGCGGCGGTCCGTTCGTCAATGGCGCCTCCGCTCTGCCGGATCTGTTCGGCAAGGGCACCGACAGCGAAGTCTTGGGCGGTCTGTTTGAACTTCAGCACTTGCAAACCAGTGACCGCCAGATCTATAGCGCGCCCACGCGCCACTACCAGGCCTTTGCCGCGTGGCGGTTAGCCAAACTGGTCGCTCGCATCCGCGAGCTGCACCGCGACATCTTCGAACGCGATTGCCCCGTCACCGTCGTCTGCCATAGCCAGGGCAACATGGTGGGCCTGGCTTCCGCCTACTTCGGAGCTAACCATCCCGAGTTCCAATCATTGGGCGTAGCCGATACCTACGTCCTCGCCAACCCGCCTTACAGCCTGCGCGGTAGCCGCCTGGATAACTTCAGCCAATTTGACGGCGCAGGCCGCGTCACCTACGACGCGCGCGTTGCAGGCCTCAAGGGCTTCTTCGACATCGTGCGCCACTTCCAGGCCCGGGCCCAACACTACAGCCACCACGCCGTGGATCAGCTCGGATTCAACGCGTGCCCTCAGAATGGCGACACCCCGCGCACTGCCGCCCAGGACAGCGCTGACCACCAGACCCGGGGGCGCGTCTTCCTCTATTGCTGCCCGCACGACCGCGTCATCTCCGTTTCACCAGTCCAAGGCATGGGCTGGCTTGGACTGAACGACAAGGATGTGCAAGCCACCGGGGCCCGGGACATTCTGTTCCAACGCGTCTGGGCGCAAACCAAGCCGGGCACCCCGTACAAGGTTGGGGCAGAACCCGGCTACCGTTACCGCTATTGGCACGACACCATCGGCGCCACGCCGGCCGATGTGGGCAGCGGTTGGGATGACACCACCGGCACCTTCAAACCGCGGAACACCAAGCCCACTTTCTGGACGCCGTCCCCTGACACCGCGGGTGTTTCCTTCGCCAGGATCTGGGGCGATTCGCGCAAGAGCATTTGGGGCAAGCTGGTCGCCAGCGCTGCCGGCGTTCCAATCCAAGCCATCATGTGGGGCGGCCAAGCCGTGAAGGGCGCCACCAACGTCAATGCCGACCCAGCGGATGACTGGGCCGTGCTGGTCAATGCCCCCAAGGTGCCCAGCGGCGGCATCGTGCCCCAGGCCGTTTACCTGCCGCACGGCGAGCCTCGACCCGGCGAGACCTCACATCCGGATGGCGTGCGCACCATCGGCCCCTTCAACGCGCACAAGGAATCCGCCAGAGATGCGCTGAACCGCAAGCGGAGCATCCCTGAAGGCCAGTTCGACCCCTACGCCGAGCAACGCAAGACCGGCCACGGCAATGCCGCCAGCGAAGCAGCCATGCGCTACGACCAGAACGCCGGGGTGCGCCAGCGCGCGCGACGCGAACTCTACAACGACGACGGCTCCCTCAGAAAGGGCGTGTCCTTTGCAGAAGACGACGTCAAGAAGATGAACGCCGCACAACACCACACCTTGCGCGGCACCACGTTTGGCGCTTTCGAACAGCAAGAGCGCACCGCCCTGATGAAGGACGGCGAAGACGCGCAAGCCACCAACCACTCCACCATCCTCACCAACGCCATGCATGCGGAGCATGTGCTCGCCTATGACGTGGACGTGGGCATGTGCCACTTCGATGAGTTGTTGATGAACCAGTTGCGGCGGATGGCGGATTGGCGGTGGTGCAAGCCAGAGAAAACGGATGAATGCCCGGAGGGGCGAAACATCGACCTGGACGATGAATTCACCTACTACAACACCAAAGAAGCGACTTACAAGGGAGGCATGCTGGCCCAACACAAAAACCTAGCGGCTACCGAGGGGGCAGTCAGGGCCATCGGCATTCCCGATGCGCGAAACCCCGGACGCTTTGATGCCCTCCACATGCCGCCAGGCGGACCACGCTACGCCTGAGAAACCCATATGCGCGATTCATTTCATCTCATCGCTTACAGGCATGCTGCCACCCACGCGCTAGCCGTCGCCTGCCTGTTGCTTACTGCCTGTCAATCCGGAGTCCAGATGCCGACCAATAAAACCTACTACCGCCAACCCATCGCTTGGCCGCGCATGCAAACGCAAGCACAACAAGGTGATCCGGGCCAGGCTCCTGCCGCCGTCCTGCTTGGCGTGCAATGGCTCAACCCGCTGATGCGCCGAAGCTACCCCACTCAATGGAATCTGCTGTGGGCACAAGGGCTCGCACAGCCCAATGACGACGATCTGCAAGCGAAGCGCTTCAAGCTGGGCGATGCGGTGGGCCAAGTGACTAGTGGCGTGCCTCGCCGCCTGCGGCTGGAAGACTTACCGCACGTGGAGCGAGATGAATTCGCCACGGCGTTAAGCGATTTGATTACTGCTCCGCTGAACACCTTTAACGACTACCTTGAGAACGCGAACTACTTCTATTCCCTCAAGCGGGGCACCGGCCGCCCCAATTACTTCGACCCAAACGTGTTCTTTGGACTGCCGCGCGAATGGTTGAACACACCCACGTACATCAACGGGAATGTGAAAAGTTCCGAATTGGATGACCTCCTCGAAGAACAGAAAGCCATGGGCATGCCCGCTCCAAGCTACCTTGCCTACGATGCCGCCCACGCCGAAGAACGCATGCGCGACTACTGGGTCACGCTGCACAAAGACCGGGAGGGGAAAACTGTGCGTGGTACCCGCGTCCTTCCGTCCATGATCATTGGCGAACGCACTCTGTCACTGCTCGCGGTGCGCCGCCTTGTGTTTCATGAAATTGCACGGGACTCACAAGCCAGGAGCATGCTGCTCAACCCCGAAGGCAAGTTACCCAACGTCACGGTGTCGGCAGGCGACACCAACGTCGGCTTCTACAACCTGCAAGAC